>JAANMX010000942.1_pt1 | contig 35713 bp, 29 predicted proteins | sample 7279681 | NCBI WGS metagenome assembly JAANMX01 (sample SAMN14094542, study PRJNA606508) | bioreactor metagenome | isolation source: A lab-scale SPAN reactor treating ammonium-rich wastewater day 351 | place: Ireland: Galway | collected 2018-01-01 | reverse complement strand
CTCCAGCCCTTTGGCCCGGTGGATGGTTGTCAGCGTCACCAGTTCCGCGCCCCCCTTGCGCCGCTGATGGCTGCTCTCCAACTGGCCCACAAAACGCACGAAGCGTTCCACACTGCCCTGGCCTTGCGCCAGTTGGAGCAGGGCGTCGATGGCCCCGGCTTTGGCCTGACCCAAAGAGTCGTCCCCGCTGGCCCGCAGCAGTTCCTCCCGATAGCCCAATCGGTTGTCCAGTTCGGCCAGCAGACCTCGGGCGGGCCGGTCATTGATGCTCCCCGGCTGCACCTGCCCGGCCAGCCAGGCCAGGTCCCCGGCGAACTTTTCCATCTGTTCCCCGCCCCGATTTCGGCTGCGGCTGGCAAAGGCGCGCAGGGCGGTGCTGAGGGGCTGCTGCTTCTCCGCCACCCAACGGCCAATCTCCTCGCCCACAGCCCGTGGCAGATAGCGGTTGGGCCGGTTGCGCAGCCGCGGCCAGAGGTCGAGAAACTCGTCGATGGTGTCGTCGGAGAGGGGTCGCCCGGCCAGCAGGTCCGCCTCGATCTGGCCCAGGCGGATATAGTCGAGCAGCACCTTCGCCTCCTCCCGCTGGTAGAAGGGCCGTTCCCCCTCCACCCGATAGGGAACGCCGGCTTCGAGCAGGCAGGCTTCGATAGCTGCGGTCTGGGCGTAGAGGCGCACCAGCACCGCGATTCCCGGGGCCCGACGACCGTCGCGCAGGGCCCGCTGCACCTGCTCCACCACCGCCTGGCCCTGGGCCGCCTCGTCCACCGGGCGATGCAGGACTGTTTCGCCGTCAAAACCCTGGGTCAGCTTGACGCTTTTGGGGCTGCGCTGGGGGCTGTGGACGATCACCGCATTGGCCAGGGCCACGTGGGAGGCTCGGCAACGGAAATTGTCTTCCAGAAAGTAGACCTTCGCACTGTGCCGTTTTTGAAAGTCGAGGATAAAACGGGGCTGCGCACCCCGCCAACGGTAGATAGTCTGGTCGTCGTCGCCGATGACCATCAGATTGCCGTGAGGACGGGCGATCGTCTCGATGAGTTCGGCCTGGGCCAGATTCACATCCTGGAATTCGTCCACCAGCAGACAGGCATAGGCGGACTGGACGGCTTTGAGGAGGCTGGGGTGGGCCATCAGCAGCTCCCAGGCCGATGTCACCATATCGTCGTAGCTGATCCAGCCCCGGCTGCGGCGCACGTCTTCGTAGAGGCGGAAGAGGGGGAGATACCAGGGCCGCTCCTCCGGCGGGCTGGCTTGGGTGGCGATGCGCCGGGCGCTGGGGGAAAGCTCAGCCCGGCCCAGCTCGGCGTAGGCCAGATTGCCTTTGCAACGGGCCACAAAGCTGAGGAAATCGTCCTGATCCAGCCGGTTCAACTCCGCCGCGTATTCCACTTTGCGCCGCCGGGCCTCGTCCAGCGCGGCCCAGAGAATGCGCCGCTCGATCCCGTCGAAACCGCCTTTGCTCTCGCTGGCGTCGGGCAACAGTCCCAGCTTCCCGGCCTGGCGCACAATCCCATAGCCCAGGCCGTGGAGGGTCTGGACCTGCACCCCTTCCACCCCCCGCCGTTTCAGATTGCGTTTGATGGAATCGGCCGCGTCCCGATTAAAAGAGGTCGCCAGAATCTCCCCCGGACGAAAGAGGCGCTGGCGCACCAGCCGTTCGATACGCGCCGTCATCGTCGTCGTCTTGCCCGCGCCGGCAGTGGCGAAGACCAGCGCGGGTCCCCGGTCGTGGGCCACGACGAGTTGCTGTTGGGGGGTGAGGGGGGACATTACGGCAAAGGTCCAATCCACTTCTGATACAGCGAATCCGCCACCTGGGGGTCATACGCGCGCAATTCCGTGAGCAGATCGGCGGGCGTCACAATCTGAAAGCGGTAGTTCTCCTGATAGCTTTTGAGAAACGCCTCGAACTGGCGCTCGCCCAGGGCCTGGCGGATGGCGTCGTAGAAGAGCGCGCCTTTGCCGTAGACCACCGACTCGTACTGCACGCCGTCTTCGTAGACGGCTACGGGCTGGTTGAGGGGCGCGTCCGCGCCCCTGGCCGTGAGCAGATCGATCACCGCCTGCCAGCGCCGGGCTTGCAGACTCTCGGCAAAGCCCCGCCCCCGGATGGCCTCGTAGTAGAGTTTGCTGCTATACTCCCCAATCCCCTCATCCATCCAGGGCGTATTCACCGGGTCGTTGTGGACCAGCTGATACCACCACTGATGCGCGGCTTCGTGGACGGTGCGGATTTCCAGATCGGCCCGGTATTCGCCGTAGAGCTGCACGCCCAGCAGAAAAGCCTGGGGATATTCCATTCCCCGCACGCCCAGGGGCGCCGGGGCCAGCCGCAAATCTGCATAGCCGTAGGGACCGAAAAGATCGCTGTAGATGCGCAGGGCCGCGGCCGTGTATTGCAGGGCGGCTCGCCCGCTGGCCTCCTGGCCCGCCAGCCAATAGCTGGTAATGCGGGTGTCGTAGGCGGTGGTCGTGGCGCTCTCAAAGCGGTTGGATATATGCAGGAAAAACTCCCGCACCGGCCCTGTGACCCAGACATGACGGCTGATGCCCGGCCCGGCTACAGTACTGGTGATGAGCGTACCGCTGGTCACGGGGATCTGGTCGCTGGGCAGGGTGGCTGTGACCACAAAGAGCGACGCCAGATTGAAGGCCGCATCCCCCCGCACGCTGCCCCGCTCCAGCCACCACTGGCCTGTGCCGGTGGTCAGCCCCGGCTGGTAGACGGCCAGGGAAGGATAAAAGAGGGGCAGGCTGAGCATCTCCTGGCTGTTGCCAAAGAGCCGGTAGGCCAGGGGCGTGTCGCTCCACTGGGGAATGTCCAGAATCCAACTCAGGTAGACGGTCGTGGCTTTGCCGGTGAGCAGGGCCACAGGCAACTCCACCCGCACGGCCGTATTCTGGTTCTGATAGGAAAAGGGCACGGCCCGCCCGCCGATGGCCGCGCTCTGAATGCTGAGCAGCCCGCCGTACTGTTCCAGGTTGGGGTAGAGGCGGAAAATCACATACGTCCAGGGGTCCGGGCTGGTGTTGGTGAAGTGGATATAGGCCGTGCCGGTAAGGACTTCCAGGCTGTTGTCCAGATCGACGGACAGCTCGTAGCGGGGCATAGGCTCCAGTACCCCGTTGTCGGGCCAGGCGCTGGCGGGCATAGCCGGGCGATAGAGCGCATAGGGATCGGCTGGGGTGACATTGCCGCCCACACACGCGGCCAACAGACCGATTAAAAGAAGCGGCCAAATGAGGGAAACAAAAAAGGGAATGGAACGCGGATGACGCGGCGGTGTCCCTTCGATGAACTCAGGACATCGCCTGAGCCTGCGGTGTCCTGAGCTTGTCGAAGGGTCGAAGGGATCGAGCGGATGTAGGCGGATCAAAAAAAATCCGTTTTTATCCGCCCCATCCGCGTCATCCGCGTTCCATTCTTCTCTTCTATCCATTTCTCTGCGCCTCTGCGTCTCTGCGGGAGAATTTTTTGGCTCAGTTATCTCTGCTTACCAACCACATAATGCCCAGTATAGCACGCGTGCCGGTCGGGATGAAATGCCGGGCAATTTCCGCTTGATTGCCCGCCCAGCCCTGTGCTATACTGCACAGGAACGTTTGTTCCAGTAAACGGTCCGGAACAGATTCGGTTGACTGCGACTTTCGGGTTCGGCAAGAAACGTAAATCGTGAAACGTGAGTTTGGGCCTTCTGATTTCACCTTTCACGCCTCACGTCTCGGCCAGCCGCATAGACACCCACTACACCCAATGGCAACCAGACGCAAAAAGAAGTCGAGCGAACTCGACGAAATCCTCCAGATGCTGGGCTTCCTCCTGCGCACCGAAGTGCAGGGGATTGTGTTGGTGCTGCTCTCGGTTTTTACACTGCTGAGTCTGTTTACCAACAGCCGGGGCAGCATCACCGGCGCGTGGATCGATCTGGTGCGCTCGCTCACCGGCGACGGGGTGTGGGGCGTGCCGTTGCTCACCGGCGCACTGGGGCTGTGGATGGTGATCCGGGCTGTGGACAAAATGCCCGATCTGCCCTGGCAGAAGCCAACCGGTGTGCTGCTGATCTTCCTGGCCTACATCACCGGCGCCAGTCTGCTCTCCCCCTCTTTTGTGCGGATGGCCCAGGCCGAGCAGGGCGAAGCGGGGGGCTGGATCGGTTTTTATCTGGCCGACCTGCTGGAAGCGGCCCTGAGCCTGTGGGGGGCCTGGGCCGGGGTGACAGCCCTGGCTGTGCTGGGTCTCGTCCTGCTCACCGACCGGATGCTCCTCGACATTTTCCTGGACAGTTGGGACGCGCTGGCGGATATGCTGACAGAACGCAAGACTGTCCGCGGCGAAGGGATGCCCGACATCCAGCCCGCTCTGCCCATGCCCAGCGGCGAGATTCCCGGCTGGAAGCGGTTGCTGGACCGCTTCCGCCGCAAACGGGACGACGAGGAGACCGGCCATTGGGTCGGGCTGCCCGCCAGTCTGACCGGCAAGAACCCGGCCAGCCCCGCCCAGCAAAACCCGCCCGCCCAGGCCCCTCCCCCACCCGCGGTCGGGACAGCTCGCCAGCCCCTCACCCCCGCCAGCCCCGATGCCGCGCTCAGCCCCCGCATTGTGGGCGGCGTGCAGCAGTGGCAGTTGCCCCGGCTGGCCGATATGCTCGATTCCTGGGATCGCTATGTGGACAGCGACGAGGACATTCGCCGCCGGGGACGGCTGATCGAGGATACCCTGGCCCTCTTCGGCGTCCCCGCGGATTTCGAGGGGGTCAACGCCGGGCCGACTGTCACCCAGTTCCTCATCCGCCCCGGCTATATCGAGCGCACCATCCGGGGTGAGACGAAGAAGACGAAAGTCAAAGTCAGCAAAATCGCCGGGCTGGCCAACGACCTGGCCCTGGCCCTGGCCGCCTCGAATGTGCGCATCGAAGCCCCCATCCCCGGCACAAATTACGTGGGAATCGAAGTCCCCAACAGCGCCAGCAACAATGTGGGGCTGAAGGAATTGATGGAGAGCGAAGTCTTTCAGGCCGCCCAGCAAAAGTTCAAAATGCCCATTGCCCTGGGTGAAGATGTAAAGGGCAAGGCGGCGGTGGCGGATATGGCGCGGATGCCCCATCTGCTCATCGCCGGGGCCACAGGCACGGGCAAGTCGGTCTGCATCAACTCGATTATCGGCTGCCTGCTCCTGACCCACACGCCAGAGACTCTGCGTTTTCTGATGATCGACCCCAAAATGGTGGAGTTGAGCAACTACAACGGCGTGCCCCATCTGCTCAGCCCGGTGGTGACGGAGGTGGATCGGGCCGCGGGGGTGCTCTTTTGGGCGGTCAAGGAGATGGAGCGGCGCTACCAGCTTCTCAGCAAAGCCAACGCCCGGGATTTGGAGCGCTACAACGCTATCCTGCGCAAGGAGGGCCAGGAGGTGCTGCCCTTCGTCGTCATTGTCGTGGACGAGATGGCCGATCTGATGATGGCCGCGCCGGAGGAGGTGGAGAAGCACATCTGCCGTCTGGCCCAGATGGCCCGGGCCGTGGGCATCCATCTGATCATCGCCACCCAACGCCCGTCGGTGGATGTGATTACGGGTCTGATCAAAGCCAACTTTCCAGCGCGTATCGCCTTTGCGGTGACCAGCCAGACCGACAGCCGGGTGGTCTTGGACGTGCCCGGCGCTGATCGGCTGCTGGGCCGGGGGGATATGCTCTTTATGGCCCCGGACTCCAGCAAACTGGAACGCTTGCAGGGGACGTGGCTGCACGACGACGAGACCAATCGGATTGTGCGCTATTGGAAGGGTATCCGCAGTCTGGAAAATTATACCGCGCCTACCCTGCCCGATGTGACCGCACCGGTGGTCAGCCCCCTGCCCGACCCGCTCGGCTTGCCTGAAGCAGGCGTGTCTGCCCCAGCCGCCAAAGCCAACGACTGGGCCGACTCGTATGTGAGTGGTGGGCCATCCAAAACGGGGCCGATGGTACAGCCCCTTTTTGACCAGATCGAAACGATGAAAGCCGTGGATGCCCGGGACGATCTCTTTGATGAGGCGGTGATAGCTGTGCAGGAAGCAGGCCGGGGATCGACGACGCTGCTGCAACGCAAGCTACGCATCGGCTACAGCCGGGCCAGCCGTCTGGTGGAGCAGTTGGAGCAGGCGGGTATCCTCGGCCCGGATCAGGGCGGCAACGCGGGGCGGCCTCTCTTGCAGGGCGGAAAGCCGGCTCCTCAACCGTCCCCGCCGCCCGCACAGGGCACACCAGCGGGTCAGCGGCCCGGCAGTCAAAGGCCAAACGTCAAAGACGAGGGCCTGCTCGAACCCCGCATCATCGGCGAAGACACGGACCCGCCGACGCGGATTTGGATGTAAGACGGTCAGAAGTTCGACTTTTTCCGAAAAGTCGAACTTCTTTCTTTACTATCGTCAGCCTTCTGTCTGACCTTTTTTCTCCGATTGGTGTATGATTGGGAGTAACCGAGCCACACTGACGCGGCCCGGTTTCCATCCGTCCCAGGGCTGTGGCCCGAAAGGATGACCCCCAATGACGACGCTCTCCCCCCCCCGCCCGTCCGGGCCGCGCGCCGGCCCAGAGGCCGCCCGCGCTTCGTCCCACGCCCCATCCGACCCGGTTGTTTGGCACACCCTTTCCGTGGCCGAATCTTTGCGCAGGCTGGATGTGGACCCCGCCGAAGGTCTGGGCAGCCAGGAAATCGCCCGGCGGCTGGCCCGTTTTGGTCCCAACGAATTGAAAGAAGTGGACGGGGTGCGCCCCTGGCAGTTGCTTCTGCACCAGTTCACCGAGCCGCTGGTGTTGGTGCTGATCGCCGCGGCCCTGCTCTCCGGGCTGGTCTGGGCCTTTGACGGCCACGAACCCCTGCCCTACGAAGCGATTGTGATTCTGTCGATTGTTCTGCTCAATGCGGGCCTGGGCTTCTTTCAGGAATACCAGGCCGAGCAGGCCGTAGCCGCGCTGAAACGGATGGCCGCGCCCCTTTCGACTGTGCGCCGGGGCCGGCGGGTCTCTCAGATTCCCGCGGCAGCGCTGGTCCCCGGCGATGTGCTGCTGCTGGACGCGGGCTGTCGTATCCCCGCCGATGCCCGCCTGTTCCACACCGCCAATCTGGAGGTGGAAGAAGCGGCGCTCACCGGCGAATCTTTGCCCGTACGCAAGCAGAGCGCAGCCCTGACCGATCCCAGCCTGCCCCTGGGCGACCGCACAAATATGCTTTTTGTGGGCAGCGCGGTGACCTATGGCCGGGGCGAGGCGGTGGTGACGGCCACGGGAATGGAGACGCAGATGGGCGCGATTGCCACGCTGCTCCAGGCGGTGGAGGAGGAGGAGACGCCCCTGCAACGGGAGTTGACGCGGGTGGGCAAGCAGTTGGGGCTGCTGGTGCTGGTAGTGGCGCTGGTGGTGATTGTGACGGGAATGTTGACCGCCGACCAACTGACCAGCCGCCGAATGCTGGAACTCTTCCTCTTTGGGGTGGCTCTGGCTGTGGCCGCCATCCCCGAAGGGCTGCCCGCAATTGTGACGGCGGTGTTGGCCTTGGGTGTGCGGCGGATGGCCAGCCGCAATGCGATTGTGCGCCGTCTGCCCGCGGTGGAGACTCTGGGCAGCGCTACTGTCATTTGCAGCGACAAGACCGGAACCCTCACCCGCAACGAAATGTGTGTGCGTCGGCTGCTGTTGGGTGGGGAACGGGTGCTGGCGGTGGAAGGCGAGGGCTATGCGCCGTCGGGCCGTTTTGTGGACGAAGCCGGCCAGACCCTCCCCAGCGAAGACGAGGCTCTGCGCGCGCTCTTGCGCTGTGCCCTGCTCAACAACGACGCCACCCTTCTGCATATGGAGGACGACCAGTGGCGTATTGTGGGCGACCCGACTGAAGGCGCGTTGGTGACAGCCGCGGCCAAGATCGGTCTGGACGGGGGGCGGTTGCGCCGGGAGTATCCCCGCCAGGGGGAGATTCCCTTTAGCTCTGAGCGCAAGCGGATGACGACCCTCCACACCGTCGGCGGTCAGTCGATGGCATTTGTCAAAGGCGCGCCGGATGTGGTGATCGATCTGTGTACATCCCTGCGCCGGGATGGCTGCGTCGTCCCTCTGAGCGATGGGGATCGGCGGACGATTCTGGCCCACAACGAGGCTTTTGCATCCAGCGCCCTGCGCACGCTGGGCTTTGCCTCCCGTCTGCTGCCGGTCCAGAGTGGCGCTGGGTCCGAACCCTGCGCCGAGGATGTGGAGCGGGAACTGGTCTGGGAGGGGCTGGCCGGGATGATTGACCCGCCGCGAGCCGAGGCAAAAGAAGCCGTGGCCCAGGCCAAAGGCGCGGGCATTCGCACAATAATGATTACGGGCGATCACCAGCTGACGGCCCTGGCGATTGCCACCGAGTTGGGGATTGCCGACGACCAGGCCCGGGTCGTCATCGGGCAGGAGTTGGCGGAGATGGATGAGGCCACACTGGCGGTCACTGTGCGGGAGGTAAATGTCTATGCTCGGGTGAATCCGATCCACAAACTGCGTATTGTGCGGGCGCTGAAGGCCCAGGGCGAAGTGGTGGCCATGACCGGCGATGGGGTGAACGATGCGCCGGCCCTGCGCCAGGCCGATATCGGCATTGCCATGGGCATTACGGGCACGGATGTGAGCAAAGAGGCCAGTGATATGATTCTGGCCGACGACAACTTTGCCACGATTGTGGCCGCGATTGGCGAGGGGCGGGCCATTCTGGACAATGTACGCAAGTTTATCCGCTATCTGCTCAGCAGCAACGCGGGCGAAGTGTTGACTGTCTTTGGCGGGATGTTGGCCGCGGGTCTGCTGGGGCTGTACAGCGCTGACGGCACAATTCTGCTGGCGCTGCTGGCTGTGCAGATTCTCTGGATCAATCTGGTCACCGATGGGGGGCCAGCCCTGGCCTTGGGGTTGGACACGCCGGAGTCCGGGCTGATGGAGCGCCCCCCCCGCCGGGCCGACGAGGGCATTATCACCGGTTCGATGTGGCTGCTGGTGGGGCTGGTAGGGCTGGTGATGATGGTGGGCACGCTGCTGGTCTTCGACGCCTATCTGCCCGGTGGCCTGCTCACCCCTGGCTGGTTGGTCACCCTGGGGGACGATCCGGTTCGCCACGCCCGCTCGGTTGCCTTTACCACACTGGTCCTTTTTCAGCTTTTCAACGTCTTCAATTGTCGCAGCCAACAGCAGAGCGCGCTCAACGGTCAATTCTTTCAAAATGGCTGGCTCTGGCTGGCTGTCATCGGTAGCGTTCTGCTCCAATGTGGTATACTCTATCTGCCGTCGTTCCAACGGGCTTTTGATGTGACGCCCCTCTCGGCTATGGACTGGCTGGTGGCGGCTGTGGTCGCCAGTTCGGTGCTGGTTGTGATGGAGAGTGTCAAGCGGGGGCAGCGAGCGGGCAAACGGGTAATTACCGAATAACTGATGGGCTGGGAGCAGGCAGATGCAGCGTTCTCAACTGATTTCGATTGCGGCGGCGATTGGTATCGTCGCCGTTCTCGCTGGGTTCTATTTTTTCAACAGCCGCCCACCCAGCGCGGCCCAGTTGCCGGAACGGATGACCGGGGCGCTGGCGGGGATGAAGACTGTGCAGGGGCGTGTAGACGTGACCCAGGGCACTGTGACCCTGGAGCAGGAGTTCTGGTCCCAGCCGCCCACATTTATGCGTGCCGAAGTGGACAAAGGGCCGGCGGGCTTTCAGGGCACGATTGTTGTCTTGGACGAGGAAGAAGCGTGGGTCTATGTGCCCAGCCTGGGGCTGGTGACGGTGGCCGACCGGGAATCTGCATCAACCAGCAACGGCGGGCAGGCAGGTACGTCCTATTTGGGAACCCTGGCCGAGGATGTGCTGGCGGCTCTGAATACGAGCACAGATGTGCAGGTGGTCGGTGAGGAACAGGCCGCAGGCCGCCCAGCCCTGCGGGTGCAACTGCTTGTAAATCCGACGGACACCCCCTTTGGTGCGGGGCAGTTGACTGTCTGGCTGGACAAGCGCTTCTACTATCCCCTGGCTGTGGAGGGGGACAACGGCTTCTCTCTGCGCTTTCAGTTTGCCCGCTTCAATCAGGAGATCGACCCGGCCACTTGGGTCTTTGTGCCGCCGCCGGGGGCCACTGTGCGCCGGGTGGGGGGAGAATGAAGCGCTTTCAACTCTCTACCGTTCCCCAACTTCTGGCGGCGTCCATCGCCACCCGGCTGACAACCGACACCACAGCCCAACTCTTCAACTCCTTTCTGGTCACCATCGCGGCCGGGCTGGGGATGGATGTGCTGACCCTGGGCCGTCTGGTCAGCCTGCGCAGCCTGATGGGGCTGGCATCACCCCTCTTTGGCAGCGCGGCGGATCGTTTTGGCTACCGGCGGGTGATGCGCATCGGGCTGCTCCTGGCCGCGGCGGGGATGTTCTTTATCGGCAGCGGGGGCGGGCTGGCCACGGTCGTCGTCGGGATGGTTCTTTCTGGGATTGGCCTGAGCGCTTTTGTGCCTACGCTGCAAGCCTATATGAGCGCGCGCCTGCCCTATCACCAGTTGGCGAGGGGCATCGGCATTCTGGAATACTCCTGGGCGCTGGCCGGGATCGTCGGCCTTTTTGCCATGGGTTTTCTCTTTGAGGATGTGGGCTGGCAAGCGCCCTTCTTTGTGCTGGGCGCGGGGATGCTGGGGGGCTGGGTGCTCTTTGGCTTCTTCCCCTCGGCCCGGACGGAACGCACAGCGCTCCAGCGTTCGGGGATGACCGGCTTCTCCCTGGCCCGGCTGGCCGCGTTCTTCGATCTGGGACCCAACCGCCGCTCGGCCTGGGCGGTGATCGTCTCCGCCGCGCTGCTCTTTTTCGCCCAGTTCCACGTCATCATCGCCCACGGCGCCTGGCTGCAAGCCGAATATGGCCTGGGGCCAGCCCTGCTCGGCTCGGTGGCTCTGGCCCAGGGGCTGGCCGATCTGTGCGGCAGTGTGCTGGTTTCGCTGATTACGGACAGAGTGGGCAAGAAGCGTTCGGTGCAGGCGGGGATGCTGGGCGCGCTGCTGGTCTTTATCGCCCTGCCTTTTGTCAATGTGGGGCTGTGGCCGGTCATCGGCGCGTTGGTATTGATGCGCTTCGCTTTCGAGTTCGGCATCGTCGCCAATATCTCCCTGGCCAGCGAGCAGGCCCCGGACCGGCGGGGAAAGGTGATGACCCTGGCCGCGGCCCTCAACCTGCTGGGTGGGACCATCACCGGCTTCTCCGGTCCCTGGGCCTACACCCACTTCGGCGTCTGGGGGCTGGGGCCGGTGGCCGCCATCAGCACAGCCGTCGCGCTGGTCCTGCTCACCGTCTGGGGGCGGGAAGGCGCAGAGTAAGCAAAAAGCTTTGAACACAGATTGCGCAGATTGAATCCGCGCAGATCCGCCCTTTCCGCTTCGTCCGCGTTCTATCCCTTTTCAAAATCAGAAAGGAACTCCCCTATGAAAGTCCTCTTTATCGGCGGTACAGGCAAAATTAGCTCGGCGTGTTCGGCCCTGGCTGTGGAGCGGGGTATCGATCTCTACTTCCTCAACCGGGGCCAGACCGACCGGCCTGTTCCGGCTGGTGTGACCGTCCTGACCGGCGACATCCGCAACCCGGAATCGGCCAAAGCCGCCCTGGGCGACCACACCTTTGACGCGGTGGTCAATTGGATCGTCTTTACACCGGACCAGATCGAAAGCGACCTGGCCCTCTTCCGGGGACGCACAGGTCAATACGTCTTCATCAGTTCCGCCTCGGCCTACCAGACGCCGCCGGCCCATCTCCCCGTCACCGAATCCACACCCCTGGACAATCCGTATTGGGCCTACTCCCAGGCCAAAATCGCCTGTGAAGAGCGGTTGATGCGGGCCTATCGGGAAGAAAAATTCCCCATCACAATTGTGCGCCCCAGCCACACCTACGACCGCACGATGCTGCCCTTCCAGGGCGGCTGGACCCACATCCACCGGATGCGCCAGGGCAAGCCGGTCATCGTCCACGGCGACGGCACTTCTCTGTGGACCCTCACCCATCATCGGGACTTTGCCAAAGGTTTCGTGCCTCTGCTGGGCAACAGCCACGCCATCGGCGACAGCTTCCACATCACTTCGGATGAGGTGTTGAACTGGAATCAGATTGCGGAGATTCTGGCCGACGCCGCGGGGGTGAAGGCGCAGATTGTCCATCTGCCGTCGGATTATATCAATGCCTGGGATGCCCGCTGGGGCGCGGGGTTGTTGGGGGACAAAGCGGCCAGTATGGTTTTTGACAACACGAAAATCAAGCGGCTGGTGCCCGACTTCGCCTGCACGATTCCCTTCTCCCACGGGGCGCGGGAAGTCATCGCCTGGTTCGATGCGGACCCGGCCCGTCAGGTGGTAGACGAGGCGTTGGATGCGTTGCAGGATCGGATGATTGCTGCGTATCAGGCGGCGTTGCCTCGGTAAAATATCAAAACGAACGAGGGCGATCTATGGATTGGATCGCCCTCGTTCGTGTAAAAAAGTGATTGACAGTGTAAAACTATTGCAATACAATGTACATATGGAACAGCTACGGTTTGCGTGGGATCCTGTCAAAGACAGTAGTAATGTCAGAGATCATGGCATTTCCTTTGAAGAAGCACAAACTGTGTTTCAGGATGAATACGCACGTCTACGCGATGACCCGGACCATTCTGAAGATGAAGATAGATTCCTGCTTCTCGGTATGAGTCGCTATTCTCAGTTGCTCGTTGTATGCCATTGCTATCGGGAGAGCGAGACAGTGATTCGGATTATCTCGGCACGTAAAGCCACGCGGCACGAGAGAAGACAGTACGAAGGATTCCGCCAATGAGAGACGAATACGATTTCTCTAATTCCAAGCCCAATCCATATGCCCAAAAGCTACGCCGCCCGGTGACGATTCGCCTGGGCGTGGATGTCATCGACTATTTCCGCACCCAGGCGGAAGAGACGGGCATTCCCTACCAGACACTCATCAATCTCTACCTCAAAGATTGTGTGCGCACCCAGCGGAAATTGGAAATGCAATGGGCCGACTAAACAGCTACCCGCCCCCACAATACGCCAGCGCAGTCAGCGCATAAACCTCCGCCACCCGCACCAGATCGGCCAGGGCGACCTGCTCGCGGAGGGTGTGTGCGCCGGTGGCCGCGGGGCCGTGACTGAGGGGAGTGATGCCGGCCAGGGCGGCGAAGGTGTTGCCGTCGTCCACAAAGGGCTTGCGGCCCAGGGGCAGAGGCGCACCGGTGACTGCGGTGTGGGCGATCTGAAAAGCCGCCAGCAGGGGATCGGCGGCGTCCACCGCGTAGGCTTCCCCCTGGACTTCAAAATCGAAGTCGATGGATGTGCCGGTCTCCCCGGCCACCTGGGCCAGGAGATCGGCGAACTCGGCCTGCACCGCTGCCCCGGCGTTGGGTGTCACCCAGCGCCGGGTTCCCTTAATTGTGCAAAGAACCGCGGCCTGGTTGAAGATTTCCCCGCACTGAAACTGGCCGATGAAGACCGAATCCTGCCCGGCGACGGGGTGGCTTTTCTGGCCCAGTTGCGCATGTAGCTCCTGCAAACGCCGGGCCAGCAGCACCCCCGCGGTCAGCACATCGGGCAGCCCCTCGGGCCGCAGCACTTCGTGGACCGGCTCGCCCTCCCGCCGGATGCGAATCTCGAAAATTGCCATCCCCCGGGCGGCCACAGGCAGGGGATCGGCCAGATATTCGGGCAGCAGCACCCCATCCCCCACATAGCCCTCCCGAATCAGCGCCTGCACCTGACGCCGATCTCCCCACGGCCCTTCGTGGTGGTCGTGGGCGGTGAGCAGCACCCCGCCACTTTTCAGAGCGCCCGTCTCCCGCAACACCCGCAGGGCCTCCACAAAAGCCGCGATCCCCCCTTTCATATCCGACGCACCGGAGCCGTAAAGATAGCCCTCTTCCAGGCGGGGGGGCACGAAGGGCAGATGAACCGTGTCCAGATGGCCGTCGAATTGGAGCGTGCGCCCGGGCGCGCCGCTCTCCAGACGCACGACGACAGCGGGTGCTTCGGGCCAATCCGCGATTGGGCGTTCCACCGCAAAGCCGTCAGTGATGAGAATCTCGGCCAGCCGATCCGCCACCGGACCCGCGCTGCGGGTGGGGCTGGGCACGGCGATCAGGGCCAGGGCGGTTTCGGCCAGCCGCTGGGGGTTGAGCGCGGCGCGGATTGCTTCCACAGTTGTCGGGTTTGGGGTAGCCGCTGGAAGGGCTGGGGGGCGTGCCATAGGAACTCTCCCTGTTGGGTCTCAATCCGGTTTGACATCTCTACTGTTTCGTAAACGGCAAAATCCGCTGCAAAATCCGGTCTTTGTCCCAAAGCTGGTGTTTGATGACCAGATTCGTCACCCTCGATGGCGGTCATCATTTTGGCGATGGCGAAGCCACATTTTGCAATACGAAATACGTAGTACGCAGTCTGTTACCCTACCCGGCTGGGCAACGACTCTTTCCGCAGCCCCGCCAACAGATTGTCGATGGTGCGCCGGGCCATATTATAGCGGCTTTGGCGGGTGGCGCTGCCCAGGTGGGGGGCAATGATGAGGTTTTCCATTTGGAGGAGCGGGTGATCCCGGGGCAGGGGTTCCGGTTCGGTCACGTCGATGGCCGCGCCCGCGATCCATCTGTTCTGCAGAGCCTCCAGCAACGCGTCGTGATCCAGCACGCCGCCCCGGGCCACATTGATCAGATAAGCCGTGGGCTTCATCAGCAGCAACTGCTTCCGGCCAATCATCCGCCGCGTCTCCGGGGTCAGAGGCATATTGAGGGTGACAAAATCTGACTGTTGCAGCAGTTCGTTGAGGCTGGCATAGGACACGCCCAACGCTTCTTCACTCTCCGGGTCCCGGTTGCGGTTGTGGTAGAGGATATTCATCTCAAAACCGTTGGCCCGCTTTGCAACTACCCGGCCAATCCGCCCCATCCCCACAATGCCCAGGGTGGAGCCGTAGATTTCCTGGCCGTGAAAGAGGTTGGGGTCATAGGCGGTGAACTCCGGGCCCCGGGCGTAGCGGTCGCCGATGCGCAGATTGCGCCCAATCGCCATCAGCAGGGCAAAGGTCAAATCCGCGGTGGCACCGTCCACAAAGCCGGGGGTGTTGCCCACGGGGATATTGCGGGCACGGGCGTCGGCCAGATTGATGTGATCCACGCCCACGCCAAAGTTGCTGATCACCTTCAGATTGGGCATCCGGTCCATCAATGCGCCGTCGGTGGGCGGGTGGCCGTAGGTGAGGTAGCCGTCGATCCGTCCCAGCAGGGCTTCGTCTTGCAGGGCATCTTTGAGAAAATGGATTTCGCAGGAATCACCCAACATATCCAGCATTGTGGGGGGCAGAGCTGTGTCGATGAGCAGTTGATAGGGCATGGGTAACCTCAAAGCGAAGAATGGAACGTGGATTGTACGGAACGGGCGGATAAAAAACGGATAGGAAAAGGAGACAGATTGGGCAGATGGACACAGAGTAGATCCGTCCCGTACCATCAGGCCATCTTTGGCGATTTCGAAGATAATGAGATGATGGGATGATTGCACTGCTCATCATCCCATCATCCCATCATCTTTTCCTCATCCCAGACTGCGATTCAAATACTCCACCACATCCCGGAAGCTGATAATCCCCGTAGGCCGGTTCTCCTCGTCCACCAGAGGCAGATGACGGAAGCCGTGCTGGGACATCAGATGCAGGGCCTGGGCGATGGGCAGATCGGCTTTGAGCGCTACGGGGTTGAGGGTCATATAGTCGCCGATGGGGGTGTGGGCCAGATCGTCCACCAGACCGGTGACGCGCATCAGCACATCCCGCTCGGTGAAGATGCCGCTGAGCCGGTCTTCCTCGTCGGTGACGACCAGACAGCCGATATTGTGCCGATTCATCTGGCGGATGGCCCGGGCCAGGGAACTGCCGGCGTCGATGGTAATCGGCACTTTCGGATTCAGAGCGGAGAGGGTCTCTTCGGTCAACTGATCCTGCACAGCCGTCGTGGCGACAGCCGAGCGTCCCAGCGCGTCCAGATACTCCTCGTCCAGAGTCAGGGGCAACCCGCCCGCCATCTCCGACTGATTCTCCTCCCGGGCCGAGACCGTCCACAGATCGTCGTTCCTGTATAGTTTATTTAGATCGCCTGTGCCCCGTTTGGCTTTGGCCTGGGCCACCTGTTCCATAATGCCCGCGGCATAGGTGGGCTTGCGCACATCCCGAATCACACCCATCGGCGCGGGGTATTCCGGGTGTTCCATACTGCCCAGAATCGAGGCCAGGGGTTTGGAGGTGGCGTCGTGGACCAGAATCTCGTCCAGACTCACATCGCTGAGGGCGACAACTTCGGGCGTAAAGCCCCGCATCCGAATGCCCTTGTCCTTGTCCTTGCCAAAGATGAGCGGCATCCCGTGTTCCAGATTGAGGGTCACTTCGTCCCGGTTGGCGCGGTCGCTCAGCGCGTTCCACTCGTCCGGGTTGAAGATGACGCAGTTCTGGTAGACCTCGACAAAAGCTGTGCCTTTGTGGGCGGCGGCTTTGCTCAACACTTCGGCCAGATGCTGGGGATTGGAGTCGATGGAGCGGGCCACAAATGTGGCTTCCGCGGCCAGGGCCAGGGCAATCGGGTTGACCGGCGATTCGATTGTCCCCATCGGTGACGACTTCGTGACCGTTCCCACTTTGGAGGTGGGGGACGCCTGCCCCTTCGTTAAACCGTAGATACGGTTGTTGAAGAGGATAATTTTCATATTCACATTGCGGCGCAGGGCGTGGATCAGGTGGTTGCCGCCGATGGACAGCCCGTCGCCGTCGCCGGTGACGACCCAAATGTTCAGGTCCGGGTTGGCAATCGCCAGTCCCGTCGCCAGTGTCGGCGCGCGGCCGTGGATGCTGTGGATGCCGTAGGTGTCCATATAATAGGGGAAGCGGCTGGAGCAGCCAATACCCGAAATAAAGACAATCTTCTCTTTGGCTACGCCCAATTCGGGCATCACCCGCTGCACCTGGGCCAGGATTGAATAGTCGCCGCAGCCGGGACACCAGCGCACAGTCTGGTCCGAGACAAAATCTTTGCGGGTCAGTGTAATTTCGTTGGTCAATGTTCCACTCGTCAAAGTTTCGCTCATAGCTCTACCCCTTGCCCAGTGTCTGGGTAATCACTTCACGCATTTCGCCGATTTGCAGGGGCCGGGCCTGCAATTTGTTGAACTTCGTCACCTGCACGCCAAACTTGCCCTGTAGCAGTAGCGCCAACTGGCCGCTGTTTAGCTCCGGCACAAGCACTTTGCTGTGCCGTTTGAGCATCGCTTCCAGATTGCGGGGGAAGGGGTTGATATAGCGCAGATGGGCGTGGGCCACAGACTGGCCGGCCCGCTGGGCACGGGTGACAGCCGTGCGCACGACGCCGTATGTGCCGCCCCAACTGACCACCAGCAGCTCCGCATCTTCCCCACCGAAAAGCTCCTGCTCCGGGATAAAGTCGGCCAGGCGGGCGATCTTCTCGGCCCGTTCCAGGGTCATCTGCTCGTTGTGCGCGGGATTGTAGCTGACATTGCCCGTATCCGGCGCTTTGGCCAGACCGCCCAGCCGGTGTTCCAGCCCAGGCGTGCCGGGGATAGCCCAGGGCCGGGCCAGAGTCTCCGGGTTGCGTTTGTAGGGCAGGAAAGGCTCGTCGCCGTTGTGACGGCCCGCCGGGTGTACGACTTCGATGGGGGCAATGTCGTCCGCATCCGGGATCAGCCAGGGTTCCGCGCTGTTGGCGAGAAAACCCTCGGAGAGAATCATCACCGGTGACATCGAGCGAATGGCCATGCGCGCCGCCTGAATCGCAATATCGAAACAGTCGGAGGGGGTAGCCGGGGCGATGACCGCAATCGGGCTTTCGCCGTTGCGCCCGTACATCGCCTGCAGCAGATCGCCCTGCTCGGTCTTTGTGGGCTGGCCTGTGCTGGGGCCGCCCCGCTGCACATTGATAATAATCATCGGCAGTTCCAGCATCACCCCCAGATTCATCGCCTCGCTCTTCAGGGCAATGCCGGGGCCGCTGGTTCCGGTCACAGCCAGCGCACCGCCAAAGGCCGCACCCAGCACCGATCCCATCGCAGCGATCTCATCCTCGGCCTGGAAGGTGCGCACATCGAAGTTGCGCAGAGGGGCCAGGGCGTGGAGAATGTCGCTGGCCGGGGTGATGGGGTATGTGCCGTAAAAGAGGGGTTTGCCCATCTTCTGGGCGGCTGTGACCAGACCCATCGCCATCGCTTCGTTGCCGGTCACTTTGCGGTAGGTGCCCGGCGGCAGGCTGGCCGGGCGCACGATATAGCGCTGCTGGAAAGTTTCGGTCGTCTCGCCCAAAAAGTAGCCGGTCTGGAGAGCTTTATAGTTGGCTTCGGCAATCTCCGGTGCTTTGGCAAACTTTTTGAAGAGCCAATCCCGGGTCGTTTCCAGGGGGCGCTCGAACATCCAAAAGACAATACCCAGGGCAAAGAAGTTTTGGCAGCGGTCCTTCTCTTTGTTGCTCAGACTCGCGAAGGATTCCAACGCGGTCCGGTTCAGGCTGGTCATCGCCACCCGAAAGATCTGAAAACCTTTCAGCGAATCGTCTTCCAGCGGGTTGCTTTTGTAGCCAGCCTTGGCCAGATTCTGCTTTGTAAAGGCGTCGGTGTTGAGAATAATTATGCCGCCCCGCTCCAATTCGGGCAGGCTGGCTTTGAGCGCAGCCGGGTTCATCGCCACCAACACTTGGGGCGCATCGCCGGGGGTCAGCACATCCCGGCTGGAAAAGTGGACCTGAAAACCCGAGACACCGGCCAGGGTGCCGGCAGGGGCGCGAATCTCGGCGGGGAAGTCGGGCATTGTGCTGATGTCGTTGCCGAAGACCGCGGAGGTCGTCGTAAACTGGGTGCCGGTCAACTGCATACCGTCGCCAGAATCCCCGGCAAAACGGATGGCGACCGATTCTAACTCTTCGACCACAGGTGTGGATTTGCTCATTCAAGTTCTCCTCGTGAAACACAAAACGTGAGGCGCGAAACGTGAGATCACCGAACCTTTTCACGCAGCACGTTTCACGTCTCTACGACTATACGCTGCGCTGTCCGTCAATCTCCACAATCTGCTATCCTATCCTCCCTCGGCCCGGCGCGGGAAGCGTTCCGGGTCCGACGAGCGGTTCAGCACCTCTACCGGATAGCGCCCAGCCAGCCAGTCGATGACGGCCATGTGGGTCATACTGCCCACAATCTGCCCGCTGGCATCCACCACCGGCAGATTGCGGATGTGGTGTTGATCCATCAACCCCAGGGCCGACGCCGCCGATGCCTCCGGGCCGACCGAAATTGGGTCGGCGGTCATCACCGCGTCGATGGGGCCGTCCAACATATCCGGTACATCCACCACTTTGCGCAGCACATCCCGCTCGGTGAAGATACCGGTCAGACTCCGCTCTGCCGTGACCAGACAGACCGTATTGCCCTCAGTCCGCATCCGGCCCAACGCGTCGCGCACGCTCGTCCCCGCGGGCACGGCGGTAAAGCCGGAGAGACGCAGATGGGAGACCCGCTCGCTGCGCAGTTCAGATTCCAAACTCATAGAGACTCCTTCATTCAACATCAACGAACAATCACAAATTGTAACTATTTTCTTGCCAATCGCTTTGCAGCGGCCAAGACTTCGGCGATTTCGCTCATTCGTCAATAAGCTTACTTTTTTGCAGAAACAGACAAAACGACAGGAGTGTTATCGTCCAAGCGTGGGGTTTAGTATAGCTATTTTACGTCAATCAATGACTTTTGGACAATTTGAAAATCTCACGCGGGCGTGAGCTATCCTATCATCCCCTCATCCTCTTTCCATCCACCACTTCACTCCATCCGCAGCGCGTCCGCGGGCTGGGTGCGCCCCATCCGCCAGGCCGGGTAGAGACCGGCCAGCAGCGCCGCCACCAGCGCAATGACAAAGGCATTGACAAAATCACCGGCCTGCAACTGCATCGAAAGCGTCCAGCCAAAAGAGCGCAGATTGATAATGTAAATCAGCACCAGCGAGAGCAGAAAGCCCGTGGGCAGAGCCACCAGCCCGGCCACCGCCCCCAGCAGACCCGTCTCCAGCAGCGTCAGCCGCCAGAGTTGACGCCGGGTCATCCCCGTGGCGCGCAGAACGCCGATCTCCCGGCTGCGCTCCAATTGCAGACTCATCAGCGTCGAGAGGATGCCGATAAAGGCCACAATTGTTGCCAACAGACGCAGGGCGAAGGTGATGGCAAAGGTGCGGTCGAAGACATCCAGCGCGCTCTGGCGCGTGCCCCGGTTGCTGCGGATGACCAGTTGGGCCCGACCGGCAAAGGCAGCCCGCAACTCGGCTACTGCGGCGTCCACATCCGCGCCCGGCGACACAAAGAGGGCCACCGCCGAGACAGCCGTGTCCTGCCAGTTGGCCCGATAGACCGGGTCCGCCATCAGCAGACTAGGCGACACATCAAAATCGTAGGCCACGCCCACGACGGGGAAAGCGACCGGGCCAGCGTCGGTGAAAAGCGTCACTTCGTCGCCCACGCCCAGCCCGTAACGGTTCGCCATCGGTTCGTTGATCACCACCCCGCCCGCTTCCACCGCCCGCCAGGTGACCGCCGGATCGCCCACAGCCGTCTTATAGCGCCGGTCCGCACCGGCCAGGTCTTTGAGTACCCCGGCCACCCCCACATCCAATTGGGTGCCGTCGGCCAGCCGGGCCGCCACCGCCACCTCCCGGCTGGTAGAAGCGTCGATTACGCCAGGGAAGGCCATCAGTTCTGCGGCCAAACGCGCATCCAGTGCCGCGGTCGTGCGGTTGGCCCCCAGCGTCGGCGCAGAGACAAAAATGTCCGCTTGCAGCACATCGTCCAGCCACTGTTCCACCGTCAGCCGAAAGCTGCCGATCATCACACTGACGCCGATGATGACGCTGACCGAAACCATCAGCGCGGCGATGGCGACCGACGTGCGGCTGAGGGAGCGCACAATATCCCTCGGGGCCATCCGGGTCACAATCCCCAGCCGCTGCCCCATCAGCCGCTGCAGGCCGCTCATCAGCAGCAGGGTGGCCCCCGGCGTGAGCAGGGCAATGCCGATAATCAGCCCAAAGAGACCGGCGAAAGCCAGCACCAGACTGCTGTCCGGGATGAGCAGCAGCCCGCCCACAACCACCAGCAGCCCGCCCGCCAGACTGATCCAGGGCAGCAGGGCCAGCACCCGCTGCTCCACATCCGAGCGTTTGAGCGCGCCGGCCGGGGGCACCCCCGCGGCTTCCCAGGCGGGGATAGCCGCGGCCACCAGCGCCGCGGCCATCCCGCTCAGCCCACCCTTGACCAGCGTCCAGAGCGGAATCGAAATGTCGCGCACGGCCACCACAAAGAAGAGATCGTTGACCGTCTGGGTCACAGCCTGCACCGCGCCCCGTCCCAGCACAACGCCCAATCCCAGCCCCAGCCCCGTGCCCAGCAGCCCCAGCAGCCCGGCCTCCAGCAGAATCATCCCAAAGATCTCCCGCTGGGTCATCCCCAATGCGCGCAGACTGCCGATGACCGGCCTGCGCTGGACAACGCTGAAAGTGACTGTATTGTAGATGAGAAACATCCCCACCAGCAGGGCCAGCAGGCTGAGCGCGGTCAGGTTCAGGCGAAAGGCGGCGGTCATCTCGGCCACGCTCCCGCCCCGGGCCGCCGACGAAACCACACGCACGCCCGGCGGCAGGAGGTCGCGGATGGCGGCCAACGCGCTCTCCCCCGCCGCGCCGTCGGGAACGATCAGATCGACCCGATCCAGCCGACCCACTTTGCCCAGCACCTCCTGGGCTGTGGCGATATCGGCGATCAGCAGCCCGTCCAGGGCCCGGCGGCTCAGGTCGTCGGACGGTTGCAGCAGACCGGCCAGCGTGAGGGTGCGGGTGTTGACGCCTATCTGCACGGAGAGAGAATCACCCGCTTGCAGCCCATAGCGGGCCGCGGTCTCGGCGGAGAGGAGGACGGTATCCGGCTGGACGAGGAGGGCGCTGAGAAAGCCGCTACCCGTGTCGATGCGGGTCTCACCACCCAGATAGCTGCGGAAGGGGGGTTCGGCGAAGGGGTCTATGCCCAGCAGACGCATAGGCTGGGCGTCCAGCGCGGGCGCGGCCACGTAGTCCTCCACCACCGGCGCGCTGAGCCGGTAGCCCAGTTCCCGGCGCAAATTCACGTAGACCTGCTCATCCAGCCCGCTCGGCCCGCCCACAATCTGGTGGGTGGCCTTGCCGGTGATGGTCTCCGTGCCCAGGGCAAAGGCCCGGCCCGCGGAGGAGTTGGCCAGATCGATGGCGACAATCATCGCCACGCCAATCGCCACGCCGATAATGAGAAAGGCAGATTGGAGGGGGCGGCGCCAGGCGTGTCGCCAGGCCAGGCGAAAGAGGGGACGCGGAGAAAAGAAGGAGAGGAGACGCGTCACAAGTTCCTCCGCCGCAGGCTCCTCACAGCGGCAGTCAGGGCCACTATCCCGCTCCCAGCCAGAAGCAGAGCGCCGATCAGATTGAGTTGAATCGTTGCCAAAAGTGTCAGCCCAGCCAGCAGCCAGCCACCCCCGGCCACCCCGGCCAGCCGCAGGAGATGACGGCGCACCAGTTCTTCCTCGCGCAAGCGTTCGGGCGTTGCCTGCAAATGGGTCAGAAAGTGGGTCAAGTCCCAACCGGCCAGCCCAGCAACGACAGCGGTCAGCAGCCAGCCCCAGGCCAATTCCTGCAACCCGCCCCACACCGCGGCTATGACAAAAAAGAAGAGTCCCCAATCGGCCACCCGGCTGTTGCCGTGGCGCAGCACACTCAGCCAGAGCAGCCCGATGCCCAGCATCACCAGGGCCGCGTACCAACTGCTGGCGATGAAAGCTGCGGCCAGACAGAGCGTGGCCACGGCGATGGAGAGACCCACCAGTATTCGCAGAGTGGCGGTCATAGGCTTTGGCTCCGCAGGCGGGTGCGGCCCAGGGCCCGGTGGGCCACCTGATGGAAGGGCGTCTCCACATCCCACTCGAAAATGTCGATACCTGCCCGGCCCAGGGAACGCAACAGATGTCCCCGTTCCAGTTGGGCCAGCCGGGCCGCCAGTTGGCTGTGACGGCTGGCGGTCAGGGTCTTCATCTCAAAAGTGATGGCGTCGGGCGTCACCAGCAACAGTTCATAGCCCCGTGCCCGCAGACTCACAATATCGTCCAGATCCTCGGGTTGCAGGGGGCTGATGAGGACGAGTTGGGAGCGCACGGGAAAGAGGCGGGTGGGCAAATGGCTCAGTTTGTCGAAGACCTGACTGCGCTCCATTTTGGCCCGGGCCAGGGCACGCAGAATGCGCTCCCGTTGGACTTTGCCAGAGCCGGGGAAGGTCCAGTCGATGGCCCCGCCGTAGAGAAAGAGGCCGACCCGGTTGCCGTAGGAGAGGAAGGCGTCGGCCAGGGTGACAGTGGCGTCGATGGTCTGTTCCAGCAGCGAACCGCTGCCCGCCAGCAGATTCGTGCTCTCGCGCACGTCCAGAATCAGCCCCACATCCACCGCCCGTTCCTGCTCGAAATCGTTGACAAAGAGGGTCTGCTCGTAGCGCGCCCCGGCCCGGTGATTGATCCAGCGCAGGGGGTCGCCGGGCTGGTATTCGCGCACGCCGAAGAATTCCACGCCCGATCCGCCCCGCCGCGCCGGAATCTGGCCGGGGTAGACCCGCACCCGGCGCGGGCGAATGGCGATGGCGGGCACTTTGTGGACGACGGGCAGGATAAAGAGGACGCTGGGCAGTTTCAGTTGGTGGCTGTGGCGGAAGAGGCCGAGCGAGTCGCTGGCGGTAATCTGCGGCCCCGGCAGGGTGTGCAGCCCCCGCTGGCCCACAATCGTATAGACAATCTCGGCGCTCTCCCCGCTCGCCAACGAAAGCAGCAGCCGGGGATCGCCCTCCACCACCGCCAGCCCGTCGGGCAGAAGGTCCTCCACCAGCAGGTCGGCCAAGTCCCCGCCGGTGTTGGTGAAGGAGAGCGTCACCTGCACCGGCTCGCCCTGAAAGAGGCGGTTGGGCGAGAGCGTGCGCCGGGCGTTCAACTGCACCGGCGGCGCTTTCTCCCAGATGCCCAGGGCCACGTAGAGCAGAAAGGGCACGGCCAGCACCAGCAGGCGCGGGTTCAGGCTGGCCAGGCCGACCAGAATGGGCAGGTAGATGAGGAGGCTGAGAAGGAAAGAATGATTCACGAAAGTTGCTGACCGTTGGCGAAACTTGGAACCGAAAGGTTTGATGATGAGATGATGGGATGATGCGGGTAAGTCATCATCCCATCATCCCATTATCCCGTCATCTTCCCCCCACCACCGGCACCCGCACGCTCCCCACAATCCCCGTCAGAATCTCCTCCGCCGTGCCTGCCCGCATCCAGAGTTCCGGGTTGAGGATCAATCGATGGACCAGCGCGGGGGCCACGTAGGCTTTGATGTCGTCGGGGAGGACGTAGTCCCGGCCTTCCAGGGCGGCCTGGGCCCGGGCCAGTTTGAGCAGGGCCAACGAACCCCGGGGGCTGGCCCCGACTGTTACCCGGCTGTGCTGGCGGGTGGCGTGGACCAGTTCGACGATATAGCGCTCCAGGTCCGGGTCTACGTGTACATCCTCGATGGCGGCGCGCATTTCCAGCAGCGTGGCGGCGTCGATAATTGGTTTGAGCATAAAATCATCGCTGCGCCGTTTGCGCCGCCGGGCCAGAATCTCCCGCTCCTCATCCAGGGAGGGGTAGCCGATGGAGAGCTTGACCAGAAAGCGGTCCAGCTGGGCTTCGGGCAGGGGGAAGGTACCCTCGTATTCAATCGGGTTTTGGGTGGCGATAACGACGAAGGGCAGGGGCAGGGGCATCGTCTCGCCTTCCAGCGTCACCTGATGCTCCTGCATAGCTTCCAGCAGCGCGGATTGGGTCTTGGGCGAGGCCCGGTTGATCTCGTCGGCCAGGATAATATTGGCGAAGATCGGCCCTTTGCGCAGCTCGAAATCGCCCCGGTTGCGGTTGTAGATGTAGCTGCCGGTAATGTCGCCGGGCAGCAGGTCCGGGGTGAATTGGATGCGCCGGAAGTCCAGCCCCAGGGCGATGGCGAAGCTGTTGGCGGTCAGGGTCTTGGCCAGGCCGGGGTAATCTTCCAACAGAATGTGGCCGCCAGCCAGAATCGTCGCCATTATCTGGCGCAGTACAGGCCCTTTGCCCACAACCGCCTGCTCCACTTCGGTCACGACGGCACTGCTCAATTCGGCAACTTTACTCAATAGCATCGGGGGAGGTCTCCTGATGAGTTAGTATATCCTGACGGAAATAGCCCGGCAGTTTCTGGCGTAGTGCGTGGTGCGTGAACTGATAGTGACACCAGTTCACGCACTACGCACTACTCCGTACCGGCGAGGAACTAACGCAGATGCGTTAGTCGGTCGGCCAATCAACTGAAACGTGAAACGTGAGGTGTCGTCACCTGATCTCACGTTTCACGTCTTCACGTTTCCGCACGTAAATCGTGGCTCCGCCACCTTTCCATCCGGTGCGTCGCACTGTCCACGAAATGACTCTAGTCTGCAACCTCATCTGGACAGTGCGACGCACCAAAACGGGAAGTTATTCTTTGACAAGCCCTTAGTCTTCCACGACCCGCCCCGCTTCCCGTTCCAGAAAAGCTACAACGACTTCCGGGTCCAGGTCCAGGGGGTGGGATGGTACGGGATTGGATGAATGGGTGGGTCTGATCTGCAAGCGCTGACGCAGGCTGATGCCCTGGGCGGGCGGCAGTTTGGCGTTGAAATAGTTGGCGATGTCGGGTGTCAGCCGCTCTTCAAAATCGACCCGGCGCTTTTCCCGACGCTGGCGTTCCTCCGGGTTGATCGTCTCTTGGGCCAGTTTGCGCAGGGATTGGGCCAGATTCCAGCGGGCAAAGCGCTGGCTCTCGGCCCGCTCCAGCAGCCCCATCCAGCGCCGCACCTGCCCCTGGGACGGGTAACGCTTTTCCGGCACAGTGGCGGGTATGCGCTCCCCGCCGCCCAGACTGCGCAGGATCAGCACCAGCGCCACAAAGAGCAGCACGCCCCAAAAGATGCTCTGGTGCAGACTACTCACCACCAGCCCGGCAAACCAGACGGCGTAGAGCAGGGGTTGAATAATCATCTCCTGCAAAAAGTTGTCCAGCGACACGACGAGAACCGCAGTGATGAGCAGGACGACGGCCAGGGGCAGATAGCGTCGCATCAGGACCGGCCTCCGTAGGTCTGCACAATCGCCTGCAAACAGTCGCTGGCTTCCTGGGCCGTCTTGCCTGTACTGCTTTGCGCACCATAGCGCACCCCTTCAAAGAGGCGGGTCAGCCGGTGGATGTGTTCGTCGCCCAGACCCGCCGCGGCCAGATGGCCCTCAAATTCTCTGGGCGTCATCGCCTGGCGTCGCTCCACCCGATGGCTCTCCTTCAACACCGCGCTCATCTGCACGTAGCAGCGCAGCACCACATCCCGCAGATCGCCCCCCGCTTCCAACTCGGCCAGAGCGCTGGCTGCCTCCTCCACCAGCAGGGATTGGGGGTCCGGTTTGGGGCGCAGCCGTTGCCAAAGATACCAGAGGAGGAAGAAGAAGGCCAGGGCGACGACGACATTCACGGCCCAGGTCAGCCAGACAGGCGGATCGGTGACAAAAGGCGGCGGTTCGGGAATCGCCGGGGCTGCGACGGCCGGCAGGGCTTCGATGCCCTCAATTGCGGGTACTTCCAGAGGCTGCTCCTGCAAGCGATCCCGGTAGCGCTCGGCGATGAAGAGAATCAGCAGCACGAAAATCAGGGTCATAAAGAGCCGTTTGCGCGCCTGGGGCGACACAATCGCATAGGCCAGGGTGAAGGCAAGCATCAGCCAGAAGGCGACGCGCATCCAGGGCTGGAAATCCATTCTGCCCGATATTGCCGGGCTGGGGGGAACGGTGGGCAGCCGTCCGTCGCCCAGCAGCAGCGCCAGCAGATTGATGTCCTGGCCCGGCTCAAAGCGCAGCCCGCCCATCCCCGCGGCCAGGAGCAGGAGTGCGGCCAGGGCGACGGTGAGTTGGAGGAGGGTGGTGGTGCGCTGGGACATAGGGCGAGTTGCGAATTGCGAGTTGCGAAAATAAGTGGCGATTCAGGTGTAATTGTAAGTGATCGGATACAGAATGACCAGCGCCGGTTGAGTAGGAGCCGCTTCAGAAGGCGGGTGCAGTTTCCCACCGTATCGAAACCAAAGCGGGTAAACACGAAAAGGAATGACCAGCGCCGGTTGAGCGGTGTCCTGAGCCTGTCGAAGGGTAGGCGGGGGCTGTTTCCCGCCGTATCGCTTGTACTGAGCCTGTCGAAGTGAAACCAAAGCGGGTAAGCGAAAAATCGTCTCGTTGACCCGTTCGCTCTGGTTTCGATACGCCCTCCGAAGACTCCGGGCTACTCAACCGGCGCTCACTGGTCCGGTCCACTACTTACGGAATACGCACTACGCAATACGGCTCTCCTGCCCTGTCGCCGCGGACTTCTGAATACCTTCGATAATCTTCACACTGATCAGCGCCTGCTCCCGGGTCACAATGTCGGTCTGCTCCCCGTCCAACTGGCGCACGTAGTCCAGGGCGAAGCGGCCGTAGGAGTTGCCGCCCCGTGGCACAGCCACCGGAATGTTGACCGGCTGGCCGTTCAGGTTCGTGTACAATTCCATCCGGTCTTCGCTGCCGATGTACGCGCCGCCCTCTGTGCCGTAGAGTTCTGTGTAGAATTGATCCTCGAAATGGGCGGCCCAACTGACTTCCAGCATCAGCGTCGCACCGTTGGCAAAGCGGATGAAGCCCCAGGCGAAGTCGTCCACATCGAAGCGTGCGCCGGGAGTCGGTTTCTGCTTGTCCATCCCCCAGCCGCCCAGCCCCAGCCCCCGGGGGCCGAATTTGGCGTAGCTGGCCCCGCTCACCGAGACCGGTTCGGGATAGCCCATCAGATAGAGTGCCCGGTCCATGGCGTGGATGCCGATGTCAAAGAGACTGCCGCCCCCGGCCAGGTCGTTGTTGGTGAACCAACTGCCGTAGCCGGGAATACCGGCGCGCCGGTTCCACAGGGTGCGGGCGGCGTAGATGTCGCCGAAGAAGCCGGCGTCCACCTGCTGTTTGGCGCTCTGCACCGGATTAGAATAGCGGTAGTGGGTGCCCACGGCCAACTGTTTGCCCACCTCGTCGGCCACGCCATACATCTCCAGAGCGTCGGCGCTGGACAACGCCAGGGGCTTTTCGCACAGCACATTGGCCCCGGCCCGCAGGGCCTCAATCGTCATCGGTTTATGGAAGATGTTGGGCACGGCCACCACCACAATGTCCAGCCCCTCTTTGGCGAGCATCTCTTTGTAGTCGGAATAGGCCCCGGGCACGCCGGTGGATTGGGCTGCTTCCTGGGCCCGGGCCAAGTTCACGTCGCAGACCGCCACGACCTCGGCGTTGGGTACGGCCTGAAAATTGGGGATGTGTCCCCGCTGCACAATCGCACCCGCGCCGATCATCCCGACCCGGTATTGTTTGGAAGTACTCATAGCTTCGTTTTGCTCCTTTGGATAGGGAATAGGGATTGGAGATCGGGGACTGGGCATCGTCCCGATCCCCGATCCCCAATCCCTAACCCCCTCTTATCATCGCCTCAATATCATCAAAAATGACCGCGTGTACTATTTTGGGGCCGTGGACGCCCATTGTCAAGATTCCTTCCAGGTCGGCGGATTTGCTCGGCCCGCTGACGAAGGCCACATTGCGGCTCTCGCGCAGAAAGTCGGTCAGCGTCCCGTCCTGGCGCATCTTCGCCATCCACGCCTCCGCGGTGGGATAGATGCGGCTGATGGGAACCAGCAGCAGGTGGCGGAAGGGGGTCAGGCTGGCAGCCCGGCTCTTGCGGAGCGCCGCGCCCAGCACGACTGTGCCCGTGGCGGCAAAGGCCGCGTCCACGCCGGTGATGCCGGCCCGGGCGTGGCGCACCCGGGCCCGTTCGTCGCTGTCGTGGAGATTGACCGGCTCGATCAGGCGGAACTCCAGATCGGAGAGCGCGGGCGTCAGTCCGTCGATGGGCAGCGCATCGGGCGACCAGATGAGAACGTCCCGGTCGCCGGGCTGTTCGGGACGCTCTGTGCGCCGGGCCGCCAAATCCTCGGTCACCCACATCTGCAAACGACCGATGGCGGCCATGCGCGCCTCGGCTACTGTCTCCACCACCTCAAAAGTGCCGTGCAGGGTCTCCAACTCCGCCCCAAAACGCCGGGCCAGGGCCCAGCGATCCCCCGCCGCCCGGCCCACAGTCATCCGCTCGTCTGAAGTCAGACGGCGGGTCTCCGGCGGCGGAAAGCGGGTTTCTGGCTGGCCCAGGGCCGTGCGTAATCGGTTCAGAATGTCGTCGCGTGCAGATAGGGACATTTACCGATCTTCTTCTATGCGATAGTCATCGCTCGACTCATTCAACACCAGTGCTTCGCTTTTGCGTTCGATAAACCAGGCCTCAATACTCTCTTCGCTCTCTACGCTCTCACCGCCGGCAAAAAGTCGCGTCAGTTCAATATCCTCGTCGAGCGTCGGCCAGTGAATTACATCGTCATCGCCGAGAATCTCCAGATGATTGCGTTCGCTGTGGCTGGCATAGAGCAGACGAGGAAACCAGCGTAAGGGCGAGAACAGCATCCGACCATCGACCAGTTGTACCGCCAGCGCGTCATCTGTCACCTGGACCGATTGAATGCGCGGGGCGCGGCTGAACAGCAGGACTCGTGACTCGTCGGTCCAGATCACTGGTGTATCCAACTGGCTGACGACTTCCAAAGGCAGCACGATCGAGCGGCTGTCGGAGAGATGCAGCAGCAGTCGATCCTCATCCAATGTCACTCCAATCGGCTGTGCGCCCAGATATAACTCAGCCAAAGTAGCGTTTCCAGCCATCCAGAAACTCCTCTCGATTCTCCTGAACAAGCTGCGCAATCTGACCCAATTCGTGGGTGCGGAAGCGACCACCCCGCGCCAGACGTACACCCGGAAGCAACCAGAACTTTGCTTCCAGCCTGCCCCGTCGCACATGCACGTGGGGTGGTTCGTTGGCCTCTCCACGGCTGTAGAAGCGGAACTCATACGGTCCGATTGTCTTAAGAAGTGGCACGCTTTACAGATTTCCCGTGTGGATGATGCGCCTGCGCGTCATCCCATTACCCTTCTCGATTGCGTATCTTCTGTCGTTCGGCCCACCACGCCCGAAAGCTCTTTTTGGCAAAGGGTGGGAAGTCCCGGTGGTCGGTCCAGCCGTTGAGGGGCGGGGGCATCCATTTGATCTCGCCGCCGCTCAGCCCGGCCAGCAGATTGGAGGCAACGCTGGCAAATTTGCCCCCCCGCTCATACATCTCCCGGCTGCTCATCGCCTTCACATAGCCCTGAATCGCCAACTGTTCCAGCCGGGGATTGGCCTTTACCTCCACCAGATCAGAACGCAAATCCACCAGCAGCCGGGGCAGGTCGATCTTCACCGGGCAGACATCCCGGCAGGCGCCGCAAAGGGTGGTGGCGTGGGGCAGTTCTTTGAAGCGGGCGATCTCCGGGGCCAGGGCCGGGGAGATGACCGCGCCAATCGGTCCGTTGTAGGTGCTGCCGTAGGCGTGGCCGCCGATCTCCTGATAGACCGGGCAGACATTCAGACAGGCGCCACAGCGGATGCAGAGCAGCGCCTCGCCGTAGCCCCGTTCCAGCATTTGCAAGCGCCCGTTGTCCATCAGCACGACGTGTACCTGATCGGGTCCGTCGGGCTGGTCCGGCTGGCGGGGGCCGCTGGTCATGGAGCAATAGACGCTCATCTGCTGGCCGGTGGCGCTGCGGGTGAGGGCCTGCAACTGGAGGAGTGCATCCTCCACCGTCGGCACAACCTTCTCAATCCCCATCACCACCACATAGACTTTGGGCAGACTGCTGACCATTCGCCCGTTGCCCTCGTTGGTGACGATACAGATCGTCCCGGTCTCGGCGATGGCAAAGTTGCAGCCGCTGATGCCCATCTCTGCGCCGAAAAATTCGTTGCGCAGACGCACCCGGGCCGCCGAAGTGATCTCCGTCGGGTCCATTGTGCGGGGCATATCCAGCTTTTCGTGGAAAATCTCAGCGATCTCTTCCAGCCGCTTGTGGATGACCGGGGCGACGATATGGCTGGGCGGCTCCCCGGCCAACTGAATGATATACTCGCCCAGATCGGTTTCGACGACTTTCAGCCCGGCCTGTTCCAGGACGTGATTCAGGTGAATCTCTTCGGTCGCCATAGATTTGGCTTTGACAACCGTGCGCGCCCCATTTTGCAGACCGATCCCCCGCACAATCTCGCCCGCCTCCACCCCATCCCGGGCCCAGTGGACAATAATGCCGTTGGCCTGAAAGTTGCGCTCCAACTGCTCCAAATAGTCGGGTAAGTTACGCAGCACATTCTCTTTCATCTGCCGGGTCTGGGCGCGCAGCCCTTCGCCGTCGATGCTGGTCATGGCCTTGTGCCGGGCCAGGAGCATCCGGTCTGTGGCCCGCACCACCGCCGGGGCCAGGTGGCTGTCAGCCAGCGCCTTCGCCACCCGCTCTTTGAAGGGAGCTTCCAGAACGATCACAGCCATCAGTCGCCCCCCTTTGCATCCTGCCAGCGCCGGGGGTGATCCGCGGTGGCCGGGGCTTCTTCCTCCGGCGGGTGCAGGCGGCTGCCCAACTGCCCGTTGAGAATTTCGGCGATATGTACGGCCCGGCAGTTAATCTTCTCCCGGCTGAGGATGCCGTTGATATGGGTCATGCAGCTTACGTCGCACATGGCCACCACATCCGCACCACTCTTTGCCAGATTGTCGGCCTTGCGCCGCCCCATCGCCCCGCTGATCCCCGCATTCTTCACGGCAAAGAGACCGCCGAAACCGCAACAGTCCACAGCGTCGGGCAACTCTACAAATTCAGCGCCCTCGACAGCCGCCAGCAATTTGCGCGGCTGCTCGTCGATGCCCAGTTCCCGCAGGAGGTGGCAGCAGGGGTGATAGGTGACTCTGCCTTCCAGCCGGGCCCGGGTGTCGATGACGCCCAGCACATCCACCAGAAATTCGGTCAACTCAAAAGTGACCGAGGCCAGCCGCTGGGCCAACTGGCGCAGGGGGCGCTCGTTGGAATCCTCGAAAAGTACGTCGTAGAAGTGGCTGGTCATTGTGACGCAACTGCCCGAGGGCGCGACAATTGCCTGCACGCTGCCGTTCTCCACCAGCGGGCCGAATACCTGCAAAAAGCGTCGGGCCAGGACGCGGGCCTCGTCCCGGTAGCCCGCGTTGAAGGCGGGTTGGCCGCAGCAGGTCTGCTCCATCGGGAAGACGACTTCGACGCCCTGACGTTCGAGCAGTTCTGTGGCCGCGATGCCTACGCCGGGATAGAGCATATCGGCCATACAGGTCACAAAGAGAGCGACGCGGCGGGGTGGGGTGGGGAAGGTGTGTTTGTGCATAGCTGGGGAATTGGCTATTCCAGTATAATACTACTTTTATTCCGTTGATACCTGGGCCAGAAAGTCTTCGATCTTAACAATTTCAACGCCCTGATACGACTTTATCGCTAACAGATGACCGCACCTTATGCACAATCCCGTTGATCTCATCCAAAGAGATCGGTTCCTCTTCAGGCGCATCCTCGACTCGCTTCAACAGAGACGGTATCAAACGTCTGGCAATCTCGGCCGGCAATTGCACTGTATTGTTTGCTGTGAGCGTAGCAATCTCAAACATCGCTATCTCCTTCTGATCTTCTACTCCATACCGCAAAAAATCGACCCTTCGACAGGCTCAGGCGATGTCCTGAGTTCATCGAAGGAACACCGCTCCGTATGCGTTAGTTGCGCCCCGCACCGACGACAAAAGACCAGCGCCGGTTGAGTAGGCGGGGGCTGTTTCCCGCCGTATCGAAACCAAGCGGGTATGAAGAATCGTCTCGTTGACCCGCTCGCTCTGGTTTCGATACGCCTCGAAGACTCGGCTACTCAACCGACGCTCACTGACCGATCTGCCAACTTACAGAAGCGCCACTACTTCTGTCTGTATCGGCCCCGTTGCGATCTCCAGACTGTCTTCGTGGGCGATGCAGTTGACCTCCGAGCGGATGCCCAGCCCTTTGGCCTGGCCGCTGCTGTCGAAGTCCAGACCGGGCAGGTAGATGCCCGGCTCAATCGTAAACATCACGCCGGGAATGATGCGCCGCCGATCTTGCGTTTCCACATTGTCAATGTTGACGCCGTTCCAGTGCATAGCGGGCCCCAGACTGTGGCCCGTGCGGTGCAGGATGGCGTGGCCGAAACCAGCGTCGTCGATCACATCCCGGGCGATGTCGTCGATCTGATGGCCCCGGGGACGGCGACCCGCGGCAATCGCCTCGCGCACAGCCGCCACCGCCGCGTCCCGGGCCTGGCGAACGACCTGAAAGAGCCGCTCCACCTCGGCGGGAACCTCCGCGCCACAGTAGGCGGTCCAGGTGATGTCGGCGTAGCAGTCGCCCGGATCGTTCTGCTCTTTGGCCCACAGATCGATCAGCAGCACATCGCCCGGCTGGATCGGGCTGTGCTGGGCCGCGCTGGGCGCGTAGTGGGGCACAGCCGCGTTGCCATTGACAGCCACAATCGGGCCGTGATCCGTGTAAAGATTGGCCGCGGCGAAACGTTCCAGAATGAATGTCTGCACGTCGTATTCATTGATGGGCCGCCCGTTTTTCAGCGCGTCGGCCACAAAAGCAAAGGCTTCGTCTTTGATGCGCATACAGTGGGCCGCGGCCCGGCGGTGGCTCTCCATCTGGGCCGGGGAGAGGACAGCCTGGACCAGTTGCACCAGGTCCGCACTGCCCACAATCTCCGCGCCGGTGACTTCGGTGATCAGTTCCAGGGTGCCCGCGTCCACTTTGCTGATGTAGGGCAGCGCGCCCAGAGGGCTGTATTCCATTGCGATGCGCAGGGGTTTCTCCCCCGGCGCGCCGATGAAAGCGGGCAGCATCTCGGCCAACTGTTGCCAGCCGACGTACGTATGCAGCGGCCCAGCCATCTCCGACGAAATCCCGGCAAAGACGGTCTGCTCGATGGCGTGGATCAGATAGGAGGGGCGGCCCTGGGCCGGAATCCACAAAAACCAGCGCCGGGTTCCCCCGCTGGTCAATCCGGCTATGGAGAGCGCAATTGAGTTCTGGCCGCGGAAGTCATAGAGCAGCCAGCCGTCCAGATGATTGGTTTGCAGATAATTTTGAACAATTTGCAGTTGCACTTCTTGCCTCCAGTGGAGAGGAACGGAGGGTGGCGAATTTCCCCTATTATCCCACGTCTTGGGCGGTGCGTCTAATGGGGGAAGGCGTTGGGGTGCATCCCAAGAATCGGGGCAAGTGATTCCCGGAATCAGCCACCCGCACCCCCAATCTGGGACGCACACCTATCGCCGAGGCAAACAGAACAAATTTTCTAATTGGGGCTGAATTTTTATTGACATACAGGAGAAATGAGAGTACAATACTCTTGCAATTTTGCCCCCGTGCAGGATTCCCATTCCGGTCGATTGTTCGGAGATCGACGAATCTATAATCATCCTTTTGCCTCGACAAGGAGACTCTGCATGTATCAACAAATCACCCTCGTTGGAAATCTGGGGCAAGACCCAGAAATGCGTTACACCCCCAGCGGTGTGCCCGTGACCAGCTTCAGTCTGGCCGTCAACCGCTCCTGGACCGGTCAGGACGGGCAAAAGCAGGAGAAGACCACCTGGTTTCGCATCACCACCTGGCGCAAACAGGCCGAAATCGTCAGCCAATACCTGACCAAAGGCCGTCAGGTGCTTGTTATTGGCGAGATCGAAGAGGCTCGCCCGTGGACCGACAAAGACGGCAACCACCGCGCTTCGTTAGAAGTGACCGCTACAACCGTCCGCTTTATCGGTGGACGTGAGGGTGGCGGTAGCTCCTATGGCCCGCCCACCCCCACCGAAGCACCGCCAGATTACGTGGGCGAGGAAGATATTCCGTTTTAAGAGAGTAGAGATAGGGGAAAGGAGGCTGGGAAGAAAGCATCTTCCCAGCCCCCTTTCCCCTATCCTCCAGTGCCCAAAATATTCTGTCTATCGTCCCGCCAGGTTGGGCCACGGCTCAACCTGGCGGGACGATAGGGGTTTTCCCACGTCAGTGTCGGGGTGTCGGGATCGCCGGTGTGGGCCACCATTGGGATCAGCGCGTCCCCATTCACCCGCTCCCAGCGCCGTTCCAGGGTTATGGAGCGGGGTGCTTCGCCGCCGGGGGGCAGTAGACTCAGCCGCTCCTCTACCTCCAGCTCCACGCCCACAGCAATGCCCATATCCTTCTGGGCCAGAAAGCGGTTGCTGCGCCACCAGCCCAGGGGTGAATCGTGGCCCACCCTTGTCCAGTGGAAGATGCGCCGACGGCCGCCGTCGAATTCGATGAATCCGCGCTCCTGGCTTTCGGTGTGGGGCGCTCTCCCGTTGCAATTTGTACCAGATTTTGGCGCGTGGAAAACGAATAGACCGCAGACGGCGGACCACCGACCACTTCCTGCATCTTCGTTGCAATCTGCGTTCCAGTTTTCATTTTCTATAGCACTTTCAGGAGTACCCAATGCTCGTCCCAATTTCGTGGCTCAAAGAATATGTGGACATTAACCTTCCCATCGACGCGCTGGTCGAGCG
>JAANMX010000941.1_pt1 | contig 35720 bp, 29 predicted proteins | sample 7279681 | NCBI WGS metagenome assembly JAANMX01 (sample SAMN14094542, study PRJNA606508) | bioreactor metagenome | isolation source: A lab-scale SPAN reactor treating ammonium-rich wastewater day 351 | place: Ireland: Galway | collected 2018-01-01 | reverse complement strand
GTTGAATTTACAGGAACCCTCTACTATGACAGACAAAATTTATCGCGTTGCCATTGTTGGCCTGGGCCGCATGGGCAGCACCATCGACGATGAAAGACCTGCCGGTTTCCCCGCAGTCTCGATTGCCGCGGCCTGTGCTGCCAGCCCGCGTCTGAAAGTGGTCGCCGGGGCCGATATTGACCCGGTCAAGCGCGACGCCTTCCAAGCCCGCTGGGGTGTAGCAGCGCTCTACGACGATTATCTGGAGATGATTCGCCAGGAGCAGCCCGATCTGGTGGCTATCTGCACCAAAGGCGCGCTCCACGCCGAAATGACAGTAGCCGTGGCCGAAGCCAATGTGCCGATGATCTTCTGCGAAAAGGCGATTGCCTGCTCGATGGAAGAGGCAGACGCGGTCTTGGCCGCGGTGGGCAGCCGCAACATCCCCTTTAACACCGGTGTATTGCGCCGCTTCAGCCGTTCCTATCACGTGGCCCGGCGTATGATCGCCGACGGCGAGATCGGCGAACCCCGCGCCGCGGTACATTACGCCGGCTCGAATCTGCTCCACGGCCACATCCACTCGCTGGACACCCTCAGCTTTTTGCTGGGCGATCCCCCGGTGCTGAGTGTTTTGGGGGAGCTTCTGCCCCGGAATCTGCTGATCGAAAACAACCGGCTGGACAAAGACCCCAACGCCATCTATCAGGTGCTCTTTGCCAATGGGGTAGAGGCGACCACCGCGCCCGGCGGCACCTGGGAGTTTGAAGTGATTGGCTCCCTGGGCAGCATCCGCGTCTGCAACAACGGCGACAGCCTGCATCTGCGCAAAGCCAAAAGCGAAAAGGAGCGCATCTTTCTCGACGCGCCCGCGCCTGCTGTGGAAGCCCACAGCACCACCCAGTCCTGTCTGGAAGATATCCTGGACGCCTATGAAACCGGGCGTCCGACTCTGGGCAACATCCAGATCACCCACCACTTGACCGAAGCCTGCCTGGCCGTGGCCGAGAGCCATCGCCAGCAAAAGCGGATCACCCTGCCCCTGGAAAACCGTTCGCTCTATGTCTTTCACGTCTAAAAGGCGTGTCGAGTAGAGAGCGTGTCGATCACACAACGTGTCCTGCATCGAGGAAATAAAAATGACCAAAAACTATCGCGTCGCCATTATTGGCACGGGTCGCATGGGCGGTCTGATCGAAGACGAGATTGCACCAGGCAACTTTTCCAAACCCTACAGCCACTTCGGCGCCTATGCTGCCATTGCAGAGACAGAGGTGATCGCCGTGGCGAACCGGGGCGCCGAGCGTATGCAGCGCTTCGCCGACCGCTTTGGCGTCACCAATACCTATTTGGACTACCGGGCGATGATCGAGGAGGAGAAACCCGATATTGTCAGCATCACCACGCCCTCCTTTGCCCGGGCCGAGCCGATTATTTTTGCCGCGGAGCACGGCGTCTCCGGCATCTATGCAGAGAAGGGGCTGTGCGCGTCTCTGGCCGAGGCGGATCGCATTGTGGACGCTTGCAAAGCCAATAACGTGGCCTTCAACTGGGGCGCGATGCGTCGCCACCACGACGGCTATAAAAAGCTGCAAGCCGCCATTGGCAGGGGCGACATCGGCGAACCCCGCTATGCCACAATGTACTTCTACACCGACCTGATCAAACACCACCCCCACACCCTCGATCTGGTCGCTATGCTCCTGGGCGATCCCCAACCCCTGTGGGTGGAAGGACGGCTGATCGAGCAGGGCGATCCCGCGGACCCTGCCCCCCGGCGTGCCCACCCGGTCTACGACCCGGCCGGACATGGTTATCTGCCTTCCCCCGGCTTCGAGATTGCCGATCCAATGGTCGGTTTCTATCGGGTTGGCTATGCGGGGGAAGCTGAAGGGATTTTTGTACCCCGCCGGGGTTCCTTTGAAATCGATGTACACGGCACCGAAGGCCGCGCCCTCGCCTCGGAAAGCGGCGGGGATTTCCGTATCCGCCGCACCAATGGCAAGACCCAGACGACCGAAGAGACGATCTTCCGTCCAGGCGGCGAAAGCCCGACTATCTGCACCATCCGCGACATCCTGAACGAAATCGAGACGGGCGAACGCACCAAAGGCAATCTGGACATTACAATGCAAAGTGTGGAAGTGCAGTTCGGTCTGGCCCATTCCCATCTGCAAGGGGGCAGCCGCGTCGCCCTGCCGGTGACGGATCGCACGCTGTACATCCCCGGCGGATAAAGGAACTTTCTGATGCAATTGCGAGTTGCCATTGCTGGCTGCCATCGAATGTTGCAGCCCCAGTTGACGGGCCACAACTTTGCGTCCGCCTTTGCGGCAGTGCCAGAAACCGAAATCGTTGCCGTGTACGATCGGGGCGCAGAGACACGCGCCGGTTTTCTCCGCTGTTGGGGAGAAATGCCAGCCTACGACGACTACACGCGCCTGTTGCGCGAGGTGCAGCCCGATCTGCTCTGCATTGCAACCCGGCAGACATTACACGCCGAACAGATCGAGCAGGCCGCCGCGGCCGGTGTACGGGGCATTCTCTGCGATAAGCCCCTGGCCACGACGCTGCTGGAAGCCGATCGTATTGTCTCTGCCTGCCAGGAGAGTGGGGTTACACTGACCTTTGCCCTGGATCGGCGCTGGCACGAACCCTATCGCCATCTGCGCCAGTTGATTGGCGAAGGGATTGTGGGCCGGGTGACGTCTATTCTGGCCTTCGGCTGTCCGAATCTGATCAACCACGGCTGCCATTGGTATGATACGGCGTTGATGCTACTGGGGGATCCAGAGCCGCTATGGGTGTGCGGCTGGGTGGACGATCTGGCCGGTGAACCGGCTGATTCCCGGCGGCGACTGGACCCACCAGGCCGGGGCCAGGTGGGATTGAGCAATGGTGCGACCCTCACTGTGACAGCAGACGGCGGACGACGACCCACTTTTGAGGTCATCGGTGAAGAAGGCCGACTGCTCATTTTGCAGGATGCCGAGCTTTGTTATCACTGGACTGAGAGCGGTCCGCAAGGAAAACCGGAAATGCGACCGCAATTGATACCACTGACCCAAGACCCCTGGCCGGCTGGCCCGGCAATGGTGCGAGATCTGGTGGCGGCTGTGGTGTCCCACTCCACAACAGCCTGTGGTGTCGAGCAGGCGCGTCGGGCCACGGAGATCGGTTTTGCCATCCATACATCCCACCTGCACACCGGTGCCCGGGTGGCGCTTCCCCTTGCAGACAGAACGCTTTCCATCCCATCTTTTCCGTGGGGTAATGAATAATGGGCCGGGGCGGTTGATGAAAGACGACTTGACAAGGGCAGGTTAATCACCTAGAATTTGAATATAGGATAATCATATAGCTCGCTAAAGAACGTTCATCCAAAGCAGCCATCTGCGCAACGATCTGAGAAAGCATGACCATACCTATCCACGTAACCTCCATCCGACAAATCTTCAACGACGGCAACCACAACGCATTTACAGACCTGTGCCATTTTCAGGACCGGTACTATCTGACCTTCCGTAGCTGCCCCGACGGGCATATGCTCTTCACAACATCAAAAATCCTGGTGATGTCCAGCGTCGATGGTCAGGATTGGGAAGAGGTACACGCCTTTAGTGTACCCAAACGGGATGTCCGCGACCCCCACTTTCTTGTCTTCCAGGGGAAGCTCATTGTCTACAGCGGCACTTGGTGGGTGGATACGACAGATGCCAAGGAACGGGATGTCAACGATCATCTGGGGTTTTGTGTCTGGACTGAAGATGGTCGCAGGTGGGAAGGCCCGCGAATGCTGGACGGCACCCACGGCTATTACATCTGGCGGGCTGCCACCCATAACGGTGTGGCCTATCTGAATGGGCGGCGTATCCGCAATTTCGATGTGGTTCCCCGCCGGGCCGAACCCGCTGAATATATGGAGTCCTGGCTGCTCCACAGCAGGGACGGGTTCACTTGGGCACCGTTGGGCTTAATTCAACCCACATTTGGGGACGAGACGGCCCTGCTCTTTGAGGACGATGGCAGCTTGCTGGCAGTCGCCCGTGCTGGCGGTCATCCGGCCCAACTCTGTCGTTCACAACCGCCCTATACCGAATGGAGCCGGGTTGATCTGGACCGACACGTGGGGGGACCGCTGCTGACCAAATGGGGCGACACCTATCTGGTCGGTGGTCGCAAGCAGATTGGCGACACATCGCCCGTCACCACCCTCTATGAACTGATCGACGACCAGTTGCAGGAGATCACGGAATTGCCCAGCGGTGGCGACAACTCCTATCCAGGCTTTGTAGCCTTGTCGGCCAGCGAGGCCCTTCTCTCCTTCTATTCCAGCCACGAAGGCAGTGGCACCGGTTTGGCCCCTTCGGCTATCTATTTGGCACGCCTCTCTCTACGCTAAATACCTATCAAACCGTTTGGTTGACCACCAATATCGTAGGTTCCGCATAGTCTGGGGCTGCTACGATATCCGCAATGCAGGAACCTATCGAATGTTACCGTTTATTCTACGTCGTATATTGTTTATGATTCCCACCCTGGCGGTGATCAGTGTGATCTCTTTTGCGATCATCGAAGCGCCTCCGGGCGACTATTTGGACGCCTATGTGGATCGCCTGACATCCCAGATGCAGTCTGTGGACCCTTCCGAGGTTGAGGCGCTGCGTGCCCGCTACGGGTTGGGTCAATCCTGGAGCGTGCGTTACTGGCGCTGGTTCAGTGGTGTGCTGCAGGGTGATCTGGGGCGGTCGATGGAGTGGAATCAGCCTGTGGCAAAGCTGATCGGCGCTCGGCTGCCGTGGACACTTGCGATTTCTGTCACATCCCTGGTGCTTGTCTATGTGATCAGCATCCCTATCGGCATTTATTCAGCCAGCAACCAATATTCGCCGGGCGATTATGTGGCGACGCTGATTGGCTTTCTGGGATTGGCCACCCCCAATTTTCTGCTTGCGCTCATCTTCCTCTGGCTCTACTTCTTGTGGACGGGCAATGTGGCTGTGGGGCTATTTTCCGACGAATACATTATTGCGCCCTGGAGCTTTGCCAAGTTTCTTGACCTGCTGAGCCACATCTGGCTGCCCGCACTGATCGTCGGCACATCGGGCACGGCTGGTCTTATCCGGGTGATGCGGGCCAACCTGCTGGACGAACTACAAAAACCCTATGTGATGGTGGCCCGTGCCAAGGGTCTCAAAGAAGGGCGGGTATTGGTCAAGTATCCTTTGCGCATTGCCATGAACCCTGTGGCCAGCACAATCGGCTGGACCCTGCCTGCGCTTGTCAACGGTGAACTGCTGACGTCTATGGTGCTGGGTCTGCCAACCCTGGCGCCGCTCTTCGTCGGTGCGCTGCTCAGCCAGGATATGTTTTTGGCCGGCAGCGTCGTATTCATTCTGAGCGCCCTGACTTTGATCGGAACGCTCATTTCAGACATTATTCTGGCTTGGCTGGACCCTCGCATTCGGGAGGCTATATGACTATGTTGGATGCAAGCCCAGAGAATTCCCATCTGGAAACTATGCCCGTCAAGGAAGAAAAGCTGCTGGTCGCGTCCCAATGGCAGCTTATCCGTTGGAAATTTGTGCGACACCGGGTGGCTGTTTTCTCGCTTATCGTACTGGTGATCTTCTATCTGGCGGCTATGTTTGCAGAATTTGTTGCGCCCTATGCGCCAGGCCACTACGACGCGGACCTGACCCTGGCCCCGCCCCAATCGCCACATTTCTTCGATAACGGACAATTCCAGTGGCGGCCTTTTGTCTATGGCGTGTCTTCGGAATATGACATCAATACGTTCAAGACCACCTATACGATAGACGAAAGTTTGAAGTATCCCATCCGGTTCTTTGTCCACGGGGACCCCTATAAACTCTGGGGCATCTTCGAGAGCGACCGCCATCTCTATGGGGTGGAGGAAGGCACAGTCTTTCTCTTCGGTGCCGACAACCAGGGCCGGGATGTACTCTCGCGCGTGATCCACGGGGGACGTATCTCCCTTTCTATCGGGCTGGTCGGGATCGCGATCAGTTCGCTGATCGGTATTCTGATTGGCGGTTTGTCGGGCTACTATGGCGGGGTGATCGATATGATCATCCAGCGCATTATCGAGTTCCTGCGCTCCATCCCCACGCTCCCTCTCTGGATGGCCTTGAGTGTGGCCCTTCCGCCCACCTGGTCTGTGGTGCAGGTCTATTTCGGCATTGTGATGATTCTTTCTCTTGTCGGCTGGACCGGATTGGCCCGGGTTGTGCGCGGGAAGTTTATGTCCTTGCGCGAGGAAGATTTCGTCATGGCCGCCCAGCTCAACGGCTCTACAGAAATACGCACGATCTTCAAGCATATGCTGCCCTCCTTCTACAGCCACGTCATCGCTTCCCTCACCCTGAGCGTGCCGGGGATGATTCTGGGTGAAACTGCCCTGAGTTTCTTGGGGCTGGGTCTGCAAGAACCGGCTGTAAGCTGGGGTGTTCTCCTGCGCGATGCCCAATTCATCCGAGTACTGGCCTCATCGCCCTGGCTGCTGCTGCCGGGGGCACTGGTGGTGGTGGCGATTCTGTGCTTCAACTTCGTGGGTGACGGTCTACGCGACGCAGCCGACCCATACGCGTCGATTTAGGGACAAATATGTCAATCCATTTACAAAAAAACAAGAATATCTCCGACGCACAGGCAGTCGCCAGGCGTGGACGGGACCAGGATATGCTGGCCGAAGATGTTCTGCTCAGTGTGCGCAATCTATCCACCCACTTTTTCTCGCGGGAAGGTGTCCTGCGCGCGGTGGATGGTGTCAGCTTCGATATCAAACGGGGTGAAATCTTGGGTGTTGCCGGCGAAAGCGGCTGTGGCAAAAGCGTGATGGCGCAATCGATCCTGCGCATTGTGCCTACCCACGGGCGTATTGTCGACGGTGAAATGTTGCTCCAGCACGACGATGAGATTGTAGATTTGGCCCAACTGGATTGGAGGGGTGACAAAATCCGTGAAATCCGTGGGGCCACAGTCTCTATGGTTTTCCAGGAACCGATGACCTCTTTCAGTATGGCGTACACCATCGGCAACCAGATTATTGAAGTCATCCGCCTGCATCAGAAAGTAGACGAGAGGGAGGCGCGCAGCCGGGCCATCGACATCCTGCGACGGGTGGGCATGCCGCAGCCGGAGCAGAATATCGATGCCTACCCCTTTGCCCTGAGCGGCGGCATGCGTCAGCGGGCAATGATTGCGATGGCTCTCTCCTGTCATCCGCTTCTGCTCATTGCCGACGAGCCAACAACTGCGGTCGATGTGACTATCCAGGCCCAAATTTTGGAGCTGATGAAAGACCTGCAGAAAGAGATGAATATGGCGATGGTCGTCATTACCCATGACATGGCGGTCATCTCCGAACTTTGCGATAGGGTTATGATTATGTACCTGGGCAAAGATGTGGAGAGTGCGCCGGCTGGCGAACTTTTCCGCAATCCCAGGCATCCCTATACAAAGGGCCTTCTGAATTCGGTGCCCCAATTGGGCGGCGGCAAATCCCAAGAGATTGTGGCCATCACCGGCACAGTGCCCAGCCCATATGACCGACCTACTGGCTGCTCCTTTCATCCCCGATGCCCCGATTTTATCTCCGATGTCTGCGATCAGAGCGAACCGCCACAAATTACCGTTGGACCCAATCATTCGGTCCGCTGCCACCTCTACGTTTGAGAAATAGATATGCCTGAGAGAAAAAGTAGATCCAAGACGGATTTCGTAGTGGAAGTGGATAACCTCACAAAACACTTTCCTATCACCCGCGGTTTTATGCGCACTGTTGTGGGGCAGGTCAAAGCTGTGGATGGCGTGAGTTTTTCTGTGCGCCGGGGCGAGACCCTGGCGCTGGTGGGCGAGAGCGGCTGCGGCAAGACGACCACCGGGCGCTGCGTTATGCGGGCCATAGAGCCGACCAGCGGTCATACAATCTATCGGGTAAGCCCGGACGCGGCCCCTGTGGACATCAACGCGCTGGGCAAAAAGGAACTGCGCGATTTTCAGCGCCACGCGGGGATGATCTTCCAGGACCCCTATTCGTCCCTCAACCCGCGCCTCTCGATTCTGGAGATCGTCGGTGAGCCTTTTATCACCCGCAAAATCGTGCGCAACCAGCGGGAGCTGGAGGAACGGGTGGCAGAACTGCTGCGCAGTGTACGGCTGGACCCGACGTATATGCGCCGCTATCCCCACGCATTCAGCGGCGGCCAGCGTCAGCGCATCGCCATTGCCCGTGCCCTGGCACTGCGCCCCGCCTTTATTGTGGCCGATGAGCCTGTCTCCGCTTTGGATGTATCGGTCCAGGCCCAGGTTTTGCATCTGCTCAAAGAATTACAGACCGAGCTTAATCTGACCTATCTGTTTGTGGCCCACAACCTGGCGGTGGTGGAATATATCAGCGACCGGGTGGCTGTGATGTATGTGGGCAAGATCGTAGAATTGGGCCAAACCGAAGAGATATTTGCCAACCCCAAGCATCCCTATACCGAAGCACTTCTGTCGGCAGTACCCACAATTTCGGAAGACACAACGAAAAAGCAGCGTATCGTCCTGGAAGGAGATGTGGCCGATTCTATGAATGTGCCGACCGGCTGTTATTTCCATCCCCGCTGCAAATATGCCGAGGATATCTGCCGAACAGAAACTCCCCCTTTCGTCAATGTGGCCGCACAGGGCGCATCGCCCCATTACTCGTTATGTCACTTTGCCGAATCGCTCTCTCTCGAAGGGGTTACAATGTCGCCTGTGACAACTGTAAATGTCACATAGCCTGTGTATAGAAAGGAGAAGCCAGCGCCATCATCTGTGATTTTCCCCGCAGAGACCGTATCGTCCGCTTTGTATGAGTGTATATGCAACCGTCGCGGTTGTGTAGCTCCATTCAGAAAGGCCAAAGGAGAAACAGAATGTTATTTAGATCGAAGAAACTGATGTTGCTCAATCTATTGATTGTGCTTACTATGCTGGTGAGCGCTTGTGGTGCAGCCGCAACACCCGAAGCACCGGCTGCCGCGGAGCAGCCCGCAGCAACCACAGAGCAGGCCGCGCCCGAGCAGCCTGCCGCAGCCGAGGCCCCGTCCACCGCTGATTCTATGGCGGGGCCTGTGTTGGCGGATAAACCTGCGGATGCAGGTGAGCGCCCTGTGACCATGCAAGTCTATAACAGCCCGGCAGACGCGGGCGGCATCACCGAATATCACGAGGCCCCCGAACTGGCGGCACTGGTCGCCAGCGGTGATCTGCCTGCCGTGGAGGAGCGCCTGCCTGTTGAACCCGTTGTGGTAGAGCCAGATGAAACAATCGGCAAATATGGCGGCACGCTCGTAGCCAGCATTGATGGGCAGCGCCCTGTGGCTGCCGATGTCAACTACTTTCTCATCGAACCCCTGACTGTACATAACCCACAAGAAGAGATCGTTCCGAATGTGGCCAGCGGTTGGGAGTGGAATGACGACTATACCCAGTTGACACTCACCCTGCGCAAGGGTATCAAATGGAGCGATGGCGTTCCCTTTACCTCCGAAGACATTATGTTCTGGTGGAATGACCTCGTGCTCAACACAGAACTTACCCCCACGCCCCACGCACTGCTGTCGCGCGATGGCGTACTGGCTGAACTGGTCGCACCGGATGATTTCACCGTGCAGTTCACCTTCTCCAAAGCCTATGCGTTGTTTACTACGTATCTGGGGAGTTGGGGCTTTCCGCGCACAGACCTCACGACTATGCCCAAGCACTACCTGATGCAATTCCACCCCGGCTACACGGAAATGGCCGACATCGAAGCCAAGATGAAGGAAGAGGGCTTTGATACCTGGGTGGATCTTTTCAACTACATGCGTTCCAGCGAAAACCCGAATAACCCCTCCCTGGGGGCCTGGATTCTCAACGAGCGACCTCCCCAGCAGGTCCAGACCTATCGACGAAATCCCTACTACTGGAAAGTTGACACCGCCGGCAATCAGTTGCCCTATATGGACGGCATACGCACCATCCGCATTGCGGATACCGAAGCGGCCCTGCTCAAAACCATCGCCGGGGAATTAGACTACGTGGGCATTGGCTGGACGGGTGGCCCTGCCAATCTGGCTATTCTCTCGGAGAACAAAGAGAAGGCTGACTATCGCTTTGCCTATGCCAACTGGATGCCCAACGCCTATGGTAACATTATGTTCAACTACACCAGCGGCGACGAGACCAAGCGGGAACTGTACAACCAGAAGGAATTCCGTCAGGCTCTGTCCGTGGCAATCAATCGCGAGGAGATCATCAAGCTTCAGTATAAGGGCGGCGTCTTTGCTTCCCAGATTGCACCGGCCCGTGGCGCTCCCTATCACGGCGAATCGGATCTCTTCCAGTCCTGGGCACAGTACGATCCGGAACTGGCCAACCAGATGCTGGACGATCTGGGCTTGACCGAGCGGGATGGCGATGGATTCCGCTTGGCTCCCAACGGTGACAAGCTGCTGCTGATCATCTCGGCCACCACTTCCTGGCCGGCAGAAACGCCTGTGCTGATGGAACTGGTGCGGGGCTATTGGGCGGCCGTGGGCATCAATGCATCTGTGGCCCCCGAAGCCGGCGCGCTGTGGGGCACTCGCCACAACAATGGCGAGCACGATGTCTCGGCTCGGGGCGGTCACTTTGGCGGCGGCCCAGTGCATCCCACGCTGAACAGCAACACCTTTGCCCTGACCGGCTGGCAATGGGCCCCCGAATGGGCCAAGTGGCTGGACACAGACGGTGCGCAGGGTGTAGAGCCGCCGGAAGATGTCAAACAGCTGCGTGTGCTGCGCGATCAGATTCTGGGCGAAGGCGACGAGGATACCCGCAATACGCTCATGCAGCAGGTCTTCGAAATCCACATGGACAACCTGTGGTCCATCGGCCTGGTGGTGGACGATCCCCGCTTCGGCCAGTTGAAGATCGTCAAGAACCGGGTGCGCAATGTGCCTACCTCGTCCATTTCGGGCGAATGGTATCCGATGGTGCCCGCCTCCTGGTTTATCAACGAATAAGTGTTGAGCCAGTGATGGATGCAGAACCCATCACCGCTCAATCCTAGTCAGACAAAGAGACAGGGGGGTCAGATTCTGGCCCCCCTGTCTCTTTCAGCATTACTTGTTGATGACAAAGAAGTTCGACTCTTCGGAAATAAGGCAGCCCACCCGTGAAAGCACTCGTCCTCACTGGCCCGCGACAGCTTGAACTGCAAGAGTTACCCATCCCTGCCCCCGGCCCCGGCCAGGTGTTGGTGCGCCACAAAATCACAGCCATCAGCACAGGCAGCGAAGTCATCCGCTATCTGGCCGGTGGGAGGCCAGCCATTGGCTATCTGGGCGCGGGCGTAGTCGAAGCAGTCGGCCCCAGTGTCGATCAGCTTCAACCGGGCGACCGGGTGCGCACCGCCGGTCCCCACCACAAATATGTGCTGACACCGGTGGAAGCCGCGCTAAAAATCCCCGACGGCGTGGACTTCGCGCAGGCTGCCTTTGCCTATCTGCCCACCCTCGTCCTCCACGCCCTGCGTCTGTGCGACTATAGCCTGGGCGAGACGCTCTGTGTGCTGGGGCAAGGGGTGGTCGGTCTGATGGGCAGCGCGCTGGCCGCGGCCCTGGGCATTCCCCTGCTCGCTTTGGACACCGAAGAGACGCGTCTGAGCATCGCCCGTCAAATGGGCATACGTCACGCGCTCGACCCGCGGGCAAGCGATTTTACCGCTACGCTGGCTGGCATTGTCGGCGACAGAGGCATCGACGTGACTGTGGATGCCACGGGAAGCTACCGCGGGCTGGTGCAGGCGATGGAGTTGACGCGCCAATGGGGACGGGTGGCGATCCTCGGCATCTACCGTCCCGACCCGCCTGATCCGGCTATGGCCGCGGCCATCCACCAGGCCTATCTGAAGAATTTTCACAGCAAAGAATTGCGTCTGGTCGGCTGCTCCAACGACCCAGCCGAGAGCTACCCAGCCCACATCTGGCGCTTCACCATCCACGACAACACCCGTCAGAGCCTCGACCTGCTGGGACAGGGCAGGCTCAACCTGGCCCCGGCTATCACCCACCGCTTTGCGCCGGAGGATGGCCCCACTCTCTACGAGCGTCTCGGCCAGCGGGAAGCGGGGCTTCTGGGGGCTGTTTACGAATGGGACTGAATCATCGAATTTGACACGTTAAAGATTGCATATCCCGGAGGATAGAGATTTATTTTATGTCAGATCAATCAACACCCATTTTGGATGTGCGCGGTCTGCCGGGCACATCGGAAGTCATCGCCTATCAGGACGGCGGCCTTTTCCCTGTGCTGGCCCTGGCTGGCGACGCAGTGGTTGCGGTGCTGCGCGGTGGGGCCGGCCATTTGGGGCTGGATGGCCGCATCGAAGTCGTGCGTTCCCTGGACGCCGGGCACACCTGGTCGCCGCCGGCTGTGGTCGCTGACAGCGACTTTGATGACCGCAACCCGGCCTTTGGCGTCACCCCGGCTGGCACATTGATTTTGTCCTACCACCGGCAGGGCAACTACGACGAGGCTGGCAACTGGCGTCGCCGTGAGGCAATGGAGCAAAGCCGGGTCGAAATTCGGGTTACCCGCTCCCACGACCGGGGGCTGACCTGGGAGACGCCTTATCCCCTGGGTGTTGACCTGCTGGCGGCTGGCTCTCCTTTTGGCAAGATCGTCACCCTGGCCGATGGCACGCTGTTGATGCCCATCTATGGCCGCCCGGTCGCCCCGCTGCTGGGCAATCGGGCCGATGAGGTGATTGGGGATGGGGATTGTAGCTATCTGGTGCGCTCCCACGACGACGGTGCCACCTGGGGTGAACCGTCGCTGATTGGCGTCAACAAGAACGAGACGGCCCTGACTGTCCTGCCCGACGGTGGCGTGCTGGCGCTGATGCGCAGCACACCCCCGGATCAGGCGCTCTACAGCTCGCGCTCGGATGATGGCGGTCGCACCTGGTCACCGCCGGTGCAGGTGACCGGCGCACGGCAACACCCGGCTGATCTGGTACAACTGGCGAATGGCGATATTCTGATGACCTATGGCAACCGCACCCCGCCCTATCGCATCGAAGGCAAAGTCAGCCGGGACGGGGGACGCAGTTGGCTGACCCCGCTGCTCACCTTCTCCGCCCCCCTGTATGGATACGATCTGCCGTCAGAGCGACCCACCGACTTGGGTTATCCGTCCAGCGTTGTGCAGAGGGGGGCGGGTCCAGGCCAGGGCGTGACAATCTACTACTACAACCCATCCGTGCGCAAGCCCTGGCAGCACGAAAACCGCAGCGCCGAAAGCCGCTACCTGGCCCGCGATTACTACGCCGTCGCCGTGACCTGGCGGGAAGACGAGTTGATCGCCGCCATTGATCGGCATATCGGATAGGAGAGAGAAATGCAGCGATTTGAAGGCAAGACAGCCCTGATTACAGGGGCATCGAGAGGGATTGGGCGGGGCATTGCCCTCTGCCTGGCCGCGGAGGGCGCGGATGTGGTGGTGAACTATCGCACACACCCGGACGAGGCCCAATCGGTGGCGGATGAGATTAGGGGGATGGGCCGCCAGGCAATCATCTGGCAGGCGGATGTGGCTGACCGCTCAGCGTTGGAGGCAATGTTCGCCGGAACCGTCGAGCGCTTTGGCCGCGTGGATGTGGTGGTTGCCAATGCCGCCTTCTCCATCCGCGAGCCGGTGCTCGAAGCCAAGTGGGAAAATGTGCGGCGCACGATTGAGGTGACCCAATTTGGTGTCTTTCACGCCTGCCAGTTGGCCGCGCAACAGATGGTCAAACAGCCGTTGCTGGGACGCAGCCGGGGCAAAATTGTCATCATCAGTTCGGTACACGAGGAGATGGCCTTCGCCCTCAGCGCTGCCTACAATATGTCCAAAGCCGCCATCAACCACCTGGCGCGCACAATGGCGATTGAATTGGCCCCTCACCGCATTAATGTCAACGTCGTCAACCCGGGCTGGATCGACACCCCCGGCGAGCGCAATTACTTCAGCGAAGAGCAGATTCAGGAGGGTGGCGCAAAGATTCCCTGGGGGCGGATTGGCATTCCAGAGGATATCGGCAAAGCAGTGGCCTATCTGGCCAGCGACGATGCGGACTATGCCACCGGCTCGGTCCTGCGCGTGGACGGCGGCCTGATGGTCGGATTGAGCGCACCAGGATAATTATTCCTATGTCAAAGATAAATCAGGGCGAAATTGACAGCTTTTTGCAGGAGCCGCGCCATGCGATTGTGGGCACGCTGGGCCGGGACGGTGCGCCCCAGCTCAGCCCGGTCTGGTATATCTACGAAGAGGGGCGCTTCTATATCGGCATCACCAGCGACACGGCCAAATACCGCAATCTGCGCCGGGACCCGCGCATCAGCCTGTGCATCGACGGCGGACGGGCGGATGTGCGTACAGTGATGGTGGCTGGCACAGCCGAACTGTACGAAAAGAGCCATCCTCTGCAAGTAGCAATGCGCTGGCGGCTGATCTCCCACTATATCGCCGATACCGAAGAAGCGCTCCGCTATGCGAAGTCCAGCCAGGAGTGGGACGCGGTGCTGGTCGTCGTCACCCCCCAGAAGATCATCACACAGAATTTTTCAGCATAACCCCTACTTCCAAAGGAAGCCCCGATGAACCAGACAATCCAACGCATCGGCGAACGGGAGCGCGCCTACGTGCAACAGGTGCTGGACTCACAGTTCCGCAGTTCGGCGGGCAGCCTGATGACCAAACCATTGGAACAGCTTTTCGCCGAGACCTTTGACTCCCGTTTTGCTATCGCCTTTGTCAACGGCACAGCCACAATGCACGCAGCCCTGGCCGCGGCTGGGGTAGGCGCGGGGGACGAGGTGATCGTTCCGCCGCTGACGATGGCATCGACCGCCTTTGCTGCCCTGCACGCCAACGCCATCCCCGTCTTCGCCGATATCGATCCCCACACCTGGACGATCGATCCGAAATCGATTGCCGCCTGTATTACCCCGCGCACCAAAGCCATCATCCCGGTTGCCCTCTATGGCCTGGCCCCCGATATGGATGGGATTATGGAACTGGCCGCCCGCCACAATCTTTTTGTCCTGGAGGACGACGCTGAATGTTTTCTGGGCTATTACAAAGGGCGCATCGTCGGCAGCATCGGTCATGCCTCCAGCTTCAGCTTTCAGAGCACCAAACATATGACCAGCGGCGAAGGGGGGATGATCACCACCAACGACGAGGGGTTGGCCGAGGGTATCCGCCGCTTCAACAGCCTGGGCTACGCCGCGGTGGGTGCGGCCGCGGGCAAGGGCAAAATCACCCGCGAGACGATTCAAGACCCGCTGTATGAGCGCCACGCCTCGATTGGCTTCAACTATCGTATGCCCGAACTGTGTGCGGCGGTGGCCCTGGCCCAACTGGAACGGTTGCGCGAACTGGTAGACCTGCGGATTGAATCAGCCCGGCTTTTTGCGCAGGCATCGGCGGGCTGCTCCTGGCTGACGCCCCAGGCCACCCCCGATGGCTATGTCCACTCCTATTGGACGTTTGTGGCCCACATCGCACCGGAGGTGGACTTTTCCTGGTACGATTTTCGCAACAAATACAAAGAGATGGGTGGCGATGGCATCTACGCTGCCTGGCAACTCAACCACCTGGAACCGGCCTTTCGCCGCGCTTCCTTTCACCCGGAGCAGACACAGATATTTGATCGGGGACTCTGCCCGGTTGCCGAGGCCGTGCAACCCCGTCTGCTCCAGTTCAAAACCAACTACTTCGACCCGGCTGTGGCCGCCCAGAAAGCGGAAGCACTGGCGAAGACAATCGCCTATTTTGGGTAAACCAACGAGGAAGAAACCGGAGGATGCCCCGCTATCCGCAAGCGGTTTTGGTCTCCTGCGAAGCGCCCTGGGATGAGAAGGAGCAGTTGCTCGAAGACGTCTTCCGAGGAGATGCCCCTGCGTCTGCTCTCCCCCTATCAGGGCTTCAGCGAAGAGCAATATCAGGCGTGCAAAGAGCGAATACAGGCGAATTTTGCGGAGTGGCTGCCTCGTTGATAGCTGCTCGTGCAGGGGCAACAGGCCCGATCGGTACTCCTTTTCCCACAGGGCGACCCCGTTTTTTTTTCAGCGTCCTATTTCCAGGTCAGGGCGCAGCCGCGCCCAGCGAATATCCATTGCCCCGTCGTCTCCCGCATAATAGACCACCAGCACATCCCCGTCGGGCAGGGCCGTGGCGGAGGGCAGGCCAAAGGACCAGACGCCCATCTCGGCCAGGAGATTGCCGGTGTTGTCATCCCGCTTGGCTTCGTTGTCGTGGGTATAGACCACAACCTCACTGGTCGGGTCAAAGGGAGCGTCCACCCCGGCGGCGACACGGGCGCGGATCGAATGGCTGACAAAACGATCCACCCAGGCCAGGACGACGCGGCCATCGGCCAGCACAGCCGGTGGCCCCGCCTGGTCGGTGATGCCCAAATCTTCCGGTGCTGACCAACTGTGACCACCATCCCGGCTGATGCGACGCTGAATGTTGAGGTAGCTGGTGGTCTGGGTGTCGTAGGTCCAGGCAAAAGTGGCGATGCGCCCATCCGGGGCCACACAGGCCCGCATATCCCAGTTGAAAATGCGTCCTGACGGGTCCTGACCCGCGACAACCGGCGCGCTCCAACGCTGGCCCCCGTCGGCTGAATGGAAGTAGACAGCCTTCTGATACCAGCGGCTGGAATCCGCGTAGTGTTTATTCGTCTCGATGCTCATAGCCAGCGAGCCATCCCCCAACTTGAGAATCGGGTTGGTCAGGCTGGCGGGGCCAATCTCAGCGGGCATGGGGATATGCCGCCATTCGCTCCAGGTGTGGCCGTCGTCCCGGGAGTCGGCCAGGAGGATTTCCATAGGCAGACAGCCCTCGGTTTCGGCGTTGAAAAGGGGCTGACCCGGATAGGTCGTCCGGTCGATCCACATACTGGCCGCCAGCAGATGACCGGGGGTCAATTCAGTCAGGTAGCAGATCTTCAGGCTACCAGCCTTGTCGTTGAGTTTGGGTGGTGTAAAGGGGCGGACGGGGCCGCTCCAGGTGCGACCGCCATCCGCCGAACGGTAGAACTCAATCAACTCATCCGCGCAATCCTTGCTCGAACCGGCACGGCAGACCGCCAGCAGACCGCCGCTGTGGAGGTCAACTACCTGCCCAAAGGTCAGAATAGCCCGGGCCGTACCCCGCTCACCCTGGGCCAGAATGCCAGACGCCATCATCTGCATAGAGAGTTCCCCTTTGCGTATGAACGATTGCGTGCTCTGAAAAGAAGGAGACGGGTTGACACGGCGATGTCTTGAGCCAGCCAAAAGGATAAAATCTGCTGTTTCTGCGCGCTCTGCGTTCTGAAAATCGTTGCGGCTGCCCTGAAAAATAGAACACGGATGCACACGGAAAAACGGATTTGCACGGCGGTGTCCCTTCGACAAGCTCAGGACATCGCCTGAACCTGCGTTGTCCTGAGCTTGTCGAAGGGTCAAAGGGGATTTAATCTGCGTATATCTGCTGTTTCTGCGCAATCTGCGTTCTGAAAATCGTTGCGGCTTCCCTGATAGTTGCTGTTGCAGAAGCCATTATCAGTTCTCCCCGGGTGGAATGCCAGAGGGTTGTCGTGTGTGAATCATCGCACCTGGCGGCGGAAGGGTTCTTTCTTGACATCGGCCACCAGCAGGGCGTCGAGTTTGTCCTGATCGAGAGCTGTCTTGATGACTTTGAACGCTTCCCTGGCCGCGGCCGCGGTCTGGGCGATGTCGGCTTCCGTATGGGCCAGGGTCGCCTTGAAGCTCATATACGTGTGAACCCCGCGCCGGGCCATCTCCTGGATAAAGAGCGTAGAGACTTTGCGGCTGTCCACACCGGCGGGCAGGTCCAGAGCAATGTAGGGGTTGGCCGCGATCCCCGCGCACTTGCCGGACAGCCCGGACGCGGCCATCGCGCCGTTGAGCGCCGCGCGCAGGTTCTCGCCGGTCTCAGCCAGGCGACTTTCTGAATCCCGCCGCTTGAGTTCCCGGATGGTTGTCAGGGAGGCCACCAGACCGATGTTGTCGCTCCAATAGGAGCTGGAGATAAACATACGCGCGGCGGGTTCCATCACCGCCCTTGAGCCGACCACCGCGCCCATGGGGTAGCCGTTGGACATAGCTTTGGCGACGACTGTCATATCCGGGGTGACGCCGACAATACTCTGGATACCCCCAATCGCCTGACGCCAGCCACAGGAGACTTCGTCGAAGATCAGAATGGCTGCGTGCTCTTGGGCCAGAGCCTGCACCCCTTCCAGATAGCCAGCGGGTGGCAATTCGCTGCGGGCCGGTTCCATCATAATTGCGGCCACATCCCCCGGGTGTTCCGCAAGCAGCGCCTCCAACATCTCCAGATTCCCGTAGGGAAAGGGGATGACTGACCCGGCCAGGGCACGGGGCACGCCGATAGGTTCGATCCCGGCAAAGGGGTATTCGCCGCTCTCCGGATCAACCCCGTAGTTGGCGGCCTGATACCAATCGTGCCAGCCGTGATAGCCGCAGATCAGGATTTTATCCCGGCCGGTGGTGCCCCGGGCAATGCGGGCCGCCACAGAGCAGGCCTCGCCCCCGCCCTTCGTGTATCGCACCATTTGGGCGCTGGGAATCGTTTGGCAGAGTTCTTCGGCCAGCTCAATTTCGAGGGGGCTGTTGAGGGTGTAGAGGCTGCCCCGGTCGATCTGCTCTTTGACCGCGGCGTCCACCACCTCGTCGGCGTGGCCGAGAATGATGGCCCCAACCGCATTGACCCAATCGATATACTCGTTTTCGTCCACATCAATAAAACGCGAACCTTTGGCGCGTTGCGCATAGATCGGGCTGACACCACTGGCAAACTGGTCGGCCCGGCGGCTGATCAGTTGGGTCCAGCCGGGGATCAGCTCGCCGGCGCGCTGGTAGAGTTCGAGAGAACGGGAGACATCTGGAAAGTGGGACATTTGCGTACCCCTTAGAACGAAAAGAGCCGGGCGGCGTTGTAATAGAAGATATCCTCGATCTGGCGGTCGTTGAGCTTGAGCCGATGGATGGCCAGGAAGAGACTGCGCAGGGATTCCAGCCCGATGAGCACAGGCTTAAGGGTTGCGTGCTTCTCGGCCAGCCCCATATCTTCCGCATAGAGCCAATGGAAGGAATCCCCGATGGCGATGCAACGCCCACGCATCTGGCTGACGTGGAAGTCTGTGCCGTAGAGCAGGCGGTCGTGGCCCAGGGTCTCGACGATCGCTTCAAATGCACCCGCCTCCGTCACCGCCGATGTATCACACCAGACATTCTTCAGACCGGCCAGGCTGCCGATGCCTTCGATGGTGTGCCAGGGGTTGAATCCCCGCGCGGCGTGGGCCAGGATCATCCGCATATTGGGATAGGCTTCGCAGTAGCGGCGAATGGTGGCCTGGTTGCGCGGGTCGGCCATAGCCCGGTCAAGGACCATATGCAGGGTGATGGACAACCCTTCTTCGTGGGCAATCCGCACATGCGCCTCGCTCAGATACTCCTCGATGGAAGCCAGAAAGGTCGGGCCTGTGGTCTTCGCCATCAGGTGATAGGGTTTTAGCCCGACAAAGCCCTGGCGGCGCACACTCTCGCGCACAGTTTCCGCGTCCATTTCCGGGGCAATTAACATCTGCCCCAGGCTGTTGAAACCGTTGGCTTGCCCTGCTGCGACCTCCGCGGCCACAAAGTCGTCGTTCCCTGTGCGGTCGCCCTGGAAGGCCAGGCCAAAAAAGAGACCGCCCACTGTGCGCCCGTGGGGGTGCAGCCATTCCATCTGCTGGCGATAGACGGCAAGACCAATCTCTAGGGGCGTACCGTGCAGGTGTTCGGGTACGCCGCCCGCGGGGTAGTGGCTGTGACGGAAGAGGTGGGCGTGGGCGTCAAAGAGTTTGTCGGGCAGATAGGGTTCAATGTGGCGCGCCACAAATTCCCGGTCAGCGTCCGTATAGGTCCAGGCTGTCATTGCTTTTCCCCTATGCTTTTTCTCTGTGATAAAAATGCGCGTATTTTACCCAATCGCAATTCTCAACGACTCCATATCCAAATTGCGGCCCGACAAGACCAGCGCCACCGTCTGTCCGGCAAAGCGCGGGGCATAGCGCAGGAGCGCGGCCAGGCCCGCCGCGCCCGCACCCTCGACCAGAATGCCGTGGGTCCGCACCAAATGGCCGATGGACTGTAGCAACTCCTGCTCGCTGACCAGCAGCATATCATCCACCAACTGTTGTATCACCCCAAAGGCCATGGGCACTGGGCCGGTGGTAGCGATCCCGCCGGCAAATGTCGTGGTGGGCCTGTGGACGACGCGCTTTTGCCGTATTGACTCTACTACGCCGGGCGCTGCTTCCGATTGGATTCCGATGATTTCGACTGGATTTCTGCTTCCACCTTTGGCGGCAATCGCGCAGCCTGCAATCAGATTGCCACCCCCCACCGGCACAAGCATCGCCTGGACCCCGGGCAGGTCCTGTACGATTTCCAGCCCGACTGTGCCCGCTCCGGCCATAATCCAGGGGTCTTCGCCATCTTCCAGATAGAGCAACCCTTCGGCCGCGGCCATGGCCCGGGCGATTCTGCAACTGTCGCCCCAATCTGTGCCTTCGATAATCAGCCGCGCGCCGGCGTTGAGCATATTGTTGCGCTTGATTTCCGGCGTGCCCACAGGTGCGACAACCGTACACTGTGCCTTCACCTTTTGCGCGGCCCAGGCGATGGCCGCGCCGTGATTGCCCGTGCTGGCACAGATCAGTCCTTGCCCAATTTGCTCTGGCGTCAATTGCCGCACCCCGGCCAGCGCGCCCCGGGCCTTAAATGAACCGATTTCGGCGAAGCAGTCACACTTGAGCCACACATCGGCCCCGCTCAGGCTGCTGAGTTGGGGCGAATGGATGAGAGGCGTGCGTAGCAAATCCTGGGCGAGCAGGGCTTGGGCCTGGCGGATGTCATCGTACGTGGGTCTGCTCATCAGGGATCACCATTTATTCCTTCCAGTTGAAGATAACGCCGAGCATAGATTTTTCTCGGGCATAGGCCATTTCGTAGGCTGTCGCCATCTCGCTGTAATGGAAACGGTGGGTGATCAGCCGTTTCGGTTCCAGCCGCCCATCCGCCATCAGCGAGAGGATATGCGCGGCGGTGCGATCCGCCGTGTACTGATCCCGTGTGGTGCGGGGATCGCCGCTGCCGTTGGGGTAGAGATAGCCGGCAGGGCCAGAGACGGCGATCAGGGAGATGCCTTTGATGTAGAAGTTCTGCATAGAGAGCGGATTGAAGTCCAGATCGGCCTCGCCCCGCCCCAGCAGGCTGACAATCGAAACCCGGCCATTGGGGCGCACAATCTCCACCGCCGTACGATAGGCAGGCCAGGGATTGGCGGTCAGCACCACCAGATCGATGCCCGCGCCGTCGCTGAACTCTGCCAGCTTTGCGTGCAGGTCTGGGTCGTTGTAGAGCAGTGTGGCGTGGGCGCCCATCCGTTTGGCCAAATCCATGCGAAAGGCGTCGTTGCCAATCGCCACCACCCGCGCCCCAAAGAGGGGACCGACTGCCACCGCGCCCAGCCCCAATGTGCCCAGACCCACCACCGCCACCGTTTCGCCGGCCTTGAAATGGGCCTTGTGGTAACAGTGGGCGCTGAGCGCGTAGAGATGGGCGTAGACAGCGTCTTCATCGCTGACATTGGGCGGGGCCTTGACTATACTGGCGTCTTGGGTGGTAATATAGGCGGACTGGTGGGGCATACGCGTAATGATGCGGTCGCCCACCTGCACCCGGGTAACAGCGCTGCCCACACCCCGCACAATGCCCAGATTGCTGTCGCCCACCCAGCGCGGATAGTCAGGTGCGCCGGGAACCCGTTCGGCCCCTTCATAATTGCCCCGATCCGTGCCGATCTTCAGCGCTGAAATGCGCGTCTCCACCCAGATTTCGTCCGGCTGTAGGTGGCTGGTGTCCAGGGCTTGCTCTTCAATGCGGAGGTCACGGGGGCCGTGCAGAATGGCGATTTTCATAGGAATCCTTTTCCTGTAACGAAGATTCTGTCCTATTGTACTACAGGTGCAATTAAAAAAACAACGGTCTTTTCGGTGATGGGCATTGTCGATTGGGGTATCTAATTACCGCACTTCAGGCAGGTGATCAGATGCCCCACATGCCTGGGTTGACCAGATTTTCGTCGTCCACCCGCAGCGCTTCCAGTTCTTTGAGCAAGGATGCCGGCAGGGCTGCGGTCAATGCGGGCAGATTCTCCGCCAGTTCCTCCTGGCTGCGAATGCCAACCAGCACTGCGCTGATCTGCGGTTGGGCCAGGGCAAAGGCAATGGCGGCTTGCGCGGCGGTCAACCCCAATCCGGCCTCTGCTACCAGCCGACGATAGTGACGGGAGCGGGCGCGCAAGTTTTCCAGATGGTCGGGGAGGAATTCGGCCCGTTCGGTCAACGCCCCTTTGAGCAACACAGAACGCACCATTACCCCCACATTTTGCGCCTGGGCCAGGGGCAGCACCTGGGCGGCCAGCCGCTGGTCGAAGACCGAAAAGGTTACCTGAAGAACATCGAAAAGGTCCAGGTCCAGAGCCTGGGCCGGTAATTCCGCACCGTAGAAAGAGCCGCCAGCCCCACGAATCTTGCCGCCGCGCCGGGCCTCTGCGAAGACACTGGCAACCTCCGCGTGTTGCGTCAGGACGGCAGTGTCCACATTGTGAATCTGCCAGAGATCGACGTAGTCGGTCTGCAAGAGACGCAGGCTGGTCTCCAGCGAGTCCAGCATCTGACGCCGCAAGGCCGCGCCGGTCGGCACGGAGCCATCGGGCTGATGGACGGCCACTTTGGTCGCCAGCACCACCTGGTCACGCCGGCCGTGCAGGGCCTTGCCCAGCACCGCTTCGCTCTCGCCATAGGCGCGCGCCGTGTCGATAAAATTAATGCCCGCATCGAGGGTGGCGTGTACCAGATGGATGGCAGCCATCTCGGACGGACGCCCGAAATGGCCCGGCGCGTCAATGCCGTAGTCCATGCCCAGCTCAACGGTCCCCAACGCCAGGGCCGATACCAGCAGTTGCGTGCGTCCGAGGGTGCGGTACTGCATAGCTGTCATTGACTTCACCTTTCATCACAAAAATGCGTCGGGATGCAGTGTATAAGGTGGCGAAGCCACGATTTGCGTACGGAAACGTGAAGAGGTGAAACGTGAGATCAGGTGACGACACCTCACGTTTCACGTTTTACCGGTCTGACCGAGGAACTAACGCTTGTGCATTAGTTCCTCCCTGGTACGGAGTAGCGTGAAACTGCTACTGCTATTGGTTTTACGCCCTGCTACAGCCTGGCGGAAATAGCGAGGCTGTTTCTGCCGTAGCGCGACCAGTTCACGCACTACACACCAGATGAACTGTGAGCAAGCTTCCATCCCTCTGTACTACAACACTGCGAACAGTGGCGCACAGCGCCGTATGACGGCACTCGTCATAGACCCGCGCTGTCCAGCTCTTTGCTGCGGGCGTCGAGGACGCTCATCAGGGAAAAGTCACCGCCCCAGGGCACAATTTGGGCACCCATGACCTGGTAGCGCTTGAGCTGCTCCAGCGAACCGACAGCGATGCCCCACACTTTGTTGTGCTTTTCACAGGCTGCCGCCACCGTCTCGACGGCTTTGTCAAAGGTCATCGACGTGCCGGCCGCGGCCCCAATGCGCATCTGGAGGTCCGCAGGTCCGAGGAAAAGCCCATCAATACCCTCGATAGATGCGATGGCCTCGGCATTGGCCACGGCTTCCAGCGTCTCGATCTGGGGCAGGATAAAGGTTTCCCGGTTGGCGTCCCCGGCAAAATCCATGCCTTCGCCCCAGGCGGCAATGCCGAAATCCGAGTCCAGCCCTGCACCATCCATACCCCGGTTGCCAATGGGGGGGAATTTGGCCGCTTGCACCAGAGCGTTTGCCATCTCTGGCGTGGAAATGAGGGGTACGAGAAAGCCGCTGGCGCCATCTTCCAAATAGCGGTAGAGCTTTGTCCGCTCCAATGTGGGTGGGCGCACCATACAATCGATGTCCGCGGCATGGCACATCGCCAGGATCGCCTGCACTTCCCGGTCACTCATAGTGCGATGTTCCAAATCCAACCAGATACCGTCGAATTGGAAGTGTGCCGCATAGCGTACATAAAAGGGCAGAAAATGGCCCATGGAACAGACTCGGGCGAAACGCCCACTGCGAAACTTCTCCAACATTTTACTTTTGCGCATGATAGTACTTCCTGCTGGCTATGGGTGAAAAAATGGAATTTGGAATTTAGAGACAATTCACATACTATACTACAGTAGGATAGTATTATTGTCATTTCTGCTTTTCGCTGCCATGCACCTAGAGAAATTGGATACCCAATGCTTTCCAAACCAAAATTCAAAAATCAGAAATTGAAACGGCCACAATTTCTCTATCAAGCTGTGCAGGATGAGGTCAAAGCGTACATTATTGAGCAGGCGCTGGTGCCAGGAGATGCCTTGCCGCCGGAGACCGAATTGGCTGAGCAGCTTGGCGTTAGTCGCAATTCCGTGCGCGAGGCGATAAAGTCTCTGGAAACCCTGGGGATTGTGGAGGCCAGAACCGGCGCTGGTCTCTTTGTCCGCAACTTTTCCTTTGACCCACTGCTCGAAAATTTAGCCTACGGTATGATGTTTGACCTCAAAGACCTGGCCGACATTCTGGAAGTGCGTTTTCACATTGAACACAGTATGATTGATCAGGCAGTCGCGGCTGTTACTGATGAACAGTTAGAACAGTTCCACGCCATTTTGGAACGCATGCGGGCGCTCCTGGGCCAGGGCAAGGATTATGACGAAGAAGATCGGCTATTCCACCGCGCCCTCTGGGCTAATGTAAAGAATCGCAGCGTAGGCAAAATTGTTGATGTCTTTTGGATGGTCTTTTCCCAGGCGCGCCAACGCACACAAGTTCCATCCAACCCTGATCCCATGCAAATCTATCAATGGCATGCAGACATTGTGGACGCTCTGGCCGCGCGGGACAATGAAGCAGCGCGGGTGGCCATCGTGCGTCACTATGGCAATATCCAGCGAGTTTTGAACGAGATGCGCATTTCACGCGACGAACCGGATAATGACGAAGAGAACCCCATTTCTTAACAATTGACTGATTGAAAAGTAGGTCTGCTGACCACCCCAGCGGGTGGCTACAGGGCAGAAAAGTGTGTGCTGATCCGCCAAATGGCAAGCGCGATCCATATGCCATCTACCGCGCAAAATCCTCAGGAAACATCTCATGCAACCCATCACAGCCGCCCTGCTGGGCATTGAACATCCCCATTCCCTGGCCCATCTGCGCACCCTGCAAGCTCTGCCAGAGGTGGGTGAAATCCTGCTCTGGGATGAGAGCGAGCAGGCATTGGCCGCAGTAGTGGGCAAACAGGGCGCCAAAGTCAGCGCAACCTTCACCGATCTCGACCGTCTGCTGGCGCGGCCCGATCTTTTTTTCGTGATCGGTGCCCTGCGCAACGATCTTGGACCGGAGATTTTCATCCGCGTCCTGGACGCGGGCAAACATCTGATGGCGGAAAAACCGATTGGGCGCACAGCGACCGATACGGCTCGGGTGATCGCTGTGGCCGAACGCACGGGCACTCACCTGGGCGTCTGCTATCAAAACCGTACCCTCCCCGCGGTACAGCTGATGCGCCAAATAATCGGTGATGGGCTGATCGGACCACTGATCTCGGTGGAGATGCGTATGATTACCACCCGGGTGGCCGCGCGCAATCCGGGCCACTGGCTCTTCAACAACGCCCAGTCGGGTGGCGGGATTCTCTCCTGGCTGGGCTGCCACTATATCGATATGATTCGCTATGTGACCGGCGATGAGGTTGTGGCTGTCAGCGCAGAAGTGGCTACACGCAGCGGCGAGGCGATTGACGTGGAGGATGTGGCGATACTTTCCCTGCGTTTCCGATCCGGCGCGGTCGGCTCGCTGCATGCGGGCTATATGCTGGCGCTGAGCGGCAGTGGCTATCACAACAAAGCTGGCTATGATACCTATGGCGGCTTCAGCGGTCAGCTTGGGCGCATCACCTGGAGTTCGCCCAGCTCACCCAGCAAAATTACTGCCGAGAGCATCCATCCCGCCTGGGCCAGCGCTCCCCAACGGGTCTTCGATATGCCCCCAGCAGAATCTCCGGCCTATGGCGGCGTCTCCGGCGAGCACTTTATGCGGGGCTTTATTCGCGCCGCGCAGGGCCAGGGCGAAGCCTGGACCTCTGGCAGGGACGCCATGCAGGTGGCGCGCATCGTCGATGCCGCCTACGAATCGAGCCGCACTGGCCGACGGATTGAGATTGCCACCCCGTGAATTGGCGAATGTGATCGTAAGCGCAGAGTAACTGTTGAGCCACCCCACCCTACCCCTCCCCATTTTAGGGAGGGAACTGGATCAACTCCTCCCCCACAGTGGGGGAGGTTGGGAGGGGGTAAGCAGAGTAGATTGGAAAAATTCAATGCCAACTTACAAGGCAGTCATTGTTGGACTCACGGGTATTGGGGCGCGACGAGCGAGCGAGCCAGTCGGGTTGCCCATCTATGGCGCGATGCCACGCTCCCACGCCGCCGCCTATCATCGCCACCCGCAGACCGAAGTGGTGGCCGTCTGCGACATTCGGCAAGAGGCGCTGGACAGTTTCCAGCGCGAGTGGGCCGACATCTGGCCGGATGTGCGTTGCTATACAGATTACCGGGCTATGTTGGCCCAGGAGAAGCCCGATCTGGTCAGTGTCTGCACACCGGATCATCTCCACGCCGACATTACGGTTGATGCGGCCAATGGCGGGGCCAGGGCGATATTGTGTGAAAAGCCGATTGCCACCACACTGGCCGATGCTGACCGTATGCTTGCCGCAGCCGAGACGAATAACGTTTTGCTTTCCATCGAACATACACGCCGTTGGTCGCCCATCTTTCTCAAAGCACGGCAGATGATCCGCAGCGGCGAATACGGCCCTTTGCGCGGTATCACAGCCAATCTGTATAGCCTGCGCTCGATGCTCTTCCGCAACGGCACCCATCTGATGGATATGATCTGTTTCTTCGCTGACGCAGACCCGGCCTGGGTCTTTGCCGAGTTGGAGGAGGGTTTTGCCTATTTCACCGAATACAAAAGCGACGGCGGCCACGACCCCAAGACCGACCCGGCGGCCTCGGCCTACATCCACTTTGCCAATGGGGTGCGGGCCTATTACAACAGTCTCAAGATTTCTATGCCCGGTTCGCAATTTGAACTGGTCTGCGACAAAGCGCGTATCGAAGTTTCAGATCGTGGCGTGACGGTCATCCAGGGCAGCGGCCACACGGAATGGGTCAAATCGGATTTGCCGGTGGATGATTATATGTACACCTATCAACTGGCCGCATTGGCCGAGTTGATTCAAGTGCTTGAGCAGGGAGGAGATCTGATTTCGCCCGCACGCGAAGCGCGCAAGACGCTTGAAATCCTGTTGGCCATGCTCAAATCCCACGAACTGGGCAATGTGCGGGTCAACTTGCCCTTACAGCCATAAACGACAGGAGCCGAACATATGGAATATCGACAGCTTGGCAGGAGCGATCTCAAAGTCAGCGCGATTGGTCTCGGCGCGGTCACCTTTAGCCGTGAAATCGACGATGCGACCGCTTTCACAATTATCGATCACGCGCTGGATCGGGGGATTAATCTGATCGACACCGCCGAAGCCTACAACAAAGGTGGCTCGGAAAATGTGGTTGGCCGTTGGCTCAAAGAGAGTGGCAAGCGTGACAAAGTGGTATTGGCAACCAAACTGCTCCCACCACTGAGCGCAGAGCGGATTCCCCAGGCCGCCGAGGCCAGTCTGCGCCGCCTACAGACAGATGTGATTGACCTGTACCAGCTCCACGCCTTTGACAAAAATACGCCGATGGATGAATCGTTGGCCGCGTTGAGCAAATTGGTTGACGAGGGCAAAGTGCGCTATTTGGGTTGCAGCAATTTTGCCGCCTGGCAACTCTGCAAAGCCCTCTGGCGGGCGGATGTAAATGGGTGGCCCCGGCTGGAGTCTGTGCAACCGAACTACAACCTCGCCATTCGGGAGATCGAGCAGGAGATGCTGCCCCTCTGCGCCGACCAGCAGATCGGCGTCATCTCCTACAGCCCGCTGGGTGCAGGCTTCCTGACAGGCAAATACAGTACAAGCTGGACCGCACCCCAAGGAACCCGCTTCGATATCATCCCCGACCACTGGAAGGTCTATGAAAATGGCCGCTCGATGGAACGCATGGAGAAGCTGCGCGACAAAGCCGCCGAAAGCGGGCGTTCTATGGTGCAGCTAGCCCTGGCCTGGGTGCTCGGTCAACCGGGCATTACCACGACACTGATCGGCAGCCGCAGCACGGCCCACATCGATCAAGCATTCGAGGCCGCCGAGGCCGGAATGTCGGCAGAATTGCGCGCTGAATTGAATAGCTGGTAATGATGGAACGTGCCCAGTAACTGCTCACCCCCTCCCAACGTTTCTCTTGTATAATAGATTGCCTATGAGCGCAACCCAGCCAGCCAGCCAACCAGCCAACTCGTCCCTTTGTCCCCCCGTCATTCACCCTTTGACGCCACGCCACGCGGCCGACGCGGCCCGGCTGCATATTCTGGGCCAGCCGGGAACTTTCCTGACCAGCCTGGGGGCTGATCTGCTGGCTCTCTTCTACCGGACATTGCCGGTCTCTCCCGTGGGCTTTGGTTTTGCCGCGCTGAATGGGGAGAACCGTACGCTTGGCTTTGCCGCGGTCACCACCAGCACTGGACATCTTTTTGTCGAAATGGCAACCCGGCGGCTGGGTCAGCTTTTGCCGCCTCTGTTGACCGCCTTTGCCCGACGGCCCTCCCTCCTGCTGCGCGCCGGTCAGACACTGCTCTATCCTCTGTTGACCGGTCGGGGCGCAGATGGGGGCGACTTCCACGCCGAGCTTCTGGCAATTATGACGGAACCCGCTGCCCGCAGCCAGGGAATCGGTGGCGCTCTGCTGGCCGCGGTCTGTGCGGAGTGTGTCAGACGGGGAATGACAGAGCTGTCAGTGACTGTCGATGCGGCCAACAGCGGCGCCCGCCGTTTTTACGAGCGCCACGATTTTTTCTATGCCAAAGAGTTCCCCCTCTACGGGCGAATGATGGCTCTCTATGTCCGGCGGCTGGCCGCGGATCGGGGAGAATAGAGAGTGGAGAGCAAACCCCAGACGAGCCTGCTGCACCCTGCCAGTCCTTCTCCACAGGCAGGAAATTATACAGCCCACCGATCCCCGATCCCCACTCCCTTCCTCACCCCCAAACGCCTGTTGCTGCTCGCCCTTTGCGCGCTGATCAGCCTGGCCCTTCTGCTCTGGTGGGGGGGCGGCAGTGGGGAGACCCTCGCTCTGTTGGCCCAAGCCGACAGCCGTTTGCTGGGGCTGGCTGTGCTGATCCATTACAGCGGTTTTGCCCTGCGGGGCTGGCGCTGGCAGCGGCTTCTGGCCGGGATGGGCCACCCCCTGCCCTATGGCCAGGTGACCGGGCTGCTGATCAGCGGCTGGTTTGTCAGCGCGTTGCTGCCCGCCAGGGCCGGCGATGCCGCGCGCATTGCCGCGCTGCGTCTGGGTCGCCGGGGGCTGGCGGCTGTGCCTGTGGCCGACAGTCTCAGTTCGATTGTGCTGGAGCGGGTGCTGGATATGTTTGCCATTCTGGGGTTGGGCGGCGCATTTGGCTTTTTCGTTCTAGCCGATCGGTTGCCCGGCTGGATATTGTCGGCCTATGCCCTGGGCGGGGCACTGCTGTTGGTTTTTGGCGGCGGACTCCTCCTGGCTCCCTCCCTGTTGGGTTGGCTGGCTGGTCTCTGGTCGCATCGCTATTGGCAGGTGGGGTTGGGCTTTGCTGGGGAAGCCATTGCTGCCCTGCGTTCGCTCTTGACCCGTCCGGGGCAGGCGTTGCTATTGGTCGGCGGAAGTCTCTATATTTGGCTGTGCGATGCCCTCCTGCTCTGGCTGGTGGTTTTGGCTCTGGGCGTCCCCCTCCCCTTTGCCGGCGCGGCCTTTGCCGCACTGACCGTCGATGTATTCGCCACCGTGCCCCTGACCCCCGGCGGCATCGGCCAGATCGAAGCCGCTTACGCCGGATTGCTGGCCCTGCTCTCTCTGCCGGTGGCGGTTGTGCCCGCCGCGGTTCTGCTCACCCGGGCCATCAGCTATTGGAGTTTTCTGCTTTTTAGCGGGATTATCGCCATCCTGACCGGTTCGGACGCGCTGTTTTTGCGAAAAAAGACAGAAATGGTGAATAGTGAATAGAGAATTTTGAATTGCTAACCAGCGCTATACCACCTGCCACCTGCCACCTGCCACTTGCCATCTGCCACCTGCCCCTATGCGACGTATCTCCCACCATCCCATCATCCCACTCCTCCTGCTCTTTGTCAGCTTTCGCCTGCTGGCCCTTCTGCTTCTACGGCCCGGCGGCTTTGTCGCTGACTTTTCCGACTACGACTTCTACCGGGTGTGGGGGCAACTGACACCGGCCGGCTACGCAGCCTATGACAATCTGTGGACGGCCTATCCACCCCTTTTCCCCGGCCTGATGCTCTGGATTTTTGAGCTTTCGGCCCGCATCCCCCCCTGGGTGGACCCCCGTCTCTCATTCCACACCCTCTTTGGCCTGGCCCTGCTGCTCTTTGAAACCGGCAATCTCATCCTCCTCTACCGCCTGGCGGAGAAGATTGGGGAGCGGGGATTGGGGAGTGGGGAGCGGGGACTGGGGACTGGGGAGTGGGGACTGGGCGGCAGCGCTTCTCTCTCGGACACCCGTCTCTCACCCCCCCACCCTGTCACCCTGTCACCCTGTCACCCTGTCACCCTGTCACCCCCTCACCCTGTCACCCCCTCACCCTGTCACCCTGTCACCCCCTCACCCCTTGATCCCGTCATCCTCTACGCCCTGCTCTTCACCCCCGTCTATACCCTCCTGGGCTGGTTCGAGTCGATGCCTCTCTTTTTTATGCTCCTGGGGTTGGACCTTCTCCTGAGTGGAAGGGGCCGGCCCTGGGGTTGGCTGCTCAGCGCGGTGGCTGCGGGGTTGGGCTTTCTGGTCAAACTGACGCCCGCCCTGCTTGCGCCGGTGGCTGTAGGCTGGCTGGGGGCCAGGCTCAGTTGGAAGGCCGCGCGCCAGGAGTGGTTCAACCGGGCCAGCCAGGGCAATCTGCTGCGGCCAGCCCTCTACACTCTCCTCTTTGCCGCAACGGTTGTCGGCGTGGGTCTGCCGCTGGTCTGGCGCAACCCGGCCCTGGCCCTGAGCAGCCTGCGGGTGCAGAGCATCCGCCCGCCCTGGGAGAGCATCTGGGCGCTGCTGGACGGTTACTACGGCTACGGGCTTGTGCCCCTGGATATGCGCAACCTGGCCGGGTTGGATGGCCCCCTCTGGCAGAGCAGCCTGCCCTGGGGAGTAATTTCCCTGGGCTTTGGTCTGCTCTATCTCTGGCTCTACACCCGCCCCTACGACTGGCAGCGCCCGCGCACCGCCGTGGCCTTTGCCGGGTTCAGCGTCATCTGGCTCTTTCTCTACAGCAAAGGCTGGAGTCCCCAATTTGTGGTCTGGGTGCTGGCCTTTCTCGTCCTTCTCTTGCCCAATCTGCGGGGTGTCGCCATCGCCGTCGGTCTGATGACAAGCAATGTAATCGAATCTCATCTCTACCTGATTCTGCTGCCCGGGGAAAGCTGGCTGCTGTGGGGGACAGTCATCTTCCGCACAGCCCTGCTGGTTCTGTTGGCGGTGGACTTTCTGGGTCAGGTGTGGCCGGGCAAGACGGGGCAGAGAGCCACTCGCTGGAGCGCACGCTTGAGTTGGGCTGTATTGACAGCCGGTGTGCTGGCCGTCTTACTATCCGCGCCCGCGGCAGGTCGGGCCTATGCGGCTTCCCGGCTGGCGGCCCACCCCTGCCGGGAAGCGGTAGAACTGTTGCAGGCCGAAGCCGAGTGGCCGGAGCGTCTCGTTGTCACAGAAGAGGCGGCGCTGTGGGAGCAGTTTTACCCCTGGCTGCGCCAGCGCTACGATCTGCGCATTGTGGACGACTATCAGCCCGACCAGGACCCGGCCCAGGTCGCCAGCCAGCGACTGGGCCGTCTGGCCGTGGACAGTCCCGCTTTCTGGTTTGTGGACAGCCTGGACGCGCCGGGCCACACGATTCCCTTTTTTGAAAAGCCATCCGTATCCGTTCTCTCCACCCAGATTCTGGGGGAGTGCCGCCTGCGCCGTGTCTGGGCAGGGGAAGGGCCGCGGCTTGCCAGCGCCCAGGTAGAGGGCGGGCCGATTGATCTGCTGGGTGTACAGTTGGATGAGTCGCAGAAGGGCGGACTGCTCCATCTCGTGGTATACTGGCAGGCTGAAGCGCCCGTGAGCCTGAGTTATACGGTCTTTGCCCAAGTGCTGGACGATGCCGGGCGGCTGGTGGCCCAACAGGACAATCTACCCGTCGCTGGTCTGGCCCCCACCAACACCTGGCAGCCGGGTGTTGTGATTCGGGACCCTTACCGGATTGCCCTGCCGGCAGGGACCCCGCCTGGTCACTACGAACTGATTGTGGGCCTGTATACCGCTGCGGGCCGGGTCTCTCTGGATATTGGGCAAGACGAAACGGGCGAGTTTATTCGTATCCCTGTCACGATTACCGAACCGTAGGCGCGCTGGCCGCGCCCCTCGGGCGTTGCTTGTCTGGTCCCTGAGAGTAATTACTCAGGGTGCGACGCACTCGCTACACCCTTTTTGCAATGGAATCTACTTTTGGCGAGTGCGTCGCACCCTGGGCCTGAGCAGTTACCCCTGCGATTGTTATGAAAATCCCACTCCTGTACGACTCCATACCTGCACCCCTGCCCCCGGGCGAACGCAGAATCGCCTTTCTGGTGGCCGCGCTGCTTTTTGCCTGCTATCTGTTAACCTACACAGGGATCATCCAGAGCAGCGACGGGCTGGCGATGTTTGCCACCACCGAAAGTATCGTGCGCCGGGGCGAAGTTGACACAAATCAGTTGCTTTGGATGGGTCTGCAACAGGGCAGCTTTGGGCCGGATGGGGAACTCTACAGCCGCAAGGGGCTGGGGATGACGCTGCTGGCCCTGCCGCTGGTCTGGCTGGCCCGGCTCTGGCCTGCCATCGGGCTTTCCCAGACGGCGCTCCTGCTCAATCCATTGCTGACCGCCTGGACCGGCGGCCTGCTCTATCTGGCGGTGATACGGCTGGGGTGGGGACGTTTTGCCGCCATTGCCACTGGTCTGGCCTACGGGCTGGCCTCTCTGGCCTGGCCCTACACCCAGACCTTTTTCAGCGATCCCATGGCCGGTTGGGGTCTCTTTGCCGCGCTCTATTGGCTGCTGGCTTTCCAGCAGGAGCGGCACAAGCACATCCTCTTCTGGGCAGGTCTGGCCTGGGGACTGGCCTATCTCTCCCGCTCCATCAATCTGGTGACACTGCCCATCTACGGGCTGGTCCTCATCGGTCTGTTGGTCGGGGAGCGGGGAGAGGGGATTGGGGAGAGGGGAGAGGGGATCGGGGATCGGGGATCGGGAAGTGAAAAGTCGGGGTATCCCGACTCAGTGCCCAGTCCCCAATCCCCAGTCCCTTCTCTCCAATCCCCAGTCCCCTCTCCCCAATCCCCAATCCCCTGGCGGGAATGGATACTCTTTGCCTCTCCCATTTTAGCGGCGGGCCTGCTCTCCCTCTGGTGGAATTGGCTGCGCTTTGGCAGTCTGTTCGACAGCGGCTACGTGGAGAGCGAAGCCTTCAACGGTGACTGGCTCTTTGGCCTGGTCGGGCTGCTGATCAGCCCTGGCCGGGGGATTCTCTGGTACAGCCCAGTGTTACTGCTTGTCCCTCTGGGCATTGGCTGGTTCTGGCGACAGGCCCGAGGGCTGTTGCTGGGCAGTGTAGGGGTGGCGTTGCTCTATTGGCTGCTCTACGCCAAGTGGTATATGTGGCATGGGGGGTATAGCTGGGGTCCCCGTTTTCTTGTGCCTGTGCTGCCCTTTTTGTTGCTCTTCACTGCGCCCGCCTGGCACACGATTTTTGCCGAGAATCGTTGGGGACGGCTGGGCCGCTGGGCCGCCACACTGCTTGTGCTGCTCTCCCTGGCCGTGCAGTGGCTGGGGATGCTGATTCCCTTTGCGCTCGTGCAGAATTGGCTGGACCGGACGGTGACGCCCCTCTTTGCCCCAGAGACCTTTTCCCGCCTGACCTACTCGCCCCTGCTGCGCCAATGGGATTTTCTGAACAGCGACGCCATTATTTTTGCCTGGTGGCGGCTGGGACGAAATGGGCCGGACTGGTTCGCACTGGCTCTGCTCCTGGCCGGATTGCTGGGCGGTGCATTGCTGCTGGCTCAGGTTCTGCGTTCGGCGGAAGATGAGGGAGACGCGCTGTCAACCGCTCTCTATGCCATAGCGTTGGGGCTGATTGCACTGGTTCTGCTGGTGCGTTTTCAGCTTCCTGCGGGCGGCCTGGAGAATAACGCCACTGCCAGCCAGATTGCCGGGGCGGAGCAGCCGGGAGATGCCATTCTGCATCTGCGCCCCCTGGAAACCCAGCAATTTGCCAATGCCTATCACGGCACCCTGCCCGTTTACGGCTTCTTTCCGGTGGATACTCTCTCCCCGGACAATAGCCGTTTGCTCGACAATCTGTTGCAACGCTATCACCGCCTATGGGTTGTGCCCGACTTTGCGCCACCGAATCAATCAGGCTGGGAACGGGCGTTGCGGGGTCGGGTCTTTCTCCTGTCAGACACGACAATCCCGCCGGACGATCGGCGGCTGGTGCTCTATGCGGCCGCGCAGGAACAGCCTCTGACCGAAACCGGTGTCGGCATCCGTTTTGGCGATCCGGCCTGGGTACGGCTCAACGGCTACGGTTTGCCCCGCCGAGCGCAAGCGGGCGGCAGTCTGCTGGTAGCGCTGGAATGGGAGAGTATTGCGGCGGTCGAACAGGATTACCGGGTTTTTGTACACCTGCTGGACAGCAATGGCGCCAAACTGGCCCAGCGCGACGGCCAGCCGGTTCTCTGGCAGCGGCCCACCAGCGGCTGGCAGCCTGGCGAGCGCATTGTAGATCGCTACGGTCTGCTGCTACCTGGTGATCTGCCTGCCGGGGAATATACGGTTGTTGTGGGGTTGTACGAACCGGAAACCGGCAATCGCCAGCCCAGCAGCGCGGGACCGGGGGATTTTGCTGTGGTGCTGGGTCCGGTGCGGGTGGCAGAATAGAAATGGATGAAAAGAGGACGCTGATTTGCGCTGAAACATCTGATTTTCACAGATAGTTTCAGCACAAATCAATTCAGATCAGCGCCATTGGGGGATGAAAATGTACGTCGGACTGACAGTCCGACGGGCCTGCCACGTCGCTGGTCGGACTGACAGTCCGACGTACGAGTGGCTATTTTCAGGGCAGCTCAGCGCCACGGGGGATGAAAATGTAGGTCGGACTGTTAGTCCGACGGGCCTGCCACGTCGCTGGTCGGACTGACAGTCCGACGTACGAGTGGCTATTTTCAGGTGAGCGCTGACAGGACCCAGGACTTAGGACTCGTCAAGAAATAAGTTCCATCCGGTGCGTCGCACTGTCCACGAAATGACTCTAGTCCGCAACCTCATCTGGACAGTGCGACGCACCAAA
>JAANMX010000936.1_pt1 | contig 35857 bp, 34 predicted proteins | sample 7279681 | NCBI WGS metagenome assembly JAANMX01 (sample SAMN14094542, study PRJNA606508) | bioreactor metagenome | isolation source: A lab-scale SPAN reactor treating ammonium-rich wastewater day 351 | place: Ireland: Galway | collected 2018-01-01 | reverse complement strand
TGGTCCGTGGTGGACCGTGGGCAAATAACCGAGGCTCAGTTGAGCTGGAATCGAAGGCGGCTGCACTGTGGGTCCGTTTAGCGCCGTTTGCCTGCCTGGATCCCATCTTTTGGAGGGTTGACATACAAGTCAACGATCCGATCGCGCTTCTCTCGGAACCTGGGATCCTTGCTGTTCAGCCAGCCGCGAACCCGATGGGGCTTGATGTCAGCTGTCCGAAGCCAGTAGGAGAGCGTTTCCAGAGAGATGGACGGAACGAACCCCTCGTCAAGGAGGTGCTTGACGAGCAAGTCCAAGTTCCAGCGAGCATAAGGCCCGGGGGGCGGGCCGACAACGGCCGTGAAGAGCTCGTGGCGAACTGCAGTTCCAAAAGTAAACGGGCGACCAGACCGCGGTTCATCGAAGAGACCCTCCATCCGGTGCATGCTGAACCGGTTTCGCCACTTACGAGCGGTCTTCAAGCACACCGCGAGTTCGTCGGCGATCTCACAGTTGTTCCGGCCAAAGTGGGCCAACAGAACGATCTGAGCCCGCAGAACCATCCGTTGCTCGGATGTGTGGGCACGTGCGATTCTCTCGAGCCGTCGCCTCTCCGTCCCGGTCAGCCGTATGTGCACGGCTGAGCCAGTTGCCGGGCTCGGCGCCGCCGGCACCATCGAAGAGTCTGCCAGGTCTCCAAGACCATCAAATCGGCACTTGGCGAACCGGCGCTGGAAGTCCCGCACCATATCGACAGGGACGTCGAGCGCAAACGCCGTCTGCTCGCTCGTTTCTCCTTGAGCCCCCCTGAGCACAGACTTTGCAGCCGTCACATGGGAAGGAGCCGACTTCGGGTCGCTGGCGATGTGCCGCAGCCTGCGCAACTCGTAGGAAGTGAACCTGAGCCGAGGTTCTGATGGCGGCGGCGTCGCCAGCTTTCCCGTCAGGATAACCATCTACGCGTGGCGCCAACCGACTATTGCTTCTGTCGAGGCTCCAGAGAACGCAAGAGGCTGCGAAGTCTCTATGCGTACGACGGCCACGACCATGATGAATCGCCTTCAATCCATCGAACAGCCGTACCTGTTTCCAAGTTGTTAACGCACAGACAAATTCAAGCCTTCTCAAGCCTGGGGGTGGGAACGAATTTGCCGGAAGCTGCACTAGCCAGCGTCCGTCAGTTTCCAGTTCGATCTCGATCGTCAGATCCATAGTCCCCTCATTCTACCACTTCGCCCTTCAGCAGGAACAGAGCAGAGCAGAATGGCTCAACCATCCGAAGTGGATCTCCGAGGCCATACGACTTCATCCGTGGCTGTGGCCTGGCGAGCCAGACCATGAGTTGGCCGATGCGCTGATAGCCGGAGATCTGGTTCCGGCGAAGGCGGCCCAGAAGGGTTATTTCAAGCACCCTCTTACACTGCCAAGCCCTGGCGATGGCAGCTTTGACGGCCCCGCCAGTCATCTGCGATCCCCGGGCCCCCTGCATTGCTGCACAAATAGGTGCCGATCATCCGTCGGAACTCGGTAAGCTGATGTAACTGAGCATCCACCTGATTCACTCCACGGCGTGTTGACCGCCTCGGAAGGCAGAGCGACGCAGACCCGTTTGTCGACGAAGAGCCGCCAAGGCAGGCCGGCCTCGATCTCGGGCGAGAACGGGTCCCGCCGGAGCCCGAACGAGTCCAAAGGGTCCATCTTCATTCCTCCTGAGCGGACATCTGCCGGGCGCGCCTCCGAAAGCGCTCGCGACCTCCACCAGACTCTCCAGGTAGCGGCGGGCAGCCTGAGAGCCTTGGGCACGGGCGGGCAGTGGCTTGCCCGGCCGTCTGGGATGAATCAGCTCCCTGGTCGTGGCCGTGGGATACGTCGAGGTCTGCGCCCCCAACAGCAGCATACCGCCTGCCCCCACCAGACCCTCCTTGGTGGGGCGCGTCGGTCGCCCCTACCCGATTTCTACATCGGTGCTCATGCTGCTATTGCTGGCTTCCGGCTGCTGACGCGGAACGCTGCGACCTTCCGAAGCTACTTTCCCAGGTTGCACGTGATCGCTCATTGAGCGAGGATGAATGGCTCAACCACGCGATCCGGAAACGGTGATCAGATGGTGATCATTTCCGCCCCCGGCCGCCTCGCAAATCCAGTCGCGGCGCCACTCTAGAGCCCCCATGGAGGTTCCCCGGGTAGGAGCGACGATTTTTGCGTTTCGTGCGGGTTCGGAGATCCTGTGCCCTCAGTTTACCCCCGGGCCGACCCGGCGTCGGTACGATTTTCCCCCACTGGCAGCCCGAGTCGGTCGAAGAAGAAGCTGAAGCGGTCGGTCTCCGACTCGATGACCTTGGCGACCGGCTTGCCCGCTCCATGGCCGGCCTTGCTCTCCTCGCGCAGCAAAACAGGCTCGCTGGAGCTCGTGGCCGCCTGCAGGCGAGCGGCCATCTTGCGGGCGTGGAGCGGGTCGACGCGGCTGTCGCCGGCACCGCTCATGATCATCACCGAGGGGTACTGCTCGCCGTCCTTGACGTTTTGATAGGGCGAGTAGTTGTAGATGGAGGGGAACTGCTCGGGATTCTGGGCGGTGCCGTACTCGGGGATCCACAGCCGGGCGATGCTGAACTGGTCATAGCGCAACATGTCCAGAAGCGGTACGGCCGAGACTGCCGCCTTGAACAGGTCGGGGCGCTGGGTCACGGCGGCGCCGATCAAGAGCCCGCCGTTGGAGCCGCCGTAGCAGCCGAGCTTCTCGGGACGAGTGTAGTTGTTCTCCACGAGCCACTCGCCGGCGGCGTGGAAGTCGTCGAAGACGTTCTGCTTGCGATCGAGCATTCCGGCCTCGTGCCACTCCGAGCCGAACTCGCCGCCGCCACGCAGGTTGGCCAGGGCGTAGACTCCGCCGTTCTCGAGCCAGAGCAGATTGCTCTTGGAGAAGCTGGGGGTCAGGCTGACGTTGAAGCCACCGTAGCCGTAGAGGATGGTGGGGTTGTCGCCGTCGAGCTCGATGCCCTTTTTATGCACCAGGAACATGGGCACCCGGGTGCCGTCCTTGCTGGTGTACCACTGTTGCGAGACCTGGTAGTCGTCGGGGTTGAAGCCTGGCACGTCCACCTTGCCCCAGATGCTGGTGGAGGCGCCGTTCTTCAGGTCGACCTCGTAGACGGTGGGGGGCATGTTGAAAGAGCTGAAGCTGTAATAGAGCTTGCCGTCCTCCGAGCTGGACAGTCCGGCCACCGTGCCCAGCGTGGGCAGGGGCAGCTCGCTTTGACTGCGCCCATTCAGGTCAGAGCGATACAGCTTGGAGCTCGCATTCTCGAGGTAGCTTGTGATCAGCTGGCCGTTGACGATGTCAAAGCCCTCCAGCGTGCCCTCGGTCTGGGGCAGCACCTCGGCCCAGTTCTCCTTCTCGGGGCGCTCGAGGTCGATCTTGAGCAGCTTGTAGCGCGGGGCACCGGCGTCGGTCTTCAGATACAGTTGGCCGTCGGCCACCATGCCCTCGTAGGTGGCGGCCTCACCGCTGACGATGGTCTTCAGCTCATTGGTCCGCCGGTCGAGCACGTGCACGTCGGTGGCCGTCCAGCCCCTGGAGGTGGTGATGAGCAGGTGGTTGCCGTCAGGGGAGAGTTGCAGGTTGGGCCAGTGCTCCTTCTCCAACCCCTCGCCGAAGATGCGCGGATCATTGGCGCTGTCGCTGCCCACCTGGTGGAAGTAGACCTGCCGGTGGTAGTTCTCCTCGCCTGGAGGCACGCTGCCCGGAGTGGGGTAGCGAGTATAGTAGAAGCCACTTCCATCGGGCAACCAGGCCATACTGCAGGCCCGGGTGTTGGGGATCTCGTCAGGCAAGTGCTGCCCAGTTTCCACGTCCAGGATGCGCAGGGTGCTGCGCTCGTCGCCGCCCGAGGATCGGCCGTAGGCCACGTAGCGACCGTCCTTGGAGGGGTAGTTCCAGTCCAGGGCCTCGGTGCCGTCCTGACTCCACTGGTTGGGATCGAGCGCGGGCCGCTCGCCCTGCGCGTCGCGCACATAGACCACGGGCTGGTTCTGATTGCCGTCTCGCTTCTGAAAGAAGACCCGCTCTCCATGCACGCTCGGCGAGGAGATGCCGCCGATGGTGATCAGCTGTTGCAGGCGGTTGGCGATGGCCTCGCGACCAGGGACCGCCTCGAGAATACCTTTGGTGTAGTTGTTCTGGGCGCTCACCCAGCCCTGCACTTCGGCCGAGTTGGAGTCTTCCAGCCAGCGATAGGGATCGAGCACCAGGGTGCCGTGGTAGTCATCGATCTGCAGGGAGAATCGGGTCCGGGGGGCCCCCTTCAGGGCGGTAGGCATCTCTTCGGTAAGGACGGTGGGCACCGTGGCCGGCGTGACCCGTGGGGCGGCTGCGGGGGTCAGGGGGATGGGGGAGAGGCGGGCAGCTTCCGGGCGGGGGAAGGTGGCGCTGAGCTGGACCTGGTCGGCCGATTCCCGGGTGCGGACTTCGGGGGCAGAGAGGATAGGACGGCGTGACCAGGGTGCCTGGGGCAGCGAGACAGGGGTTACCAGCATGGGATCCTCCACCAGTTGGTTGAACTGGATGCGAGGATAAACGCGGGGCCGGCCGGAGGGATTACCGGCTTGTTACATCTCTGAGGTCTCTGGCAGCGTGATTGAGCCGGCTAGGAGCGCAGCCGGAAACCCCGTTGACACAGTTTTCCGGCTGCGCGACGCCCAACATATTGTGCTAGAAGTCCGGTCGCCTACAATATCTTGTGGTGGCGCAGGTTTCCTCCTACACCACAAGGGGGTTTGCGGTTTGGCTCCTAGGTGTGCGCTCGCAGCAGCGGGCCGAGCCAGATGCGCTGAAGGCGCAGCCGGGCCTCGCGGTGGGTCTCGGGCGGTTTGCGATAGAGCACCCGGAAGCCGTCTCGGCGGACCTTCTCGAGCAGGTCGCGGTCGCTCAAGCTCTCGTAGGCAGCCGCGTAGGATGCCTGACAGAGCCCCACAAGCCTCGTCGCGAAGCGGTCGGCAGCGCCTTCGAGCTGCTCGCGGAAGGGTACCGGGTCGAACATAAACTCTCGCAACTGGTCGAACTCATCGCTCAGAGTGTGCTCGTAGAGCTGCTCGAGCAGGGTCTGCAGGGCTCTGGAGAAGTCGGGCGTGGCGGCGCTGAAGGCATCGATCTTGCGGGTGAGAGCGTCGGTGATGTCGACCCCGGACTGCACCACGTGGTCGCGGCAGGCAAGCAAGAGGCGCACCCGTCCCTCGTCATCGAGTGCCTCGGCGGCCCGGTAGAGGTGCAGGTGGCGGCGCTTGACCTGAAACAGCGCGCTCAAGAGGAAGAAACGCAGCTGACCCTCAGGCAGCGATTCGGCTTGCTGGTTGACAATCAAGGCCACCTCCGGCTCGGGGGCGGCCCGCACCATGAACCGCTCGGGGCCCTCATACCGATGCACTGTCAATCGACCGAGTTTGAAGATGGCGTCGTTGTCCTCATTGGCCAGCACCCTGGGTTTCCAGCCGTCGGGGGCGGGCTTGCTCTGGCCGAGCCACTCGTGGAAGCGGGGAGCGGGGAAGCGGGCGGCCACCTTGGCCCTGGTGATCAGGTTGTCCAGGAAGAGTTTCAGGATTCCGGGCTCAGCTTTGCTCCAGCTCTGCTCGAGCAGGTCGGGGTCGGCCTCGACCGGGGCCAGCGCGGCTCCGGCTTCGCCTTCCGCCGCCTGGGCTCGCTCAGCCGAGCCCCGTCCCAGGGCCACGATGGCTCGAGCCACCGGAGCCTGGTTTCGATGGCGATTCTCCTTGTAGATCTCATCGAGGTGAGCGAACAGTCGATCCGAGTCGGCAACGCTGCCCATGTAGTTGCGCACGTAGGTGGAGCGGTCTTCGGGCGTGCCAGCCAGCAGACAGGTGAGGTAGTAGTCGATGCGTCCCTCGCCACGGATGGGATTGGGGATGCGTTTGGCGCGTCGCAGGTAGTCGACCGCCTGCTCGGAGTCGGCCAGGTGAAGCTCGGCCAGCTCCAGCAGACAACGCTTCTTTTCGGCCATGCTGCGCGACTGGCCGATGCGCTCGTTGAGCACGGTGGTCATGGTCGTGATGAATTGAGCGTTGTCCTTGGCGCGAATCATCACCGGCAGCATGCGTCGCCCGATCTCGTAAGCCTCCATCCAGCACGAGAAGCTGGCATAGTTGTAGAACAGCCCGGCTTCCACCTGGGCCACATTGGGGTGGTCTTGATGGAGCTTGGAGAAGAACTCAAACGATTCGTCCATGTTCAGGTGCTTGAGCATGGTCATGCCCTTCTCCACCTCGGCGAGGAGGGTGGCGTCCTGAGTGACCTGCAGGGGATTGGGGTCGGGTGGGAAGTCGAGCACCTCCACCGGGAGCTGGGCGTCCGACTCCTCCTCGACTTCAGCCTGGTGGGCCTGCACGTCATGGCTGGCCGTCTCCAGCACCCTGGCGGCGGCTGCGCTGTCCTGGTTGTCCTCCAGCTCGAGCTTGGCCAGCAGGTCGGTTGCTGACAGGAAGACGGGCTCTTCCTTCTCTACCGCCGCCTCGGGTTTCTCCTCCGTCTCGAGCCGGGACAGGAAGCTATCCACCGTTTCCGCAGCTGTGGCGTGGGGCTCGGGTGAACGGACGATGACCTCGGGCTCCGGTTCGGGCTCCGGGGTGCGGACGACGACCTCAGGCTCCGGTTCGGGCGTGCGGACGACCTCAGGTTCCGGCTGGGGAGCCGGCGCGGCTTTGACGGATGCAGGCTTGGGTTCCGGCTTTGCAGCAGGCCTGGGGTCCGCCACTTCGGGCTCAGGCAGGCGCACGGCGACAGCCGGGCGAGACTCCTCTGACTTTTCTGGCTCGGGGGCCGGGCGGGCGCTCAGCGTAACTCGGGCCGTGCCGCTCGCGAGCGACTGGCGGAACTCATCGAGCAAGGCCGTCAGGCGGCCGCGCTGCTCGGGGCTCTGAACCAATCGAGCAGCTGTGTCATCCAGGCTCTTCACGATCAGGTCCAACTCGTCGGCATCGGTCGTTTCGGGCTCGATGCCGCAGCGGTAATAGACGCGGTTGACCAGCACCTGGCCGGTGCTGCCCAGAACCTCGGTCATGGCGGCGGTCAATACCTCTTGAGGCGTGCCGCTGAAGCTCTCGCCCGCCACCGAGGGGGCTTCGGACGGAGGCGCCTCGGCCCGGCTGCCACCCTCAAGCACCACCTGCTTAAGCTCAGAGATATTGCTTTCAAGCGTCTGAACCCGGGCCTGGCTCGAGGTCAGCTCCCGCCCCTGCGAGGCCAGCTCTGTTTTAAGCCGCTCGGCTTCCTGCTGGCTCAAGGATAGCTCGCTCAGCAGGCGGGCCGACTCGGCCCGGGCGCTCTCGAGGTCGTCTCTGGTCTTGCGCAGCTTCTCACCCTCTGTTTTGCTCGAGTCGCGCAAGCCCTGCAGGTGCTCTTCACTCTCGTGGAGCTGGGCGGCCAGCTCATGGGCCTTCTTGTCCAGCTCATCGGCTCGGGTCTTCTCGCCCTCGAGCTCTTTCAACCGACGCTGAGCAACCTCCAGTTGGGCTTTCTGCTCGGCCTGGCCGGCTTCCAGCTCTTGCACTCGGGCTGCCAGCGCGGTTTTTCCTTCTTCCAGACTGGCGGCCCGAGCCTTTTCAGCTTCCAGGGCTCCCTCGCGGCTGCGAAGGTCAGCTTCCAGCTCGGTCACCCGCGACTGCAGCTCGGCAAGCTCGGTACTGGCCTCCAGCAAGCGAGTCTGAAATGTCTGCTGACGCTCCTCCAGAGCTTTCTGGGCCTCCTCGAGTTTCTTCTTATGTCCCTCCAGCTCACCGTTCAAGTGGCTCTCGCGTCCCTGGCCGGCTCTCAGGTTGTCCTCCAAATCCTCGAGTTGGAGAGCCAGGTCCACGTTCTTCTCGCCGACGGCTCGAGATTCGCTCTGCAATCGCTCGCACTCGGCTTTGAGGAACTGGTTGGATTCGATCAGCTTGAGATCGATGCTACCGCTGGAGTAGGCGGAGAGTTGCTCTCGGAGCAGGAGGTTCTCTTCTTGCAGTTTCTGATTCTGCTCTTCCAGAGCATTCTTGGTGCCGGCTTCGGACATCGGGTCCTCCTGCTCGCGAGGGAGTGCAGCGCGAATGCGCGGGAGATCCGCTTCGACCAGGGTCGGCGAGGGCCCTCCGTTACCTCTCCAGCAACACCGATAGTTGGTCGAGCAACTGCTTGATCTCCTGATCCATCAACACGCAGCGCTTGCTGATTCCCTCCACCACGGGTCGTGCTTCCTTCTGGGCCAGCTCCTCAAACTGGAGTCGGGCGATGTCGATGCGCACGATCACGCGCTTTTCGAGGTCCTTTCGGGCGGCGCGTAGTTTTTGCAGGATGCGGATCTTGGCCGAGGGATCGGCGTCGGAGTGCTCGGCAAGCTGCTGCTGCATGTCCTCAGCCGCATCCTGCACCTCGCGGCGAGTAAACTCGAGCAATTCCAGTAGCTCATACCCGGGCAGGCCCTCGGAGGGGGCCAGACCGCTCGCTTCCCGCACCGCCATCGGGTTGGCGCTTTCTCGAAAAGTCGGATCGTGCTTCTCTTCGACCTGCTTCTTCTCTGGTGGGCGCAAGGATATGCGTCGCGTGCCATTCTTACGGGATGCCGCCTCACCCAGCCTCCCCGGCATCAGCCGGCCTCCACACTCGGGGCAGTCACGCAAGAAATTCCCGCTATTTTTCCGGCACGCCGGACAGTACACGAGACGCCTCCAGAGATCGGTGCCCTCCCTTTCTACGGCTCCGTGCCCCAGCCCTTTCGGCTTGAGTTTTAGAAATCAGTTCGAAAGCTGAGCCTGGGAGTCCTCGGGCGGAGGGGGGGAGTGCCACTCGCGGATGCGTCTGACGCCCAGAAAACGCTCCGCGAAGTAGCTCTCCTCCAGGCTCGATTCGACCACTCCCCGGCTGGAGCTGGCGTGCAGGAACAGGCCTGGCCCGGTGCAGATGCCGACATGAGATGGGCCGGGCTCGTAGGTGCTGAAGAACAACAGATCTCCCATTTGCATTTGCTCGCGCGGAATCTCACAGCAATCGGCAAACTGGAGATCGGCCGTGCGACGGAGCCCGTAGCCCCCGAGGCGGAACACCTCCTGGACGAACCCTGAGCAGTCCACTCCGTTGGGACTGACCCCTCCCCAGCGATAGGGGGTGCCGATCAGGCGACGGGCCAGGCTTACCAGCTCGGGGGGTGTGAGGGGCCGCCCCGCCGGGGCCAGCATGGACTCGACCGGAGCCCAGGCCTTGCGACCATCGGTCAGGGTCACCTCGACCCAGCCCCCGGTTGGGAGAGTCGGAAAACCCTGGCGGGGAATGAGCAACTCCTCGCCCACCAGCAGTCGGTCGCCTTCGCGGTCGTTGGCCTGACGCAGGTTCTCCAGCCGCACCTGGTAGAGCTTGCTGATGGACCAGAGGGTCTGGCCTGGCTCGACCTGGTGACGAGGCCAGCTGCTGGCGCGCGGTATCTGCAGAACCAGACCCGGCTCGAGAGCTTTCAGGTCAACGTCAGGGTTGGCCCGGGCCAGATTTTCTGCGGTCAGGCCGTAGAAGCGAGCCAGCGTTTCCACCGACTCGCCCTCCTGCACCTCATGAGACACAACATCGCCGGCCAGGGCGTATCCCTGGAGCGCGAGCCAGAGCACAGTGACCGCAAGGAAACGGAGCATTGAGGAAAATTACTCGCTCCGAAGTCAGAACTCCTTTCAATCGTGAGGGGCCAATCGATCGCATCGAGCTGCCATGATGAAGTCGTTGCGGTGCAGGTTCGTGATCTTGTGAGTCCACCAGCGCACGGTGACTCTTCCCCATTCGGTCAGCAGAGCCGGGTGGTGGTTCTGCTCTTCGGCCAGAGCGCCCACCCGGTTGGTGAAGTCCAGCGCCTGGATGAAGTTCTCGAACTTGAACACTCGCTCTAACTTGGGCACCGTGTCGAGATTCACCAGAGCCCAGTGAGGGATCTCTTGCAGCCACCGCTCCCGTTCTTCGGCCACGACTGGCGCGGCCCCGGCGTCGCAAGCCTCGCATCGTCCTTCACTCAGTCGGGTCATCGGTTTTTTCCTCCTTGATCAGCTGCCGCATGGCCGCGGCCAGGTGCAACACGAGATAGCGGTCTTGAGGCGAGCCAATTCCCTCCAGTTTCAGCAGCCCGTGGTCACGGGTCAGGATGCCCAGGTATCCGTTTTGAGTGGCCTCCACCATCACGACGTCGTTCAGTGGCACGTCCACCAACAGTGGCCGACCTTCGGGCTGAATCCTCAGTCCTTCCGGACCCAGGGTGACGGTCAAGCCGCGCTGGCCGCCAGGAAGCGGCCGGGCCATCACCAGCTTGAAGCGGTACCCATCTGTTTGTTTTTCCGCCTCGGGCAGGGGATAGCGTCCTCGAACCAGCTTGGGGTCAAGCTCCTCGAACTGAAGGAAGAAGTTAGGCCTGTGGGGGAGATGACCATCCTTGAACAGCTTGGTTTCTCCACTGCGCACGAAGAAGCCCAGAGCGGCCGATAGCTCGCGGGCTCGCTGGTAGACCACGAAAGGATCCCTGTGGCTGAAGAACGGAATGCGTCGGCCGGAAGCGAACTCCAGGTCGACCTGGCTGGCAGGGTGGTCCACGGCCAGGCCGCGGAAAGCACCGTGCCGGTAAGCCCGGCCGGGAATGAGACCGGAGGTGTAAAGCTGCAGACGGTCCTGCGTGACCCGCAGGCGGTCGGGGAGGAGCACCAGCATCAGCCCTGTCAGAGTGACGAACGCGAAGAGGATCAACATCAAAATTCGCACAGGGTCGTTGGGAGCGAGCTCTTGCGAGCGCGCCACACCGACCAGCAGGGTCACGCCCAACAGCAGCGTGGCCGCCCCGGCGCCCAGTAGCCGGCGATTGCCGCTGAACCAGACCACCTTTCCCTGGAGCGCCTCGCTCAACGGGCCGCCTGAAGGGCCTCCAGCGCCTGCAGCACCTGCTGGTCGTGTCCGTCCACCGAGACGCGCTTCCAGACCTTGCGCACCACGCCGTCGGGGCCGATCAGAAAGGTGGAACGCTGGATTCCCATGGACTTTTTCCCGTACATGTTCTTCTCGCGCCAGGCTCCATAAAGCTCGGCGACCTGGTGGTCGCGGTCGACGAGCAGGGGAAAGTTCAGCCCGTGCTTGTCTCGGAACTTGCCGTGGCTCTGCACGTCGTCCGGGCTGACGCCCAGCACCACTGCGCCGTGGCGAGAGAATTCAGGCTGTCGATCGCGGAAGTTACAGGCCTCTTTCGTGCAGCCCGGGGTGTCGTCGGCGGGATAGAAGTAGAGCACCACAAGATGGCCGTTCAGCGCCTTCAGTGACACCTTCTGGCCCTGGTCGGACGTCAGCACGAAATCAGGCGCGACTGCACCTTCCCCGATCCAGTCCACGGTCAGACCTCCTTGTTACCCAGGCAGGCTCCACTGGAAACCCTGCACTTCTTCTTGCCCAGAAGGCGCTCATCGGTGTTGGCGTGAACCACGACGTTACGCCCCAGCACGGCCTGAGCGGGAATTCGGCAGTCTTTGCCGATCAGGGTTAGCCCGGTGTTGAGCATTTCTGGCATCTCTTGATTGGCAGTATTCTCCTCGCCCGTTCCCACCAGCGCATTGGCGCCCACCCGCACTCTCTTGTCCAGAATGGCCCTGTCCACTACCGCTCCGGCCTCAATGACGGCGTCGTTGAAGATGATGCTGTCGCGGACGACCGCTCCTTCGGCTACATAAACTCCTGGAGAGAGCACGCTTCTTTCCACCACGCCCTCGACCCGGCAACCGTTGGAAAGCAGCGTGCCGTCCACCTGAGCTCGAGGCCCGAGCTTGACCGGGGCGCGGTCCTCGCTGCGGGTGTGCACCACCCACTCGGCGTCGTAGAGGTCCAGGGCCGGATTCTCGCCCAGCAAGCTCATATTGGCTTCCCAGTAAGCCTGGGCCGTGCCCACGTCGGCCCAGTATCCGGTATAGGTATGGGCGGCCACGTGCAGCTTGTGTTTGGTCAGAGCCGGCATGACATCCCTACCGAAATCGATAAAGTCGTTCTTCTCCAGTAACTCGATCAGAAGGCTCTTGGTGAAGACGTAAATCCCCATGCTAGCCATGGTCTCGCTGGTGCGGCGAGGCTTCTCCTCGAAGCGGACGATGCGGTCGCCCTCCAGGGTGACGATGCCGAAACGGTGGGTCTCGTGGCGGCTGACCCGGCGTACGGCTACCGTCACGTCGGCTTTCTCAACCAGGTGCTGGCGCAGCAGGGGGCGATAGTCCATGAGGTAGATGTGGTCGCCGGCCAGTACCAGAACCAGCTCCTCGTCCTGGGTCTTGAGAAAGTCGAGGTTGCGCCTGACCGCATCGGCGGTGCCCTTCTGCCAGTCGCCGTAGGGGCCACCCTGGTAAGGCTGCAAAAGGTGCACGCCGCCCGACCCCAGGTCGAGGTCCCAGGGCTTGCCGGTGCCCACGTGGTCGTTGAGGCTGCGCGGTCGATACTGGGTCAACACGGCCACGTTGTAAATGTCGGAGTTCACGCAGTTGGAGAGCACAAAGTCGATGACCCGGAACTTGCCCCCGAAGGGGATGGCCGGCTCGGCCCGGACCTCGGTCAAGACGCTGAGGCTGCGGCTCGAGCCGCCCGCCAGGATCATGGCTACCGCGTTGGGCATATCGTCCTCACACCGTCTTGCCGTCGGCTACCCGGCCGTTGGCGGGAAAATGTTGCTCGGCTCGCGAGCTATTGATCAAGACGTTGCGTCCGATGACGGCCCGCTCGGGAATGGAGGCGCTCTTGCCCACCACGGTGATGCCCGCAAATAGCTTGTCGGGCATCTGGGCGTTGGCTACGCTCTCATTGCCGGTGCCGACCACGGCGCCGGCTCCCACGTAGACGTCCTTGTCCACCACGACTCTGTCCAGGCGCGCCCCCGGCCCCACCCAGGTGTCATTCATCACAACACTCTCCTTGATCACCGCCCCCGGGCTGACGTAGACGCCCGGGCTGAGGACGCTATTCTCGACCAGGCCTCGGATGACGCAGCCATTGGAAACCAGGCTACTGAGCACCTTGCCCTGAGGGCCGATCTTGACGGCCGGACGCTCTTCCGACTTGGTCAAGATGGGCCACCTGTCGGCATAAAGGTCCAGCGTCGGATTGGGCCTGGTCAGCTCCAGGTTGGTGGCCCAGTAACTGTCGATCGTTCCCACGTCGACCCAGTAGCCCCCGCCGTAGCGGAAGCTGTAAACCCGGTCTCCGGCGGAAATCATGCCGGGAATGATGTGCTTACCGAAATCAAGGTCCGGATGCTTGGGGTGAGCCTCCAGCAGGCGCTCCTTCAAGACCTCGGCCGAGAAGACGTAGATTCCCATCGAAGCCAGGTTGCCCTTGTCTTTGTCTTTGGGCTTCTCGAAGAATTCCACGATTCGGTCATCTTGATCGGTGCTCATGATGCCGAAACGGTCGGTTTCTTCCAGCGGTACCTGCATCACGGCCACGGTGAGATCGGCGTCCTTGTCGATGTGCTGGGCGATCATGGGGCGGTAGTCCATCTTGTAAATATGATCCCCCGACAAGATGACCACCAGGTCTGCACCCTGGGTCTGAAGGAAATTGAGGTTCTGCAGCACGGCGTCGGCGGTGCCACCGTACCAGCGCTGGCCCTTCTTCTCCTGATAGGGCGGCAGCAAGCGCACTCCCCCGCGGGCGCGGTCGAGGTCCCAGGGCTTGCCGATGCCGATGTGGTCGTTAAGGCTGTGGGGGCGATACTGAGTCAGTACCCCCACCGTGTGGATGCGGCTGTTCACGCAGTTGGACAGGGTAAAGTCGATGATGCGGAACTTGCCAGCGAAGGGTACGGCCGGTTTGGCGCGCTCTTCCGAGAGCGTCGTGAGGCGGGTGCCCGCCCCACCGGCCAGGAGCATGGCGACGACTTTCATCATCAGCGCCGCTTCGCGACCTGGCCCGGGGGTATCCTCCGATGGCGCAAGACGAGCCAGGCCAGGCCGGTCAGAGCCAGGTCGACCACGGGATGGGCCCAGGTAATGGGCAGGTCTATCGGCAAGCAGCCGCAGTCAATCTGCAGGCCTCGCACCAGCGTCAGCGCGGTGGCCACCGCGAAGGCAAGTGACAGAGCGCCGGCCAGCAGAGCCCCGCTGCGGCTCAGGAAGCCTGAGGCCATGCAAAGGCCGCTTAGTATTTCCAGCCGGGGAATGACCAGGGCCACGAGGGTGACCAGCGAGGAGGGGACCAGCTGGTAGGCAGCCACCTGAGCGGCAAAGAGCTCGGGGCCGGCTGCCTTGGGCAGCCCCACGCCCAGAAAGAAGATACCCAGGGCGAGGCGCAGGGCGGTCACGGCAGGGTGGGCCCTCCAGCTTCCAGCCAGGCCGGCCAGCCATCCGATAGAACCACTGCGTACCCTGGTCGTTCCATGCTCAAGACTTCAGCCAGACGTGCGGCTGCGCCGCACTCAGGCCCATCGCAGTAGACGACCAGGAGCTGGCCGTAGGGGAGCAGCGCGGCTGCCTTCGGGCCATCATCCGGGCTCAGGCTCACGGCCCCGGGAATGTGCCCCGCCTCATAACGCTCGCTCTCGCGGGCATCCACAAATATGGCCTCGCCGCGGGCAGAGAGCTCCAGTGCAGTGGCCACCTCCACCTCCTTCACCCGAACCGGGGCCCGGTAAGGGGTCAGGAGGGCCAGCTTGGGACCGAATAACTGCACCTGGGCCAGCGACAGGCTGGTGGCCAGCACGACCATAGCCACGGCTCCCAGCAACACGTCTCTCACGGCACCACCCGTCCCGAGTAGCGCACAAAGATCGGGGGGACGCTCGCTCCTCCGCTCAGGGAGAGCATGCCCACCAGAGGGCCCGGGCGCCTCCCCCGAGCGGTCACCTTCAGTTGATAGCCACCGGTCACTCGAACCGGCGCGCCGATTTCCAGAGAGGGATCAGGTGGGGGGCTGGCCTGGTAAATCCAGAGGGCTTCGCTCCGGGTGGGGTAGAGGAGGACAGTGCGGGAGATCTCGGCGCCCAGTTGGAGGGTGCCGAAGTTGAGAGCCGTCGGATCGGCCAGATAGTCAGGTTGGATCGAGCCCCTCAGCGAGAGGACCAGGACACCCTCGGGACGGGTGTAGACCCGGACGGTCTTGTGAAAAGGGCCGACCAGTTTGCCGCTGGTGAAGCGGACTTCGACGGCGCTCGATTGCCCCGGGGTCAGATTCTTCTCGGCCACCAGAGCGGCTGTGCAGCCGCAGGAGCTTTGGACCCGCTCGATGCTCAATGGCTGCTCGGAAGAGTTGGTGATGGTATAGACGTGGCTGACTTGACTGCCCTGAGGCAGCCTTCCGAAGTCGTGGTCAGAGTTGGCCGAGCTGAGAGGTCCCGGGGAGCTGTTCAAAAGCAAGGGACGCGGCTCCCAGAGGTCGCGAGTCGGGGGGGGCTGGGCCGCCGACCAGGCCAGACTGGCGCCGGTGTACAGGCTGCCCAGTAAAATGATGGCCCGGAGGGTTCGGCGCAGGCGCCCGGAGATCGGTTCCATGACAGGGAAGTGTTCTCAGGCGACCAGGTGCTTCCTGGCGAATTTGTAACCAGAGGTTGGCAATTGGGGTCTGGACTTCAGGGCATGATGGCGGCGGACAAAAAGATAGAGAATTGCATGAAGAGAGGGTTTCGCCATGGTGATCACCGCCGCTTCCCATCCCAGCTCCTTTGCCCCCGGCCGGGCTCTCAGCGCCCCCACCGCCTCGGTGGGCGGATTCGTGGACGGCTACCAGGCCGGCTCGCTGGTCGAGCCCCCGCCGCCGGGGTATGACCCCACCAGCCCGGAGGCGATGAAGGTCAACACCGTGGCTGCAGCCGGCATGATCGCCGGACTGGCCGGAGTGGTGGCGGGCCTGACCGGAGGGATGGCCGGAGGAGTGGCCGGAGCCGTCGCAGGCGGCGCGGCTGGTTTCGCCCTGGGACGATTTGCCGGACTGGCCTACGATATCAGCAACCTGGGCGGGACCGATGTGACCAACAAAGCCAGCGCAGCCGGAGCCATCGTGGGCGCCGCCGCGGGAGCACTGGCTGGGATCAGCACAGGCTCGCCGCTGGCCGCGGTCGTCCTGGGACTGGCTGGAGGCGTCGGGGGCGCCTGGGGCGCGGCCATGGTGGTCGATCCCTAGGAGCGCAGCCGGAAACCCCCTTGACACAGTTTTCGGCTGCGCGACGCCCAACATATTGTGCTGGAAGTCCGGCCGCCTACAATATCTTGAGGTGGCGGAGGCGGGGGTAGGCGTAGCCCCTCCGACACCTCCATGGGGGTTTGCGGCCGGACTTCCAGCCCGTTGACTCCCGCTCGTCGACCTGCTCAGAATTGGAACGCGCGGCGGTGGAGACAATCTGTTTGAGCGGCGCCTCGCCAATTTCCGAAGTGCTCAACGCGGCTCCTTCATGTGCTGGGCGCTTGCGCGTTCGCCTGACCTGAGCACGCGCCGGAACTTCGTTCCAGTCCGCTGCAGAGTGCAAGACCAAAGGCCTTGCACTTTAACTACGGGACGCTACTTTCTTTTCTTCAGGCTTGAGCCCAGCATGGCCTGGACCCCGGCCGGGATGTGCTTTTTCAACTCGGGAAACTCATTGAGTAAAGCGGCCAGCGCGGCCAGGTCGATCTTGCCCGGGCCCTCGGGCAGGGCGTCGAGCACCTTCGAGGGAAGGCGCTTGCGAAAGCCCGGGAAGTTGGTGATCACGTATTTGAGAGCCACCCCCACCCGGGGCTGCTCGTGCAGCATCTGGAGCAGCCGCGTGGTCAGGGCATCACCCATCACCGCCTGGGCCTCTTCGGCTCCTTTGGCGGCCACTACCGCGCCCACCAGGTGGGGAGGGAGAACCCGGGCCACCTGGGGATTCTGGGCCAATTTCTGGCGCAGCAGCTCGCGCAGCTCGGGAGTCAGCTGGCCTTTGAGCGCCTCGGGCGTGGAGAGCGCGCGCACCAGCTCGTCGGGCAAGAGGTTGGCGAAAAAGGGCGAGCTCTGCACGATCTTGGCCAGGTACTGGACTACTTCGGGTGAGAGTCCCGGACCCTCGTGGGTAGCCTGGGAAGCCATGGCGCTCTGGACGATGGAGCGCGGAGGCTGAACGGTTCTGGTCGGGGCCTTGACGGGCGGGGCAGTCTGGAGGGGCTCAAGGCGAGGGGGCTCCTCAGGCGAGACGATAGGCTCGAACTGCAGCTCTTCCGGGCGCTCTTCCAGTGGCTCGAGCATTTCCTCAGGGGCGCCGGAGGCTACCGTCTCGTGGACCAGATTGCGCGGGCCCGAGCTCATGGTCAGGCCTTGCGGAGCCGCTGTAAGGCCTAGAGCCTGTGATCCGGCGCCCAGTTTCAGGCCTTGCCCCGCGGCGCCGCTGGTGAGTCCCGTGACTCCGGCACTGCTGGTCAATCCCTTGATCTCGCTGCGGCTGGTCAGGTCCCGCGCGCCCAGGGTCAGGCCCTGGGCTCCCGACGCCAGCGTGAGACCCTGAACCGAGCCCAGAGCCAGACCCTGCACACCTGTCGGGGTTGAGGTTCGGGCCATCGCTGGAGCGGTCGGGGGGCGCCTGCCGACCAGCTGCCGGGGTTGGATCCTCGGAAGCACGGTCAAGGCGAACTCCTCGCGATGGTGGTTGGAGCCGGTGGAATCTCCCACTTCCACCCGCAGATACCACTCGTAGTCGAGCCGGCGACCCTGATAACTGGTGGGAGCACGGTCGGGCAGCGAAAAGCTCAGCGAGCCTGTCTGGCCCTCATCCAGGCTGATCGTCACCGGGCCGCCCAGGTCCTGGCGCTCAGTCTTGCCTCCACCGCGGATCAGAACACCATAAGAAAGATGCGCTTCGGAAAACGTCTTGCGTGCAGCCAACCGCAGCGTACCGGTGACCCGGTCTCCCAGCATGAAACCTGGGACCTCGTCGTAAACGGGGACGTCCAGCTCGATCCCGCAACTGATCTGCGAGCCCACCGGAAAGATACCGAAGAGAAGGTCGCTTTTGAACGTACGAGCCAGCGAGCGCTGCTCGTGCCCTGAAGGAGGCAGACCGCCCGAACGAGCCCGGCAGCACTGCACGGTCAGACTTCGCCGGGCTGCCCCCACGGCCAGGTCAAATCCGCTGAGAACCTCAGCCCGCAGCTCGTAGGTCAGGGAGTGCTGGGCTGAGCCAACAGAGGGAGGCGTCTGGGGTGGAACGTCGATCTGGCAGCTGTAGCTCAGCGTCTGGCCGCGTTGCAGGCTGACATCGCTCTGGTCCACCACCAGCTCGACCACGGGGTAATCTTCCACTTTCGGGCCATGACGCCCGGGAACGGTCTCGATCAAGACCAGTCGCAGCAGAACCTTCTCGAATTCCACCGCGTCGCGGGCCGATCCGGTGACGCGAACCTCAAGGCCCTGGCCTGGCTCGGCATATTTGCTCGAGTCGATGCGCAGCCGCAGCTGGTCGGAAACGATCGCGGTCGGTGGCACACGCAGACCTTCCCCAGACGACCCCGGTCAACCTGCGGACCATTCGATCCGTTCCGCCCCCAAAAAGGCGCCCAGCCTCTCCACCGCCAGCTCCAGGGCTCGGCGCCGCGAAGCAGTAGGCCTGCATTCGGCTTCCCACCAGAGGCCTTGAATCTCCAGCATTTTGCGGGCTCGGTGCAGCTTGGGGTCGATCCGGGCCACGAAGCGGTCGCCTTCGAGCACCGGCAGCACGTAGTATCCGTAAACTCGCCTGGGGGCAGGCACGAAGGCCTCGAAGCGGTAGTCAAAGCCGAAGAGACGCTGGGCCCGCCTGCGGTCCCGCAGCACCGGGTCGAAGGGCGAGAGCAGGCGCATCCCGGAGGGTGGATCCCGCAGCTCCATGAGCCTTTCGGGGAGGTCCACCAGGGCGTAATACTCGCGTCCCTGCAGCCTCACCTTGCGAGCGTGTCGAAGACACCAGCTTCGGGCTCGGGCCAGATCAATGCAATCCCAGTAACCGGCCACTTCGGCCGGGGTGGCCAGCCCAAGCCGCTCGAGCGCGGACTGGCAAGCCCAGTCGAGGTGCTCCTCAGGACTCGAAGGGGTGAACGAAGGCAGCACGCGCTGGCTCAGATCATAGACTTTCTGGAAGTTCTCGCGGTTCCGTATGGCCAGCTGCCCGGTGCGCCATAGATACTCCAGGTAGGCTTTGGGCGGCTTCCAGCTCCACCAACCGCCGGGCTGGCAGCCCCCCTCGAAGTCGCGCGAGCGCAGTGGTCCCTCTCGCTCGATTCGACCCAGAATGGCCTGGCTGCCTGCCTGCCAGTCCGCGCCCAGGCGCTCTTCCCACCAGCGATGCGTGCGCACCCGTTCGAGATAACGCTGGTAGCGGTGGTGCCAGTGGGCCAGATACCGGGTGGGGATCAACGAGGCGTCGTGGGTCCAGTGCTCGAACAAGCGGCGCTCGGACAGCAGGTTGTCGAGCCAGCAGCGCTGGTAGCCGTGCAAGCGCGACCAGAGGATCAAATGGTGAGCCCGCTCGACCACATTGATCGAGTCCACCTGCACGAAGCCGAGCTGGTCGATCAATCGCTCGAGCTCTGCCTGGCTGGCCCTGCGCCGAGGCGAAGCAAGCAGGCCCTGTCCGTGCATCAGAAGGCGCCGGGCGTCCTGAACGGTCAGTTCGAGCATGGTCGTAGGCAGGCTTCGCCCTGGCCGGCCAGAAATGCCTGCCGTGCACCGTCTGACTGCGCTCGAGCTGGTCGGGCTCCTGGCCCGTGGAGAGATCTCTCCAGGCGAGCTGCGCGACCATTACCTCTCTCGCATCCAGCGCTACAATCCTCAGCTCTCCTGCTACCTGCATGTCGCTTGCGAAGCCCTGGTCGGGCGCTACCCGGGCCCCACGGCCTGCCGATAGCCTTCAAAGACCTCACTCCGGTGGCCGGAATGCCCTGTACCAGCGGCTCGCTGCTGCACCAGAACGAGCTGGCCGAGCAAGACGCGGTGGTGGTGGAACGAGCGCGTCAGGCCGGAGGGGTGGTGCTGGGCAAGACCAACACGCCCGAGTTCGGATTCAAGGCGGTGACCGACAATCAGCTGGCCCCACCCTGTCGCAATCCCTGGAACCTGGCCCGAACCAGCGGTGGATCGAGCGGAGGTGCGGCCTGCGCGGTGGCCGCCGGCCTGGCCCCGCTGGCCGAGGGAACGGACGGCGCCGGCTCCATCCGCATTCCGGCAAGTGCCCCGCTACCCGGTGCCGGATGCCTTCTATACCCTCAGCCACATCGGCCCCATCGCCCGCAACGTGTCAGACTGCGCCTTCTTCCTGGGCATCCTGGCAGGCTACGACGAGCGCGATCCCCTCTCTTCAAACCAGTCGCCGGGCGATTATCTCATCGACCTGGAACGCCCACCGGAGCTGCGACTTGGTGGAGCCCCGACCTTGGCTACGCCCGGATCTCCAGCCAGGTGCTCGAAAGGCTCGAGCCGGCGGTGCGCTCCCTGGGAGAGGTGGTCCCCCTGCAACTCGATTGGCCCGACCCAGAGCCCCTCGAACTGGACCTGTGGGCACTGACCTACGCCGGACGCTTGTTGCCCGACGAGCGACTCGATCCTCAATTGCGGGAGATCGTGCAGCGGGGCCTGGAGATTCCTGCCCGGCGGGCCGCCCAGGTCAGCCAGGAACGGACAGCCTTCTATCATCGGGTGCGGCGAGTCTTCGAGCAGGTCGATATCCTGCTGACCCCAACCATGCCCACGGGAGCCTTCGCTGTCGAGTTGCAGCGGCCGGCCGGCAGCTGCACCCTGTTCGGTTGGACGCCCTTCACCTATCCATTCAATTTGACCGGAAACCCAGCTCTGACGGTTCCGGTGGCTCTGGATGGGGAAGGAATGCCGCTCTCGCTGCAAATCGTGGGACGACCTGGGGCAGATCGGCAAGTTCTGAGGCTTGGTCGCCTTCTCGAGCAGCAGTTAAGTTTTTCTAATATGTTACCGCTGTCAACATTCCCGTAACCTTTGAGCCGGAGTTGTGACAGGCTTGTCTGCTTTGTTTACCTGTCGTTCACAATTTTTACATCTTGTTCAGAGTGTGGGGCTCGGAACCGGTCGCCTTCCTGAGTAGTCTTGAAGCAAGAGACTTCTCCCCGAGGAGCAACGAATGGAAACGAGCCATCACCGTGAAGCCCACCGCAACAGCTACCGTCATCGCCTCGAAGGCTGCGCCTATCTGCGAGCCGGTCACGGCGTCTTTCGCCGCTGCCAGCTCGTGGACTTGAGCGAGACCGGGGTCGGCATCTCGAGCCCGTCCGCCTTCGACGATCCACCCACGCAGATCACCTTTCGAGTTCAGGGCTCTCCCCCGCTGATCTTCCTGGTCCGGCCTGTCTGGCAGACCCGCGAGTCCGGTCAGCATCGCCTGGGGCTCGAGCTGGTTCCGGCTGTCGGCAGCAGCGATGACCGGACTTTGAAACGCTGCCTGGATACCCTTCCGCTGGAGTTCAACTCCACCAGGCGCGGCCGTCGCCGTCTCTGGTTCCGCCGCAGGCTCAAGGCCAGCTGATCGACAGGACCTGCTCTCCGGGCGTCAAATCCTTGTGCTGATGCGGCGCGTCCTGCTTGTCCTGGCCTGCTGGCTGGTCGGCTGCCAGGGGCCGCGCCCTCTCCCCTGGGGCTCCATCGAGCGGCTGCCTCGGGCCAGACCGAAGTCATGCAGTCGTGCTTGAAGCGAGGCTCGAGCCTGGAGGAGCGCGACAGCAAGGGCATGACCCCTCTCTTCTGGGCGATTCAGCAGAACCAGCCTGAAGCCGTGAGGCTCCTGCTCGCCGAGCGACGCCAACGCCCAGAGCGAGAGCGGCTCGCTGCCCCACGCCGTGCAGCTTGACAACGCGACCATCATGCGCGAATTGTTGAAGGTGGGCGCGCAAGTGGAGCAGGCCGACCTGGGCCATTTGACCCCGCTCTCGATCGCCTCCCTGCGCGGACAATCCGAGCAAGTGCAGGTCCTGCTGCAGGCCGGAGCCCCGGTGGATGCCCGCGACTACAAGCAGATGACGCCATTTACGCAACCCAGTCGTGCAGGCCCTGCTAACCCGGGGCGCCAGGGTCGATCTGAAGGATCGTGAAGGAGCAGTAGCTCTCCAGTTCGCCTGCAGGAACGGGTCTGCTCGACTGGTCGGGGCCCTGCTCGAGGTGGGAGCCGACCCGTCACACCGCGACGAGGCCGGTCGGACCCCCTTGATGGCGGCGGCCCAAGCCGAAAGTCCCGAAGTCGTGGCGATCCTGATCAAGAAGGGTGCCCAGGTCCGAGTCAAGGACCTGGCCGGCAACACCGCTCTGGCCCTGGCTCGCTCGGGCAAGAATTCCCGGATCGTCAAGCTGTTGGAGCAGGCCTCCCGTTAATGTCCTCACACTCTCATTTTGCCCATCAACAACCTCTGACGAACGCGTCCTCTGTCTGGAGGCTCTGGAAGTTGGCCGGGCTCAATGTCACGTCTTGACCGGGCCATGAATTCAAACTCAGCGGCTCAGAAGCTGGAGGCCAGCTGGTAGATGGGCATGAAGGCGGCCAGGAGCACGAACGCCACCATCGAGCCGATGACGCAGAGCACCACCGGTTCGACCAGACGCGAGATGGCGTCCAAACCGCGCACCATCTCCTCATCGTAATAGCTCGAGAGGCGTTCGAGCATCTTTGGAAGAGTGCCTGTCTCCTCACCCACGTAGACCATTTCCAGGGCCATGGGCGGGAAGAGCCGCCCCTTGTCGGCCACTCTCAGGCCGGCGGTCAACCGCTTGCCCTTGCGGATTGCGTCGAGCTGGGCAATAGCCGTGTTCTGCAGGATCACCCGGTTGAGGCTTTTGCCCATCAGGGCCAATGAGGTATCGGCCGTCACCCCCGAGTCGATCAGAGTGCCGAAGGAGCGGAAATACTGGGCCAGCATGCGGCGCCGGATCTGCAGGCCATACCAGGGAATGCGGAGCATGACCCTTTCGAGGGTGAGACGCCCACGGCGGGTCCGGCTCCAGTGGAAGAAGAGCCAGCTCAAGGAGAGCGCCGGGCCGATGCCGGTGAAGAAGACCACCGTCGCGTAGGTCTCCAGGAAGCCGGTGATGTCCATGAGCTTCTGGGTGGCCCAGGGCAACTCCACCTGAAGATCCACGAACAGGCCCACGAACTTGGGGATCATGTAGGTGAAGATGAACCCCACCAGAACCCCGCACGCGCTCAAGAGGACCACCGGGTAGATGAGGGCCTGCTTGAGCCGCAGGCCGTACTCGAACTCCTTTTCCAGATGGCCGGCGCAGTTGTCCAGCGTCTCAGCCAGACGCCCGGTGTGCTCGCCGATGCGCACAGAGCCTACCACAAAGTAGCTGAAGAACTCTGGGCTTCGCATCATGGCCTGGGAGAGGGAGTAGCCCGAGTTGACGTCGACCTGCAGGCGCTCGACGGCCTTGCGGAACATAGGGCCGCCATGTTGGGGCATGAGGGAGTTGAGAACCCGCCGGATGGTCACTCCGGCCGCAACCATGGTGGCCATCTGGCGCACGAACAGGACCAGCAGGGAGGGCTTCACCGGTTGGATGAGATACCAGATCCAGTGCTTGGGCTTCACCAGGTCCACCCGAATAACCGTGTATCCTCGCTCTTGCAGCCGTCTGGCGGCCCGCTCGACAGTGGCTGCGTGGACCTCGCCGGATACCTTGTTGCCTTCTCGGTCCTTGACGATGTAGAGAAACTCGGGCATCAGTATTTCTCCACCAGGACTCGCCGCAGGATCTGAAACTCGGGCTCTCCATCGCTCTTTGGTTTACCGTTGTAGTAGACATCGACGTACTGAGGGCCGACCAGAAAGACCAGTTTCTCACCCGGCTCGAGCCAGGCCAGATGCTGCTCCACCCGGTTGTTGCGCCGAACCAGGATCTCGCTCTTCTGGCCGGACAGCGGGGTGGTGGCAAGAAGCAGAGAGCCAAGTGAATCCCAATCGGTGACGCGGTTCTTGATACGCGGCAATGTATACACGACCTGGTCTTCCCGAACCGTGTAGATGCGAGCGTTCTGCAACTCGGTTTCGACTTTGTCGAGCGTGACAGCCACCCGTCGGTAGGTGGCTGACTTCTTGTCCCGATGCCGGGTCACCCCGCTGGCATAGACGTAGAAGCCGAGAATCAACGACATGATCAGCAAAAACAAAAAGGAGACGACCATCAGCTCGATCAGGCTCGTGCCACGTCTGCTCACGCTCACCACCCCGCATAGTGCCGCTGAGCGCGGCACGAGTCGAGCAGGATAGATTGGTTTCCGTTGCGATCCTTCCACTCTTCCAGGGCCTGATGGTAGTCGACTCCAGCGGGTACAGCAAAGGGTGGGGGCGTGGGTGGCACTCTGGTCAGCTCAACCCCCTGGAGGTAGTCGAAGGGGCGGTAAGTGAGCTTGGGCGGCACCTCGAACTCGCCGAAGAGGGCTCGGCCAATCTTTTTGCTGGCCAGGCCATGGCGAAACTCGCGCTGCTCGAGCTTGAGACCGCTGTGGATCAACCGGATGTGCAGGCTCACGTAGCCAAAGAGGGCGATGGATAGAAACAGCAGTGCGATCATGCACTCAGCCAGGGTGAAGCCGAGGGGCGCGGCCGCCCTCCCCCTCTTTCGGACACGCTTCGTCCGGTCGAGCTGGTCGCAGCTTACACGATCGTGGGGCGCCGAAGGCCTCTGTCGGCATCTCATCGGTTGATCAGGACCGGCACGTACTGTGAGCGCCGCTCTTCCTTGCCGGAGTAGACGGCCAACGCCAGCTGGCTGACCTCCAGAGTGCTGTTGGTGCCCACGCTCAAGCCCATGCGCTCGTCATGGGCTGCCAGGCTCTGGTGACCCTGCAGGCCCATGGGCCAGACCTGCCAGCCGGTCTCCGTGTTGTAGCGCACCAGTACGCTCAAGAAGTTTGTCGAGGCGGTTGGCTTATCGCCTCCCAGCAGCTCTTGCAAGGTGCGACCACTGGGCTCGGAAAGCGTCTTCTTGAGGCGGGCAAACGTGTAGAAGTCTTTCTGGAAGCCAGTGGTGTTATTGACTCCAGGCAAGAGGTCTAGCTCCATGGACAGGCCCTGCTCGCAGACCACGTTCTGCAGGCTGCCCTGCTCGAGGATCTCGCCCGTGACCTCGTCGCGTTGGTAGGTCAGGTCGGGGTTCAGGCCGGTCAGGACGGTGCGCGAGCCGGCCTGACCGGAGAAGGTCCCGCCATTCTCATAGAGCCGGATTCGATCGCCGAAAACGGCAATTCCCTGGGAGATCCCCTGGCTGCGAGTGGACGGGCTCCAGTCCGTGCTCGAGCCCACCAGCAATTGGCTCGGGTTGTCGGACTGGAAGGCGTAGACCCTGGCCTGAGCCACTGCCAGGGTTGCCTTGCTCGGCCGGGGGCCCTGGCTGATGACCGGCTCGCTGAGGGGATCGTTGACCTTCATCAGGTCCACCACCCGGTTCCACTTGCTCTGATCGAAAGCCAGAACGCATGGCTCGCGATAGAGCTCGGCGTCGCGACGCTCCGGGTTGTTGATGATCTCCCCGGCCACCACCTGGACCCGATTCTGGAAGCGAATCCCACGATAGAGATAGTGGGTGGCGTGGCAGTAGACAACGCCTTCCTCGGCCGCGATGGCGGGTCCGTCCAGCCCCCACCATTCCATAACCGGGCCCTGGAAGAGAGAGTCGGTGTAGGTGACCGTGTTGGGTCCGGCCGCTACTGTCACCCAGTTGGGAGCTCCATCGCTCTTCCCATCGATGGTGGCCGGCAGATCCACTCCCTCCTGCAAGGTTGTGGGGTCGGCGATGTCGTTCCACTTGACCGCCTGTCCGTCGAAAGTCATATAGAGCAGGTGCTCGTGCTCGGTGGTGGTCAGCGGCTGCCCCTGGCCGATCACCGGAATCATTGTGCCGGATGGGCCGGGAGTGAGCGTGAAGTCATAGACCGTAGGTGGCGGCTCGGCTGTGCCCCTGGGAGCCATCACGAACAGCGGACCTCCCCGCGCTGCCAGCCAGCTGTCAGTCCGGGGGAGGGCCCCCAGGCTGGCCCATTTGAACGAGGGGCCCAGCGCGTAAAGATTGCCGCCTGCATCCCTGGCAAAGAGAAGAGGGAGCCCGGCCACACCCTCCAGACCCAGGGTGAGCTCCTCCAGGATGAAGCTGCGGTCGGCTCCCAGAAATCCTGACGAGCCTGTGGCTTTCAACTCTTTGAGCAGTTTGTCTCCGCCGCCGCCGAAACGCCCATCATAGCTCTCCAGGCTGACGCGGACCTTTGCGCCGGAGGCCAGCTCTTCCGAGTAGCTGCCCACCTCGGCAGCCGCCTCGGCCGACTCGCGTAGCTTGACCAGACAGATCTCCGACCCCGCTCGGGCAGCCAGCTGGGCCCGCAAGCGATGGTCGACGGTGAGCGACAGCATGATGTCCTGCCGGTTGGCGGTGACCAGCGCCACCGACAAAAAGAAGAGAAAGACCGAGATAAAGATGGCCATCATCAGCACATTGCCCCGTCGCTTCATCGCAGCGGCTCCGAGACTACCAGCATCTCCTCGGCCGTTCCGCTCGCGTTCAGGCGCAGCTCGATGCCCTTTCCCACCAGGTGGCGTCGGCCACCTGGACCGTAACCGTTGACAGCTGAGTCGAAGGCCGGGTCGGAGCTGGCTCGGGTTGGCTCCATGCCGACCCCTACCCCGCGCGGAGTGGCATAGAACCTGTCCGTCGTCGCGATAGCCACCACCCGGTCGTCGAGCAGGGTGAACTCGAGCGGATACGGGTCGACCTGGACGGCGCGAAATCCGCCCGGGAACGAGGGCACCTTGCCGACGCCGAAGGCCCGCTCCAGATCGTCGCGCGTCATGCCCACGCTGTACATCCCCATGGACTCGCCCGGAATGGCGCGGGCATTGGCTCGCGACGGAGGGGACCAGCCCTGAGAGCGCGGCAACTGGGAGATCATCAGGGCTCGGATGGCCCGACTGAGCGTGTCGGGTGAGCCGGGCGAGCGCTCGAGCTGGTTGGCTCTGGCTTGCTGCAGCACCGACCAGAGCACCGCATTGTCCACCCCGATACAGTAGTTCTGTCCCGGGTAAGCGGTCGGTTTGCCCAGGCAGAGCCCGATCACCTCGCCCCTGCTGTTCACCAGCGGACTGCCCGTGTTGGAGGGATAAGTCGCCCCCTGAAGCCGGAAGGTGCCCTCTCCAACCGAAGGGGTGACCTCCAGCGTGATGGCCGTCTGCAAATTGAGGGGCAAACCTGCCCCGGGTGCCAGGGCCAGCTCCTCGCCCGGGCTCGGCGCCTCGGGAGCCAGGGAAGCTGGCCTCTGCCCGCCAGGCAAACGTAAAACGGCCAGCTCATATTTTGGAACATAGCCCACCACGTCCAGCACCGGCAGGCTGAGGCCGTTGACCATGGCCCGCAGGCCACTGACCAGCATGGGGCTGGCGCGAGTGATGACAAGCCCATCCTGATCGACCAACAGACCGTAGCAGACAGCATCGTCAAAACCCAGCAACTGCACCACTGAGCCCTGGGCCCGGGACCAGCCGTCTTGCAGGCTGCCGGCTGGAGGGCGGTTACCCGCTGGGGGGAAAACTCGCCCGGTCGAAGGAGTCAGGGCGGGGGTGGCCTCAGAGTGAGGCGTGGAACGAGGGCCTGGTCGGAAGCCGTGGCTGGAAGAGCCTGTAGGATATGCGCTGGAAGGCAGCTCGACTCGCGCCACCTTCGGCCTGGCGGCCACCGGGGCGTTAGCCGGAGGGGTCAGGCGGGCCTTCAGCTCCTCGACCTCTTTGGGGACGAGATGCTGTTTCTTTTCGGGGCGTCGGTAGCCCGTCCCGGAGACGATCAGGAAGGTCGGAGGCGCTTCCCAGCGAGTGCCGCCTCCTGAACGCTGGGCGAAGCGAGGCACCCCGCCCTCGGCCGCCTTGCGGTCGACGGGAGCGGGCAGTTTCAGGGGGCGAAAGGCCAGAAACCAGCTGTAGGAGAGTCCGAAACCGAGCAGGCCGGTCAGCATCGCCACCCCGAGCGCCATCAGGAGCTGTCGGCGGGAGGGAAAGTTCTCGTCAATAGGAGCGTACACGGATCAGGCGGACCTCTCCTTTGCGGGCTTGGACCGGGCCAGAGGGGATCTGTTACACAACATGATACCAGACCCCTGTAAAGAATTTTCGACCGCTCCTGTCGTCACTGATGCTCCGGGCAGGGAAGGGCCGGACGCCCCGGGAATTCCCTTGACACCGATGACGCTCACTCTGCCCCCTCGCGTTCCCGGCCTCTTGCTCTGGGGTCTTCTGGCCCTGGCAATCGATCTGGTCGTCTGTTTGATGCTGGCCGGGGGCGACAACGGAGCAGGGGTGTTCATGCTCTTCCAGTTGGGCGGTTTCCTGGGCTACCTGGGGGGCGTGGAGGCCCTGACCTGGATGGCGACCGATTCGCCCTGGGCCAGGGCCCGCGACCCTCGCAGCCTGGATGAGCCGCGGCAGGCACTGCGAGGGCAGATCGAGCCGTTGCCCCGGGGATATGTCAACCGGCGCCTGGCCATGTTGCGTCGCTGGGATTTCGCGGCCTGGCGAGGCTACGCTCTGCGCCTGATGAGCGGGGCCAGCCTGGTCTGGCTGTCGGCCACCCTGTTCTTGTTCTATCTGGCTCCTCATTGCCCAGAAAAGTTGGTTTTTCTGGCGTTTTGGAGCCTTCTGCTCTTCATCCGTCTGGTTCCGCTCGGTTGTGCCGCCGCATTCCTGGTGCCCATCCTGCTCGTGGCCGTACCCAGGCGGCCCACGCCGGGAGAGCTGTTTCATGCCGCGCTGGCGTCTGGAGCCTCCAGCCTGGTGCTGCTCCAGGTCTGGACCGTCAACAAGCCTCCGGTGGGTGACTTTCTGGCGGCCATCTTGCAGGCGGGCTGTAATTTCTGGGGCTGGCCCTATGCCGTCATGATCGGCGGGCTCCTGTGGTACGTGGTGGCGAACCTCACGGGTCAAGCCCGCGAATAACCACCTCCCACCCCTGACCTTCGACCGCCAGAGCGCCTCGGTACGAGCCGGGTAGCACCAGATTGTGGAGCGACCAGCGCTCGGGCTCGCCGGGAAATCTGCTCCACAACAGGGTGGCGGGCTCTCCCCGGAGCATCCCCACGGCAAAGCTATCCAGGGGACGGCTGAGCCCCTCGCCCAGAGCCTTGATGTAAGCTTCCTTGCGCGTCCAGCAGGCAAAAAAAGCTTCCCGTTGATGCTCCGGGGGGCAGAGATCCAGCTTGTGGACCTCCTGCTCGGAGAAAAACCGCCGCGCCACCAGCAGGTACTCCACCCGGCGCTCGATCCACTCCAGATCGACTCCCAGCGCGGCACCCCGGCAGGTGGCCAGGAGGGCTGCTTCATTCGAGTGGGACAGGTTGAAGGAGATCTCCTCAGTTTGCTCGATCCCGGGCTTCCCGTGGGGACCGTAGCAAAATCTCAGGCTCTCAGGACTCAAACCGATCTCGCGGCCGAGCAACTCTCGCAACTGGCCTCGGGCGGCCACGAACCGTCGACGGTGCTGTTGGAAATGGAAGCGATCGGCCCGGACCAACTCGTCCTTCGACAAGCAACGCTCGAGCACAGCCAGGCGCCGGACGGGCGGGTCGAGGCTGAAAAAGAAGACGTTTACGCAGGCCATTGGGGAGCTGTCTTGAACGTGTCATAGGAGCCGACCTGCCGATTGTGGAAGAGGGCAGAGCAGTGTCGGAATCGGTTGAGATGTATCTTCTGACCATCTATCGTCTCAATCTCGAGGGGGAACGGGCCGGCATCGCCCGTCTGGCCAAGTGCCTTGGGGTCAGAGCTGCTTCCAGCACCGAGATGATCAAGAAGCTGGCCGAGCGAGGCCTGGTGCAGAAGAACGGCAAGGGCCTCATGTTGACCCAGGCTGGCGAGCAACTGGCCCTGGGTGTCATTCGCAAGCACCGGCTGGCCGAGCGGTTGCTGACCGACTGCCTCAAGCTCCCATGGGATGTGGCTCACGAGCAGTCGTGCCGACTCGAGCATATCCTCAGTGACGAGGTGGCGGACGCTCTGGAGGCCTTTCTTCACCATCCGGCCACCTGCCCCCACGGTCATCCCATTCCCAATCGCGACGGCACATTGCATCTTTGCGCTGCCACGCCCCTCTCTGAATGCCGTGAGGGCGATCAGGCCGTGGTCGACCGCGTGATCGAAGAGTCGATGGAGGTCCTGCGCTACCTCGAAGAGGTGGGCCTGCACCCGGGTCGGGAGCTGCTGGTGCAGCAGGTCGGGCCCTTCCAGGGACCTCTTCTGATTCGACTTTCGGACCGGCCCGTGGCCCTCAGCCGCGAGGTGGCCAGCCAGGTGCTGGTGCGCACTCCCGACGAGCCCGTCTAAAAGCTTGTTCATAAATTGGAAACAAACCAGGTTTGTGCTATACTCTGTCATGGTGATTCGGGCAGTCAGACGGCGCAAAGGGTACAACATGCTGGAGGCCATCCTGGGCTCCTTCATGCTGGCTATGGTGGTCGTTTACTCGGTGACGGTCTGGATTACCCATTCCAAGGCGGTCGGCAAGGCGCGTCTGGAGATGCTGGCTCTTTTTCTGGCCAGCCAGAGGCTGGAGGAGTGCATCCTCAAGGGGATCGAGGGGCAGACCGAAGACAAGGTGGGGACGATCTACAGCCTGACGGCCAAGGTCAACGGGAACGTCAGCGTGACCGATTACACCACGTTTATCGACGTCTTTCCGCCCCCCGCTTCGCCGGCGATGCCCCCCGCTCTTCGAAGCGTGCGGGTGCGGGTGACCTGGAAGGACCCCAACGGAAACGCCCGGCAGGTTCAGGTCGAGACCTTGCTGGCCGGAACCCCTCCGTGAAGAGATTCCGGGGCCATAGCCTGCTGGAGGTCACGGTGGCAATGGCGCTCACTGGCCTTCTGATGCTGTGCGCTCAGCAGTTGCTGGCGGCGGCGGCGCGCTACTACCGGCATTCCCAGGCCAGCATTGAGTTGCAGCAATCCCTTCTGGCCGCCTGCTCTCGCGTTTCGGTGGAGGTGGGGGAGAGCAACTACGGTTCCATCGTGGTGGACGCGGGGCCGCCGGCCGGGATTGTCTTCATCACCCCCCGTCGCTTCGACGGCAAGACCAGCATCGTGAACGGCAAGGCCCAGTGGTTTCGCATGGTGGCCTTCTACTCAGAGATTATCAACGGGGAGCCCTGTCTTATCTGGAAGGAACGGATGGTGCCCACCACGACCGTGCCCCCGTACCCGGCCGTGGGTGCCCCCTGGGACAAAATCTCTACCTGGCAGGGATTTGGCCAGAAGCCCAAGATCGTCGCCCGACGGATAACCAACTTCACCGTCACGGACACCACGCCCTTACTGGTGCAGATGACCGCATCCGACCCGAGTGGACGCTACGAGTTCATCGTAGAGTCCAGGATACACCCCAAGAACTGAGGAAGAATCCGATGAAACGAGCCCTCCAGAGGAAAGGCACGCTGCTGGTCACGATCATCTGGATCACCACGCTCATCATGATGATGATGCTGACGGTCGGCCAGGGGGTGCTTAAGAACCTCAATGATGGGAGACGGGAAACCGAGGCTTCCCGGTCACGCTATGCGGCCTATGCGGCCACCCAACGGATTCTGGCCGAGCTGCGGGCCAATCCCGGCTGGCCCGGCCCCAAGTGGCCAGAAACCATCACGGATACCCTGCCTCAGGACCCGAACCTGCAGTACACTTGCGTGGTCTACAATAATACTCACAGTGGGTCGACCCGGTTGGTCCCGGGGACCGGGGTGAACCTGCCCAGTGGCCTGGTTTTCATGAAGACGACGGGAGTGGATCTGAGCAGCAGCTCAGCGGTCAAGACCTACGCGGCTGTCGCCGGCACCGCCGTGCAGCAAACCGCCTCCTTTGATTACGCTGCCCTGGCCGAGCGGCAGACTTCCCTCATCACCAGCGAGGCGGACGCCTATGATCGCACCAATGGAAGCTATGATCCCTCGAAGCTGGAGGCCAAGAAGGCCATCGTGGTGTCCAACGACCAGCTTGCTCTGACGCTGAACGCCAAAGTGGACGGTCACATCGAGATTCTGCCCGACGGCATCGACCCGCTCACGGGGCTTGCCATCACCCGCTACGCCGGTGACGCCACCGCTCAGATCACCGATGCCTCCTTCCTCGGCCCCCCGATCGGAGCCAAGATCAACCTCGCCCCCAAAGCACTGGTGAAGTACAAATCGCCCATTTCTCCCGTGGTGGGAAAGGACATTTCGGCGGCAAGCGTGCCCACGAGCAGCTACACCGACAAGAAGACCGGAAAGACATACACGTGGAAAGAGCTCAAGCCCGGCGCCTACAACAACCTCAATGTCGAACCGGGGGAGAAGCTGACACTCAAGTCGGGTCGCTACTTTTTTGACAAAGTGGATCTCGATTCGAGCGAGATCGTCATCGATGACAGCAAAGGCCCGGTGGTGGTCTACATCGGCCAGGAGATGAACGTCAAGAACAACTCCTACATCAACGACGGCGGTTACGCTCGCGCGCTGCAGGTCTACTTCACAGACGAGAAGCCAGACATCGATCCGCTCACCGGGCTGCCGCCGGTCGATCCGCTGACCGGTCTGCCGTTGACCAATGCCGATGGCACTCCCCGGACCAAGTCTGACCTCTTTGTGTCCAGTAACAGCAAGGTGACCTTTGTGACCGCCGGCCAGCATACCGACATGAAGCTCGAGCTCGGCTCGGAGCTCTTCGGGGCGGCCGTCGGCTACACGGTCACCGCCACCGACAGCAAACTTCACTATGATGAGAGCTTGAAGGGCGCCAACCTGGGCATGCAAGGAGGCTGGGTGCTGGACGGCCTGCACGACCTGTAAGCGCTCAGGGGGAGGGCGACAGGCCGGTGGGCTCTTCGGTATGCTCTTCTGGTTCGGGCTCGCTGACCACGTCAGCGTGGATCCAGGCCTTCAGGAACGGCACCAGCATCATGCAAAGGACTCCCGCAATCAGGGCGGCGATCCCGACCTTGCCGAAGACGTCCCCGTAGATGTGCACTGTCTCGATGGGTGGCGGGATGACCTGCTCTTTCCCCTCGCCGTGACTGACCGCGGTCAGCTTGGCGATGATGCCGGCCAGGATGTGCGAGAGTGAGGTTGCCAGGAACCAGGCCCCCATGACGGTGCTGACAATGCGGGCGGGGGAGAGCCTGGTCACCATCGAGAGCCCTACCGGCGAGAGGCAGAGCTCGCCCGTCGTATGCAGGAGATAGCCCAGAACCAGAAGGTTCATGGCCACCATGCCCCGCTCGTCGCAGTGCTTGGCCCCGTACCAGAGCACCAGGAAGCCCAACCCGAGTTGCAGCAAGGCCAGAGAGAACTTGAAGGGCACGCTGGGCTCGCGACCAGACTTACCCAGGAAGTCCCACAGGGCCGTGAACACGAGGCCAAAGATCAGGATGAAGATGGGATTGGCGGCCTGGAACATAGAGGCTTTGATCTCCGAGCCACCGATATCCATCCCGATGTGGGCGGAGGTGACCGTCCAGACGATGGTTTGCTTCTTCTCCTCCTTCAGCGTCGTGCGGATCTTCTCGAGCTCGGTAAGATTCACCATCTGGCCGGTCGACCCCGGGCGACCGTCCGGAAATCCGAGCAACTCCTGGGTGGCCGGGATTTCAATCGTCTTGCCAACGTCCGCCTGCGTGAGCTCGCGCTCTTCCTCCAGCACGCGGTCGATGTTGCGATCCGTGAAGTTGTTGATGGAGCTCCCGGCCTGCTCGAAGAATGCCCAGAACAACATGGAGAAGAACATCATGATCAAAACGACCAGCAGGCGGTCGCGCTCGACCTTACGGCTGGTCATCGCTTGAGTCGCCAGCCAGACGAAAGCGGCCAGTCCGAAGCAGTTGAGCAGGTAGGTAGCCACTTCATTTCGCTGCAGCAGTAAGGTGACCACCGGCAGTGCCAGCAGCACGCCAAGGAAGACGGTGGTGTCGTTGCGCAGGCCTAAAAAGGAGACTCTGGAGCAGGCCTCGGGGTTGCGAGGGCGACCGGCCTCGGCAGGAAGGCCGCCGCGCCCCAGGGCCATCGTCGCGACGCCAGCCGCCGCCAGCAATGCAAAAGCAGTGATCGTGTTGACCATGAGCTGGAAATCGTTATCGGATATTCGGAAAAGGCCTGTGGCCGTGGCCAGGGCGCCGGTGACGATGAAGGCCTGCGTGAGACCGGTGGGAGCCACGAACACGGCCAGGCCGATCAGCATCCCGATGGTGGCCAGTCCGAAACCCATGTGCCATCCGTAGACCTCTCCCACATAGCCACACAGCAAGGGAGCGATGGCCGCTCCGAGGTTGATGCCCATGTAGAACAGGGTGAAGCCGCCATCTCGCTTGGAGCTGCCTTCAGGATAGAGCGAGCCCACGATGGTTGAGATATTGGGCTTGAAGAAGCCATTGCCCAGAATCAGGAGGGCCAGGGCAAAGAAGAAAGCCCACTTGTGCTCGACCCCCATCAACAAATGGCCGGCGGCCATCAGGCTGCCTCCCAGCACGACGGCCCGTCGGGGCCCGAGAATCTGATCGGCCAGGATGCCACCGATGAAGGGGGTGGCGTAGACCATGGCGCCGTAGGCGGCATAGATACCATAGGCGATCTCATCTCCGAACTTGAGAAAACCTTTGGTCATGTAGAGCAGGAGCAAGGCGCGCATTCCGTAGAACGAAAAGCGTTCCCACATCTCGGCGAAAAAGAGCGTGTAGAGTCCGACCGGGTGGCCGAACAGAGTTCGCTGGTTGTTATCCGCCATGGCCAAGTCTCAGTCGCATTCCTCAGGTTTACCTCAGGCCTTCCCTGGTGATGTTGCGAGGTTCTGAACTTATCGAGCGAGAGGTCGGTCGAGGATCCGCCGAGCGACGCGCGAAGCTGGCAAGACCAATAGCGTTTGAAGGGGCACCATCAAGCATGAGCAAGAAAGACTCTCACGATCCGGCCTGGTTGACCACTCTCGGTCTTTTGGCTGGAGCGGCCGCCGGCTATCTGGCCTGGCATAAGCTGAACCAGACGGCCGGCCCTTCTTTCCGGTTACGGTCCAGACGACCCGAGACAGCCGTGGTGACCGGGGCCTCCAGCGGGATCGGGGCTGTCTACGCTCGCAAATTAGCCTCTCTGGGCTATGACCTGGTCCTTGTGGCCCGCCGTGAGGATCGGTTGCGCACCATGGCCACCGAGCTGACTGAGGGCCATGGGGTCCATACCGAGGTCCTGGCCGCTGACCTTGCTTTGGAGCGCGACCTGCAACGACTCGAGGACCGCATCGTCCATTCCGACTCGATGACCGTGCTGGTCAACAATGCTGGGTTCGGCTATTCACGTGACTTTGTCGAGCTCTCGCCCGAAGAGATCGACCGTCTGCTGGACGTGCACCTGCGCGCCAGCGTGCGCCTCTCGCGAGCGGTTCTGCCCGGATTTTTGCAGCGCTCGAGGGGTGCCATCGTGAACGTGTCCTCGCTGGCCGGATTCATGGCCCTGCCCGGGGCTGAGCTTTACGCGGCCAGCAAAGGCTTTCTGACCACCTTCAGCCGGGCCCTGGGGCGGCAGTGGGCGGGCTCGGGAGTCGTGGTGCAGGCGCTTTGCCCGGGTTTGACCCGCACCGAGTTTCACCAGGCTGCTGGTTACCCCAGCGATACCGGGGCGCGCTGGCCCTGGGCCTGGATGTCGGCCCGGGAGGTCGTGGAAGCCTCTCTGGCAGGCCTGGAGCTGGGCCGGAGCGTGGTCATCCCGGGGGCGGTCAACCAGGCTTGCGTGGCCATTCTGGCCACACCCCTGGAAGGCGTGCTCAACAGCCTGATCAGTCGGCGAAGGCGCAGTGGCCTGCAACAAAAACCTGTGCTACACTGAAGGAACTCATTGACGCCGAGTCTCCGGCTTCGCCGGGGAGCGGGGGAACCACCCTTGGG
>JAANMX010000935.1_pt1 | contig 35863 bp, 35 predicted proteins | sample 7279681 | NCBI WGS metagenome assembly JAANMX01 (sample SAMN14094542, study PRJNA606508) | bioreactor metagenome | isolation source: A lab-scale SPAN reactor treating ammonium-rich wastewater day 351 | place: Ireland: Galway | collected 2018-01-01 | reverse complement strand
AATGAAAAAATAAAGAAAACGTATAAATTACTACGAAACATAAATGATACGATAAGTTACACATAAAAAAAAGATTGAAAAGATGTGGGTAAGGATGAGCCTCCCGAGAGGGGAGTAGAAAAGTCCCCTCTTGGGAGGGGATTCAGGGGTGGGTAAAAAGTCGTTGGGTTTTGCCTTGTAAAACCCAACCTATTTTAACCCGGAATCCAGTATTTTTCCGGATTCCCGCTGGAGTTTATCCTCGTGAAAGCGGGGGCGGGAATGACATACTTGTTCCCGTGAAAACGGAGATTCGTATCTGATTAATGACGCTGTGTATAAATAAGCGGTAATGACTCAAAATAAGGGCAAAACTGTGCGGTGCAGGGACGAACCTTGTGTTTTCGCCCTTGCAAATCAATGTCATTACGATGCAATGGTGGATTCACTTCGTGTAATCCACCCTACCGGTAATTCTACTAATGAGGGTGGATTAAGCAAAGCGAATCCACCAAAAGTTGCTAAAGCCTCGCCCTACAGATACAAATAACAAATATACACACTTTATTTACCGGATGCTGCGACAACTTTATTAAGCTCTGTTAGGAGTGAATTCATATCTATTCCGCTTGCTCCAGCCGTTTTTTCAATACTAAATCCACCTCCGCAACAAGCATCTACTTTAAATTTACTAAAAACCGTAATTGTTTTTGGATACTTTTTTATAACATCATTAATCACCATATTTTTTGTAATAACTTCTTTTTCCATAGATCTTTACCTCCAAAAATTTACTTACTCAAATAACCATACTCAGAAAACAGGTAGTTACGAGGACACTATGATTATGATAACGTATAAGAGAATCAAAAATCAAAGGCTTTCTATCGCAGCGCAACGAAAATACAATCTCTTCATCCATTAAATTTTGAAATAAGCATATCATATTTGAAATACCATATTACCATTTCCTAACAATAAAATTTTTTTATATTTTATAAGTTTCATATTTATAGATAGTTACATTAAATTATTAAATATTAATGAATTTATTTATTTGGAATGCCAGTTGTGGTCTGTATACAATACCCTTGTAGGTTGCAAATTGCAACCGTAGGTAATGTAGGGCAAGGCTTTAGCCTTGCTTCCCCGCATAAACAGGCATACGGGAGAGAGCAATCCGAAAGGGTTGCCTTCCGGAATTGAAATTTCTATGCATTTAAATAGTGAGGTATTTGGCAATGAGTGTTATGAGAAATACAATCAAGACATTCCATCCGGCTTATTTTGCAATGGTAATGTCAACAGGCATAATTTCGATCGCTTCTAATCTTCTTGGTTTTAACGGTATTGCGTATGGACTCTTTTATCTAAACATCGTTGCATATGCAATCATTGCATCACTGCAATTATTGCGGGTAAGGATGTTTTGGAGTAATTTATACGGCGACCTTTCTAATCCCAAATTAAGTCTGGTATTTTTTACCACAGTTGCAGCCACCAATGTGGTTGGGGCCCAGTTTGTTACGGTATTTAATCAGCCGGAAATTGCCAAGGTGTTCTGGTATTTTGGCATATTTTTATGGGCATCGGTTTCTCTATCCACATTTAGCATTCTCTTTATAAAATGTGACCAAAGAATTGAGGTGGTGTTGCACGGCGGATGGCTCATAGCTACCGTAGGCACCCAGTCGCTGGCGGTTTTGGGTGCATTGCTTGCGCCTAAATATGAGGATGCCGCCAGTTTCGTGTTATTTTCTTCTTTTGCCTGGTGGATGATCGGCTCATTTCTGTATATGATACTCATTACCTTAATCATTTACCGGTTAGTATTCTTTAAAGTATCTCCCGATGCGTTAGTACCGCCCTACTGGATTAATATGGGTGCACTCGCCATAACAACCCTGGCAGGCTCAATCTTATGCATACAGATTCCTAAAATAGGCGGTCCCTATACTGATTTCCTGGGATTTACAAAAGGATTTACCCTGCTTTTCTGGTCATTTGGCACCTGGTGGATACCATTCCTGATAATTATGGGGATATGGAAATATATCTTCAATAAGGCACAATTTAAGTACACGCCGCTTTACTGGGGTATGGTCTTCCCTTTAGGCATGTATACCGCGTGTACCATAAGGCTTTCGCAAGCCATTCAAATACCCTTTATTGCCAATATCTCAAAATATTTTATCTACGCTGCATTTATTGCATGGGCTTTTATATTTTATAGTATGATACGTTCCATGATAAAAGCAATTATCACAAAAGAACCTGTTGCACAAAAAGAGGGAAAGATTGCCGAACCTCAAATGATCCCTGTTAGTAAGGGTTAAAATTCATAGTAAGTAAGTTGACTTTGGCAAGGCTAAAGCCTTGCCCTACGTGTAATTGAAATTCCTCTCTATTTATTATATGAGACCCTTGCCGACTTCTTGGATAAAATATTTTAGTGCAGGGGCTGGCAATCTTCAGCCACTGCAAAGTAACTTATTTTTATTTCTCATACTGCTACAATCATTCTTGTAGGTCTGCACAGCAAAGCAATCTGTGTTTTTTAATTTATTTTCTATAAGTATTTTTGAAATTTGCCCTAAATATTTAGTATAAATAAATTATTTATAAATATTTACCAAAGAAAGTTGTGCCATGTGATAGAAATGTTCATGTTCCGTAATCTCATACTACAATAGAAAGGAGGGATTTATGTCCAATGCGCAGAATGCAAATCCAGGCAGTCAGGAGTATGCTATACCTGTCATAGAGATCGATGCCTATGCGCCGGCAAAAATGGCGGATAGAGTAGGAATGATAGGGGTAGCAAAATCTAAGCTCAGTACCTTAACATTGCTTGCTCTCAGCATCCTTGCCGGTGTTTTTATTGCGTTAGGCACACAACTCGCGATGCTCGTAACTCATACAGCAACCTCTAATTATGGTCTTAATCAGTTAGTAGGCGGAGCTGCTTTTACCATGGCCTTGATTTTAATCGTAATTGCCGGTGCAGAGCTTTTTACGGGAAATTGCCTTATTGCAATGTCCTTTATGGCGCGAAAAATTACTGGCAGAGACCTTACGAGAAATCTCATTATTGCGTTTATTGGTAATTTTATCGGTGCACTAACCCTTGTGTTGTGGATATACAATTCCGGACAATGGATGATAAACAATCATCTCTTAGGCGCTAAGATTGTTCTTGCTGCCAATGATAAAGTGAATATACCATTTAGTGCTGCTTTTGCAAGGGGCGTGCTTTGCAATGCCCTCGTATGTTTAGGCATCTGGCTCTCGTATAGTGGTAGAAGTAATATGGATAAAATATTGGCGCTGCTATGGCCTATATCCTGTCTCATAGCATCCGGATTTGAGCATTGTGTTGTGAATATGTGGCTTATCCCTATGGCGCTCGTTCTCAAGGGTAATGGCTCCGTGCTGGCTGCCGCCGAGAATATACAAGGTGGAAAATTGGATCTTTCAAACCTTACTTTTTTTAAAGGATTTTTGATTGATAATATGATTCCTGTTGTTCTTGGAAATTTATTCGGCGGTATAGTTCTCGTTGCAGGTGTGTACTGGTTTATATACTTACGTCCATCAAAGAGATAAGAGAAAAGGAGAACTAAGAATGGCAGAAAATAATGTTCCGAAAGCTATACAAATAATAGATATAGATGCATATTCACCTCCGCAGATCGCGACCCGCATCGATAAGGTTGCTGCTTTAAAGGCAAAATTAAGTTTCGCACAAACCTTTTTGCTGGGTATTTTAGCTGGAGTTTATATCGGTATCGGCGCACAATTTGCCACATTAGTTATCAGTGATTCTACTTTGCACTTCGGACTGAATGCAGTAATAGCAGGTATTGTCTTCTCTCTTGGACTTATGCTTGTAGTCATCGGCGGTGCAGAGCTTTTTACAGGAAACAGTCTGATGATTATGGGCTACGTGAGCAAGAGGATTTCAACACGTGATATGATGAATAACTGGATTATCGCGTATACAGGGAATTTCATTGGTAGTCTTACCATGGTCTATTGGATGTACAATGCGCATCAATTTGAATTCTTTCATAATATGGTTGGCGCAAAGGCATTGCTCATCGCTCATACAAAAGTTAATTTGCCTTTTAAAGCAGTCCTTGCAAGAGGCGTTCTTTGTAACGCTATGGTATGCCTGGCTGTCTGGCTCTGTTTTAGCGGTAGAAGCGTTGCAGATAAGGTGCTCTCCATTGTCTTCCCTATTGGTGGATTCGTTGCTAGCGGCTTTGAACACTGTGTCGCAAATATGTATTTTATTCCCATGGGTATAGTGTTACGAAGCAATGCTGCTGTCGTTGCTGCAGCCGAAAAGATGGCAGGAAAAACCCTGGATCTTTCTCAACTTACCTGGAAGGGGTTTTTTATCAATAATCTTATTCCTGTTACTTTCGGAAATATCGTGGGTGGAGTAGTTCTGGTTGGTATCGTATTCTGGTTTGTTTATTTGCGGCCGCACATCAGTGTGTCTCTGAACGTTAAACAGGACTTTTTTAACGAAAATAAATAGATTCTTTTTGTGGTAATAATTATCTTGAAAAAATCCCGGTATGAAATAAACTATGCTTATACTGGGATTTTTTTAAGGATACGCAGATGTTTTACTTTTCGCTGTCTACAGAGAATTTGGAGTTTATGTGTTCCTTTCTGCATTGCTCATTACGGCATTTGTATCTTTCGTAACATCTGCGGTAACGTATTTTTTTGCTAAAATAAAGATATTTTCCTGCGCACTTCTTTTGTTCTATGGAACAAACTTTTTCCTCTCTTTTTTCCTGCTTAACACCCACATTACCCTCTTTATTATCATCATAATACTTTTTCTTGCCTTTCCCATCATCTGCTTGCTCATCTTTGTTGTTGATACGTACCGCGCATTATTTTGTACAGACACTTCCTTTGTTCTCGTAATTGTCTGGTTACTCATGCCTCCATTTTTTATGATAAACCTTATTGTGTATACCTTTAGGATAATCCATGCCGGAAATGTATAAAAAAATATTCATAAGCGCCGGAGACTCATCAGGGGATATCCATGGCGCCAATCTTATGCGCTGCATGCTTGAGAAAGAGCCGCATATAAAATTTTATGGGCTTGGAAGAGAGAACATGAAACATGCTGGTTTGCATTGCCTTCATGATATGTCTAAAAAGTCCTTAATGTGGCTCCATGTTTTGAAGGAGTTGTCAGCCTTTTTAAGGATAAAAAAGGACTGTATTCGTTTTTTTAAAAAGGAAATGCCGCAGGCAGTTATTCTGATTGATTATTGCGGTTTCAATTTCCATCTGGCAAAGGCAGCTAAAAAGTGCAAGATTCCGGTAATTTATTATATTAGTCCACAGATCTGGGCGCACGGGCCCTGGCGTGTAAAGAAGATGAAGAAGTTGGTAGATAAAGTAATAGTTATTTACCCTTTTGAGAAACAGTTTTATGAGAATGCAGGCATCTCTGCCACGTATGCAGGACACCCTCTCTTTGATGAGATTTACAAATCAGGTGTTGATGAAAAAATCGTTTCGGAACTAAAAAAGCAATGGGGAGATACCATAATTTCTCTTATTCCTGGCAGCCGTAGACAGGAAATTGTCCGGTTATTGCCATTGTTATTACAATCTGCTCTCCAAATACAGCAGGCAATTCCTTCCGTACAATTTGTCGTTTCTTGTAGCAATGATCAACATTTTGATCTCATACATACTCTTGTAAAAGACTCTAAGTTTTGTTGCAAGATTATCATAGGGAACATCCATGAGATAATCAAGGCATCCAAACTTTGTATAGCAGGCGCGGGAACTGTCACATTACAGATTGCTTACTATCTCAAGCCGATGATTATTGTTTATAAAATTTCTCCTTTCGCCTATTTTATCGCCAAGCCATTTCTGACTACTCCCTACATTGGGCTTGTAAATAAGCTCGCTAACAAGATGATCGTTCCGGAACTCCTTATGTACAGGGGGAACTATACGTGGCTAGCACATGAAGCAGTTCAACTCCTTCATAATACTCAAAAGAGAGAAGCGTGTATTCGTGATCTGTCCTCACTTATTCATGAAATTGCAAAGCCGGGCGCATCCGAGCATGCAGCAGATAGCATACTCAATCTTCTCAATTCTAAATTTAATGTATGAGTATTGAGAAAGTGGGAAATAACGAGGTTATTTCCTTCGTTTCGGAAGGGGGATTAATAACCCCTGTATTTTCCCTTTGATAAGGTTTTTCAAGCTCTCCTTTTTAAACCACTCACACATCTTTCTCAGCTCCTCCTTCGCAATGATACGATACTACCTTTTTGGACAGCCCTTATCCATACCACCCTTACGATCCGGCAGTATTTTGAGCAACTACAATCTTTCCGGTAAAAACCTTCGAAAAGGAGAGAAAAAGGTATGTCGGAGGAGTGATTCTTTTGAAATGCTTGCTACCAGGAGACGGAATCATCAGAGATAAGCGGTCTCTGAGGTGACAGGGCAATGTTATTAAGCATTTTTATTAAGGGAATGGTAAAATGCTAAGAGGTTGTCTGTAAAGTTCATATTCATGCTTAGAATTTATCCCTTTGGTGGATCACACGAAGTGAATCCACCATTGCATCATAATGACATTGGATGGCTGGATTCCCGATAAAGACGTTCGGGAATGACAGGATGAACTATCGTAGATTATATAAATTCAAAACTGGCGTGCTTTTCCATAACCAGATAGGCCCAATGGTAAATTACAGGGATGATTACACAGCTTTTTGGAAGGTATCGCGATGGAGATTGTGTTTTTGGAGGAGCCTCTGAAAGGAGCGACGCTCTTTTCCGGCAATTTTTGCTGCCCGGGTGATGTTTCCCTGATGCGCTGTTAGGATAGTAGTTAAATAAGTCCGTTCAAAGTCATTAATGGCAATGGATTTTGCTTCTTGAAAGGAACTGTATTGTACTATGTTTTTCTGCTCATCATGTATCGGGAGATCTATATCAGTTGATTGAAGCTCCGGAGAAGATGATGTAATTACGGCACGCAGAATTACACCTTCCAGTTCACGAACATTTCCTGGCCAATGATACTGTAACAGTTTTTGCAATCCACCGAAGGAGATTTGGGAAATGTTCCGCGAATGCTGGATTGCATACTTCATGAGAAAATGGGCAGCCAGAAGGGGAATATCGTCTGTTCTCTCACGAAGAGGCGGCAAAGATAAGGAAAAGGTATTGATACGATAATAGAGGTCCTCACGGAAGCGTTTAGCCTCAACGCATTGTTTTAAATCCGAATTCGTGGCAGCAATGACTGAGACATCAGCAACTCTATTCTTAGAAGAACCTAAAGGGCGATATTCCCGGTTCTGAAGAAAACGCAGGAGTTTTATTTGAGCAGAAGGGCTCAGGGTATTAATCTCATCAAGGAAAAGGGTTCCCCCCTCAGCTTCTGCAATAAGGCCTCTTTCTGTTGAGGAGGCATCGGTAAACGCACCCTTGACATGTCCAAAAAGCTCATTTTCGAAGAGGTGGTTCGGCAAGGCGCCACAATTAACGGGGATGAATGGTTTCCCGCGGCGTGGACTGTTGTAATGGATCGCCCGGGCAAAGAGTTCCTTTCCGGTTCCCGTCTCACCAGAAATCAAGACCGGTGTATCAGAATGAGCATACAGGGGAATTTTTCTGATCTCCTGCAAGAAAGATTCACTTTCACCGACTAATAATTCACGATTCAGCATTTCTTTTCCTCTCCCCATGCAATCATACGTATGTATACTATTTCTTTGGTGCAGAAGACGTTGAATGCGCAGGAGAAGATCAGTTTCCCTGAAAGGACATGATAGGAAGTCATCCATACCCTGGTGGAAAGATTGGAAGATTTCAGGAGACGTATTCCATCCATTACAGAAAAGGCATACAACAGGGGCTTTCCCCCAGTTTTTCTTAATGGAAAAAAGAGCTTCAGTAAAGGTCTCTTTCGCGGGACGAAAGATAATAAGATCAGGAGAAAAAGTTGATGGTTCACGTGGAAATAGTGTAGTAGTCTGAAAACGAAATTGCTGAAGAAAAAGAGAACTTTGAATTAATTCCGTAAGCTGATTGCAGTTTTCCGTACAACAAGAAAATGGATTGTGGTCTATAATCAGGATATTTTGTTGTACCATATATCCTCCATTTCTAAAACAATATTACTCAACCAATAATTCAACTCCATGAGTGAGCATTTAGTTCTATCTGTGATAGTTATTACAATCAAAAAATATACCAAAAGATAAAGATTTATACTGAATAGTAATTCAGACGCTTCTTTTGTGCGGAAATAAGCAAAAGTCTCCATAGAAATATACGTGACTTAAGAATAACAGATATTGAGATACTTTATCTTTATTTCACATAAACCCCTGTTAAACAAGTACATAATTAACAATACTTCTCAAATTTAAACGTATTTTTAAGAAAAAAACACCATCTTCATTGACAAACATTGCTTGAAAAAAAATTTACCTCTGAAAAGAAAAATACTATGTTATTAAATTATTTAAATACAATAAATGTCCCGTGAGACAAAAGTGTCTTGAGACAGAAGTGTCTCATGATACAAAAGCATCTTCCTTTGTGGGCACCCCCATTCCTATCCACAAGTTGGGTGAAATGATGCAGGTAAAGTACCATGTGGGGAGACAAAAGGTACATGAAACCCATCAGAGATATTCAGTTTTCCTTCCCTATAAAACCCTTGAAATCCCTGCATCTTTGTTAGATAATTGTTTTGTTACATCTGTATAAATTGATTTTCTTTGCTTTATGAGATAAGCATATATAATTATGGTACATCCTGGTTTTCTGTTGAGGAATTTCAATTCTGTAGGGCAAACCTTTCGGTTTGCTATCCTCGTGTAGGTTATTCAGGAGGGGAGGCAAGGCTAAAGCCTCGCCCTACAAGGTTAGGTTCTTATGATAGATTATTTTTCAAGAACAAAGATTGTATGCACTATTGGACCTGCTTGTAGCTCCGCATCCATGATTGAGGGTTTGATCCATGCGGGCATGGATGTTGCACGGTTAAATTTCTCTCATGGAACCCTATCGGAACATGAGGCTACTATTAAGAATATACGCCTCGTTTCTCAGCAACTCAACAGGCCAATTGCTATCCTTCAAGATCTATCAGGGCCAAAGGTTAGAATAAAATCTCTCTATAAAGATGCAATTACCTTGAACGCTGACGATGTATTTACCCTCACCAGCAAGGACGTGGAAGGAAATGAAAAAATAGCATCAATTACCTATACGTGTTTACCGGACATCGTTTTCCCTGGCGATACTATCTTTCTCTGTGATGGCGAAATAGAATTAAGGGTCGTCAGTAAAAATAGTACGGACATTATCTGTCAGGTTATTGTCGGTGGTATTTTACCATCAGGAAAAGGAATTAACATACCCAAAAGGAGCCTGCCAATACCTTCTCTTACGGAAAAAGATAAAAGTGACCTTGAATTCGGGATTGAACATGATGTAGATTACGTGGCTCTGTCATTTGTAAAAAATAAGGATGATATTCTTGAGCTTAAGGAAATTATACGCGCGAAAAACAGAGATATTCCCGTTATTGCTAAGATTGAAAAGCATGAAGCGCTGAATAATCTTGAGGATATTATAAAAACCGCAGACGCTATTATGGTGGCCAGGGGAGATTTGGGCGTTGAAATACCGCTGGAACAGGTCCCTCTGGCTCAAAAGAAGATCATTCATCTGGCTAATTCTTACTGTAAGCCTGTTATTACCGCCACCCAAATGTTAGGCTCTATGGTCACAAATTATAGACCAACCCGTGCAGAGGTTACTGACGTAGCGAATGCTATTTTTGATGGAAGCGATGCAGTTATGCTTTCCGAGGAAACAGCTAAAGGCCGATATCCCATCGCATCCGTCATTATGTTATCAAAAATTGCTAATGAAATAGAACCTGCTTTAGTGAGAAAAGAAAACTTCGAGACATTACGGATACCGGACAGTCCGATTACCGTACCCGATGCAATAAGTATTGCAACATGCCAGGTTTCTAATAATCTCAATACAAAAGTTATCATTACCGCTACACAGACAGGAAGTACTGCGCGATTCATTTCTAAATACCGTCCCAAACAGCATATTCTTGCAGTAACCACATCATTACATACCTATAGAAGACTTGCACTCGTATGGGGAGTTACTCCTATCGTTACGGAACCCATACAAAATACTGATGACATGATGAAAAAAAGTATAGAAGCCGCTAAGCAAGCTGGTTACATCAAAGAGGGTGAAATGATTGCCTTCACCGGTGGAGTTCCTATCTGGAAGCCAGGCTCTACTAATTTGTTAAGGGTTTTTTAGGCCAGTAAAGAAAAAGAATGAAAAACAAAAAAGGCTTAATCCTTATCAGAGATTAAGCCTTTTTATTATTTTTCTGAAAAGCCCGGTTACGAGCAATCAGAGGTTTTACATAGCCTGTTAATCAACCAGACAATTTTCACCCTCATGTTTACAAGCTGATTTATCTACATCGCCTGGCTTTCTTCTCCAGCCCAAGAGTAAATCGGTATACTCGCCGTGCTTCCAGAAATCATATGCTTTATGTTTTATGCCTACCTTATCTTCCAGCGCCCTTAATCTTCTTAACCGGCTGGCCTCGCTCTTCACCTGAACAAGCCAACGATCCTGCAGAAAAGCGCCTTTCCCGTAAGTAGCGCCATACATAGCGCCATGCGCCATCGCCTTGTACACGGCATTGGTTACATAGACAAGCATCTCAAAGGAGGTTCGCTCTATGTCGGAAACGTTATACATTCTTCCCTCGCCACCTAACAGACTAAAGGTATAATGCCCTGCATAGTCGGGCGCCAAATCGTTTGGCATGGGATCCAGCATACCATCATTGTAGAGATCCATTACGACCTTCATAGCTTCACGCCATTTGGTAAAACTGAGCTTTACGGCCTCATCCATAGCATTTAGCTGATCTGCCGCAAATCTGGGTGAGTGACATCCCTTACAGGTATTAATCCAATTTTGTCTCTCCTCTTTAAATTTCGGCGCTCCCCGGTCTACCAGAGATGTACCCATATGACTGTAGATGGTAGACGCCTTCTGTGCGTTGTGTTCACCATCTTTCATATGACAAAATGCACAGGTAGGGGTCTTATAGTTTGCCGGTTTCAGAGGCTTCGTCCAATCCCAGGTATGTTGTTCAGATTCATAAATCATCCCGTGGTATGATTCCCGGTACATCTCATACTCATAGTGGTCCAAGCCTGTATGACAGATACCGCAGTTATTGGGCTTTCTTGCCTCTGCCAGAGAGAAGTCGTGTCTTGTGTGGCATCCATCACACCGATTTTCAGCTATACCATGGCACGTCGCACAGGCGGTTACCTCTTCTGCCGGTTTTGCTATCTGCCACGGAGTCTCTACTACATTTACGTGAAACGCATATGCGTGCGAGCCTAACTTACCATCACGATGGCCTGATTGCTGCTCCGGATGACATTCACCGCAGTGTCGCCAGGAAGGCATGTAGAGCTGCTGATGATTGTTCCCGTGGCATTTATCACATCCCACCACACCCTTTTCCGTTGATGCATGCTTGCTTTTCTTCCACTGTGCAACAATACCCGGCGTTTGCACCGTATGGCACATAACACATTCTTCGTGTCTAAACTCTCCGGAAACTGCCATATTCGGTGTATAATAATGGTCCGGATCATACCACCTTATAATAGGCAAAAAGCTGAATAGCTTCCCGAATTTACCTTCACCGGGGAATACCTCTTTTGGTCCTGTATAGGTTGCTGTCAATCCGTTATGGTAGAGATCGCCAGAGTTATCAGGGCCTATTTTTTCCCCTGTTATCTGAGAAATAATTTCCTGAATTGTCCTCGTATCTTTTGGATGAGAAGCCATTTCTTCCTGTTTTGATGGGCAACCGGCATGCGATTCTTTACGCTCCTCCTGCTCCTCAGGGACAGGAGCTTCTTGTTTTGCTTCTTCCTTTTTTACTTCTGCCTTCGGCTGAGCAACAACTGGTTCCTGAACAGCTTGAGTAACTGACGGCTTTTCTATTGTCTCTTTCGTTATTTTGGGCGCGGTAACAGCTTCTGCTTTTCTCGCACTCGTATTTTTGCAGCCAAAACCGACACAGACAAACAGAGCCATCATTATTATAGAGACGATACATCTTACTTCTTTGATCATATAAACCTTTCCCTCCTTAAATTCAAACAACATATACATACATAAAAAATAGATTTTTCCCTACGCGGGTTATAACCCGTGTTATTTTTTTGTTATTTCTACCTTCCAGGTTTCCGGTCCTTGTTCAATATATTTCCAATCCATTTGCCCCTTTCGTTCCGCATCAAGCTGATACTTTAACGGCTTGGGATCATGATCGTTTATCAGGACCATCATCTCTCCTTTTTTGAGGCCATCAAAAGTATTAAAAATCTTTGGATGTCTTTCCCTGGGCACAATATTTCTAACGTCTAACGTAACAGGTGATTTCTCACTCATGACTACTCCTTGTCTAAAAGTCTTTCATTATGGCCGCGGTACGATTGAAGCAAGGACAACCATCTGCTCATCAGCCTTCATTCCATGCGCTTCCATGCTCTCACAAATCGCTACAGAATCTGGTTTAACCTTATATATCTTGTCTCCTACAGTAAATGAACCTTTTCCTGAAATTACCAGCATTATCACCTGAGGTTTCACTGTATGCAAAGGCACCTCCTGCCCTTTTTCCAAACAGAACAATACGACCCGTGCCTTATCACTATCAAACAGGATTTTTGATACATATTTTTCTTTTGAAAACTCTATCTGTTCTTTTACATTAATTTTTCCCATTCTTTTACCCCGCACTCATAGCTAAAACAACCATTCGTTCCACACATTTCATTCCCCTGGATGCGCCTTCCGGAGCAATAACTACGGTTCCTTTTTCCATATCAATTTTCTGATTATCGAGGGTGAAGATCCCTTTACCTTCCTTCACATAAAATATACCCACGCTGTGCCCTCCATGGGATGGAATTTCCTGTCCGGGTTCCATACAAATAAGGGGCATTTTTACCTTCGGAGAGGCATAAAGGATATTTGGGATAAAATGCTCTTTATTAAATTTTATCTTTTCTTCCAAATGTATTGGCTCCAAATGTATTTATCAACCTCCTCATCAGATTTTCGGGTTTCTTTAAAGATGTATACGGGATCGTTTATGAGGTTTTACTTGCCTCTTGTTTCGCCGCTTCGTTTAGTTCTTTGACAAATTTATCAACATCTGTATTATGCATCATGCATGCAAGGTTAATATCCTCTGTGCCAAAGGAAGGGCAATCAAAACATCCTTTCCCAAAATATTTTGTGAAAACCGCTTTTGTTGCCGGGTATTTCTTTGTCACTTCTCCCGTGCTCATTTTCTTTGTGATAAGAATCTCATTACCCATAGTTACCTCCGATCATAGAAATAATTCAAAGGATAAAAAACTTCTTTTATTTTCGTCACTAATGAACTCCTGCAAGATTAGTCTCCTGTTCCGCCAGTTCAACAGGCGCGATATCTTCTATTTTTACCGGTAGTCTTACATCTTTCGGAAGTGGATCAATATACTTCTTTCGGTATGCCTTACTTTGCATCCGGCATGTAGGATATCTCTTGCTAAAATCCGGATGCGTGACCATCTTTTTCCATATTTCCTGAATAGACATCTCACGTACATTTCCGAAATTAATCGGGTTGAAATCACAGGGATTGATATCGCCATATGCTGTCATATAAAATTGCGATTGTGCTCCATAGCAACCCACTCCCCTTGGAGAATTAATAATTGACATGCAATTGATCCCCATAGGATGATCCATCTCATGATATTTCTTTGTAAGCGCAATCAATTGTTTCCGGTCTTCCGCTGTCAGTATTTTTGATGTATCTTTTAAGAACCGGCCTGAAGGTATGCAATCAAAAATAGTAACCTCTGAAAAACCCTGATCCTGTGCGATCTTTAAAAGCTTTTCGACCTTCCCTGTCTTGATACTTTCGCCGGTCGCATAGGTAGAAATACCTGTTAAGATGCCAGCTCTCCGGCAGCGTTCAGCTCCTTCAAATGCTTTTTGGTAACAACCGGGTACCGCCCTGAACTCATTGTGGAGTTCAGGTTCACTGCTATCTATAGAAATATTGAGCGAGAATAAGCCTGCATTGGCAAGCTTCCGGACATTCTCTTCCGTCAGAAGCAATCCGTTCGTAAATATCATAGGAATAGCTTTGGTCTTATCTACATAATGAATGAGTTCGTAAAGCTCTTCGCGAAGCAAAGGCTCTCCGCCCACATAAATAACCAGACTTGCGCCAAGGTCTAGTGCGCCATCAACAACTTTTTTTATCTCCCCGACCGTAAGCTCTTTCTTGGCAGGGTCAATAAATGGGTCTGCACTGCAGTGAATACACTGGCACTGGCATTTATGCGTTATGGCTAAATTAGCGGTGACAGGGAATGCCATTTTAGAGAGCATCATTCTTAACTTTCTTTCCAGGAATCTCATTCCTGCCTGACTGGGGAATGGCGGATTATAGAGATTATATACCTGCATTCCATTCTTTTTTGCAATTACTTTTAAGGAATTGATCTTTTCAAAAAATTGATCTACATAGGGCTGTAACATCTTGCCCAGCACCCCTCCTGCCTTCCCAACAACCCTTCCTCCAATAATTTCAGCATCGATATGCAGAAAATCAAATGATGTCATAATTCGTCCTCCATACTTGGCATATGGGCCAGCTTAAGATTTCTTTCTATCTCGCATACAATATCGTTTGCGACCTCTATAGCTTTTAAGCCTTCTTCACCTGAAACAAGAGGCTCTTTATGCTCTACAATACAATTCACAAAAGATTCCAGCTCTTTTTTGAGCGGTTCATAGTCATCCATCTTGATATGTTCTATCTTTAACAGGTCGCCAAATACATAACTTTTCAGATCTGCGATAGTAGAAACATCCATCTCAGAGACATTCAATGCCTTTAAGGTTAATTTAGGTGATTTTTTATATAGTAACGCATCCTTTTTCTGATAATCAACAGAAATATATGAATCCTCAGAGAATAATCTCATTTTACGCATAGGGGTAAGAGAGACGCGGCTTGCTGTTATATTTGCCACGCATCCGTTTTCAAACTGAAGACGAACATTCGCTATATCCTCTTTATCGGAGATAACATTTACTCCTACAGCATCGAATTTCTTTACTTTAGAACCTGTGATATGTAAAATGATATCAATATCATGTATCATCAGATCTAATACCACACCAATATCTGCCGAACGGAAGGTAAATGGGCTTAGACGATGACATTCAATAAATTTTGGATTAATAGAAAATTTTTTAATCGCAGCTATAGCAGGATTAAATCGTTCAATATATCCTGCCTGAAGTATCACGCCCTTTGCTTTACTGATATGTATTAATTCCTTCGCCTCAGGTATTGTCCCCGTCATTGGCTTTTCGATCATAACATGTATGCCATTCTGCAGAAATTCCTTTGCAATAGCATAGTGTGATTTCGTAGGCACCGCGATACTTACGGCCGAAACCTTACCGATTATGTCCTTATAATTTGTAAAATAACACGTATTGTGCAGTTGGGCAATTTTCTCTGCCTGACCAGTGTGTATATCGACTACGCCAACCAGCTCTACTCCGGGCAGTTCGGCGCATACCCTTGCATGCTCTTTCCCTAAATGCCCAACACCAACAACTGCAATTTTTAATCTCCGCATTCCTCTCGCCTGGTAGTCCTTACCATGAATTCGTTTAATCTAAAACATTTTAGATTTGTATATCGGCAACCCGGCCTCTTTTTTATCTTCTTCCGGATCAGATGTAGTATTTAATTTATCGTTACATGATGAATATCGGAATGCCTCCCGATATCTTCCAAACTTGCCTTTATCAGAATTTCTCAGGAAAGTAATCAGATAACTGACCTCAGAGGAGATATCTTTTTGCTTTTCCAACATTTCTAAATTTTTATTCCTGCCTGATTCATTCCTGCGAAACAATGTCCGAAATGCCTTTTTGATTTCGTCAACTTGCTCTTTCTTAAAACCTTCCCTCTCCAGCCCAATGACATTCACTTGTCGGATCTTTGCGGGATGACCCTCAATAATTACATATGGTGGCACATCCTGAACAATTCGGGTATGACCTCCCACATAGGCATACCGTCCAATAGTTACAAAAGGCTGTATGCCAACAAGGCCCATTAATTTTGCGCCTCTTTCAATAATAACATGCCCACCGAGTAATACTCCGTTCGCCAGAAGAACATTATCTTCTATGATACAATCATGGGCAATATGTGCATACGCCATAAAGAAGTTACTATCGCCAATTACGGTCTTTCCTCCCCCGACTGCTGTACCTATATTAATGGTCACACCCTCCCGAACTACGTTATTATTTCCCAGAAAAAGAGAGGTACATTCACCATGGTATTTAAGATCTTGCGGTTCGGCGCCCAAAACTGCGTTGGGATGGATAATAGTGTTTTTCCCTATCGTGGTATTTCCTGTAATGGTGACATGATTCTTAATAATCGTTCCATCTCCAATAGTAACACTTGCTCCTATAACTGAAAAAGGCCCGATTTCAACATCATTACCTAAAACAGCATCCGGATGCACAATAGCAGACTTATGAATTCTCATCCCATTTCTTTCCTTTTCTTCGTACATTCCTTATGTTTTTAAAATGTCACTATGAGCAACCATATTCTCTAAATCAAGCACCCCTTGTGCAATCTTTTCTGCCATCTGAACATTGAGGGAGTGACCAGATCTGTGCGCAACAATATGGCCTTGAATTACTACATTAGCAAGGTAAAGATCCCCCACAAGGTCTAAGATTTTATGCCTTACAAACTCATTGGGGAACCGTAATTCCGCAGGTTCCATAGAAATGGGTCTTGTTATCTTGCCATCTTTATGCACAATGACGCTGTTAAAATCGGTAATCCCTTTCCCCAAACCAAGCAATTTAAATTCTTCGACATTGGTGCTTAAGCCAAATGTCCTTGCTGGCGCGATCTCCCTGCAAAAGTTATCCTGCGTAAATTCAATATCGTATGTTTGCTGAGGGATAAAAGAGCCATCAAAATCAAGGGTATAAGAAAATATCAAACCTTTTTCATACGGCAGCGCCATAACACTTGCATTCCCATTCTGCACAATGATTGGATCTGTTACGATATAGAGTTTCTTTTTACCGCCGAGCACAACAATCCCTGCTTTTTTGAGAATTTCTAAAAATAGCTTAGCGCTTCCATCAGCACAAGGAATTTCCCGACCGTTAATTTCAATCTCTATATTATCTACGCCTAAACCTGCTAATGCCGCCATAAGATGCTCTACGCACTCAACCTCAGCCTCTTTCTGTTTCAGAAATATACGTTTATAATTACTCGATAAGGAACAAACATGAGCAGGAATTCTGGGTCTGCCAGGCATATCTACACGAACAAAATATATACCCGAATTTAACGGTGCTGGCTTAAAACGAAGCTTTGTACTTTCCCCCCGAAACAACCCTACACCAGAGTACTCTATTTCTTGTTCAATTGTCTTTTGTCTGTTATCCACGCATTATTTTCCCTTGCTAGCTTCTGCATATTTTTTATTTAAGGTCTCAATTACCCGGTTGGTAATATCAATTTCATCAGAATGGTATAAGACTGCTTTTATTCCAACCTTAAACTGCAGCTCTGAGATTCCCCCGCTCTGCAATTCAGGCTCTTCTTTCTTAATAATCAGATCATATTGTTCAAGCTTGCCTATATTTTCTACTTCCTTACATACCTCCGTGTAAAGATTTTCAAAATAATCCTTATACTTCTTCATCAAGCTTTTCTCGGCAAACTTCGCATATGATTCTAATTCTATATTTTTCTTTTCAAAAGCCTCTTCATCTTTTCTCCTTGCTTCACTTCCTAAATCGAGGAGTTGTATCTTCTCATTCAAGCTTACCAGCTCTTTCTTTTTATCATTAATAATTTTTTGATGCTTCTTCTCCTGTTCTTTAAGCTGCGCATCAAAATTCTTTCTCTTCTCATACTTCTCAAACACACTGTTTAAATCAACCACTCCTAACTTCAGGTTTCTTGAAGGCACATTCCCCCCGACTGCTTCTTTTGCCTGCACAAGCGACAAACCCGACAACGAAAAGAGATACAAACAGGTAACCATTGCTGTAATACATAAAAGATTGTTTATTTTCCTGCCATGCTTCAGTACTGTTTCTAATTCCATAATTAGTAGCTACCGCCTCCTCCAAAATTAAATGAAAACGCCTCAACCTCATCCGCAGCTTCTTTCATAACAGGAATACCGTAATCAATCGAGATCGTAGAACGGCCAAGAAAGGGAATGCTCAACCTTAATCCAACTCCCATTGATACCCTGAAACGATCGAAATTAATATCACTAATTCCCCGGTCTGCCTTTCCGCTATCAATAAAAAAAGCTGCCCGAATAATATCTTTATAGAGAGGGACAATATACTCTGCATTCATCAACATCAATAAATTTCCACCGATTTGATCTTCTGTTTTTTCATCGACAGGCGCTACCCCTCTATAGTCAAACCCTCTCAATGAGCCATAACCGCCGGCAAAAAATCTTTCAAATATTGGCACATCTTCTCCGGAAGTTGATTCCACAACACCAAACGTACCTCCATACATAAAGACATGCTTTCCCCACTTTGGAACATCAAAGAGTGGGTGGTATCTCGTCGTTTGGATTTTATACTTAACGATATCCACATCCATCCCTGCAAACTCTAACGAAGAATCTCCTTCATAGCCTCTCATTGGCGCATAGATATTATCAGTTCTGTTTATAAGCGCTGATAAGGTAATACCAGCCTTCAAATGGCTTCCCGCAACATCCAGTACATCTTGCGGCGTATCCTCTTTCTCATCCTGTCTTTTAATATTTATAACACTAAACTCCGGACTTACTCTTACAAAAAAATCCCTCTGAATCTCTCTTCCCAAAGAAACTCTTGAGCCGCTACTTTGCTGCTGATACTCTCTGTACCATCTCAGATAACTGAATAAGCTTAATCCGGCGCTGTAGGGAGAATCGAATACGGCCGGATTCGTTAAAGATGCCAGGATTTCGGTCCTCTGGAAACCAGGGCTGAACCGCAATGTTAGCACCTCACCTGCGCCGCGGAAGGCATTGCCTTCCAGGAAATCATTCCAGCTTTTTGGTAAATCCGTAACATCAAAATTTCTATCAGTATAAGAAATATCACCAAAGGCCCCAACGTTTGCGCCGTAACCGCCACCAAACCGCAACATTCCGGTTCTTCCCTCTTTCACCTCCACCAGGATATTTTGTTTATTAGCTTCAGAACCCGGTTCGAAGTTAATTCCCGCCGGCACGCCGGATTCCATATCAAAATATCCCGTATTGGTAAGACGTCTCTGGCTATCACGTATCTTTTCCGTATCTAACTTTTCTCCGGGATAGAATGTCAATTGCCTTCGAATAACATTATCCCGTGTTTTATCATTACCGAGTATTTTAATCTTTTCTATATAATGTCTGTCTTTTTCGTCTATAGTAAAAAAGACATTTACCTTTGTACCTTCCGAACTAAAGGTATGTCTTTCCTCAACACGGGCGCCAATATATCCCTGTTCTCCATAGGCCAAACGAATTTGATAGGTATCTTTATCGACGGCATCCAAAAAGAAGGGGCCGCCCTCTTTTAACTTTAGCTTTTCCTTTAATTCCTCTTCGGTAAACAGGTTTTCCCCTTCTATCTTAACATTTTCCACATAATATCGTTCGCCCTCTTTTATATGGATAATAATATACATCTTATTATGATTCTTGTAGGCTATTTCCCATCCAATCTCGACATCCAGCCATCCATTATTCATGTAAAATTCTTTCAGTTTATTTATATCAGATTCAAACGTTTTCTTATCAAACCTGCCCGGAAATATGAAGGTTGGGAAGCGTTTCCGCCGTATTTCCATTTGCTTCAGAAGTTTTTTACGTTTAAAACCTGTATTCCCTTCAAACTTTATCTTTGCGATACGGATTTTCGGGCCCTCGTCAATATGAAAGACTACTATACTTCTGCCGTCTGCTATTTTACTTTCCGCTTGCACCTGTACTCGGGGAAAACACTTTTTGATGTAAAACTCCCTAATCTTATCCTCGTCCAGCTTCAAAAGATAATGCTTTAAATAATCTCCCTCTTTGATTTCAATTTGCTTTTTCAGCTTTTTTGTCTTAATTTTCTCATTACCATCAAACTGTATTTCATCAATTACGGTACGCTCAGTAACAGCAAATATAAGCTTCAATCCTCCAGGAATCTCTTCCAACTCTACTTCTATATTATCAAAGAACCCCATTGACCAAATTGCATCCACATCCTGACTTACTATCTGTGGATCATACGTATCGCCTTCTTTTACCCGAATACTGCTTTTTATTGCAGCCGTACTAATACGTTGATTCCCTTTAATTTCAACCTTTTTGATGATCCTTGAGATTTTTTCTGATGCTTCGGCACATAAAACTTTCGTATATACAAGACAAAAAGTTAAAACCAGCAATAGAATTATCCCTGTCTCACGCAGTAAAACTTTATATCTCATTTGTTACCTGCAGAGGCCAAACTCTCAAAACGCATAATATGAGAACGAAACGCCAGCTTCACTGTTCCGGTGGGCCCGTTTCGTTGTTTGGCAATAATAAGCTCTGCGGTGTTGTCCTTTTCCGGATCGTAATAACTATCCCTGTGCAAAAGGATAATAACATCTGCATCTTGTTCAATTGACCCTGATTCACGCAAATCTGACATCCTTGGTTTATGTCCTTCTCTTGCCTCCACAGACCTATTTAACTGCGATACAGCAATCACCGGGATCGATAATTCCCTGGAGAGTGATTTAAGGCCACGGGATATAATGGAAATTTCTTGTTGTCGGCTTTCCGCCCGTGGCGATTCCATCAACTGTAAGTAATCTACTACTACTACTTGAATATCATATTGAGCCTTTAACCTGCGTGCCTTTGCACGCACTTCCAGAACAGTAAGGCCAGGAGTATCATCGATAAATATTGGCGCTTCAGACAAGGACCCCAATCCAAAGGAAAGATTACTCCATTGTTTATCATCTAAGAAACCCATACGTAGTTTATGTGCATCTACCTGCGCATGGGAGCACAGCATGTTCTGGGCTACCTGTTGTGCTGACATTTCCAGAGAAAATATGACAGCGGGTTTTTTCTCGACAACTCCCACATGTTCAATAATATTGAGAGCAAGACTCGTCTTGCCCATACTTGGTCTTGCAGCAACAATAATAAGTTCAGAGGCTTGTAATCCACACGTAATGTCATCTAAATCGTAAAATCCTGTAGACAATCCCGTTAATCTGTTTTGCCTGTCATGTAAATTTTCAATACGATTAAAGGTTAATTTAAGAACTTCGTTCAGTCTCGTAGAAGCTGTATTAAATTTTTTTTGGGTAATATCAAAAATTGCTCTTTCTGACGTATCGAGTAAATTATCAGTGTCTAAAGTATCATGAAAGGCTTCCTTTTGAATATTTGCTGCCACTTCAATTAAATTTCTTTTAATGGCTTTTTCGCGAACTATATTTGCGTAATATTCTACATTTCCTATCGTAGGGACAGACTCTTCCAGTCCTATTATATATTCTATCCCGCCGACCTTCTCTAATAATGAACGCTTCTTCAGTTCTTCTCTGAGAATAACTAAATCAACCGTTTGTCCTTTATCGTAGAGTTCTACTATGGTTTGAAATAATTCCTGATGTGCCGTTTTGTAAAAGCTATTTTTGCTTAGAATGGGAATTACGATACTAATTACCTCATTATCCAGTAGCATCGCGCCCAGAACACTCATCTCGGCCTCGATGCTTTGAGGTAGGGTGCGTTCAAGTATGGACTCAACAGCCATGACTACTTCTCCGAAAAGAAATTAAGTGTTCTCTGGCTGACCGGCATCCTCGTTTACCACCGTTACTTTACACTTTGTTTGTAATTCCATATTCACGGCGACTACAACATCATATACACCACAAACTTTTATCGGGCTATCTAATTTTACCATTTCTTTATCTACCGGATAGCCTTCTTTTGCCAATGCTTCTGCAATTTGAGCGCTGGTAACAGAACCAAAAAGCTTGCCTTCTTCGTTTGCCTTCGCAGGAATTATACAAGAAGCAGCAGCAATTGTATCGAGTACCCCCCGCAATCGTTCACCCTCTTCCTTCAACTGCAAGACCATCTTTATCTTTTCTTTCTCTATCTGTTTTACATTAGCCGGAGAAACGGTTGTCGCTAACCCTCTGGGCAATAAATAGTTTCTTGCATACCCTTCCTTTACCTTTACGATATCACCAATCATGCCCAGTTTATCTACGTTCTTCTTCAACAACAATTCCATACGTTTTATTTCCTCCTCGGTAACTCAAATTTCAAGCTTAATTACAAATAACAGAATATTTTATGATTCCACAATTATCGTTCCTTCTTTTTTGTAGCGATTACGCTACGTAGGGAAGCAGCGCCATAAATCTTGCCCTTTTAACAGAAAGCTTTACTGAATGCTGATGATGAGCGCAATTTCCAGAACGTTTTCTTGAAAAAAGCTTTCCCTGATTTGTGGTAAGTTTTACCAGGTTTTGAGTGTCCTTGTAATCTAACTCTTCAATCCCCATCCTGCAAAACCGGCACTTACTTGTTCTGTTAAACCTCTTTTTACTCATGGTTAATCCTTTTTATCCTTATAAAAATTTTATGAAACGATCTTAAAACGGTATATCCTCATGATTTATATCAAGATTAACATCTTCCGGCACATCGCCTGATTGTTTACCTTCTTTAGATGATACTCCAGCCCCTTCTTCCGGACGTTTCGTTAAACCTCCAATGAATTGGAAGTTGTCTGCAACAACGCGAAGCGTGTTCCTTTTTTGTCCATCTTTGGTCTCCCATTGATTATACTGTAAACGACCTTCTATAAAAATCGGATTCCCCTTACTAAAATATTCACCAACAACCTCTGCTCTACGCCCAAAAATATTAATGTCAACGTAGCACACTTCCTCTTTCTTTTCTCCACTTTTAGCTGTCCAAGCGCTATTGATTGCAATCCCGAAACTTGCGACTGCTAATCCTGCCGGGGTATATCTTAACTCCGGGTCTCGAGTAAGATTCCCCATAAGAAAAACCTTATTAAGACTTGCCATACGTTACTCCTTTAAAAATTCTTCCATAAATATATTGCTGCAAACCTTGATGCCGGTTTGATGAGTCCCTGGGTACGACCCGATCCCTGGAGATGCTATACTTCGCCTGTAACATTGATTGCCATATCTGTTTTTTCCAATAATTCTGCATCTTTTATTTCAGGAGTTACACCCGTGTTTCTTCCGGGTATTGGCTCAATTACACCGATCTGAGATACCTCCTCAATTTTATCATCTTTTACGATTAAAGAACGGATGATATAATCAGAAAGCTGGAAATCCCTTTTTATAGCTGTAATAGCTCCGCTTTTAGCGTTAAAATGGATAAGCAGATAAGTCCCGCGTTTATGTCCTTTGATCTTATATGCTAATTTTTTTTCACCCCATTTTTCTGTTTTCAGAATCTCCGCTCCATTTTTTTGCAGAATATCATGGATATGCTTTACCACGTTATCCCATTCCATGCTGGCATGGGTGTTATCAATTAAAAACAATCCTTCGTACATCCTCAAATTCTTAACCTCCTACTTTTTTCTATTTTACTATAAAAATTACAAAACTATTTTATACTATTTTCATACACGATAAAAAGATTAATTAAACTTATTCATACACGTCTCAATCCCTTCAAAAATCCAGATTTTTAAGGCCTGACAAGCTTTATCTAAAGATTCCTTTACTATAGCTTCCTCTTCCCCGGAAAAGGTGGACAGGACATAATTACCCGGATCACCCGCAGGTGGCCTCCCTATTCCAACCCTTAAACGGGGAAAGTTTGTGGACCCTAAGCTCGCCGCGACAGATTCCAGACCCCGGTGTCCTCCACAACCACCACAACGCCTAATACGCATTTTTCCCAAAGGCATATCCAAATCATCACCGATAATCATAAGATCTTGAAACGCGCATTTATACATATTTACAGCTTCCTTTACGGCGACTCCGCTTAAGTTCATAAATGTCTGTGGTTTTAATAGTATAATCTCTTCATCTTCCAGTACCCCCTTACCAAAAAGAGATTGAAATCTTTTGTTATTACATTCCATATCAAATAGCGGGGCAAGTTGATCGATTACCATAAAACCCAAGTTGTGCCTTGTTTTTACATATTTTTTCCCGGGATTGCCCAGACCAACTATGATCTTCATGAAAACATACCATGCTCTATTTTTATGCAGATTTCGCTTCTGTCTCTTCCCCTTCTTTCGGCTTCTTGGTAATAACTTCAGGCTCAGCCAAGAGTTCTTCCTCTGGCACAACTTTTTCCGCTGCAGGCTGATGCACAGATACAATCACTGCATCGGGATCCGATATGTATTGAATACCCTCCAGCACAGGTAATTCTTTAACATGAATTGCTTTTCCCAGATTTAAATCCGATATATTTACTTTTATTTTTTCAGGTATGGCAATTGGCAGACATTCCACTTCTACATCCTTCATAACATAAGTCAGCACACCGCCTTCCTTTACTCCGGCAGATTCACCAAAGAGTTCGATAGGTATCCGCAGTTTAATCCTTTCATCCAGATCAATCCGGGAGAAATCCACATGGATTACACGATCTGAAATGTAATCATACTGAATATCCTTTATAAGTACGGATTCTTTTTTATCATCAAACGCCAAACGGACCATTCTTGCTCCAGTATTGAGTATACGGGCAAATTGACCCTCTTCAAAACACAGCATGACATTATCTAATTTATGACCATATAAAATAGCCGGGATTTGTCTTTCCTCTCGCAATCTTTTCGTTACCTTTTTCCCTTTTGTTGTTCTTTTTTCTGCCTTTAATTCTAAGATTTCCATCTCTATTTGCTCCCTAAAACATAAAATAATAATTAAACAAAGAGAGAACTCACGGACTCGTGCCGATGAATCCTCATAATCGCATCTCCTAAAAGCTCAGAAATTGATAATACCTTAATTTTATCATGACAACTTTTTGCCTTTTCCGTAAGCGGTATCGTATCGGTTACAATAATCTCTTTTATCGGCGCAGCAGAAAGCTTTTCTACGGCGCTTCCGCAAAATACAGGATGGGTAGCGCCGACATAAATATCCTTTGCACCCCTTTCTTTTAGTACATTTGCTGCCTGAACAATGGAACCGCCGGTAGCAATTAAATCATCAATCATTATTACATCCTTATTATTTACATCTCCTATAACAAAGCCAATTTGTGTTTCTTCAGGCCCTACCCTTCGTTTATCGACAATAGCCATTTTTATTCCCAGTTTTTTGGAATAATTTCTAGCCAGTTTTATTCCACCCACATCAGGTGTTACCACTACCAGATCTTCTGATTTTAGCCTTTCAAAATACTTCGAGAGTACGGGAAAAGCAAGCAAATGGTCTACAGGTATATCAAAAAACCCCTGTATTTGAGCTGCATGCAAATCAACGGTAAGCACGCGATCAGCGCCTGACTCTGTGATAAGATTTGCCACTAATTTTGCTGTTATTGGTACACGGCCCTCGTCTTTTCTGTCTTTTCTGGCATACCCATAATAGGGCAATACCGCCGTAATACGTGCTGCTGATGCCCTTTTTAAACAGTCTATAAATATAAGCAATTCTGCTAAATTTTCATTTACCGGAGGACATGTCGGCTGTACAAGAAACACATCAGCGCCACGGACATCCTCGTTTACCTTCAGATCAATTTCTCCATCCGGGAAACGACCTACGTATGCATTACCCAGACGAATTGATAAATGTTCGCAAATTTTCTCTGCCAATACAGAATTTGCATTCCCCGAAAATATCTTTAAATTATTTATCTCTTCGAGCTTTCTTTTTTTATCCATGTTATCCTTCTACGAAAGAGGTAGTATCACTCTGGAATCCATTAATTTCTTTAATTTTTAACCCCTCTGCATTCGCCTCACTTTCTTCTATAATCCCTTTTATACCGCCGTGTAAATCTCTGGAAATCCTGCCATATCCCCGTGGTTTATCCAGGCAAGCTGTTAATAATGTTACATCTGCTTCTGTCCCGGTATTTATAGTAATTAATTTCTTCAACGTTTGAGGCTTGACGAGAGGAGTATCACCATTCAATACTATGATAGCATCCGTCCTGTTTGGAAGAAGGTGTCTAGCAGACATGACGGCGTGTGCGGTTCCTAATTGCTCATACTGCTCTGCAATTTCAACGGACATCTTTTTAAGATTATCTTTTACTGATTCTTTTTTATCTCCTGCAACAACGATTATTTGCGAGACCCCGGCATCCTGTACAGCTTCAATCACATATCCTAAAAGGGGCGTGCCACATACCTCGTGCAGTGCTTTGGGTCTCGACGACCGCATACGTGTTCCTTTTCCCGCGGCAAGTATGATTGCTGTGGTCTTTCTCATTTTTGCTGATTCCTGTGAAGAGTATAAAAGAGTGCTCTGCTTTATTCTCTTCCATAAAATATAATGGCTACCCGGGGAGGACTCGAACCTCCAATGAGAGAGCCAAAATCTCTAGTGTTACCATTACACCACCGGGTAGCAATAATTTTAGAGGTTTTACATACAGGACTTTTTAGTCCGCCATTAACACAGCCCCTTTATCCGCAGATGTTACACATTTTGCATATCGAGCTAACAGGCCTCGGGTTATCCTTGGTTTAGGAGGCGCCCATCTTGTCTTGCGTTGTGCAAGCACTGCCTCCGTTACATGCAAATCTAATTTCCGATTTGGAATATCGATAGTTATTTCATCGCCATCCTCTACCAGCGCGATAGGCCCGCCAATCATTGCCTCCGGAGATACGTGGCCAATACAGGGACCCTGAGTTCCTCCCGAAAATCGGCCATCAGTAATTAATGCTACAGATTCATCTAAACCCATACCCACAAGCGCCGCTGTAGGAGCCAACATCTCTCTCATTCCAGGCCCCCCGCGTGGCCCCTCGTAGCGTATTACCACTACAGTACCTTTGCTGATTTGCGAACCCATAATTGCCTTCATTGCAACTTCTTCACTATCGAATACTTTTGCCGTACCACGGAACCGCATCATCTTTTCTGATACAGCACTCTGTTTAACCACAGCGCCATCAGGAGCTAAATTTCCATATAAAATGGCAATTCCACCTTCTTTGTGATATGCTTTTTCTTTTGTTTGAATAATATCTCCATCGCAAATTTCCGCCGCTTTTGCAATTTCCTTTATGCTTAAGCCGCTCACCGTTGAGCAATCGTGCAGATCATTATACAAACGCTTCATAACCGCCGGGATACCGCCAGCATAATATAAATCCTCCAGTAAGTATTCACCGCCTGGCTGTAAGCTCGTTATATGAGGAGTTCTCGCACTGATTGTATCAAACAATTTCAGATCCATCTCTATGCCAGCCTCTTTTGCAATGGCGGGAATGTGTAAACAGCTATTTGTAGAACCGCCTAACGCCATGTCAACCATAATAGCATTTTCAAATGCTTTTTGAATCATAATTTTTCTGGCAGTAACACCATTTCTCACAAGCCCTACCACCTGCTGCCCGCTTTTATATGCAATCCGCTCCTTTTCGGAAGAAATTGCTAATGACGCAGCACACCTCGGCAATGACATTCCAAGCGCTTCAGACACACAAGCCATAGTATTGGCCGTATAGAGCCCCTGGCAGGAACCAGGCCCCGGACAAGCATCCATCTCCAAACAGGATAACTCATTGTCATTAATCTCGCCTCTCCGTCGCCTTCCCACTGCTTCAAAGGTATCCTTCACTAACGATAACTTTTGCTTTCCATAACGTCCGGAGATCATAGGCCCAGCCGTTACAACAATTCCCGGTATATCTAACCGGGCAATACCCATCAACATACCAGGGGTAATCTTATCGCAATTTGTCAGCATTATCAGCCCATCCAAACAATGGGCGCTCACTACGCATTCGATAATATCAGCAATAAGGTCCCTGGAAGCAAGCGAATAACGCATACCATCATGCCCCATTGCAATCCCATCACAAATACCAGGCACACCAAAGATGAAGCTAATACCACCACCGGCATGAATCCCCTTTTCAATCGCCCTTTCCAAAGACCGCATATGCACATGTCCGGGAATAAGGTCTGTAAAACTACTTGCTATTCCTATAAAGGGTTTTCCCAAATCTTCCCTGCTCAAACCTGTTGCATATAAGAGCGCCCGGGCCGGAACCCGCTCGAGGCCCTTTGTAATTGTGTCACTTCGCAAAGATTATTCACCTTTCAATTGTAAACTATTATCATTATATAACATCAAGCCTTTTTATTATAGCGAAAAGCTTTTTATTGTCAAATTAAAACTCCTCACACCTTTTCTCCAAAAAGAATTATCTCATAGCGAGAAAAAGGGGGCTCTGAACGCAAGAACCCTTCTATGAGTATGGAAAGAATTTATCAGGGCGAAGATTTTGCAACAAGAGATGATGCTGTTTGTACTACAAACAATTCCAAAAAAAATTAAACTAATTTCTATTTAATTTCAGACTATAACATATTACAATAATTTTTAAACAAAAGATTCTATGATAGAGAAATCTAAAAACCTTTCTCTATTCTTTTATTCACTCATGAATAAAGTCTATATTTCTGCTACCATTTGAGGGATATTCTTATGAAGTATGAAGAAGCAATGGAATTGTCGCAGGTTAAAAAAGCAGGTCTGCATAGAAGGCTTTATGAATGGACACTGCACTGGGCTCATACCCCTTATGGGGCTTTTGCTCTTTTTGCACTGGCTTTTTGCGAATCATCCTTTTTCCCGATACCTCCTGATGTGCTTCTTATGGCGCTTGCATTCTCAATTCCTAAAAAATCTTTCAAATATGCGGCAATCTGTTCTGCAGGGTCTGTATTAGGTGGCTGTTTTGGTTATTTTATTGGATATCAATTCTTTGAATACCTGGGACTGCCTATCCTTAATTTCTATGGGATAACCGATAAATTTGATTTTGTCAAAGAGGAATACAACGCTAACGCCTTTATTGCTGTAGCCATAGCCGGATTCACGCCTATTCCTTACAAAGTCTTTACTATTGCAGCAGGCGTCTGCAAGATCAATATTTGGACATTTATTATAGCGTCAGCAGTGAGCCGTTCCGGACGGTTTTTCATCATAGCAGCACTTACCTATGTGTTTGGACCAAAAATTAAGGATTTTATAGATAAATACTTTAATATAATCTCTATCGCTTTTGTAATATTACTGGTTGTTGGTTTTTTCATCATCAAATTACTCACATAAGGAAACTATCATGAGACCTTTATCCCTTTTTGTTTTTTTTCTCATAGTCTTATCAAATTCTCTCTTATTTGCACACACAGAACTACAAGAAGTTTGGGAACCTCAGGTAGCAGGACGTTTCTATTCTGAAAATGAAAATGTCTTAAAAGGACAAATTAATACTTTCTTCAAGAACATACCGGAGCAACCAGACAAGGGTAAACCCCTGGCCGTCATTTCTCCCCACGCCGGATATCAATATTCCGGCCAGGTGGCAGCATATGGATATAAAAGTATTAAAGGCTATGAGTTTACCCGGGTTATCTTATTATCCCCCAGCCATTTCTCGAGCGGCAAGCGTTTCCGGGGCGTTTCAATTCTAAAGACAAAAAATTTTAAAACACCCTTAGGCCTTATCACTGTTGATCAGGAAGCATGCAACTATTTACTTACCTTTGCGAAAGGCTCATCACCAACCGCACCTCAAAAAACAACAACGCTTTTTGGATCATATGAAGGGGCATATAGCGGAGAACATTCTTTAGAAACACAATTGCCCTTTTTGCAGCTATCTCTGGGTAATTTTACCTTAGTCCCTATTATGGTCGGTATATTAGTAGATGACGATTTTGATCAGATTGCTCATGCTATCCGGCCATTACTAAATGATAAAACACTGGTAGTAGTAAGTTCTGATTTTACCCATTATGGGGAAGGATACGGCTATGTTCCCTTTAAAACAAATATTGAAAAAAATATCAAAGCCTTAGACTATGGGGCATTTGAAAAAATTCTTTCAAAAGATTTCCATGGATTAAGAACATACAGAAAGGAAACGGGAATAAACACATGCGGTATCATCCCAATCGCTTTGCTTTTAAAATTATTACCCGAAAATGCACAGGGTGAAATTTTAAACTATGATACATCCGGACGTCAATCCAACAACTTTTCTTTTTCGGTAAGCTATGCATCAATTCTATTTACAAAACTTCCGGAAACCAAATCTGGCCATTATATACCACCATTAGATTCTTCAGAAAAACATCCACCTTTTAGTTTAACAAGTGAAGAAAAAATACGCTTATTGTCTCTTGCCAGAAATACCTTGCAAACTTACACAAGAACAGGTATTCCGCCCGATTTAACCCCTATAGAGCGTACCGTTACACCAAAATTAAAAAAGAATTATGGAGTTTTTGTAACATTAAAAAAATACGGCGAACTTCGGGGATGCATGGGATATGTTCTGCCGAAGAGAGCACTCTTCCAGGGTGTAGTAGAAAATACCATTAAATCATCTTCTGGCGACTGCCGATTTAATCCTGTAGAGGCCCAAGAGATATCTGATATTATTATAGAGATTTCAGTTTTAAGTGAGCTAAAAAAGATTAACAAACCCGTTGATTTTCTCCTGGGTAAAGAAGGTATTCTTATACGTAAAGGGCTTGCTCACGCCGTTTTTCTGCCACAAATTGCGATTGAGGAAGGATGGGGCAAAATAGACACCTTACGGCATCTTTGCCAAAAAGCAGGATTGCCAAAAGACGCATGGAAAGACGATAGAATGGAATTTTATGTTTTTACCACAAATGTATTTAACGAAGTAGATACTATTTAACATGCAATTCTCTACAATCGGTTATATTTTCCCCTTAGGTTTACAATACGCGGTATTTAGTCTTGGATAGTCAGGCAAAAAAACTTCTCCTGCAAATTGCCCGGAAACAAATTGAGGCTGCGGTAAAACAAGAGCCTATGCCTTTTATTCTCTGTGATCATTCTGATCTTCAGGGGAGAGAAGGTGCTTTTGTAACCTTAAGAACACATGGAGAACTCAGAGGTTGTATCGGTCGTTTTATATCAGATATACCGCTCTACCAATTAATCTCTGAGCTTGCTATTTCCTCGGCAACAGAAGACTTCCGATTCGCATCTAATCGTATCAAATTGTCTGAATTAACCAACCTGGAAATCGAAATATCTATCGTATCGGAATTAAGACCTATTAAAAATCCCTTCGATTTTGAGCTTGGAAAACATGGCATATTCATAAAAAGAGGGATTCAGATAGGATGTTTATTGCCACAAGTAGCTGTAGAGACCGGATGGAATAAAGCGAAATTGCTCTCTTACTGCTGTTCGGGTAAAGCAAATTTACCTTCTGATGCCTGGAAATCTAAAGATATTGAAATATTCACCTTTACCGTTGAGATTATTGAAGAAAAAGATAAAATTTAGTTTTCTTAAACAGGAAAACTATTTACCTTTTTTTTCAAAACTGCGCCCCAAATAAAAAATTACCGCGCCGATAAACAGCAAAAGAACTTCTATCTTCATAGAATCCCGGGCGATCCCAAAATACAGTGCATCTAACACAACAATCATACCAATAATTTGTATAATCCTGCCAAGTGTCATTACATTAACCTAATTTTTCTGCAAGTTCTATCGCTTTCAATAGACCCTTAGCCTTATTTAAAGTCTCCTCATATTCCCGTTCCGGAATAGAATCCGCAACAATTCCGGCGCCGGCCTGGATGTAAGCATCGTTGTTTTTTAAGAGAATAGTGCGGATCGTGATACACGTATTTACGTTTCCAAAGAAATCGAAATATCCAACAGCTCCTCCATAGGGACCTCGCTTCGTAGGCTCGATTTCATCAATAATTTCCATTGCTCTTATTTTTGGCGCGCCAGACAAGGTACCGGCAGGTAAACATGCTTTTAAAGAATCAAAGGCATTTTTATCTTCCTGCAATACACCACATACACTGGATGTTATATGCATTACATGTGAATATTTTTCAATTACCATCTTTTCTTCAATATGTACACTACCATAGCGCGACACCCTTCCCACATCATTCCTTCCCAGGTCTAAAAGCATGATATGCTCAGCGCGCTCTTTAGGGTCTGTAATCAATTCCTGAGCAAATATTGTATCTTCTGTATCATCTTTCCCTCTTTTTCTCGTGCCGGCGATAGGCCTTACAGTAATCTTCGCATCTTCCACCTTTACCATAACTTCAGGTGAAGACCCAATGAGTTTCAGATTCCCCAGCTTTAAATAAAACATATAGGGGGATGGATTGATCACCCGTAAAACGCGGTAGATATCGAATGGATCCGCCTGCGTTTGTGTCTTTAAGCGTTGAGAAATAACTACCTGGAATATATCCCCCGCACGAATATATTCCTTGCACCGATCTACAGCTTTCAGAAAATCAGCCTTTGGGAAATTCGAAGAAAACGAAATATTGACTTCTCCATGAGTCGTAATATCATCACTTAAAGATGTTACCGGTGTTCGAAGTTTTTCGATGATACGATCGATCTTTTGTGTTACTTCTGTATATATACCCTCTCCATATTCTTTATGAATGTGCGCTGTACAAACAACCTTAATAGTTTTTGTTACATGATCGAATATAATTATCGTATTATAAAACATCACCTGTATATCAGGAAGCGACAGATCATCATGAGGCGGATTGGGAAGCCGCTCAAAATAGCGTACCGTATCGTACCCAAGATAACCAGCGGCACAGCTAAAAAATTTTGGCAGACCCTGTACCTGAACAGGGATAAAGGCCTTCATTTCCTTATGTAAAACCTCTAAAGGGTCTTCTGCATATAGTATTTTTTGCTCATGGGCGCCTCGTTTTATCTCTACACGATTACCAAACGAAGTAAATTCAATAAACGGGTCTGAACCAAGAAGCGAATAGCGGGCAATCTTTTCTCCGCCCGCAGCGCTTTCAAGTAAAAATGCACAGTCAGTATCTGAAATCTTCTGAAATGCGGATACCGGCGTGAGGGTATCTGCAAATAATTGCCGATAGACAGGAATAATGTTACCTTTTCCGGTTTCTGCCAACTGCTTAAATTCGTCAAAGGTGGGAAAATATCTATTGTTCATAATCTTAGGAATTTCCATCTATTATGTAGAGTGCCCTATCAGGGTTGTTCTGCAAGACTAAGGCCTTGCCCTACATTTTAATACCTTAACTTAGCTCGCTACTATACGCCTGACAATAAAACAAATAAAATACAAGTATACCAAATAATTTAATTTCAAGAAATTATTTTATTTTGCCGATTACAATTTTAGCAAAAAAAATGGGTGTTGCATATGCAACACCCATTATAGGTATATAATGACACTACATTAAAAATTAAAAACAACTGAATCAACAATTAGAACGTAACCGTGGTTTGCAGATAACCCCAGTGGGTATCAATATCATCGATTTCATCCTCGATCCAATCCTCTGGTCTGAAAAAGGAATATCCAGCAAGGATTTTAACGTTTTTATACAGGTCGTAGCTTACGGTTAAATCTATTTCTTGTGCAAGGTTATCATCGTTACTTGCATAACTGCCACCAACACCGCCAGGCCTTGTACCGGTAGCAAGTAAACCATTAGCAAAATACCAACCATCTTCCTCTTCATCCAGCAAGAAGTAATGATAATCGACCTGTACCGTCAATTTGTTTGTAGGCACAACCTTTATATTACCCCTGAAGTCATGTATGTTTTGCCAGGAAATCAAATCGATGAAACCATAGTTTCCCTGCCAGTGGTTTGTTGGATAGAGGTTATCAAACGTCTTGTGGTCATTATCCGAAGGATCATCATCACCTGAAGCATAATCATATTCAACACCAACACGGGGTGTCCATGGCAATTCTTTGAAGGTATAACCCGCTCTGGCGGCAATAGCCCATGCCTCCTGGTCCTGAGTTCCATACTCTCCACCCTGGAAGTGTGACTCTACCGTATAATCTATAGCATCTAAACCTGGAACCTTTCCATCGATCCTTATACCGAAATCGTGGATAACAACGTCATCCGAAGCTCCTACAGGATCAAATCCTGTTGCGGTAGCACTATTAGCGACACTGTCCTGGTCGTTTTTCTGAATATACATAAGCTCTAATAAAGCGCCGGGTATAAGCTTTTTGAATCCTAACTGTGCTGCATAAATATTTTCATCAGAATTGCCATCGTTATCAGTTTCTGCAGTCGTCCAGCCATCTTCATCTACCTTTGCGGCAAACGCCTCAGCATGTATGGCATCCGTATCCCACATAAAACGTCCACCATCGAATGTACGGCCAACGTTAGACCATACAAAGTTACCGATAACCCTATGATCTCCCCATATAATTTCCTGACGACCAACCCTTACTGTTAACGGAAGATCAAATAACTTTTTTAAATCAAAATAACCTTGATGAATATCTAAAATGGTATTCTCATCATAAGCATGCGCAAATCCGACCGTAGTACCTTCTGCACCAAATGTCCTTGCATCTTGAAGCTGAATAAATACCCTTAAATGCTCATTTACATCAGCATCTGCCCAGAGTCTTGTTTGATTCAAGATGTAATCATCATCCACTGACCTATTCCTTGTAGTAGCAGGTCCTGAACCACCAGGCAGGGTTGCATTGCTTGTTGGTACCTGGTAAAAACCGTTTGCATATTCCGCCCTTGTTCTGATCTGGCCGCCGAGCTTTACCCTCTTTGCAAACTCGGAGTAAACATTTCCTGTTATATCTTCAGCCTTTAGGGTAGGCTCCGCCTGGGCAGCGGTTTTCATTTCTTCCTTTAATGTATTAACCTCATTTCTCAATGCTTCAACATCCTCTTTTGCATCAGATGATGCATCTGCCGTTAATTTCTCCTGCTTAACAGACTCGATCTGCTCCGTTAGGCTTGAAACGGATGCCTTTAAAGCATTTAACTCCTTTTCCATGTCTTCTATAGACTTTCCATCCGCCCCAAACGACTGGGTACAGGTTGCAACGCAGAAGACGGCGGTAGCAAAACCACCCATACAGGTCTTCCACAAAGCTTTCTTCATTATTCTCCCTCCTTATATAAAAGGACAAATAGGACCCTAAGCTAAACGAGACTCAGTCAATAAAACCTAAATACTACTAAAAATTAATCTTAGAGTAGTTAGCCTCCTTTCTCCTCCTCTTTCTTTTCTAAAAAGCATTTTAGCAAAGCGGGACATTATAGTAATAAAACTAAAAAAGTCAAGCCTTTTTATAAAACCTAAAATTACAGCCGGCAGCCAGACACGAAAGAGCGCAGATGAACACGGGTTTTTGACAATATTTATAAGAAGCTATGTTCATCATCTATTAAAATTGGTAATTTATAAATATACCTGTATACCATAATATTAAACTGTATCTTGTTATGGAATTTAGACGGTGTATGCAATAAAGACAAATATCATTCCCAAAACATTATTCTTGGATAAATATTACATTAGTAATTACATAACAATCATTTATAGTAAAAGCCAAT
>JAANMX010000934.1_pt1 | contig 35875 bp, 34 predicted proteins | sample 7279681 | NCBI WGS metagenome assembly JAANMX01 (sample SAMN14094542, study PRJNA606508) | bioreactor metagenome | isolation source: A lab-scale SPAN reactor treating ammonium-rich wastewater day 351 | place: Ireland: Galway | collected 2018-01-01 | reverse complement strand
GCCGCCCTGGCCGCCATCGAGCGCGGCGAGGATGCCGAGGATCTGCCCGTGGTCAGCAAGATCATGAAGGGCAAGGTGAACCGGCGGGTGATCTACCTGGCGGTGCTGCTCCATGACATCGGCAAGGGCCGGGCCGAGGATCACTCGATCCTGGGCGCGCGGCTGGCGCGGCGCATCTGCACCCGCTTCGGCCTGCCGGCGGACGAGATCGAGACCATCGAATGGCTGATCCGCAACCACCTGCTGATGTCGGACGTGGCGCAGAAGCGCGACATCGCCGATCCGCGCACGCTGCGCGACTTCGCCAAGGCGGTCAAGACCACCAAGCGGCTGGACATGCTGCTGGTGCTGACCGTCTGCGACATCCGCGGCGTCGGCCCCGGCACCTGGAACAACTGGAAGGCGATGCTGCTGCGCAAGCTGCACCAGGAAACCAAGCTGGCGCTGGAAAACGGCCTCGAGGAGCTGAACCGCGACAAGCGCATCGGCGAGGCCAAGCGGTCGCTGCGCCACCTGCTGACCGCCAAGGGCTGGGAGCCCAGGGCGATCAAGGCCGAGCTGGGCCGGCATTACGACAACTATTGGCCGGGCCTGCCGACCGAGACGCAATATGTCTTTGCCGAGATGCTCAAGGATCTGGGCGAGGACGAGATCCGCACCGACCTGCATCCCGACACCGACCGCGACGCGACGCGGGCGGCCTTCGTGCTGGCCGACCATCCCGGCATCTTCTCGCGCATGGCGGGGGCGCTGGCGCTGGTGGGCGCCAATATCGTCGATGCGCGCACCTATACCACCAAGGACGGTTTCGCGACCGCGGTGTTCTGGTTGCAGGACGCGGACGGCCATCCCTATGCCGCCGACCGGCTGCCGCGGCTGCGCACCATGATCCAGCGCACCCTGGGCGGCGAGATCGTCGCGCGCGAGGCCCTGGCCGGCCGCGACAAGCCCAAGAAGCGCGAGGCCGCCTTCCGCTTCCCGACCCATGTCACCTTCGACAACGAGGCCTCCGATGTCTATACGGTGATCGAGGTCGATACCCGCGACCGGCCCGGCCTGCTCTACGACCTGACCCGGACCCTGGCCGACAACCACATCCAGATCGCCAGCGCCGTGATCGCCACCTTCGGCGCGCAGGTGGTCGACACCTTCTATGTCAAGGACATGTTCGGGCTGAAGCTGCACCAGCCGGGCCGCCGCGAAGCACTGGAAAAGAAGCTGCGCCAGGCGATCAAGGACGGGGCCGAGCGCGCCGAACGCGCCGAACGCGCCGAGCGCCCGCTGGGCGGATCGTTCTGAGGGACAGGGGATGCAACCGATCAGACTAATCCGGGGCTTTCTCTCGGTGGGGGCATGGACTCTGGCCAGCCGCGTCGTGGGCTTCGTGCGCGACGTGATGATCGCGGCCTACCTGGGCACCGGCCCGGTGGCGCAGGCCTATATCGTCGCCTTCACCCTGCCCAACATGTTCCGCCGCTTCTTTGCCGAGGGCGCCTTCAACACCGCCTTCGTGCCGATGTTCGCCAAGCGGCTGGAAAGCGGCGAGAACCCGCGCGGCTTTGCCGAGGAAGCCTTCGCCGGGCTGGCCACGGTGGTCCTGGCGGTCTCGCTGATCGCGCATATCGCCATGCCCTGGCTGGTGCTGATGCAGGCGGCGGGCTTTCAGGGCGACGAGCGCTTCGACCTGGCGGTGATCTATGGCCGGATCTGCTTTCCCTATATCCTGTTCATCTCGCTGACGGCGCTGCTCTCGGGGCTGCTGAACGCGGGCGGGCGCTTCATGGCGGCGGCGGCCGCGCCGGTGCTGATGAACTTCATCCTGATCGCGGCCATGCTGCTGGCGGATCGCCATGGCTGGGACATGGGGCTGGCCATGGCCTGGTCCACGCCGATCTCCGGGCTGGCACAGCTTTTCACCGTCTGGTGGGCGGCCAAGCGCATGGGCTTTGCGCTGCGCCTGCGCCGGCCGCGGCTGTCGCCGGACATGCGCCGGCTGCTGGCCGTGGCGGCGCCCGCGGTGCTGGCGGGCGGCGTGGTGCAGGTCAACCTGCTGGTCGGCCGCCAGGTCGGCTCGTTCTTCGACCGCGGCATCGCCTGGCTGACCAATGCCGACCGGCTGTATCAGCTGCCCTTGGGTGTCGTCGGCATCGCCATCGGCATCGTGCTGCTGCCCGACATCTCGCGCCGGCTGAAGAACGGCGACACCGGCGGCGGCCGCCATGCCTATAACCGCGCCGCGGAATTTGCGCTGTTCCTGACCGTTCCGGCGGCCGTGGCGCTGGTCATCGCGGCCTATCCTCTGATCTCGGTGCTGTTCCGGCGCGGCGCCTTCCTGACCGCCGATGTCGGCCCGACCGCGCTGGCGCTGGCGATCTATGGCCTGGGGCTGCCGGCCTTTGTCTTGCAAAAGGTGCTGCAACCCTTGTATTTCGCGCGCGAGGACACCCGCACCCCGTTCCGCTTCGCGGTCTGGTCCATGGTGGTCAATGCGGTGGTGGCGCTGGGGCTTGCGCCCTTCATCGGCTTTTCCGCCGCCGCCTGGGGCACCACCATCGCCGGCTGGACCATGGCGGCGCAGCTGTGGCGCGGCACCCGCGCCTTTGGCGAGGCGGCCGCGCTTGACGACCGCTTCCGCCACCGCCTGCCCCGCATCTGCGCCGCCTCCGCCGTCATGGGCGCGGTGATCTGGGGGCTGATGCTGGCCTTGGGCGATGCGCTGGAGCAGCCCGGCACCCGCTATCTGGCGCTGTCCGCGCTGGTCTTCGGCGGGCTGGCCGCCTATGGCGCGGCGGCGCTGGTCCTTGGCGCCTTCCGCCCCTCGGACCTGCGCGCGGGCCTGCGCCGTCAGCGCTGACGGATCTGGCGCATCACCCGCGCGATCCCGCCCGGCACCAGCACGAAGGACAAAAGGAAGCCGCAGCAGAAACCGGCGATCTCGGCGATCCAGGTCAGGCTGCCGTCCTGGAACAGGATGGCGAAGACCAGCTGGAAGGCCAGCAGCAGGCCGATCAGCACGAAGGCCCGCAGCCGGTTCGCGTTCTCCTGCCCCAGCCGGGTCCAGAGCAGGAAGGTAAAGGCGCCGACGAAACCATAGACCGCCGGATAGCCGCCGATCAGCGCCTGGAAGCGGAATTGCGGCAAAAGCCCCGCGGCCAGCGTATAGACCAGCGCGCCGCCGATGGCCGAGCCGAAGAACAGCGCGGCCACCGCCCAGGCGCGGAACTGATGCGCGATCAGGTTCCCCAGGGCCAGGGTAAAGACGATGACGAACAGTGCATGCGTCAGCGACAGATGCACGAAGGAATAGGTCAGGATGCGCCAGCTCTGGTCCAGCACCACCATGCGCATCTGCCACAGCCGCAGCACCAGCTCGGGGATATAGGCGGTGCGCTCGACCGCGATCTGGCGCATGGCAAGGCCGGCGCCCGGCCCGCCGCCGCCAAGAAAGCCCATCTGGGCCAGGCCGAACACCGCCTCGCAGGCGATCATCGGCAGGGCGATCATCCACACCACGGCGGGCACGGGGTTCAGGGGCGATTCGTCGTAACCGGGTCGCATCATGGCTCCTTTCCAGTGGGCTGTTGCGCCCGGACGGGGCAAGGGGTAAGCCAGCCACCGGGATTTTCCAAGCAGGTAGTGCCATGACCACGAGCTTCGCCAAGCGCATCTTTTCCGGCATCCAGCCCTCGGGCGGGCTGACGCTGGGCAATTACCTGGGCGCGCTGAAACGCTTTGCGGACTATCAGGGCAAGGGGGCCGAAACGATCTATTGCGTCGTGGACCTGCATGCGATCACCGTCTGGCAGGATCCCGAAAAGCTGCGCCACAACACCCGCGAGGTCGCGGCGGCCTTCATGGCCTCGGGCGTGGACCCCGAGGTCTCGATCCTGTTCAACCAGAGCCAGGTCAGCCAGCACGCCGAACTTGCCTGGCTTTTCAATACCGTGGCGCGGGTGGGCTGGATGTATCGCATGACCCAGTTCAAGGACAAGGCCGGCAAGAACAGCGAAAATTCCAGCCTGGGCCTGCTGGCCTATCCGTCGCTGATGGCCGCCGACATCCTGGCCTATCACGCCACTGCCGTCCCGGTGGGCGAGGACCAGAAGCAGCACCTTGAACTGACCCGCGACATCGCCGCCAAGTTCAACCACGACTACGGCATCGATTTCTTCCCGATCACCGAGCCGCTGATCGAGGGCACGGCGACCCGCGTCATGTCCCTGCGCGACGGCAGCAAGAAGATGTCGAAATCCGATCCTTCGGACGCCAGCCGCATCAACCTGACCGACGATGCCGACGCCATCGCGCAGAAGATCCGCAAGGCGCGCACCGATGCCGACCCGCTGCCGGGGTCGATGGAGGGGCTGAAGGACCGGCCCGAGGCGAAGAACCTGGTCAACATCTATGCCGCGCTGACCGGCGAGAGCGGCGACCAGGTGCTGGCGCGGTTCGAGGGCCAGGGCTTCGGCGCCTTCAAGCCGGCCTTGGCCGAGGTCGCGGTCGAGGCGCTGGCGCCGATCACCCGGCGCATGACCGATTTCATGGCCGACCCGGCCGAGATCGACCGCATCCTGGGCCGCGGCGCCGGCCAGGCCGAGGCCATCGCCCACCCGATCGTCGAGCGCACCAAGGACATCATGGGCATGATCCGCTCGCGCTGAGCGCCGGGCAGTCCCACCGAATGTTTCAATGACTTCCCCGCAGGATGGGCTATGATTCCCCATCCTGCCGCAAAACGGGAAAAACCATGCCTGATCAATTGTCGAGGATGCTCGGCGAACGCCCATGGTTGCTGGCCGATGGGGCGACCGGGACCAATCTTTACAACATGGGGCTGGCATCGGGCCAGGCGCCGGACCTGTGGTGCGAGACCCATCCCGACAAGGTGCGCGCGCTGCACCGGCAGATGATCGCCTCGGGCGCGGACATCATCCTGACCAACAGCTTCGGCGCCAATGCCAGCCGGCTGCGGCTGGCCAAGGCGCAGGACCGCGTGGCCGCGCTGAACCGCGCCGCCGCCCGCCTGGCGCGCGAGGCCGCGGCCGAGGTCGGCCGCGCCGTCGTCGTCGCCGGCTCGGTCGGCCCCATCGGCGAGATCATGGCCCCCATGGGCCGGCTGACCGAGGCCGATGCCACCGCCATGTTCACCCAGCAGGCGCAGGCGCTGAAAGAGGGCGGCGCCGACGTGCTGTGGATCGAGACGATCAGCGCCGCCGAGGAAATGCGCGCCGCCGCCAAGGCCGCGCAAAGCGTCGGCATGCCCTGGTGCGGCATGATGAGCTTTGAGCCGGGCGGGCGCAGCATGATGGGGGTGACGCCGCCGCAGCTTGCCTCGCTGATCGACCGGCTGCCGCATCCGCCCCTGGCCTATGGCGCGAATTGCGGCACCGGCCCGGCCGAGCTGCTGCTGGCCGTGGCCGGGTTCGCCGCCTCGGGCAACGAGCGCCCCCTGATCGCCAAGCCCAATGCCGGGGTGCCGCGCTATCAGGACGGCGGGCTGATCTATGACGCGACGCCCGAGGTCATGGCCGAATTCGCCGTGCTGGCGCGCGACATGGGCGTGCGCATCATCGGCGGCTGCTGCGGCACCACGCCCGCGCATCTGGCCGCCATGCGCGATGCGCTGGTCGCCGCGCCGCGCGGCCCGCGCCCCTCGCCCGAACGCATCTCGGCCCGCATCGCCCAGGCCATGGGGCCGGGCGAATAGTCAGAACAGCGACAGCTGGTCCCCCGCCCTGGGCGGCGGGCCGAAGCGGCTGCAATCCAGCACTTCGGATTCGCGCTGCAATCCCAGCCGCTTGCGGGCCAGGCGGAAACGCTGGAGCAGCAGGCCGGCCTCGGGCCCCTCGCCGCGCATGCGGCTGCCGAAACGCGGGTCGTTGTCGCGCCCGCCGCGCATCGCCTGCACCCGCGCCATGACATGCGCGGCCTTGCCGGGATGATGGCGCTCCAGCCAGTCGCGGAACAGGGGCGCCACCTCCAGCGGCAGGCGGATCGGGATCATGCTGGCCGCGGTCGCCCCGGCGTCGCGGGCGGCCTGCATGATGCGCTCGACCTCATGCTCGGTCAGCACCGGGATCACCGGCGCCACCATGACGCGGACCGGAACCCCTGCCCCGGCCAGCGCCCGGATCATGCGCAGCCGGGTCGCCGGCGCCGGCGCGCGCGGCTCCATCTGCCGCGCCAGTTCCGCGTCCAGCGTGGTGATCGAGACCCCGGCCAGCACCTGCCCCCTGGCCGCCATCGCTCCCAGCAGGTCCACGTCGCGCATGACGGTCGCGCCCCGCGTCACCAGGCTCAGCGGGTGGTTCCAATCGTGCAGAACCTGCAGGCAGCCGCGCATGATGCCCAGCTTGGCCTCGATGGGCTGGTAGGGGTCGGTATTGGTGCCGAAGGCGATGGGCGCGACGGCATAGCCGCGCCGGCCGATCTCGGCCTCCAGCAATTCGGGGGCATTGGGCTTGGCGACGATCCGCGTCTCGAAATCCAGCCCCGGCGACAGGCCCAGATAGGCGTGGCTCGGCCGGGCGAAGCAATAGATGCAGCCATGCTCGCAGCCGCGATAGGGGTTGATCGAGCGGTCGAAGGAAATGTCGGGCGACGTGTTGCGGGCGATGATCGAGCGCGCCCGCTCCTGCGTGACCTCGGTGCGCAGCAGGTCCTGCTCTTCGGGGATGTCCCAGCCGTCATGCTCGCGCTCGGTCCGGTAGGGCTCGAAGCGCGCGGCGGGGCGCGAGTCGGCACCGCGGGCGCGCAGGATCTCGTCGGGATTGCGGGGTGGCAGGCTCATGCCACCAGACTAGAACATTACGTGAACATTTTCCAGATCGCGCCGCGAAAGCGCAGCCGGAATCGGCAGCGGAACGCGCAAAGCCGGATCGGGGGCTTTTCGGCGCGCCCCGGCGGGGCCATATTGAAGGCAACGGAGGATGCCATGCCGCTGCCGCATTTCCTGATCCTGATCCTTGCCGTGATCCTGGCCGCCGGGCTGACGATCTGGGCTGCAAGCGCCATCGGCATTCCGCTGTTCGCGCTGGGGTTCCTGGCGCTGCTTGCGGCGGCGATCGCGCATCTGACGACGCGCGATCACCGAAGCTAGTCACCCCGCCACAACAGGCGGGCGGGTTGGAGAAAGGGCGCTGCTGGCGCCGTTTTCCGTTTTTTCTGCGGCGTCACGCCGCGGCATTGCCCGGCTTCTCGGCGCTTTCCTTGACGGCCGAAAGCGCCGCCTCTTCCGTCCAAGCCCGCCCATTCGCATTCGGATCGTTCAGGACCGTCCAGGCCCAGGCGGCGACGCCCGGCTGTTTCGGATCGTGACAGATGCGCCCGACCGGCTCCTCATTGCGGCAAATGGTCCAGTCGCCCGAAACGGGTTTGCCGTCCACCACGGTCTGAATACGTGTCCACATACGAGATCCTTTCTTGTCTTTTCGTTGATCGCCCTGCATGGCCGCAACTTGCGGGCAGCCATGCGCGCGGACGATGGTCGCAGCGCCGGACGAATCCGAATCGGCGCGTCATCAGGCTTGATGTCATCACGCAAACCTGACGGTTTCTTTAACCGGCATTGCGCGGCGCTGCAATAAATCCGCTGCGTCCGGCGCGGCCGTGCCTAGTCCGACAGCAGTTCCGTATCCCAGTAGAGGAAATCCATCCAGCTTTCATGCAGGTGATTCGGCGGGAAGCGCCGGCCTATGGCATGCATCTCGTCGGGGGTGGGCCGGCGCGGCGGGCGGCGCAGCCGCAGCCCCGAATTCTTCAGCGATTTGTTGGCCTTCCTCAGGTTGCAGGGCGAACAGGCGGCGACGACATTCTCCCAGCTGGTCACGCCGCCGCGCGATCGCGGCACCACGTGGTCGAAGGTCAGCTCGCCCTTGGCGCCGCAATACTGGCAGCAGAATTCGTCCCGCAGAAAAAGATTGAAGCGCGTGAAGGCCACGCGCTTCTGGGGTTTGACGTAATCTTTCAGCACGACAACCGAGGGGATGCGTATCGCGTGATGCTGGCTTCGCACCACCTCGTCATATTCGGCGATGATCTGGACCCGGTCCAGGAACACCGCCTTCACCGCCTCCTGCCAGGGCCAGAGCGACAGCGGATAGTAGCTGAGCGGTCTGAAGTCGGCGTTTAGAACCAGTGCGGGATGGTGGCGCGAGAAGGATGGCTCGCGCACGAATTGGGTTCGAAATTCGCCATGGTCGTCCAGCATCGGCCCTCGCTTCGCCTTGTCCGGGACGGGTCAGAACATGGCACCGACTATATATCGCGGCTCCGGGCTGACAAGTCCCTGAATATATGCCTGGCGCACAAATAGCCGGGGGGCGTGACAGGCGCGTGACAAGGACTGACTGGGGCTTGCCGCGCCTTATTGCGACGAGGCGATCTTCATCAGCACCAGCCCCGCCACGATCAGCACGGCGGCGACAAGGCGCAGCGCGTCGGCCGATTCGCCCAGCAGCAGCACGCCCAGGACGAAGGTGCCGACCGCGCCGATGCCGGTCCAGATGACATAGGCGGTCCCCAGCGGCAGCACCTTCATCGACAGCGACAGGAACCAGACGCTGGCCACCATGGCGACCAGGGTGATCGCGGTGGGCCAGGGCCGGGTGAAGCCCTCGGACTGTTTCATGGCAAAGGCCCAGATCACCTCGAGCAATCCCGCCACGCCCAGATAGATCCATGCCATGCAGCGCCTCCGGTCCTTTCGGGCAAGCTGTCGCGCGCGGCGCGGCCAAGGTCAAGCCGGGCTGGCCTGCCCGGCGGATTGCTGGCAAGATCGGGCCATGACCAAGCCCCCGACAACGCCGCCCCGGCTGACCGGCACGCTGGAATCCGCGCTTTACGCCGAGGATCTGGGCGAGGCCGCCCGTTTCTGGACCGAGATCATCGGCCTGCCCGAGATCGCCCGCGTGCCCGGCCGGCACGTGTTCTTTCGCTGCGGGACGCAGGTGCTGCTGGTGTTCCGCGCCAGTGCGACGCGCGTGCCGCCCAAGCCCGACGCCCGCCTGCCCGTGCCGCCGCATGGCAGCGAGGGGCCGGGGCATTTCTGCATGGGCGCCGAGCCGGGCATGTTCGACGCCTGGCGCGCGCATCTGGAAGCGTCGGGGGTAGAGATCGAGGCCGATTTCATCTGGCCCCAAGGCGGCCGGTCGCTGTATTTCCGCGACCCGGCCGGAAACTCCATCGAGATCGCCGATCCCGCCATCTGGGCGTGACCCGGCGGCTCGGCCGCAGGGATCAGCGGCGGGCGCGCACCGCCACGGGCTGCGGCGCCAGAAGACGCAGGGAAACCATGCCGGCCGGAATCAGGGCGATTGCGGTCATCCAGATCAGGGTCATGTGCGTTCTCCTCGTCTCATCCTCTTATCAGGAAGGTAGGGACTGCTGTTCCTTTCGCAAGTGCGAAATCGCTCAAAGCGTCACGACCTCGCGGCAAACCGCTCTTTCAGGAAGGCCAGCGCCACCGACAGCCCGTCGGGCGAGATACCGTGACCGGTGCCCTTCATCACATGACCGTAGACGGTGAAGCCGGCCTTTTGCAGCGCCTCGCCGGCGATGCCCATGCTTTCGAAGGGCACGACCGGATCCTGGTCGCCATGGATCAGCAGGACCGGCGGCTTGACCCGCGCCTGCCCCGCGCCCTCGGGGTCCAGCAACCGGCCCGAGAAGCCGACCACCCCGGCGATCTCTTCGTCGCGCTGCGGCGCCACGGCCAGGGCCATCATCGTGCCCTGCGAAAACCCGACCAGCGCCAGCCGGTCCGCCGCCAGCCCCTCATCCGCCAGGATCTTGTCCAGGAAGGCGTTGATGTCCTCGAAGGATTGCGCGGCCGAGGCCTGGGCCTGCGCCTCGGACGAGCCGTCCATCCAGGGGATCGGGAACCACTGGTAGCCCATCGGATTGTTGAGGCAGGGCTCGGGCGCGTTCGGGGCATGGAAGGCAGTGCCGGGCAGATGCGGCGCCAGCGGATCGGCCAGGCCCAGCAGGTCGGCCCCGTCGGCGCCATAGCCGTGCAGGAAGACCACCACCGAATCGGCCTTGCGCGGGCCCTTGCGTTCGGATTTCAACTCGCGCGGCATCTCGTCCCCCTTCAGCGGACGCCCTCGCGCCCTTTCGCGACCCGGTAATAGGCCCAGAGCGCCCGGCCCGCAACCGCCCGCCAGGGCCGCCAGGGCTCGGCCAGTTCGGCCAGCGCCGCCGGGCGGGGCCGCTCGGCCAGGCCGTAGAGCAGCCGCGCCGCCTCGGCCAGCGCCAGGTCGCCCGAGGCGAAGGCATCGGCGCGGCCAAGCGCGAATTTCAGATAGATGTCGGCCGTCCAGCGCCCGATGCCGGGCAGCGCGGTCAGCCGGGCGATCACCTCGTCGTCGGGCAAGGCGCGCAGCCCCGCCCAATCAAGCTGCGCCGTGGCGATGCCGCGAAGATAGCGGATCTTCGGCCGCGACAGGCCGGCGGCGCGCAGCGCCTCGTCATCGGCGGCGGCGATCCCCGCCTCGTCGGCCAGGCCGGCCGCGGCCATGCGCGCGCCGATGGCATTCGCCGCCTGGACCGAGATCTGCTGCGAGACGACGGCATCGCGAATCGCCGGAAAGCCCTCGGGCCAGCGCCGCAGCGGCAGGGGCAGCAGCGCCGGCAATTCGCGCGCCCAGACCGGGCAGGCCCGCATCAGATGCGCCGCGCCTTCCTCCAGGTCGGCGGCGGCGCGGATCTCGCGCATCAGCCCTCGTCCTCGTCGGCCAGCCGCGCCTCTTCCTTCAGCCGGGTCTCGAAGGCCATCGAGATGTGGTGGCGCAGCGCCTGTTCGGCAGCCGGCCCGTCATGGGCGGCGATGGCTTCGACGATGGCCTGGTGCTCGTCCAGCGTGACCACGTCGCGGCCCTGCGCCGCCAGGCTGGTGCGCGCCATCAAGGCCATGCTGCGATGCACCAGGTCCAACTGCTGGACCAGATAGCGGTTGTGCGAGGCCAGGTGGATCTGGTGGTGAAAGCGACGATTGGCCCGCGCCAGCGCCTGCGGGTCGCCCAGGATGGCGCGGTCGTCCTCGACCATGCCGGCCAGGACGCGCACCTCCTCGGGCGTGGCGTGGCGCGCGGCCAGCCGCGCCGCCAGCGCCTCGAGTTCCGCGCGCACGGTGTAAAGCTCGGCCAGCTGGTTGTGGTCCAGCGTGGCAACGATCAGGCTGCGCCCGTCGCGCTTGAGCATGGACTGGGTCTCCAGCCGCTGCAAAGCCTCGCGGACCGGGGTGCGCGAGACGCCGAAGCGTTCGGCCAGCTCGGATTCGACCAGCCGGTCGCCGGGGCGGTAAATGCCATTGTCGATGGCCGAGAGGATCAGGGAATAGGCGTCTTTCATGGGACGCACGATCCGCGCTTGCAACGGCGATTGCAAGCGCCATGCCGCAGGTTTAGGCAGGGATCATGGATTTTCGGCATGTCACCACCTGGATCTTCGATCTGGACAACACCCTTTATGCGCCCGAGGTCAGGCTTTTCGCCCAGATCGAGCGGCGCATGACCGCCTTTGTCATGCGCGAGCTGCGCGTGACCGAGGCCGAGGCCAACCGGCTGCGCAACCATTACTGGCGCCAGCACGGCACCACGCTGGCGGGGCTGATGGCCGAGCATGGCGTCGATCCCCTGCCCTATCTGCGCGAGGTCCATGACATCGACTTCACCGTGCTGACGCCCGACCCGGCGCTGGCCGGGCTGATCTCGGCCCTGCCCGGCCGCAAGATCGTGCATACCAACGGCGACAGCGCCTATGCGGCGCGGGTGCTGGAACATCGCGGGCTGATGGTCTTCGACGCCATCCACGGCGTCGAGGAGGCGGATTTCCACCCCAAGCCCGACCCGCGCGCTTATGCCGCAGTCCAGGCCGCCGAGGGGTTCGACCCCGCCCAGGCCGCCATGTTCGAGGACGACCCCAGGAACCTCGCCATCCCGCATTCGCTTGGAATGCGGACGATTCTGGTCGGTGCGGGCCGCCACGGCCCGGACGAGCTGGCCCAGGATCACGACCACGGCCCGCATGTGCATTACCGCACCGGGGATCTGGGTGCCTTCCTGCACGGGCTTGCCGCAAGCCTAAGCTTGGGTAAGATCTGAAATTCGCCGACAGGAAACCGAAAAAAGAACAGGGAACGCGCATGTCCGAACCGCTTACTCCCGCCGAGGCCCAGGCCGAGGCGCGCACCGCCACCGCCCTTTACATCTTCGCGCTGCTGGTCGTCGTGCTGGCGGTTGTCGGCGTCCTGATCTGGGGCCTGCCGGCGCTCGGCATACTCGGCCTTGCGGCGACGCTGCTGATGTTCCTCATGCTCGGCGCCTATGCGGCCGGGTTCTAGGCCGACCCGCACCGACCCCCTCACCAGACCCGGCGCCAGACCATGCAGATCGACGATACCGAGATCCTCGTTTCCGGCGGCGGCATCGCCGGGCTGATCGCCGCGGCCGCCTTCGGCAGCGCCGGGCATTCCGTGACCTGCGTGGACCCCGCCCCGCCCGTGACCGAGGAAGGCGCCCAGGGCTCGGACCTGCGCAGCACCGCCTTCCTGCACCCCTCGATCGCGGTGCTGCAGGCAGCCGGGCTCTGGGACCGGCTCGCGCCGCATGCCACCGCGCTCCAGGTCATGCGCATCATCGACGCCGGCGGGAAACTGTCGCAGGCGCGGCTGACGCGCGATTTCGACGCATCCGAGATCTCGGACCAGCCCTTCGGCTGGAACCTGCCGAACTGGCTCCTGAAACGGGAAATCTCGGCCCGGCTCGCCAGCCTGCAAAACGTCCGCTTCCTGCCCGGCACCGGCACCGCGGGCCTGCTGGTCCGCGACAGCGAGGCGCTGGCCACCTTGACCGACGGCAGCCGCATCCGGGCCCGGCTGGTGATCGGCGCCGACGGGCGCAACTCGCCCACCCGCGAGGCGCTCGGCATCGGCACCCGCACGCTGCGCTATGGGCAAAAGGCGCTGGCCTTCGCCGTGACCCACGAACGCCCGCACGACAACGTCTCGACCGAGATCCACCGCTCGGGCGGCCCCTTCACCCTGGTCCCCCTGCCCGACCGCGACGGCAAGCCCTCCTCGGCCGTGGTCTGGATGGAGCGCGGGCCGGAAACCGCCCGGCTGCGCGCCCTGCCGCGCGAGGCATTCGAGGCGGAACTGAACCGCCGCTCGGCCGGCGTTCTGGGCCAGCTGACCCAGGCGACGCGGCTGACGGAATGGCCGATCATCAGCCAGATCGCCGATCGCTTCACCGGCCCCCGCACGGCACTGATCGCCGAGGCCGCGCATGTCGTCCCGCCCATCGGCGCGCAGGGGCTGAACATGAGCCTCGCCGATCTCGCCTCGCTCATCGACCTCTCGGCCGGGGATCCCGGCAGCGCCCGGTCGCTTGCCGCCTACGAACGCCGCCGCCGCCCCGAGGCGCTGGCCCGGCTGGTCGGCATCGACGCGCTGAACCGCGCCAGCATGATCTCGGCCCGCCCGCTGCGCGACCTGCGCGCCGCCGCCCTGGGCGGGCTCTATGCCGTCGCCCCGGTGCGCCGCATCATGATGCGCGCGGGCCTGGGCGTGACCTGAGCCCCCTCCACCGTTTCCCAAATACTCATCCGGCCGGCCCAGCCAGCACCGCCCCGGACTTCTTCGTTCCCCAAATACTCAAGGGACCGCACCGCCGGGCGCGCCCTTCCCGGCTGGCGCGCGCCGGCGCAATCTGCCAGATAACGGCCATGGCCAAACCGATCACCGCCTTCACCTGCACCGCCTGCGGCGCCAGCCATCGCAAATGGGCCGGCCGCTGCGACGCCTGCGGCGCCTGGAACACCATCATCGAGGAAGCGCCGCTTTCCCAGGGCCCCGGCCGCGGCCTGGGCACGCTCAAGGGCAAGCCGATCCCGCTCTCGGGCCTTGCCACGCAGGACGCGCCGCCCCGGCGCGCCACCTCCGGCATCGCCGAGCTCGACCGGGTGCTGGGCGGCGGGCTGGTCCCCGGCTCGGCCATCCTCGTCGGCGGCGATCCGGGCATCGGCAAGTCCACCCTGCTGCTGCAGGCCGCCGCCGCCTTCGCCCGCGCCGGCCAGCAGGCGATCTATGTCTCGGGCGAGGAAGCCAGCGCCCAGGTCCGGCTGCGCGCGCAGCGCCTGGGCCTCGGCGACGCGCCCGTCCGCCTGGGCGCCGAGACCGCGTTGCGCGACATCCTGACCACGCTCGACGCCGAGCGGCCCGATGTGGCGGTGATCGACTCGATCCAGACGCTCTGGTCCGACCGGATCGAGGCCGCGCCCGGCTCGGTGGCGCAGGTCCGCGCCAGCGCCCATGAGCTTGTCACCTTCGCCAAGCGGCGCGGCACCTCGGTCATCCTCGTCGGCCATGTCACCAAGGAGGGCCAGATCGCCGGCCCGCGCGTGGTCGAGCACATGGTCGACACCGTGCTTTATTTCGAGGGCGAGCGCGGCCACCAGTTCCGCATCCTGCGCGCCCACAAGAACCGCTTCGGCCCGGCGGACGAGATCGGCGTCTTCGAGATGACCGGCGGCGGGCTGGCCGAGGTCGCCAACCCCTCGGCGCTGTTTTTGTCCGAACGCGGCGAGGCCAGCGCCGGCTCTGCGGTCTTTGCCGGGATCGAGGGCACCCGCCCGGTGCTGACCGAAGTGCAGGCGCTGGTCGCCCCCTCGACATTGGCAAGTCCCCGCCGAACCGTGGTCGGCCTCGACTCCGGCCGGGTCTCGACCATCCTCGCCGTGCTCGAGGCGCGCTGCGCCGTCCCCTTCGCCGGCCTCGACGTTTTCCTCAATGTTGCCGGGGGGATGCGGGTCAGCGAACCCGCCGCCGACCTGGCCATCGCCGCCGCGCTCCTCAGCGCGCGCGAGGACGTGGCGCTGCCGCCCGAGGCGGTGCTTTTCGGCGAAATCAGCCTGTCGGGCGCCCTGCGCCCCGTCGCCCAGGCGGAAAACAGGTTGAAAGAGGCGCAGAAACTTGGTTTTTCACGGGCGATCCTGCCTTCGGCGACCAAGGTCGAGGGCGTGGCCGGGATGCGGATCGACCGCATCGCGGATCTGACAAGTTTCGTGGGCGAGACATTCGGCGCCGGATGAACTCGTCCCAAAGACGCGGGCAATCCCGCGAAAGGGCGTGAAAATGGACGGATTCACCATCATCGACGGCATCGTCGCAGCCGTGATCATCCTCTCGGCGATCCTGGCCTATGCGCGGGGATTCGTGCGCGAATCGCTGGCGATCCTGGGCTGGATCGGCGCGGCCGTGCTGGCCTTCATCTTCGCGCCGACGGTGCGGCCGATGGTGGCGCAGGTGCCGGGGCTCAACAAGTTCCTGGCCGACAGCTGCGAGCTTGCCACCATCGCCGGCTTCGCCGCGGTCTTCGCGCTGGCGCTGGTGCTGTTTTCCATCATCACGCCGCTGTTCTCCTCGGTCGTGCAGCGCTCGGCGCTTGGCGGCGTGGACCAGGGCATGGGGTTCCTCTTCGGCGTGGCGCGCGGCATCCTGCTCGTCGCCATCGCCTTCATCGTCTATGACCGGGTGATGGCCAGCCAGCCCGTGGCGGTGGTGGACAACTCCCGCTCGGCCCAGGTGTTCGAGCGCATGCGCGGCCAGATGGACCAGCAGATCCCGCAGGACGCGCCGGGCTGGGTGGTCAGCCGCTATGAACAGCTGGTGCGCAGCTGCGCCCCCACGGGCCAGCCGGTCGATGCCCAGACGCCAGCCCCCACGCCCGTCGCACCGGCGAATTGAGCCGATATGGCCAATTTGTGACATAAAATGCGCCCCGCGACGGCCGTGGGGCGTGACTTCGCCCGCATGACACCCTAGATTGGCGTCAAGCGTCCCCTTACCCAGCCCCCGGAATAGCCCCAAGAGTCGGTGATGATGCAGCCATTCCTTGCCCATCCCTTCGATTCCGACCGCCTGCACGAAGAATGCGGCGTGTTCGGCGTGATCGGAGTGACGGATGCCGCCAATTTCGTCGCCCTGGGGCTGCATGCCTTGCAGCACCGCGGGCAGGAGGCCGGCGGCATCGTCAGCCACGATGCCGAGCAGGGCTTCAACAGCGCCCATCGCTTCGGCTATGTGCGCGACAACTTCACCAAGCAAAGCCTGATGGAGACGCTGCCCGGCTCGCTCGCCATCGGCCATGTGCGCTATTCCACCGCCGGCACCAAGGCGGCGACGGCGATCCGCGACGTGCAGCCCTTCTTCGGCGAATTCGCCATGGGCGGCTGCGCCGTGGCACATAACGGCAACATCACCAATGCCATGGCCCTGCGCCGCGAACTGATCGAGCGCGGCTCGATCTTCCAGTCCTCCTCGGATACCGAATGCATCATCCACCTGATGGCGCGGTCCATCCAGCGCAACATCCCCGAGCGGATGAAGGACGCGCTGCGCCGGGTCGAGGGCGCCTTCGCGGTGATCGCCATGACCCGCACCAAGCTGATCGGCGTGCGCGACCCCCTGGGCGTGCGGCCGCTGGTTCTGGGCCGCATCGGCGACGACGGCTTCGTGCTGGCCTCGGAAACCTGCGCGCTCGACATCATCGGCGCCGAGTTCCTGCGCGAGATCGAGCCGGGCGAGATGGTGGTGATCTCCAAGGGCGAGGTCGAAAGCTCGCGCCCCTTCGGCCCTTCGACGGGGCGCTTCTGCATCTTCGAGCATGTCTATTTCTCGCGCCCCGATTCGATCATCGGCGGCCGTTCCGTCTATGAGACCCGGCGCCAGATCGGCGTGGAACTGGCCCGCGAGGCCCCGGTCGAGGCCGACCTGGTCTGCCCCGTGCCCGACAGCGGCACCCCGGCCGCCATCGGCTATGCCCATGAAAGCGGCATTCCCTTCGGCATGGGCATCATCCGCAACCAGTACATGGGCCGGACCTTCATCGAGCCGACCGAGCAGATCCGCAACATGGGCGTGCGGCTCAAGCTCAACGTCAACCGCGCGCTGGTCAAGGGCAAGCGGGTGGTGCTGGTGGACGATTCGGTGGTGCGCGGCACCACCTCGCGCAAGATCAAGGACATGATCCTGGACGCGGGCGCGGCCGAGGTGCATTTCCGCATCGCCTCTCCGCCCACCGCCTGGCCCTGCTTCTACGGCGTGGACACGCCCGACCGCGAAAAGCTGCTGGCCGCGCAGATGTCCGAGGAAGAGATGCGCGAATGGATCGGCGTCGATTCGCTGGCCTTCGTGTCGCTGGACGGGCTCTATCGCGCCGTGGGCGAGGCCAAGGGCCGCAACAATGCCTGCCCGCAGTATTGCGACGCCTGTTTCTCGGGCGAATATCCCGTGGCGCCCTTCGACCAGCTCGAGCGCGGCTTTCGCATGAAATCCTCCGGCGCCCCCAGCCCCGTCACCGGCCACGCCGCGGAATGACGGCCCCGGCGATGCCGGGCTCCTGCCGAGAGCTGAGGGCCGGTATCGCCACGGGCACTCCCTCTTTCTGAGCGATGGTTGCCCACGCGGGCGGGGCGAATGGTTCCGCCCTCGCAGGCGCCGGCTTTCCGGTTGCCAGACTGGGCGCTTTCGAGCAGATGTGCAGGCCCGGGCCATGTGCCGGTCAGGCCCGACAGCCGCAGGGACAGCAAGGCCCCCACGATACCGGACCATGCCGAGCGGAGGCCGCATCGCGACGGCCCTCCATCCTTCTTGAACGATTGGTTTGCCGGGGCGAGCGGGGCGAATGCTTCCGCCCTCGCAGACGCCGGCTTTCCAGCCGCCGGACTGGACGCTTTTGGACAGATGCGCATAGGCCGGCCATACGCCCGGCCTTCGGCAGGTCAGGCCAGACAACTGCAGGGGTGACAAGGCCCCCGACGATACCGAGCCATGCCGAACTAAGGGCCGATATCGCCACGGGCACTCTTTCATTCTGAACGCTTGTTCGCCCGCGCGGGCGAATGCCTCCTCCTTCGCAGACGCCGGCTTTCCGGTCGCCGGGCTAGGCGCTTTGGGACAGATGCGCAGGGGCTCTGGCCTTCGGCAGTTCGAGCCCGGCAACTGCGCAGGCGGCAAGGCGGCGCATCGCATCTCCTTGCCGGCATCGGAAATGGGCGATGCCGCTTACCCATTCCCGAAAAATGAAAAGAGCCGCATTGCGCGGCTCTTCCCGATATATCGCGGGGGCGGACCAGGGGGGTCGCCTTTCGCGGCCCCTCACTCGATCATGGGCAGGAGCTGGTCGATGCTTTTCTTGGCGTCGCCGTAGAACATGCGGGTGTTTTCCTTGTAGAACAGCGGGTTCTCGATGCCGGAATAGCCGGTGCCCTGGCCGCGCTTGGAGACGAACACCTGCTTGGCCTTCCACACCTCCAGCACCGGCATGCCCGCGATCGGCGAGTTCGGGTCCTCCTGCGCCGCCGGGTTCACGATGTCGTTCGAGCCGATCACGATCGCCACGTCGGTCGAGGGGAAATCCTCGTTGATCTCGTCCATCTCCAGGACGATGTCGTAGGGCACCTTGGCCTCGGCCAGAAGCACGTTCATGTGCCCCGGCAGGCGCCCAGCCACCGGGTGGATGGCAAAGCGCACGTTCTTGCCGCGCGCCCGCAGCTTGCGCGTCAGCTCGCTGACCGATTGCTGCGCCTGCGCCACCGCCATGCCGTAGCCCGGCACGATGACGATCTCGTCCGCCTCGTTCAGCGCCGCCGCCACGCCGTCGGCGTCGATGGCCACCTGCTCGCCCTCGATCTCCATCGCCGGGCCCGCCTCGCCGCCGAAGCCGCCCAGGATCACGCTGACGAAGTTGCGGTTCATCGCCTTGCACATGATGTAGCTCAGGATCGCACCCGAGGAGCCGACCAGCGCGCCGACCACGATCAGGAGGTCGTTGCCCAGGGTGAAGCCGATCGCCGCCGCCGCCCAGCCGGAATAGCTGTTCAGCATCGACACCACCACCGGCATGTCGGCGCCGCCGATGCCCATGATCAGGTGATAGCCGATGAAGAAGGCCAGCAGCGTGATCAGCGCCAGCCACAGCACCGGCGCCCCGGTGGTGCAGTAAAGGATCACCGACAAGAGCGACAGCGCCGCCGCAGCCGCGTTCAGCATGTGCCCGCCCGGCAGCTTCCTGGGCTTGCCGTCGATCTTGCCCGCCAGCTTGCCGAAGGCCACGATCGAGCCGGTGAAGGTCACCGCGCCGATGAAGATCCCCAGCGCCACCTCGACCTTGAGCATGGCGATCTCGGCCGGGGTCTTGTGCGCCAGCACCGCGGCGAAGCCGTGGAACTCGGCCGCCGCGTCGGCGGCGCGGGCGCGCAGCACCCGCGAGAGCTCGAACTGGGCGTTGAAGCCGATCAGCACCGCCGCCAGGCCGACCAGGCTGTGCATGGCCGCGACCAGCTGCGGCATCTCGGTCATCTGCACCCGCTTGGCCACGACCCAGCCGATGGCGCCGCCGATGGCCAGCATGACCAGCGTCAGCCCCCAGTTGCCGTAGCCCGGCCCGATCAGCGTCGCGACCACCGCCAGCGCCATGGCCGCGATGCCGTACCAGACCGCGCGCTTGGCGCTTTCCTGGCCGGAAAGCCCGCCCAGGGACAGGATGAACAGCACGGCCGCGACCACATAGGCGGCGGTGGTGAATCCGTATTCCATGCGCCCTCTCCCCTTACGACTTCTGGAACATGGCGAGCATCCGGCGCGTGACCAGGAAGCCGCCGAAGATGTTGACGCCCGCCATCAGCACCGACAGCGCCGCCAGCAACACCACCAGCCAGCCGCCCGAGCCGATCTGCAGGAGCGCGCCGACGATGATGATCGACGAGATCGCGTTGGTGATCGCCATCAGGGGCGTGTGCAGCGAATGGCTGACGTTCCAGATCACCTGGAAGCCGACGAAGACCGCCAGCACGAAGACGATGAAATGCGACAGGAAGCTCGCGGGCGCGAACAGCCCCACCAGCAGCATCGCCGCCGCGCCCGCGCCGAGCAGCGTGACCTGGCTGCGGGTCTGGGCGCGGAAGGCGGCGATCTCCTGCGCGCGCCGTTCCTCGGGGGTCGGCTCCCTGGGCTTCTCGCGCGGCTTCTGGGCGGCGATGGCCGCGACCCTGGGCGGCGGCGGCGGCCAGGTCACGTCGCCGTCATGGGCGACGGTCGAGCCGCGGATCACGTCGTCCTCCATGTTCTGCACGATGACGCCGTCCTTGCCCGGCGTCAGGTCCGAGAGCATGTGGCGGATGTTGTTGCCATAAAGCTCCGAGGCTTGCGCGCCCATCCTCGACGGGAAGTCGGTATAGCCGATGATGACCACGCCGTTTTCCGTGACGATGCGCTCGTCCGGCACGGTCAGCTCGCAATTGCCGCCGCGCTCGGCCGCCAGGTCGACGATGACCGAGCCGGTCTTCATCGCCGCGACCATGTCGCGGGTCCAGAGCTTCGGCGCATCGCGGCCGGGGATCAGCGCCGTGGTGATGACGATGTCCATCCCGGGCGCGAGCTCGCGGAACTTCTCGAGCTGCTTTTCCCGGAACTCGGGGCTCGAGGGCGCGGCATAGCCGCCGGTCGCGGCCCCGTCCTGCACCTGGTCCTGGAAGTCCAGGTAGACGAATTCCGCGCCCATCGATTCGATCTGCTCGGCCACCTCGGGGCGCACGTCGAAGGCATGGACCTGCGCGCCCAGGCTGACCGCCGCGCCGATGGCGGCAAGCCCGGCGACGCCCGCGCCCACCACCAGCACCTTGGCCGGCGGCACCTTGCCCGCCGCCGTCACCTGGCCGGTGAAGAAGCGGCCGAAGTTGTTCGCCGCCTCGATCACCGCCCGGTAGCCGGCGATATTGGCCATCGAGGACAGCGCGTCCATCTTCTGCGCGCGGCTGATGCGCGGCACCATGTCCATGGCGATGGCGGTGACGCCCTGTTCGCGCGCCAGCTCCAGGAGGTCCGGGTTCTGCGCCGGGTAGAAATGCGAGATCAGGGTCTGCCCGCGCCGCATCTGCCGCAGCTCGGCCTCGCTCGGCGGCCGGACCTTGACCACCACCTCCACCGCCCCGACCAGCGCCGCGGCATTGGGATGCACGGTGACGCCCGCCGCCTCGTAGGCCGCATCCGAAAACCCCGCACGAACCCCCGCGCCCGTCTCGACATGCACGTCATGCCCCAGCTTGCGCAGATGCCCCGCAGAGGACGGAGTGATGGCGACCCGAGCCTCCCCCTCAAAAATCTCCTTCAATCCGCCGATCTTCACCAGGCCACCTCCCCTGTTAGCGACTTTCAGCGTCCCCCATAGCAGAGCGCAACAATCTTTCACAAGAGAGTGAGGCGCCGCACATTCCACGAATGTGACCCTGCGTCAGAAACACCATCGCGGAGTTCAGTAGTCGCTGACCAGCAGGTGAACCGGGGGCTCGTCCTCGTGGACGGTGGCGAAACGCCCGATGGGCGCGGCGAAGATATTGTCGGTCAGGTCGTCGTTCACCGTCGAGACCTCGCCGATCAGCACCGGCCCGCCCTCGGCCCAGAACTCGTGCCAGTCGCCCGGACGCAACGTCACGGATTCGCCCGGCGCCAGCCGCAGCACACCGCCCGGCGCGATCTCGCGCGCGATGCCGTCGCAATCGACCCGGCAGGGCGCATTGCGGTCCATGCGGCCCTGCGCGTCCGACCCGCAAAGCCGGATGGCCAGCGTCGCGCCCCAGCGGTTGATGATGTCCTCGGTCTTGATGGCATGGGTATGCATCGGGCTGATCTGGTTTTCCTGCGAGATCAGCAGCTTTTCGGCATAGACCATGCCCCTGCCCGCCTGCAGGTCGGCAAGCCGGCCGTTCCTGAGCGTGAACAGGAACAGGCCCAGCCGCTCGAAATCGCCCTGGCCGTAATCGGTGATGTCCCAGCCCAGCCGGCCGTCGCGAATCGCCGGCGTGGCGCGGGCGCGAAACTCCTCGGGGCTCCAATGGGCGAATGGCGGCAGGTGGAAGCCTGCCTTGCCGATCAGCTCGGCCGCCTCGGCCATGATGCGGTTGATGCGCGAGCGTTCCACGATGCCCTCCCTAGATCCAGCGCCTGACCTGCATCCTATAGCGGTCATAGGCGGGACCGAAAGCGGCGGCGATGACGGCTTCCTCGCGCAGGATGAAGCGGCGCTGCAGGAACAGGGCGAAGGCCGGCACCGTGACCAGCCCCGCCGGCGCGGCCAGCGCCAGCATCAGCCCGGCCAGCAGAATCAGGTCGGCCAGATAGATCGGATTGCGCGAAAAGCGGAACGGGCCGCCCGTCACCAGCGCCTCGGGCCGGCGGCCGGGCATGACGGTGGTGCGCGCCCGCCACATGGTCAGCGCCGCCCAGAGCATCAGCCCCAGCCCCGCCGCGACCAGCAACAGGCCCAGCCCGCGCAGCGCCGGCGGCAGGCCCAGCGGCACCAGCCGACCCAGCACCGCCCCGGCCGATGCGAACAGCACCAGCCAGACCGGCGGCAGGCCGGCCAGCCGCGCGATCATGCCGCGCGGCTCGTCTGTTCGGCCTTGGCCTGCAGGCGGCGGGCGTGCAGCACCGGCTCGGTATAGCCCGAGGGCTGCATGCGGCCCAAAAAGACCAGGTCGCAGGCCGCCTGGAAGGCCACGCCGTCAAAGCCCGGCGCCATCGGCGCATAGGCCGGGTCGTCCGCGTTCTGGCGGTCCACCACCGCGGCCATCTTGCGGAAGGCGTCCATGACCTGCCGGTCGGTGACGATGCCGTGATGCAGCCAGTTCGCCAGCGACTGGGCCGAGATGCGCAGCGTGGCGCGGTCCTCCATCAGGCCGACGTCGTTGATGTCGGGCACCTTCGAGCAGCCGACGCCCTGGTCGATCCAGCGCACGACATAGCCCAGGATGCCCTGGCAGTTGTTCTCCAGCTCGCGGGCGATCTCGGCCTCGCTGTAGTTGCGGCCGCCGGCCAGCGGGATGGTCAGCAGGTCGTCGAGCCGCAGGGGCCGGCGCGCCGCGGCGATCTGGGCCTGGCGGGCAAAGACGTCGACCTTGTGGTAATGCGTCGCATGCAGGGTCGCGGCGGTCGGGCTGGGCACCCAGGCGGTGTTGGCGCCGGCCATGGGATGGGCGATCTTCTGCTCCAGCATCTCGGCCATGCGGTCGGGGATCGCCCACATGCCCTTGCCGATCTGCGCCTTGCCGGCCAGCCCGCAGGCCAGGCCGATGTCGACGTTGCGATCCTCGTAGGCCGAGATCCAGGGCTGCGCCTTCATCTCGCCCTTGGCCAGCATCGCGCCCGCCTCCATCGAGGTGTGGATCTCGTCGCCGGTGCGGTCGAGGAAGCCGGTATTGATGAAGGCCACGCGATGCTTCGCGGCGCGGATGCATTCCTTGAGGTTGGCCGAGGTGCGGCGCTCCTCGTCCATGATGCCCAGCTTGACGGTATGGCGCGGCAGGCCCAGCACATCCTCGACGAAATCGAAGATCTCGCAGGCGAAGGCGACCTCCTCGGGGCCGTGCATCTTGGGCTTGACCACATAGATCGACTGCGTGACCGAGTTCTTCGGCCCCTCGCGGTCCAGGTCGCGCTTGGCGCAAAGCGTCGTGACCATGGCGTCCAGCAGGCCCTCGAAGACCTCGCCGCCGTCGCGGTCCAGCACGGCGGGGGTGGTCATCAGATGGCCGACATTCCTGACCAGCATCAGGGCGCGGCCCTTGGCGGTGACTTCCGAACCGTCGGGCGCGGTGAAGGTCACGTCGGGATTGAGGCGCCGGGTAAAGGTCTTGCCGCCCTTCTCGACCTCTTCGGCCAGGGTGCCGTCCATCAGGCCCAGCCAGTTGGCATAGGCCAGCGCCTTGTCCTCGCCATCGACGCAGGCGACGGAATCCTCGCAATCCATGATCGCCGACAGCGCCGATTCGATCACGATGTCCGAGATGCCCGCCTTGTCCTGCGCGCCGACCGGGGTCGAGGCGTCGATGACGATGCGGATCAAGAGCCCGTGGTTCTTCAGGAAGATGTCGGTCGGGTTGGCGCCGTCGCCGCGATGGCCGGCGAACTTGGCCGGCTCGCGCAGCGCCGGGACCAGCACGCCGTCCGTGACCGACAGCGCCTCGATCCCCGCCCAGGAGCCCTCGGCCAAGGGCGCGGCAGTGTCGAGGAAATCGCGGCCCCAGGCGATGACACGGGCACCGCGGGCGGCGTCATAGCCCTTGCCCTGCGGCAGGTCGCCCAGGGCATCGGTGCCGTAAAGCGCATCATAGAGGCTGCCCCAGCGGGCATTGGCGGCGTTCAGCGCATAGCGCGCATTGGTGATCGGCACCACCAGCTGCGGCCCGGCCACGCTGGAGAATTCCGGGTCGGTCTCGGGCGTCTCGATCTGGAAATCCTCGCCCTCGGGGACCAGGTAGCCGATCTCGGCCAGGAAATCGCGATAGGCGCCGGCGTCCTTGGGTTCGGCGCGATGGGCGATATGCCAGGCGTCGATGGCCGATTGCAGCTCCTCGCGCCGCTCCAGCAGCGCCCGGTTGCGCGGCCCGAAATCGTGGAGCAGGGCCGAAAGCCCCTCCCAGAACCGGCGCGGCTCGACGCCGCTGCCGGGCAGCGCATGCTCGTTGATGAAGGCGGCAAGCGTCTCGTCCACCCGCAATCCTGCCTTTTCCACGCGACCCATCGCACTTCCCCTTGCTTCAATTGTCCGGCTGGCTTTGGTGTGCCGTGGTATGCCAAACGGCGCAGGGTTTCAACCGGCCCGACCTTCAATGATCCCGCAATTCTGCCTTGCGTAAAAATTGAAAGCCGCCGTCCGAGTGACCGGACGGCGGCACGCACCCGCATGGGACGATCAGTTCGCCGGCGGCGTGGTGGTGGTTTCGCCGGCCGGCGGCGTCACCGGGGCCGCCGGCTCTTCCACGGTGATGGCGTCGTCCAGCGCCTCGCCGGCATCCTGCATCGCCTCGCCCGCAGCCTCGGCGGCATTGTCGGCGGCTTCCTGCGCGGCGGTCGCGGCCTCGCCCGCGGCTTCCGCGGCGTCCTGGGCGGCGTCGCCGGCGGCGGCAGCGGCATCATCGGCAGCCTCGCCCATCGCCTCGCCCGCGGCTTCGGCACCGCTTTCGACGGCGGTGGCGGCGTCGCTCGCGGCCTCGCCGGCGGCATCGGCGGCGTCCTCGGCAGCGGCGGCCGCATCGTCAGCCGCATCCGAGGCGGCTTCGGCCGGGGTTTCGGTCGTGGTGGCATCCGTCGCGGCCGGCGCGGTCGTGGTTCCCGGCACGTCCGCGGTGGTGTCCGCGGGCTCGGTCGTGGTCACGGCGGCATCCTCGCCGGTGGTCGCGCCTTCGTCGCGGCCCATGAAATACTGCAGCACGAAATAGGCGATGGCCAGGGCCAGCAGGATGCCGATGATCAGCGGCAGCGGCGAGGCGCGCCGCTCGACCGGCTCGACATAGGTCTCCTGCGCCGCGGCCGGGCGCTGGGGATCGGTGCCCTCGGTCCGCTTCGGATCGTTCGGGTCGTAATGGGCCATTCTTGTTCCTCGCTCTTCTGGTTGGCGCTTGCGGCTGGTCGGCCGGGGACGGACCCCGGCTTGCGACCCGGCTATCCTGCGTCTAACACTTGGGTTTCGCACAAGTTCCGCCGTGCCGCCGATTTTTTTCGCCTGCCATGAGGTGCCCCATGACCGTCACGCAATATCTCGCCGATTGGCGCCCCTATCCCTTCGAGATCGCCGAGACGCGGCTGGAATTCGACCTCGCCCCGCGCGCGACGCGGGTGCGCTCGCAGATCGACTTCCGCCGCAAGGGCGCGGGCGACCTGGTGCTGGACGGCGCGGGGCTGAAAACGCTGTCTTTGGCGATCGACGGCAAGCCGCTCGACCCCGCGGGCGCAACGGGCGGGCGGCTGGTGATCCCCGCCGCCGACCTGCCCGACGCCTTCACTTTCGCCGCCGAGGTCGAGATCGACCCCGAGGCCAATACCGCGCTGGAGGGGCTGTATCTGTCCGGCGGCATGTTCTGCACCCAATGCGAGGCCGAAGGCTTTCGCCATATCACCTGGTATCCCGACCGCCCCGACGTGATGGCGCCTTTCCGCGTCACCATCCGCTCGGACAAGCCGGTGCTGCTGTCGAACGGCAACCCGGTCTCGCAGGGGGCGGGTCAGGCCGTCTGGCACGACCCCTGGCCGAAGCCCGCCTATCTCTTCGCGCTGGTCGCGGGCGATCTGGTGGCGGTGCCCGACAGCTTCACCACCATGTCGGGCCGCCAGGTGGCGCTGAACGTCTGGGTGCGGCCGGGCGACCAGGACCGCGCCGGCTATGCCATGGAATCGCTGATCCGCTCGATGAAATGGGACGAAGAGGCTTACGGCCGCGAATACGACCTCGACGTGTTCAACATCGTCGCCGTGGATGATTTCAACATGGGCGCGATGGAGAACAAGGGGCTGAACATCTTCAACTCCAAGCTGGTGCTGGCCAGCGCCGAAACGGCGACGGACGGCGATTACGAGCGCATCGAGGGCGTGATCGGCCATGAATATTTCCACAACTGGACCGGCAACCGCATCACCTGCCGCGACTGGTTCCAGCTGTGCCTGAAAGAGGGGCTGACGGTGTTCCGCGACCAGCAGTTCACCTCGGACATGCGCTCGGCCGCGGTCAAGCGCATCCATGACGTCCAGACCCTGCGCGCGCGCCAGTTCCGCGAGGATGCCGGGCCGCTGGCGCATCCGCCGCGCCCGGACCACTATCAGGAGATCAACAATTTCTACACTGCCACGGTCTATGAAAAGGGCGCCGAGGTCATCGGCATGCTCAAGCGGCTGGTGGGCGATCAGGGCTATCGCCGCGCGCTCGACCTCTATTTCGACCGCCACGACGGCCAGGCCTGCACCATCGAGGACTGGATCCAGGTCTTTCAGGACGCCACCGGCCGCGACCTGGCCCAGTTCAAGCGCTGGTATACCGATGCCGGCACGCCGCGGCTGACGCTTTCCGAGGATTGGCGCGACGGCACGCTCACGCTGGATTTCCGCCAGGAAACCGCGCCGACCCCCGGCCAGCCGGACAAGCCGCCGCGGGTGATTCCCATCGCGCTCGGCCTGATCGGCCCGAATGGCGACGAGGTGCTGCCGACCACGGTGCTGGAGATGACCGAGGCCCGGCAGAGCTTCCGCTTCGGGGACCTGGGCGCGCGGCCGGTGGTTTCGCTCCTGCGCGGCTTTTCGGCGCCGGTGACGGTCTCGCGCGAGATCGCGGCGGACGAACAGGCGCTGCTGCTGGCGCATGACACCGACCCCTATGCCCGCTGGCAGGCCGGCCACGACCTGGCGCTGGACGCGCTGATCGCGCGGTCCACCGGGACCGAGGGCGGGGCGGAATTCAGCCGCGCCATCGGTGGGCTTCTGGCCGATGCCGAGGCCGACCCGGCCTTTGCCGCGCTCTGCCTGTCCCTGCCCGGCGAGGAAGAGATCGCGACCACCATCGCCGCCCGCGGCGAGATCCCGGACCCGGACGCGATCCATGCCGCGCGCGAGGCGCTGGCCCGCGACATCGCCTCGGCGCATGAACCGGCGCTGGCCCGGCTCTACGAGGCGATGGCGACCCCCGGCCCCTATCGCCCCGATGCCGAGGGCGCGGGGCGGCGCAGCCTGCGGCTCGCCTGCCTGGGCCTTCTGTCGCGCATCGACGGGGCCGCGCGGGCCGAGGCGCTGTTCGCCGCCGCCTCGAACATGACCGAGCGGCAGGGCGCGCTGGAATGGCTGATCGCGGCCGGCAGGGACGCCGAGGCGCTGGCGGCCTTTGCGCGGGAATTCGCCGGGAACCGCCTGGTCATGGACAAGTGGTTCATGGTCCAGCCGCTGCGCGCCGCGCCCGGCCTGGCGGTGGCCCGCGCCCGCGATCTTGCGGCGCGGCCGGATTTCGACTGGAAGAACCCGAACCGCTTCCGCGCCCTGATCGGCGGGCTCGGCGCGAACCACGCCGCCTTCCACGCCGCCGACGGCTCGGGCTACGATTTCACCGTGGACTGGCTGATGCGGCTCGACCCGGTGAACCCGCAGACCACCGCGCGCATGTGTTCGACCTTCGAGACCTGGACCCGCTACGACGCCACCCGCCAGGCCCATGCCCGCGTCGCACTTGGCCGGCTGGCGGCGATGCCGGGCCTGTCGCGCAACACCTCCGAGATGGTTACGCGCATCCTTGCCGGTGGCGCCTGACGATGATCGAACCACTCTTGCGGGCATCTTGCGGGCACGGCAATACTGCCCCCATGGATGCCCGCGAGGACATGAAACGCCGTCTCGATCCGCTGATTGCCGAGCGGGCGCCCTGGCTTTTTTCGGGCCGCCGGCACCATGCGCTGGCGCGGCAGCTGCTGATGCGGCTCCTGCGCTATCCGCGCACCTTGGAGCTGGCGGCGGAATATCGCGACCTGCCCACGGACGAGGTCATGCGCCGCATCGCCGGGCTGATCCTGCGCGACCTGCGGGTCGAGGGGATCGAGCATATCCCGGCCACCGGCCCGGCGCTGATCGTGTCGAACCACCCGACGGGGATCGCCGACGGGATCGTGCTGAACGCGGTGATCGCTGCGGTGCGGGATGATCTTTTCGTCTATGCCAATCACGACATCCTGCGCATCCTGCCGCAATTCGACAGCCTGATCGCCCCCGTGGAATGGCGCGCCGAAAAGCGCAGCCATGCCAAGACCCGCGCCACGATGGACTATACGCGCGAGGCGCTTGGGCGCGGGCGGATCGGGCTGATCTTCCCCTCGGGCCGGCTGGCCAAGCGCCGGGGCCTGAGCCTGCACGAACGGCCCTGGATGGCCAGCGCGGCGATGATCGCACGCAAGTTCGATGCGCCCATCATCCCGCTGCGGATCCGGGCGCGCAATTCGGCGCTGTTCTACCTGCTTGACGCGATCCACCCGACGCTGCGCGACGTGACGCTGTTCAACGAGGTGCTGAACAAGGCGGGCCAGCCCTTCCGCGTGACCATCGGCGCCCCGATCCCGGCCGCGTCGCTGCCCGGCCGCAGCGAGGACGGCATCGCGCTCTTGCGCGATACGGTGCTGGGACTGCCCGCGCCGGGCCAGAACGCGGTGCGCATGTCGCAGATCCGCGGGCTGTTCCAGCGCCGCCACGCGCTTGCCAAGCCGCGCCCGATCGAGTGAACTGCGACGCCGGCCTCATGATCGGTGTCGCAGATGGGTATTTATGGAACGAAGAAGCCCGGTGCCGCTTTCCGAAATTCAGCGCGGCACCGGGCTTCTTCGTTCTTCAAATACCCATGCGACCGCGACGCAGAAGCTACGGCCCAAGAAGATCACACCACCATGTCGTCGCGATGGACCAGCGCGGCCCGGCCGGGATAGCCGAGGATGCCCTCGATCTCGTCGCTGCGATGGCCGGCGATGGCGCGCGCCTCGGTCGAGGAATAGCGCACGAGGCCGCAGGCCAGCCGTGCGCCCTTGCCGTCCTGCACCACCACCGGATCGCCCCGGCCGAAGCGGCCCGAGACGGCGGTGACGCCGGCCGGCAGCAGCGACTTGCCCTGCCCCAGCGCCAGCGCGGCGCCGGCATCGACGGTGATCTCGCCCTTGGGCTTCATCGCCGCGATCCAGCGCTTGCGCGCGGCCTGCGGGTCGGTGTCTGGCAGGAACCATGTCACCCGCGCGCCACTCGCCACGGCGGAAAGCGGGTTCAGCACCGAGCCCTCGGCGATGGCCATGGCGCAGCCGCCCGCCACCGCCGTACGCGCCGCCATCAGCTTGGTCTTCATGCCGCCCTTGCTGACGCCCGAGATCGGATCACCGCCCATGGCCTCGATCTCGGGGGTGATCTGCTGGACCACCGGCAGGTGACGCGCGGCCGGGTCGGTCTTGGGATTGGCGGTATAGAGCCCGTCGACGTCGGACAGCAGCAGGAGTTGGTCCGCCCCGCAGGTCACGGCGATCTGCGCCGCCAGCCGGTCGTTGTCGCCGAAGCGGATCTCGTCGGTCGCCACTGTGTCGTTCTCGTTCACGATCGGCACCACGCCGAGGCCCAGGAGCGTCTGCATGGTCGCCCGGCTGTTGAGATAGCGGCGCCGGTCGGTGGTGTCGTCCAGCGTCACCAGCAGCTGCGCGGTCTTGACGCCATGCGGCGCCAGCGCCTCTTCATAGGCGCGGGCGAGCTTGATCTGGCCCACCGCCGCCGCCGCCTGCGACTGCTCGACCCGCAGGGGACCGGCGGGCAGGCCCAGCACCTGCCGCCCCAGCGCGATGGCGCCCGAGGAAACCAGCACCACGTCCGTCCCCCGCCCCCGCGCCCGCGCCACGTCGTCGCAAAGCGCGCGCAGCCATTCGGCGCGCAGCCCCGCGCCGTTCACCAGCAGCGCCGAGCCGATCTTGACCACCAGCCGCTGCGCGCGGCCCAGTTCCGGCGTCACGGCTGCCACGGCTTGTCTTCCTTGTCGGCAGCGGGCTTGCGCGAGGGCGCGATCCGCGACCAGAGTGCGCGCAAGACCTCGGTCACGCCTTCGCGCGAGACGCCGGACATCAAGAGCACCGGGCCGCCGATCTCGGCCTCGAGCGCCGCCTTGCGCTCGGCCAGCGTCTCGGGGTCGAGCGCGTCGATCTTGTTCAGCGCCGTCACCCGCGGCTTTTCGGCCAGAGCCGGGGAATAGGCCTGAAGCTCGGTCAGGATGGTGCGGGCGTCCTGCGCCACGTCCTCGGCCGTGCCGTCGACCAGGTGCAGAAGCACGCGCGAGCGCTCGACATGGCCCAGGAACTGGTCGCCCAGGCCCCGGCCCTCGGAAGCGCCCTCGATCAGGCCGGGGATGTCGGCCATGACGAATTCATGCCCGTCCACGCCCACGACGCCCAGGTTCGGGTGCAGCGTGGTAAAGGGATAGTCCGCGATCTTGGGCCGCGCGTTCGACACGGCGGCAAGGAAGGTCGATTTCCCGGCATTCGGCAGGCCCACCAGGCCGGCATCGGCGATCAGCTTCAGCCGCAGCCACAGCGTGCGCTCGACCCCCGGCTGGCCGGGGTTGGCGTGGCGCGGCGCGCGGTTGGTCGAGCTTTTGAAATGCAGGTTGCCGAAGCCGCCGTTGCCGCCCCTGGCCAGCAGCACCCGCTGGCCCGGCTCGGTCAGGTCGGCGACCACGGTTTCCTGGTCTTCTTCCAGGATCTCGGTGCCGACCGGCACGCGCAACAGGATGTCGTCTCCCGAGGCGCCGGTGCGCTGCGCGCCCATGCCATGCCCGCCCGACTTGGCGAAGAAATGCTGCTGGAAGCGAAAGTCGATCAGCGTGTTCAGCCCCTCGACCGCCTCGGCCCAGACATCGCCGCCATTGCCGCCGTCGCCGCCGTCCGGCCCGCCATATTCGATGAACTTCTCGCGGCGGAAGGATACGCAGCCCGCGCCCCCGCCGCCCGAGCGGACATAGACCTTGGCGAGATCGAGGAATTTCACGGGCGCAATCCTGTCAGCTATGGCAAAGCCGTGGGATACGCGCTTGGCCGTTTTCGTGCAAGTGGCGTGACTTTCCCCCGTCCCGCGAATTAGATGGGCCGGCGACGAACGAGTGGAGACGCCATGCCGGTCCTGACCTATGCCACGCTTTTCACCGCCATCACGCTTGAAGTGGTCGGCACCACCTTCCTGCAGCGCAGCGAGCAGTTCACCCGGCTTGTCCCCACCCTGCTGATGGGCCTGTGCTATGCGGGCTCGTTCTATTTCCTGTCGCTGGCCTTGCGGGCCATGCCGCTGGGCATCGCCTATGCGATCTGGAGCGGGCTGGGGATCGTGCTGGTCTCGCTGATCGGGCTTGTCGTCTTTGGCCAGAGTCTGGATTTCGCGGCGGTGGTCGGGCTTTCCATGATCGTCGCGGGTGTCGTCATCGTGAACCTGTTCTCGGGCAGCGTGACGCATTGAATCGCCTCCACCCTTAACATTCCGGCAATCGGGTCTAGATTAATGTCCGAAGGGAGGGCCGCGATGATCCACTTCGACAACAGCTATGCCCGACTGCCGGAAGGTTTCTTCACCCGCACCCGCCCGACCCCGGTGCGCGACCCGCGGCTTGTGGCGCTGAACCGGCCCCTGGCCGAGCGGCTGGGCTTCGACGCCGACTGGCTTGCCAGCCCCGAGGGCGTGGCCATGCTGGCCGGCAACGCCCTGCCCGAGGGGGCCGAGCCCATCGCCCAGGCCTATGCCGGCCACCAGTTCGGCGGCTTCGTGCCGCAGCTGGGCGACGGGCGCGCGGTCCTGCTGGGCGAGGTGGTGGCGCCGGACGGGGCGCGCTTCGACATCCAGCTGAAGGGTGCCGGGCCGACGCCCTTCTCGCGCCGGGGCGACGGGCGGGCCTGGCTGGGCCCGGTGCTGCGCGAATACCTGGTCAGCGAATTCATGGCCGCATTCGGCATCCCGACCACGCGCGCCCTTGCGGCCGTCACCACCGGCGAGACTGTGATCCGCGAGACGCTGCTGCCCGGCGCGGTGCTGACCCGCGTCGCCGCCAGCCATATCCGCGTCGGCACCTTCGAATTCTACGCCGCCCGCGGCGACCGGCAGCGGCTGCAACTGCTGGCCGACCACGTCATCGCCCGGCACTATCCCGATGCCTCGGGCGCGGCCGACCTGCTGCAGCGCGTGGTCGAGCGGCAGGCCGCGACCATCGCCGGCTGGATGGCGCTCGGCTTCATCCACGGGGTGATGAACACCGACAACATGTCGGTCTCGGGCGAGACCATCGACTACGGCCCCTGCGCCTTCATGGACGGCTACCGCCCCGACAAGGTGTTCAGCTCGATCGACGCCCAGGGCCGCTATGCCTGGAACGAACAGCCCAACATCGCGGTCTGGAACCTGGCGCAATTCGCCAGCTGCCTGGTGCCCCTGATGGGCAACGACGACGCGGCGGTGGCCGAGGCGACGCGCATCGTCCACAGCTTCCCTGGGCTCTACCAGGCGGAATGGCTGAAGCGCTTTGCCGCCAAGCTGGGCATCGCCGACCCTCGCCCCGAGGACCGGGCGCTGATCGAGCGGCTCTTGACGCTGATGGCGGCCGAGGAGGCGGATTTCACCCGCACCTTCGCCGGGCTGGCCGACGGCCGCGCCCGCGACGAATTCGCGGCGCCCCAGCAGTTCGACGCCTGGGCCGAGGGCTGGCGGTCGCGCATCCGCGACCTTGCGGACGCAAGCCAGGTCATGGCGCGCGCCAACCCGCGCCGCATCCCGCGCAACCACCGCATCGAGGAGGTCATCGCCGCCGGGCGCGAGGGCGATTACGCGCCCTTCCACGCGCTCGACGCGGCGCTGCGCGCGCCCTTCCAGGACCGGCCGGAATGGGACGGCTTCGCGCAGGCCCCCGCCCCCGATGAGATCGTCCGTCGCACCTTCTGCGGCACCTGAGCAGCAGCGAAAGGCCCAATGCCGAAAAGCCCCGACCATCCGAGCCCCGACCACCTTCGCCTGGCCAGCTACAACCTGCACAAGTGCCGCGGCATGACCGGCCCGCACGCGCCCGAGCGCAACCTGCGCGTCATCGCCGAACTGGATGCCGACGTGATCGCCCTGCAAGAGGTCGATTTCCGCTTCGGCGCCCGCCCCGAGGCGCTGCCGCGCGCGCTCATCGAAAAGACCACCGGCATGGTCCCCGCCCCCTTCCTGGGCACCGGCGAGAATTCGCTGGGCTGGCACGGCCAGACCATCCTGCTGCGCCCCGAACTGCGCGAGAGGGCCGAGATCCGCCGCCTGCCCCTGCCGGGGATCGAGCCCAGGGGCGCGCTGGTGCTGCGCCTGCCGGGGCTGACGGTGGTGGCGGTGCATCTGGGGCTGATGCGCTCGTCGCGCCGCGCCCAGCTGTCGCGCATCATCGCCCAGGCGCGGCGCATCGGCCACGACCGCATGGCGCTGACCGGCGATTTCAACGAATGGCACGATTCGCGCGGGCTTGAGGCGCTTGAGGCGCTGCGCGTCGTCACCCCCGGCCCCAGCTGGCCCGCGCCCTTCCCGCGCCTGCGCTACGACCGCTTCGCCGTCTCGCGCAGCATCGAGGTGCTGGATTGCGGCGTGCTGGACAACGAGATGGCGCGGGCGGCCTCGGACCACCTGCCGATCTGGGCCGACCTCGCCGTCGATGCGCATGAAGAGGTGCCGCGCGGCTACCAGCCGGCGCGCGTCACCTCGCGCATTCCCGGCGAGGATGGGGTGGCCGGGGCGGATTGACGCTTTTCTGCAATTGCGAAGGCGGTTAAACAGCGCCAAAGCTCGTCAGCCAAGGGGGACGCAGACATGACCGCCATCATCGACATATTCGCGCGCGAGATTCTGGACAGCCGGGGCAACCCGACGGTCGAGGTCGATGTGACGCTGGAAGACGGCACCATGGGCCGGGCGGCGGTGCCCTCGGGCGCCTCGACCGGCGCGCATGAGGCGGTCGAGAAGCGCGACGGCGACACGGCCCGCTACATGGGCAAGGGCGTGCTGGAAGCCGTCGCCGCCGTCAACGGCGAGATCGCCGAGAACCTGATCGGCGAGGACGCGACCGAACAGGTCGCCATCGACCGCATGATGATCGAGCTGGACGGCACCCCGAACAAGGGCCGCCTGGGCGCCAATGCCATCCTGGGCGTCTCGCTGGCGGTGGCCAAGGCCGCGGCCGAAGCCTGCACCCAGCCGCTCTACCGCTATGTCGGCGGCGCCGGCGCCCGCGTGCTGCCGGTGCCGATGATGAACATCATCAACGGCGGCGAACATGCCGACAACCCCATCGACATCCAGGAATTCATGATCATGCCGGTTTCGGCGGAGAACATCCGCGAAGCCGTGCGCATGGGCTCGGAAGTCTTCCACACGCTCAAGAAGGAACTCTCGGCGGCGGGCCTCGCCACCGGCGTCGGCGACGAGGGCGGCTTCGCGCCGAACCTCAGCAGCACCCGCGACGCGCTGGACTTCATCCTCAAGGCCATCGAGAAGGCCGGCTACACCCCCGGCGACGACATCATGCTGGCGCTGGACTGCGCCTCGACCGAGTATTTCAAGGGCGGCAAGTATGAAATGGCCGGCGAGGACAAGTCGCTGACCCCGGCCGAGAACGTCGCCTATCTCGAGGCGCTGTGCAACGACTATCCGATCCTGTCGATCGAGGACGGCTGTTCCGAGGACGACTGGGAAGGCTGGAAGCTCCTGACCGACACGCTGGGCGGCCGGGTGCAGCTGGTCGGCGACGACCTCTTCGTGACCAACCCGGCGCGCCTGGCCGAGGGCATCGCGCGGGGCTGCGGCAACTCGCTGCTGGTCAAGGTGAACCAGATCGGCACGCTGACCGAGACGCTCGACGCCGTGCGCATGGCGGATCGCGCGCGCTACACCTCGGTCATGTCGCACCGCTCGGGCGAGACCGAGGACGCGACCATCGCCGACCTGGCGGTGGCGACGAACTGCGGCCAGATCAAGACCGGCAGCCTCGCGCGCTCGGACCGGCTGGCGAAATACAACCAGCTGATCCGCATCGAGGAAATGCTGGGCGCCGCAGCGGAATATGCCGGCAAGTCCATCCTGCGCGGCTGATCCGCAGGGCATCGCAACGAAGCAGGGCGGCCCGGCGAGGCCGCCCTTTTTCATATCCACCAGCGATGCGTCAGCGCAAAGGCGCCAAGCGCAAGGCGGCGGCGGAACTCCGAGGGCGCGGCGCCGGCCAGCGCCTCGATCCCCCGCGGCGCCGCCCGCAACGCGGCCCGCACGCCCGCGCCGGCAAACAGCACCGGCGCCAGCCGGCGCGGCACAAGCCGGCGCTGCGCCCTGGCCTCGGCAAGCTTCGCGCGGGCCCTGTCCGCGATCCCGGCCAGCGCCTCGGGCGAGGCGTCCCAAAGGCCCAGCCCCAGCCCCTGCAAGACCGGCAGCGCAGCCAGCCAATGCGCCAACCCCGCCCCCTCGGCCTGGGCGTCGACGATCTCGGCAACCTCCGGCTTTCTCCGTTTTCCA
>JAANMX010000932.1_pt1 | contig 35927 bp, 30 predicted proteins | sample 7279681 | NCBI WGS metagenome assembly JAANMX01 (sample SAMN14094542, study PRJNA606508) | bioreactor metagenome | isolation source: A lab-scale SPAN reactor treating ammonium-rich wastewater day 351 | place: Ireland: Galway | collected 2018-01-01 | reverse complement strand
CCAAATTACAAAAGTTGATGGAATTCTCATCAACAATGCCGCGCCGATGATAAGCGCCGCGATAATAAGCCCGATGGAAATCCTGTTGGCAACTTTCTGAAAACCGTCGGTAAGCCGCTGTTCATCAATCGCATCGATTTTGATTTCAAATTCGTTGTTCGCAAGTCTTTCTGTAATAATATTAAGTCTTTCAGGGAGTTTTTCTGTCAGTTTTTTAGCTTCAAGCGCTTCTGCAAAGAAATTTTTAGGCTTTAACTCTTCCAGCATTTTTTTCTGCATCATTTTCTCCACATTCCTTTCGATCGCGCGCTGCAAATCGTAATCAGGAGTAAGAACCGCGACGATCTGATCCATATTCATCAGAATTTTCCCCAGAATATTAAGTTCCACCGGAAGTTTGATTCCTTTTTCCGCCGCGATTTTATTCATTTGGATGAGCAATCTTCCTGTCTGCATGTCTTTCGCGGTTTTATGCTGAGAATCCAGTACAAGGCGGTTGATTTGTTTTCTGAAATCAGCCAAATCCGCATTTTTGTCGTACTCGCTCATTTTAAGAAGAACATTCGCTGTTTCTTCCCCGTTGAATTTGCTGATGGCGATTAGTAATTTCAGAATATTTTCACGCAGGTCCGGACCGAATTTCGCGACCATTCCCAAATCCATGAGCGCAATTTTGTGATCTTTAGTAAGGTGAACATTCCCCGGATGTGGATCTGCATGGGCAAAACCATCAATAATAATCTGTCTGAGATACGCCGCAACCAGCTCATCAACTAAGGGTTTGTAATTGGTTTCGATCCTCGAAACAGGAGAAATCGTTGTAATTTTCTGCCCGTCGATATAATCCATTGTGAGGATTTTCGAGGTAGAATATCCTTCTATTGGTTGTGGAACTACAATACGAGTATATTTCACCATATTCTTACCAAGGGCGACCAAATTTTCAGCCTCTTTTACATAATCCAGTTCCTGCAGGAGGATGTATCTAAGTTCATCTAAAATATCGTTTACTGCATATTTTTTTGCTGTTTTACTGTGTTTTACGGCAACATCTGTCAGTTCTTTAAGGGTGTCGAGATCCTCAATAAAATTAGTGCGTACGCCCGGCCTCTGAATTTTCACCGCTACTTTTTTTCCGGATCGCAATACAGCAAGATGCACCTGCCCGATAGACGCGCTGGCAAGCGGTTCTGTGTCGAAACTGTCGAAAGCTTTGGAAATTCTTTGGCCAATTTCTTCTTCCACGATTTTTTGAACTTCGGAATATGGAATTACCTCTACATTATCCTGCAGAGATTCCAGCGCTTTTAAGTAGGGTTCGGGAATCAGGTCCGGCCTTGTAGAGAGTAGCTGGCCCAGTTTAACATAGGTTGGGCCCATGTTTTTGAGATCTTCCGCAAGTTCCTGGGGATTATCGTAATCGTGTTCGGAATCATCCGTATTTTCATTGTTCAGCGCATTGTCACTTGCCGCTTTAAAGACGTCGCTGTTCCAGTATTTTAAAATGAAGGAAATAAATTTTGTGTAATTACTGAATTTTTCAGGAAGTGTCGCCATAGTTTAATCTTTAATAATATCTTTACAAAAACCATGCATAACCGGAAAAATCCCGCTAATCCGTTCATTTCTGTTCTGTCTGAAGCTTTTTCTGTTTTTCCAGCTTTTTGAAATAACCTCTGAAAAAAATATTGTGCTTTAAAGCTTCCAGATTTTGATTAAGATTGTAGCTTGCTTTATTGATGTTGTTCATGGTGGAATCTATATTATTCACCAAAACCGTATCATTCGATAGATAATTAATGGCTCCTTTGCCATTTTTTGCATTATTGATTGTGGCGTTCAGGTTATCAACGGTCCGGTTGATGTTAACCGATGAATGATCGAGATTTACAATTACTTTTTTTATTTTGTTTGCAACAGCGCTGTCTTTCAGAACTCCTATCATATTTTCTTTTCTGTCGAGTCCGGAAATCATTTGGTTGAGTTGATTAATCGTGTGAGTTGTTCCTTTGCTTGAATATTTTAAATAGGCGATGCTCGCACGCAAATCACTGACGCTGTTTTTCAAATCATTTCCCGCGTTTTCGTCGTTCAGAAGCATTCCCAAAGTTCCATTACCTTCATTAATTTTTTCTGATATTTCAAGGAAGTTTCTGGTAATCGCCTGGGCATTTTCGTTGGTTTTACTCAGCGTTTTCAATAAATCTTCAGCACTTGCTTTTCTCTCGCTTTGGATTAAATCACCGCCTTTTACTGACGGCATGTTTCCGGTTCCGGGAAGAATATTCACGACCATATTACCTACCAATCCATCGCTGCCGATACTTGCCTGTGCATCCTTTTTAATGAATCTGAACACCTCCGAGTCAATATTCATTTCCACGCTGATCAATGTATCACTGATAATTTCGATTTTTTTTACAGAACCGGCATTAATCCCTGAAAACCGCACGGAATTCCCAGGCTGCAGACCATTTACATTGTTGAAATTGGCTTTCAATATTTCGGTTTTGCCAAATAGCTGCTGCTTGCTTCCGATATAATAAACGGTAAGGGTGAAAATGAGAAAGCCTATGAGGACAAATAAGCCGAGTCTTAATTTTTGTGATGCTGATTTTTCCATCTTTTCAAATTATTTAAAAAACGCCTTTACCTTCGGATCATGCGAGGCAGAAAGTTCCTGAAAAGTTCCTTCAGCGTAATTTTTTCCGTCGATCAATAAAATCATCCTGTTCGAAATTACTCTGGCACAATCTACATCATGCGTGATAATGATCGATGAAGTGTTATATTTTTCCTGAATTGATTTCATCAGGATTATAATTTCTTTTGCGGTAATCGGATCCAGACCCGTTGTCGGTTCATCATAAATAATGATTTTGGGCTGAAGAATTAATGTCCTTGCCAATGCAATCCTGCGTTTCATTCCGCCTGAAAGTTCATTCGGCATCAAATCTACGGCACCCGCAAGGCCCACATTTTCCAAGGCGTGCATGACAAGTGGAGTAGCATCGGTCAATTTTCCGAACTTTTTAGTGTGCCTTCGCAAAGGGAATTCCAGATTTTCTCTTACAGACATTGAATCATATAAGGCGCTTCCCTGAAACAAAAAGCCGATTTCAGTACGCAGTTCGTCAAAATCTTCGCGGCTCAAACGGTTGATCTCCTGACCCATAATTTCAATTGATCCGCTGTCGGGAATTTCCAGACCGATAAGGCATTTAATCATTACCGATTTTCCGGATCCTGATTTTCCCATAATGACGAGGTTTTCACCCTCATTAAGTGTGAGATTAAAATCATCGAGCACGAGATTGTCACCAAATCTTTTTGTAAGATTCTGGATATTGATTAATACTTTTATTGACCCCTCAGTTTTCATTTTATGTTACAAAAATATTGGTGATCAGCACCGCTATAAAATCGATCAGGAAAAGAAACATAGAAGAATAAACCACGGCCGAATTGGCTGCGATTCCTACACCTTCGGTACCTTTCTGACAAAAATATCCTTTAAAACATCCTACGAGACCTATCGCAAAACCGAAGAAAAAACTTTTTAGGGTAGCGGGAATCACATCACTGAATTCGAGGTGCTTAAAAACCTGATTGAAATACAGCGTAAATGATACTTGACCTTTGGTGTTTTCAACCAAATAAGATCCCACAATAGCAATAAAATCGCTGTAAATGACAAGAACCGGAAGCATTACCGTGGTCGCCAGAATACGCGTAACTACAAGATATTTAAAAGGATTTGTGCCGGAAACTTCCATGGCATCAATCTGCTCTGTAACCCGCATGGATCCAATTTCGGCGCCTATACCTGATCCGATTTTCCCCGCACAGATCAGTCCGGTAATAATCGGTCCGATTTCCCGGATAATAGAAATACTCACCATCGCCGGAATCATTGATACAGCACCGAATTCCGCCAGTGTAGGCCGGGTCTGAAGCGTGAACACCAAACCGATAATCAGTCCTGTTACCGTTACCAGAAACAGCGAACGATTCCCGATATAAAAACACTGTTTCAGAAATTCCGGAAATTCGTACGGTTTCTTTAATACTTCCCTGAAAAACCTTCCAGTAAAATAACTCAGTTCACCTATTTCTACAAGAAATAATTTCAAAGGTTTCAGTATGTGATTGAAAAGAAGCATGTCCGAAGGAAAAAATGTTATTCAGAACGTGATTTACCTTATCGAATTTACTCAATATTTTACGAAATCCGCTGAAATTCCAAATGATTTATGTTGCATAATGCATTTTTGCTTCAGTATGCTATTTAGTAATTTTGGTAACCAATAAAAGGTTATTTTTGCAGTATTATGCAGTCAATAAGTGTTTTTGAAATCATTAAAGTCGGTATCGGTCCCTCAAGTTCACATACGATGGGCCCGTGGAATGCGGCAGAGAGTTTTTTAAATTTAATTCGCAGGACCCGTCAGATTTCCGATGTTAAGGAAGTTTTTGTGGAGTTTTTTGGATCGCTGGCTAAAACCGGCATTGGCCACGGTACCGATATTGCCGGAATACTGGGGCTTTCAGGAGAAAATTTCAAACTCATCGATACGACTTTAATCGATTCAAAAATTGAAGCTATTAGATCTTCCAGCCAGATTAATTTGGGCGGGGAAAAAGTAATTTCTTTTGTTTACGGACATCATTTAATTCTCAATAAACAGCGCTCACTGGATTTTCATCCTAACGGAATGATTTTTAAAGCTGTTTTTGAAAATGGGGAAACCATCACTCAAGATTATTACTCTATCGGCGGTGGATTTATTGCCACTCAGGAAGAGAACTCATACGAAAATAACTGTGTAAGAACCCTTTATCCTTGTCACAATGGTGATGATCTTATTAAAAATATTCGGAAGTTAAATCTGGAAAAGATTTCAGACCTAATTTTCCTGAACGAAGAATCCTGGCGCACCAAAGAGGAGACCAAGCAGGAAGCACTCTACATTTGGCAGCAGATTAAAGAATGTATCTACAAGGGTGTGACCAAAGATGGCATTTTGCCGGGGGGATTAAATGTGACGCGCCGCGCTGCCGGCTTAAACCGTAAACTTCTTGGCGAAAAAACCTACACCAGTATGGACGAATGGTTTAACCTTGTTGTGGATGCGGAAGAAACTTTTACCAATATCAACAAATGGGTTTCGTGCTTTGCTTTGGCGGTAAACGAAGAAAACGCAAGTTTCGGACGGATCATCACAGCACCAACTAATGGTGCAAGCGGCGTAATTCCGGCAGTTTTGATGTATTCGCAGGCTTTCACCGAACATCGTAATAATGAAGATATTATTCGTTTTCTTTTGGTGGCAGGTGAAATAGGGACCTTATTCAAAAAAAATGCAACCATTTCCGCAGCAATGGGCGGTTGCCAGGCAGAAGTTGGCGTTTCGTCAGCAATGGCGGCGGCAGGACTCACGGAAATTATGGGGGGAAGTCCTGGACAAGTGCTTATGGCGGCAGAAATCGCTATGGAACATCACTTGGGTATGACGTGTGATCCGATTGCCGGACTGGTTCAGATTCCTTGTATTGAAAGAAATTCCATGGGGGCTATTAAGGCGATTACCGCTGCAAATATTGCGATAGAATCAGATCCGGCAAAAGCAAAGGTTTCACTTGATCAGGTCATTCAGTCGATGTGGGATACGGCTCAAAGCATGAGCGACAGGTTCAAAGAGACGTCAGAAGGTGGCTTGGCGATTGCGGTGAACGTGGCAGAGTGTTAATTTCAGATCAATTATTTATCTAAAATTCCACGGATTTTATTGGCGTTTCTAATGAGATCTTCCAGAAGTTCGTAATTTTCTTTTTCCAGCGCTGATTTGAATTTTCTAAGCTGGGAAATATGCTCATTCAGTACATCCAGCACGTTTTCTTTATTCTGTTTGAAGATCGGAACCCACATTTCCGGATGCGATTTTGCCAAACGAACCGTACTCGAAAAACCTGTACTGGCCAGCTGAAAAATGGTGTCTTCTTCACGTTCTTTCTCTAAAACCGTATTGGCGAGTGCATATGAAGTGATATGTGAGATATGCGAAATATAAGCTGTATGAAGATCATGATCGTCGGCATTCATATAGATTAAATGCATTTCGAGATTTTCAGCAACACTTTCCACCGTCTTCAGCGCATTTTCTGCGGAATGTTCGCTGTCACATATTACCGCAGCACGGCCGGAAAAGCTTTCCGACAAAGCATTTTGAGGTCCTGAATTTTCGGTTCCCCACATCGGGTGAAATGCTACAAAACGGTTTCTGTTCGGATGGTTTTTTACCGAATTTACAATGCCTGATTTCGTGGAACCTGCATCCATTACCGTTTGCTGTGGATTAATGAGATCCAAAACTTCGGGAAGAACTTCTCTTGCAGCGTCAACGGGAATTGCAATAATAACTAAATCTGAATTTTTTACTGCATACTCGAGTGAAGCAATCTCATCAATAATCCCCAGTTTTTTAGCTTCAAGAAGGTGGCTTTCATTTTGGTCCACGCCAAAAACATGAGAGACAAAACCTTTTGCTTTCAGTTTAAGGGCCATTGAGCCACCGATTAATCCGACACCGATAATGGAAATTTTCATCTTAAAAATGTAATTTAGAACTTAAAGTAATCTACCTGAGCTTCTTTAAGCTATGGAAAGTATTCTCCTCCTTACATTTTTCATAACTTATTTCGAACCTCGGATTCTTCTCCGGATAAACAAGCACGTAGGAAGGACATGGCTGTTTCTGTGCCTGACTTCTCTCGAAATCTACCTTGCTTTTTGTGATAATGCTGTCTTTCAGAAACTTTTCGTCAATATTATTTTCCTTCATGGAAGCCGCAAACGCAGGACTGTAAACAATTTCTTTGGAAAGAGTTTCGGCGATTACCCGCGAATTCGGCAAATAACCACTGCAGCTTGCACCTTTTTTGTTCAGAATAAAAAATACGAGTAATAATCCCGGGATAAGACCGATAAGGAAAAATTTTAATTTTCTCATTTAAAAAATTAGAAGATTGATGTCATGATAGGTTAAGTCGAAACGGTCGCAAATCAGTTTTTTGGTATGACGACCTTTGTACATATAAAGCGACTGTTTCATTTCATTTTTGCGGATCAGCATATTGTCGAAACCGCCTTCTTCATCATAATTCAGAAGATAACTCAAAAAGAAATTAGAAACGGCTTTGGTGGTAGTTCTCGGCATTTTCGATGTTAAATTCGGTAAACCGCAGTGTATCACACCATGTTTAATGATATAGGGATTTTCCATATCAGTAAGTTCAGATGTCTCGATCACTTTTCCGTTGTCGATGGTTACGTCGATAATTACGCTCCCTTTTTTCATTTTAGAAACCATTTCTTCTGTAACGATCGGGCAGAGGCTTATTTTTGAAAGTGCTCCGATTACTACGTCGGCTCTCTTTAAGCTTTTTGAAAGTTCCTTAGGATCGATGATTGAAGTTGGAACTCTACCGTCAACCATCATGTGAAGTCTTCGGAGTTTTGAAAGTGAATTATCGAAAACTTTTACACTTGCACCCAGTCCTAAAGCTGCTTTGGTAGCAAATTCACCTACGATTCCTGCGCCGAGGATTACTACTTCGGTCGGCCGAACTCCGGTAATCCCGCCCAGCATTAAACCGTTCGAAAGCGCAAGAAGTTCTGCAGCGTAAAGAATTGAAATATTACCTGCAATTTCACCAATAAGACGCACAAGTGAAAGCTGCTTGTATTCATCAATAATGAATTCGAATGCAATGGCGTTAATTTTCTTTTCGGCGAGTTTTTTAAAATATTCCTGATCCCGCAAATTAATCTGCAGTGCGGAAATTAAATAGGTACAAGGCTTTAAAAACTCAATTTCCTCTGTGGTTGGCGGATTAATCTTAAGAACCAGGTCCTGCTGAAAAGCTTCCTGAGGATTCTGGGTAATTTGTGCGCCGGCCTCGGAATATTGCAGATCTGTAAAGAAAGATCCTTCACCGGCACCGGATTCCACGACAATATGGTGGCCGTGTTCTACCAAAACCTGTACTGCGTCGGGAGTTAAGCCTGTTCTGCGCTCATTGAGACAGGTCTCTTTCGGTACTCCGATCGCAAACTGTTTTCCTTTTTTTATTACTTCCAGTTTTTCTTCCTGCGGCATCAACTCCTGCTCAGAAAAAGGAGTGAAAATATTTGTACTGCTCATTATTTATGATCTTGCTAATGCAAGGGATAAGTTATTGATAGTCGATAAATAAAGCCCCAAAGATACAATGAATTAATGATTATCAGAATTAAAATTTACCTGAAAACGACAGCCCTTTCTTCATCATTCACAGTTATTTTTATTTCGTGGTGAGGCAGATCTGCAAGTTCGTCTTCGTAAATTTCGGGCCATTCAATAATGCACAGCAAAGCGTTGTCCAGATATTCCTCAATTCCGATGTCATATACTTCAGCAATGTTTTTCATGCGGTAGAGATCAAAATGGAAAATATTGCCTTTCGGTAAATGATATTCGTTCACAATTGCATAGGTTGGCGAAGAAACTTCGTCGCTGCTGCCCATGTTTTTCAACAGGAATTTAGTGAATGTAGTTTTGCCGGCGCCAAGATTTCCTTTTAAAAGCAGAATATTGTGGTGAAGCTGAGGCAGAATTTCCCCTACTACTTTTTGCCAGTCTTCAATTTTAGTGATGTTGAATTCCATTATTTTTTTGATTCTATTTATAGATTTCGATTTCAATCTGTCCGTTTTCGGTTACTGCGCCGCGGTACATGCCGGCTGTGTTGAAAGGCATGGCAATATTTCCGTCTCTATCCAGTGCGATCAAGCCTCCGTCGCCGCCTATTTTTTCAATTTCAGCGATAACTTCCCCCGACGCAGATTTTATATCTTTATTTTGATATTCCATTTTAGCTGCGAGAGTTCTGGCAGCGGTAGTACGGATGAAAAACTCACCCCAGCCGGTGGCTGATATTCCAACCTGAGCGTTGGCATAGGTACCTGCGCCGATAATGGGTGCATCGCCGATTCTGCCGAATTTTTTATTGGTCATTCCACCGGTGGAAGTGCCTGCCGCGATATTACCGTCTTTATCTAAAGCAACCGCACCGACCGTTCCGAATTTCTGATCGACTTCGTAAGCTTCCGGAAAATGGTTTTGTGTAGTTTTTTTATTGTTTTCTTTTGCTTTCAGTTTCTGTAAACCATCCCAGCGGTCTTTGGTCCAGAAATAGTCGGGATTTACAATTTCTAAACCCTGTCCCTTAGCAAAAATTTCTGCGCCTTCACCGATCATCATTACATGCTCACTGTTCTGCATTATAGCAATCGCTGCTTTTATCGGGTTCTTAACCGTGTGAATAGCTGCTACTGCTCCGGCTGATTTATCTTTTCCAAACATGATAGCAGCATCGAGTTCATTTTTTCCGTCAGAAGTAAATACAGCGCCCTTGCCCGCGTTGAAGAGGGGAGAATCTTCCATAATAATTATCGCTGCAGCCACCGCGTCAACTGACGATTTCCCTTTCATGATTTCTGCATAGCCTGCTTTCAGCGCTTCGGTAAGTTTTGCGCGGTACGCTTTCTCTTTTTCGGCGGTCATGTTTTCCCGGGTAATGGTTCCTGCGCCTCCATGAAGTACAAGGACGTATTTTTTTTGGGCTGAAAAGAATGTGTTAATGAAGATCAGCAGAACAATACAGAGTTTTTGCATGAATTAAAAATTTCATCAAAAATACTGAAAATTTGAAGTCACAGGTGAAGCGAGTGCCTAAAAGTTTGGAGGTATTTTAAGATTTCAACCAGTAATTTCCTATTTTTACCGAATGATTTCTAAAGCGACTATCGATAAAATATTTTCCACAATTCGGGTGGAAGAAATCATTGGCGAATATGTGCAGCTGAAAAGGGCAGGATCCAATTTCAAAGGTCTGAGTCCCTTTCATGAGGAAAAGTCGCCGAGCTTTATCGTTTCGCCAAGCAAACAGATCTGGAAGGATTTTTCGAGCGGAAAAGGTGGTACGGCCATTTCTTTCCTTATGGAAATTGAAAATTTCACTTATCCTGAAGCGCTTCGTCACGCCGCCAAAAAGTACGGAATCGAAATTGAGGAAGACCGGCGCGAACTTTCTGAGGAAGAAAAGCAGTCCCAAACGGATAAAGAGATTCTTTATAAAATTCATGAAATCGCGAATGATTTTTTCCAGCAGCAGCTTTTTGAAACAGAAGAAGGGAAATCTGTAGGATATTCTTATTTTAAAGAGCGTGAACTTCGCGATGATATCATCAGGAAATTTCAGTTAGGTTATTCGCCGGAGCAGAAAAATACCTTCACAAAATTTGCTTTAGATAAAGGCTATTCCAAAGAAATTTTAGAAAAGTCAGGACTATCTATTTTTCCTGAAAACACGCCGACAGGTGTAGACCGCTTCCGCGAACGGGTTATTTTCCCGATTCACAGTTTTTCTGGAAGGGTTTTGGGTTTCGGGGGAAGAATCCTTCGGAATAACATTAGAACCGCGAAATATCTCAATTCGCCCGAAACCGAGATTTACCATAAATCCAATGTTCTTTACGGTTTAAACCAAAGCAAACAGGCGGTTTCAAAGAATAATCTGTGCCTTCTTGTGGAAGGTTATATGGACGTAATCGCACTTCATCAGGCGGGAATTGAAAATGTTGTTTCAAGTTCCGGAACTGCGCTGACCGTGGAACAGATTAAGCTTATTAAAAGGCTTACAGAAAATGTAACGATCCTTTTTGACGGTGATTCAGCGGGAATCAAAGCGAGTTTCAGAAGTATCGACATGCTGCTTTCGGAAGCCATGAACATCCGCGTTTTGCTTTTTCCGGATGGTGACGATCCCGATTCTTTTTCGAGGAAACATCCACAGGAATATGTGGAAAATTTCATAAAAAATGAAGCGAAAGATTTTATTGATTTCAAAGCTGAAATTTTACTGAAAGAAGCTGGCAATGATCCAATTAAAAAAGCAGAGTCGATAAGGGATATTGTAAAGTCTGTAGCATTCGTTCAGAACGCGCTGAAGCAGGAAGTTTATTTAAAGGAAGTTTCAGCGAAATTCGGAATTTCGGAACAGTCGCTTTTTAATGAGCTCAATGTTCAGAAACAGGTTCAGAAACAGCAAACTTCTCCGCAGCAAAGACAGGAAAAACCTGCGCAGGTAAAGCTGGAGAAAGTTACGGAGCCTTTTGAAACCATTAATCCATTATTGATTCTGGAAGAAAAGCTGGTTGAACTGATGCTGAAATATGGAGACAGAGTGCTCGACCGAACTGATGAGGAAAATAATGCCTATCAGATTACCGTAATCGAAGAAATTATGGGACATTTAGAGGAAGATGACTGCGAAATCCAATCGGTTCTGAATCAGAAAATTATCAGCGAGATTAAAGAAGGAATCGGTAAAAATGAACTGCGTTCGGGTAATTTTTTCATGACCTTGATGGATGAGCAGATTACCGGAAGAATCGCAGATGCGTTGGTAGAACCTTATGAAAACAGCGATTGGGGAAAGTACCAGATTTTTTTCAGCAGGGAAGAAGAAGTAGTTCCGAAAATTGTGCAGGACGTAATTTTCCGGCATAAGCGCGCTTACATCATTAAAATCATCAACGATATGAAGACTCAACTTTCGGACAGTGAAAATAATGAGGAGACCTATAAAAAAATCATTACGCTGAATCATCTGCGTAAAGAAATCGACGAGAAACTGTTCAGAATCCTGTGACAGATTGTCGGATTTTTGGTTGTGGAATATTGTTTGTGTAAATTTGAGATGCAGATTTATAACAGCAAATAAATATTAATATGGACATAAAAAAAGATTTCAGAGATTTCTCTGTAAAACATTTAGGAAACAGCGGATTGGCAACGGATCAGTATATGGGAATGTACGGCCCAACCAATCTCACCCCGTACATTATGGAGGAAAGACGGCTGAACGTTGCTCAAATGGACGTTTTCTCGCGTCTGATGATGGACAGAATTATTTTTCTCGGAACAGGAATCGACGATCAGGTAGCCAATATTGTAACTGCTCAGCTTTTGTTTTTAGAAAGTTCTGATGCTTCCAAAGATATCCAGATTTATATTAATTCTCCGGGTGGAAGTGTGTACGCCGGTTTAGGAATTTATGACACGATGCAGATCATCAAACCTGATGTTTCAACCATCTGTACGGGTATGGCCGCTTCTATGGGAGCCGTTCTTCTGGTTGCCGGTGAAAAGGGAAAACGTTCCGCGCTGAAACACTCAAGAGTGATGATTCACCAGCCTTCAGGTGGTGCGCAGGGCGTAGCTTCCGATATGGAAATTAATTTAAGAGAAATGCTTAAGCTTAAAAAAGAGCTTTATGATATTATTGCAAATCACTCCGGACAAACCTATGAATGGGTTGAAAAAGCGTCGGACCGTGACTATTGGATGACTTCAAGCGAAGCGAAAGAATTCGGAATGGTTGATGAAGTTCTGGAGAGAAAATTAGATAAGTAAATTGAAAATGTAATGTAAAACGCGCTGAAAATTTCAGCGCGTTTTTTTTTGAGATAATTGATTTTCAATTCAGATGGAATTGACAATATATTGATTTTTTAACTTTTTGACTGGCTTTTAGTTAAACCCTTCGATAATTTTCGCAAAATCATCAATTTTCAAAGCTGCGCCGCCAATCAAACCACCATCAATATCGGGTTGCGAGAAGATTTCTTTGGCGTTATCAGGTTTTACAGATCCTCCGTATAAAATTGAAATTTCGTCGGCAACTTCCTGTCCGTATTTTGCTGCGATTAAGCTTCTGATATGGGCGTGAATTTCCTGAGCCTGTTCCGGACTTGCAGTTTCGCCGGTTCCGATGGCCCAAACAGGTTCGTAAGCGATAACCACTTTTTTAATTTCTTCTGCAGAAAGGGTAAATAACGCAACTTCGGTCTGGTTTTTTACGACTTCTAAATGTTGTCCCGATTTTCTCTGTTCCAAAGTTTCACCGTTGCAGTAAATTGGGGTTAAACCTTTATCTAAAGCCAGTTTTACTTTTCTGTTGCAGTGTGAATCGGTTTCGCCGTGGTATTGTCTGCGTTCTGAGTGACCGATAATCGCTCCAGTTGCATCGATAGATTCAAGCATATCAGCGGAAATTTCGCCGGTGTAGGCACCGCTTTCGTATTCGCTCATATCCTGTGCGAAAACTCCGATTTCGTCCTGCTCATATAAATCCTTAGCCATCATTAAGTATAAGGAAGGCGGAGCGATCCAGACTTCACAGTTGGTGGCGTTATTTTTTTTGTAATCGAGTAACTGAAACATAAGCTGTTGTGCTTCAATTACATTTTTGTTCATTTTCCAGTTTCCTGCAACGATATTTTTTCTCATAGCTACTTTTTTAATATTCACAAAAATCCGAAATATTCGGTGATAAAAAAAATAAAGCGGAATGATTACCGTCATTCCGCTTTAAATAATTGAAGTCAGTTATTTAGTGATTCCCTCTAATTTCAAAAGAAAAGCATAATCCCAGGCAATATCTTTCAGATAATCGAATCTACCTGATGCGCCACCATGACCATAAGCCATTTCGGTTTTCAGCAAAACTGCGTTTTTATCCGTTTTCAGATCTCGGAGTTTTGCTGCCCATTTTGCCGGTTCAAAATACTGAACCTGAGAATCGTGCAAACCTGTAGTTATTAGGATATTCGGGTAATTTTTCTTCTGGATGTTTTCATACGGCGAATAGGATTTCATATATAAATAAGCATCTTTATTGTTTGGGTTTCCCCATTCGTCGTATTCATTGGTCGTAAGCGGAATGCTTTCATCAAGCATTGTATTCACCACATCAACAAAAGGAACCTGCGCGATTACGCCATTCCAGAGTTCGGGCTTCATATTAACCACAGCGCCCATCAGCAAACCGCCTGCAGAACCGCCCTGTGCATAAAGATGTTTTGAGGAGGTGTATTTTTCCTTCACTAAAAATTCGCCGGCATCGATGAAATCTGTAAACGTATTGATCTTTTTCATCATTTTACCGTCTTCATACCATTGTCTTCCCATCTCCTGACCACCTCGGATATGCGCCATTGCGAAGGCAAAACCTCTGTCCAGAAGACTTAACCTCGCTGAACTGAATGTCGCTTCCATTGAGTTTCCGTACGATCCGTAACCGTAAAGGAGTACCGGATTTTTGCCGTTTTTCTCAAAACCTTTTTTATAAACCAACGAAATCGGGATTTTGGTTCCGTCTTTTGCAGTAGCAAAAACCCGTTCTGCGGTGTACAGATTCTTATCGTAGCCGCCAAGAACTTCCTGCTGTTTCAGTAAGGTTCGCTTGCCTGTTACCAGATTCTGCTCATATTGAGAACTTGGCGTAATCATCGAAGTATAAGCAAATCGGAAATTATCGGTATTGTATTCCGGATTGTTCATGCTCCGGATCATGTAGGCAGGTTCATCAAACTTCAGAAATTCTTTTTTCAGGGTTTTTCTGTCCTGAATAACAAGCTGGGCAAGACCGTTCTGTCTTTCTGAAAATACCAGAAAATTTTTGAATTCATCAATTCCCAACAGCAAAACATCTTTCCGGTGAGGAATTACTTCCTTCCAGTTTTCAACGCCTGTTTTATTGATGGGAGTTTCCATTACTTTGAAATTTAAAGCATCTTTATTCGTCGTGATAAGAAATTTGTCTTCCAATGGAGTAATATCGTACAACACATCCTTCATTCTAGGTTGAAATACCCTGAAGTTGCCGTTGGCATCATCTGCAGGGAGATATCGGATTTCCGAGCTTGTGGTGGCAGAGGAGTAAATTAAAATGTATTTGTTGTTCTTTGATTTTGCTACGCCAATATAATTGGTATTATCCTTCTCGTCATACACCACAGTATCTTTGGAAGAATCGGTCCCTAAGGTGTGTCTTTTAATTTTTTCGGATAAAAGCGTAACATCATTTTTGGCCGTATAAAAAATTGTTTTATTATCGGCAGCCCAGACTGCGTCGCCTTCAGTGTTTTTAATTCCTAATTCGGTGATTTTCCCCGTGTTTAAATCCTTTAAAAATAAGCTGTATTGCCGGCGTGAAACATCATCAACCCCGAAAACCATTTTAGAATTATCCGGCGAGATGCTGAAACCAGCAGCTGCGTAATAGGCTTTGCCTTCCGCCATTTTGTCTACATCGAGAAGCATTTCCTCAGGAGCAGATAAACTGCCTTTTTTACGGCAGTATTTAAAGTACTGCTTTCCTGTCTCGGTGCGTGAATAGTAATAGTAACCGTCTTTGAAGACAGGAACACTTTCATCTTTCTCCTTGATCCGCGCTTTCATTTCCTGATACAGATTTTCGCGAAGTTGCTTGGTATCGGCCATCATCGTTTCGAGATACGCGTTTTCGGCAGTAAGATAGTTTACGACTTTGGTAGAATCTTTTCCTTTTTTGAAATAGTCGATCATCCAATAATAGGGATCGCTTACTTTTTCACCGTGAATTTCGCGCACGTGGTTTTGCTTTTCGGCAATAGGAGGCTTGGCATCGGGCCAGATTTGGGCGTTCATCATACATGTAACTGTTAATAATGAGGCGGCAATTGTTTTTTTCATGGTTATCGGAGTTTTTTTGAGGCTGTAATTAAGCGGGAAACCACATATTCTTCAGCAACCTGTAAAAATGGTGTTCGCGCTCGCTAACTTCCTCATCAGCTTTAATTAATGACTTAGCGAAATTGAGGAAATCTTTTCTTTCCGACTCTACTGAATCATCAAAAAAGCATCGGGCGTGAAACTCGAAATGATCCTTCCACTGCTCCGGCTGCAGAACTGCAATCGCGTCAAGTTCGTTATCGAGATTCATTTTAAATGGAAATTCTTCTGCAAGATATTCCTGGATTTTAAGACCTTCTTCGGGCGCAAATTCACCGTCAACTGACGATAAAATCATTAATAGATGGTAACCTGCGATTGATTTATTTGATTTCTGCATTGTTAAAATATTATATTTAAATTGAATTTTTATTGTTTAAGATAATCTTTGGCCGGGATTTTATCCACGATTTTACCGTTCTGTAAGATAAGTACAAACGGATTGCTTCGTGCAATTGTTTTTATCGCAGTACCGTCCATCACTGCGTTTTCTATGGTTTTGAAAGTATTAGGATTGGTTGATATTCCATAGGTTAAGGCATCTTTTTGTGTGTTAGCTTTTGCTTCAGTTTTACTGAGAATTTCCCTGTCAGCATCTATAGGTTTATAAGAGAAAATAAGGATTGCTTTTTTTGCCTGCAATATTTCCGGAGTTAAATCGATACCGTCTACAGATTCAGGTTTGAATTTTGAAATCTCGGATTTATAACCCTGTTTAACTATTTTGGATGTGGTCTTTGATTCTTCAATTTTCCACGGAGAACCTTCAGCCCAGTATTTTTTATCAGCGACATATTCATCCTGATTCAGCTCGATTGTTTCGCCGGTTTTATCATTTTTAAGGCTGTAAAATGTTTTGTATTCTGATGGTGCTTTTTCAATATTTATTTTTTCAGCATTCAGATCCGTACCGATTTTATAATCCCGGAAATCGATCAAAGGCTCTTGAAGAATCCCGTGAAGTGTGATTAATCCCATCAACACAACAAAAAAAGACAACGCGATAAACCTAACCTGTTTTTTTGCTTCCAGCAACTGAAACTGATTTCTGTACATCAGCCACAGAAAAAGCAATCCCAGAAGTAAGATTAAATCTTTAACAAAACTTTCCCAGGGCGTGAACGTAATAGCGTCACCAAAGCATCCACAATCCGTCACTTTATTAAAATAGGCTGAGTAAAAAGTGAGGAATCCAAAAAATACGCAAAGTGCGATAAGGGCGGCCAGCGAAAATTTTAACCGGATTTTAAGTAAAAGCATGAACCCTAAAATGAGTTCCAGCGCCACCACAATAATTGCGATTGGGAGCGCCTGGCTTTCCATGAATGGCATATTGAAAACCGAGGGCGAAAAATATTCTTCGAGCTTGAAGGAAAAACCCACCACATCTACCGCTTTCACAAAGCCGGATGCGATAAAAATCAAGGCAACAGCAATCCGTAAAATATGTTTCATTTTAAATGATTTGGGGTTTAAACTCTTGCTGTTGTTCAGAAAATTTAATGAGGCAGAAAACGGCATAATTCAGCATATCGAAGTAGTTTGCGTCAATTCCTTCAGAAACCAGAGTTTCGCCAGAGTTGTCTTCTATCTGTTTGGTTCTCAATACTTTTTGGTAGATTAAATCAGTGATTGAAGAAATTCTCATTTCACGCCACGCTTCGCCGTAATCATGGTTTTTCCGCATCATCAATTCTTTTGCTTCGTTGGCAAATCGGTCGTAAAGAACCAGAATTTCAGCATTATCCTGTTTAAAATCATCTGCAAAACCCTTTTCAAGCTGAATCAAACCGATGATCGAATAATTCACGATTGCAATAAAATTTTCTTCCTCGGATTCGCCTACTTTCGAGATTCCTGTGGTCTGAAAATTCCTTAAACTTTTTACTTTAATGAAAATCTGATCGGTTAAGGAAGGTGTTCTCAGCACGCGGAACGATGCGCCGTAATCGCTGAGTTTTTTACTGAATAAATCGCGGCAAACGCTGATGACTTCGTCGAACTGTTTTGATGTTTTCTGCATAAAATTTCTAATCTTTTCAAAGATAAGAATTTTGAGGAGAAGAGGGAAGATGAAGTTTTGAAGTTTCAGTCAACTATTTGTTAAATTTGCGGTTATGAAATCACCTGAATCTACCGAACAAAACGCTTACTTTTCAATGAACTGCCGCGGAATACTCATTGATCTGACCTTCCCGAAAATCATGGGTATTTTGAATCTTACACCTGATTCTTTTTCTGATGGTGGGAAGTTTAATGACGAAAAAAAAGCATTGCCTCAGGTTGAAAAAATGCTGAAAGACGGTGCAGAAATCATTGATATCGGGCCGCAGTCTACAAGGCCAAATGCACAGGTTCTGTCGGCTCCGGAAGAGATTTCAAGAATTGGAAACATGATCTCTTTAATTAAAAAAGAATTTCCGGAAGCCTTAATTTCCCTCGATACTTTTTATGCCGAAACAGTAAAATTTGGCTTTGATGAAGGTTTGGATCTTGTGAATGATATTTCAGGTGGAATGTTTGATGAAAAAATGTTCGGAACTGTTGCCAAAACAGGACTTCCGTATATTCTGATGCACGTAAACCCGACGTACGAAACCATGCATGAAAAAATTATTGAAGATGATATTATTCTGAATATTAACAAATATTTTTCAGAAAAAATTGTGGAACTGCGACAGTTTGGAGTGAAAGATATTATTCTGGATCCAGGTTTTGGGTTCGGGAAAACAGTGGAGCAGCAGCACCAAATGATTGATGAACTGCAGCATATTGGGTTTGGAAAATTTCCAATGCTGGTCGGAATCTCCAGGAAATCTTTTATTTACAAACCTTTGGGGAAAAAGCCGCATGAAATTAATGAAGAAACACAAAAACTTCATCTAAAAATGCTCGAAAAAGGAGCAAAGATTCTTCGCGTTCACGATGTGGCTGAAGCTAAAAAAACGGTTGATGCGTATTTGAATCGCTAATTCAGATGTGAAAGTTTCTCGGCGTACTCTTTAGCAAACCGCTCGCGGTCTTTGTTGAGCTGCTCAAGGTTTACCGGCAGAATATAATTGAAGAGAATTTTTTCTTCGTCGTCTAAAAATATGAGTTCCTTTTCTTCGCCATCGATCATCTGCGCGAAAATTTCCCACATGGAAGTGTCCTTCATTTTCAGCAGTTCGAAAAACTGTGATGCTTTGATCTGAATGATTTTCATGAATAAATCTGATTTTTTATTGCTGCAAAAATAGTGTTTTACAACGGTTCCCGCGTAAGCGATGGGAGAGGAAATCCTTATTTGTTTGCGGCGGCGAAGCCGCCGCAAACAAATAAGATTGTAACGGACGTAGCGACCCGGGCGGTTGGAAAAGCTGCGGCGAGGGATACGCCCAAATTAAAATCCCAGGAAATTTAGTTTCAACTGAATGGCGAAATTTTCTTTGAAAGGTAAAGTCGAGTAGTGGCCAACTCTGTAGAAGAACCCAAGATTGAAAGGCGTACCAAGAAAATGATTGCTCTCGAGACCGATTTCCTGGTAAAAATGATCGAGTTTCTGGAACTCAAAGCCATGAAATTCCGGATTTTTCATGTCGCCGGTAATTCCGCGGTAAACCACGTCAAAACTCGAGGTGTTTTTGCCAAAAGTCTTGAAATACCAGGGAATCCTGTGGGTAAAGTAAAATCCGGCAAATTTATCATTGTAATATTTGCCGCCCTCCATGGTTGCAAAACCCAGAAAAGAGGTGAGATTAAAATTGAAACTGTCTTTTCCGCTGCCCAATCCGTTCATCGCAAAATGATGCCAGATCGGAGCGTCACCAGCGAGTAATCCTCCGTAAACCCGAATTCCCGTAACACCTGCTTTTGTCTTGAAATTGTGCTGAGCGAGAACATCGAAACGGCTGTATTTGAAGTCGCCGCCAAAAGATTGTAATCCCTGTTCATAATTGATGTAAAACTCTGGGAAACTTTGCTCGTAAGTGAATTTTCCTGAAGGAGTCATGATGTTTTTTGATTTCGGAGCGTATTTGAGGGTAATTTGCGAGGCAAAATTCTCAAATTTCTGTCCGAGATTCATAAAATTATAATCGAAAGTAGCTTCTTCGTGGTCTTTTTTGGCAGAAATATTCAGGGTCAACGCATTGCTTAAATCATTTTCGAAAGCGAGTTTAAATCCGTTGTAGCGGTAGAATCTGTCGTTTTTTAGATCAATCCCAGATTCATGATTTTCATCTTAAAATTCCATAGATTTTCATTGAACCGTCCGGCTGCCATTACGTCGTTATAGTATTCCGCACGGAAGAACGAGTTTTTTTCAAGGGTAGTTTTCACATCGATACCGGCGCCGTATTTAAAACCTTCATCCTTGAAACCGTAAGCTACATAAGCATCAGGAGAAATATATTTGTGGAATCTTTCATTCAGTTTTCCGGCAATGCCAACACGTATTCCTTCGTATTTATTGTATTTTATGAGTTGAGCGGCATCAAAATCGATTTGCCCAATCCTCAGTTTTCCTTTAATTAAACCGGTAAAAGCATTTATCTTCTGGTCGAGTTTGTACTTTTTACCAACGCTGTCAATTTTTTGGTATGTGATTTTTTCTCGTGCGGTTAATGAATCTGTGCGGAAGGCGTCGAGCGTCTTCCCATCGGAGTTTTTCACACTCATTGTGTAGCCTGAAAAGTCTTTTTTATTTTTGGTGATATTGGTTGTGAAATCAAAATAATCGGCAACCATAAAAACATAATTTCCGAATTTCTGAATGTTTTTCTGCGTAGAATCATTCTCCTTTTTATTGGCTTTGGTATTTCCGAAAACGGTGGAACCCATTTTGATTTTCAGGTTCTCCTTACTTAAGAACCATTTGTTATCAATCGGTTTCCAAATACTGGTAATTGTTCCTTCACTCTTTTTCTTGCTGTTGCTTTCAATTTTTTTCAGCCCGAATGTTTCTGTGTCAACATACAGGTAACCGTTGAATTTTCTCTTGTTTACGGGCTGTTTATAATCAACCTGGCGAAAACGGATCACGTAATTCTGCCGCCCTTCGATTTCAATAGTGTCTGTTAAAAAGAAACGGTAAAGGGTGCGGTTTTCCTCACGTATTTCCCTGGGAATGCGGTTTCTGTTAGAGCGCAGCGTCATCATTTCGTAAATCGGCTGTTTCAATCCAGCAACGCGGTTATCGAGAATGTTTATTTTTTCACCGTATTTTTTTGAATAAAGGAATTCTGAGGCTCTTTCCCAAAGAAAAAGTTTGCTCGAGGACATCAGTTTCATGACATTTACGCTTTCCAACGAATCTTTCTTTTTCTCTGCTGTCTGTACTTTTTCAGGAAGATTTTTCAACGAATCGAGTCTTTTTTCGAGATAGGAATTGTAATGCTTAATGCTGTCTTCATCAATATCTAAAGAGATTTTTTCGTAGGATTTAAAGGAATATGAATCAAGACTTTGAGGCGAATTTTTTTGGTAGCTGTCGTTTACTTTCTGCAGAATTTCCAATGCCAAAGGGTCGCTTTTATCATTAATGATTACACCTTCAATCGACTGAGTTTTCGGGTCGGTCTTTGAAAGAGTAACTTCCATAACCTTATCCACAACTGCTTCTTCCTCATAATATCCGGCAGCTGTTACATCTACCTGCTTACATTTTGTTCTGAATTCTAAATTGCCCTGGGCGTTGGTTTTTCCTACTGTTTTTTTGTTACAGGAAATTGTTGCATTGGGAATAGGTGTTCCTTCTCCCGCTTTCAAAACAGTGATTTTTGACTGTGCAGTAATATTCAGAAAAATGAATGAAAAGAGGAGTAATGAAAGTTTATTCATAAAAACAAAAGTATATATTTTTTTTAGACATTCCGCCACACAAATCCGATTGCTGTTATCAAAATTAATACCGTGACGCTTTATAAATAATTTGTAAATTAGTTAGATGAAAAAAATATTTACACTCGCTATACTTCTGCAATCACTCACGTTTATTGCCCAGCAGAGAGCATTAACCGAAGACGGTAAAGAAGTTGTGCTTTTCGATAACGGCACCTGGAAGTTTGTAAATGAAAGCGATGCAAAAGTGCTGGAAACCATAGTTACAAACAATAATTTATTTGAGAAGCCCAAGACCGCAAGTTTTTTAATGAAAAGTAAAAAGCTGGATGTTGGCGTATATTTCGATCCCAAAAAATGGAAACTAGCCACCCAGAATATCAGTCCGCACGTAGAATATTTCTTTACCGACCGCGGTAATACTGAAGGTTTATTCGGTTTTATGATGACCGAAAAAGTGCAGATTGCTACCTTGAAGAATTTGAAGGAACTCATCATCGAAAACGTTAACAGAAATGTAGATTTTTTCCGGTTAAAAGAGTCTGAATACCGCACGGTGAATGGCATGAAAGTACTTTATATAAGGTACGCGGCAAATACAAAAGGTATGGATTTCGAATATGCAGGGTATTATTACATCAACAGCGACGGCTATGCAGGTGTGGTAGGTTTTTCGTCTCAGAAAATGTTCGAAAGTAATTTTGATGCTATTCAGGAGCTGATTAACGGAATTTCACTTTCACCCAAGCAGGAATTGTCTGAAACTATAGAATATACTTCGCCGCCACCGCCGATGAAATCTAAATAGAACTTAAGAAATCCTGCTCCATTTGTTTTTTCCTTTATAGAGTTTGAGATAGTAATTCTTTAAACCTTCATTTTCAGGATTCTGCAGATGCGGATCCTGTTTTAAAAGATGTTCTACCGCAGCTTTTGAAGCTTTGATAATCTTTGCATCCGCTGTTAAATCAAGTTTTTTAAAATCGACAACACCGCTCTGCTGCGTTCCCAGAATATCGCCCGGACCGCGCAGCTGCATGTCGACTTCGGAAATTTTAAAGCCGTCATTGGTTTCAGTCATGGTTCTGATTCGGGTACGGCTTTCCGTTGAGAGTTTGTCAGAAGTCATTAAAATACAGAAACTTTGTTCTGCTCCACGTCCAACTCTCCCACGAAGCTGGTGAAGCTGCGAAAGGCCAAATCTTTCAGCACTTTCAATAATCATTACTGAAGCATTCGGGACATTTACGCCGACTTCAATCACTGTTGTTGCTACCATTATTTCAGCTTTTCCGGAAGCAAAATAACTCATCGCGGCTTCCTTTTCTGTAGGTTTCATCCGCCCGTGAAGCATGGTGACATTTTTTCCTTCGAAAAACTCAACAATATGATCGAAATTCTCCATTAGGTTTTTATAATCCAGCGTTTCAGATTCTTCAATTAAAGGATAAACGAAATAAATCTGCCTTCCTTTTTCAATCTCATCTTTTGCAAACCTGAAAACTGAAAGACGGTCTTTTTCCCTTCTGTGAGCAGTAATAATGGGTTTTCTGCCAACCGGCATTTCATCAATTACAGACACATCCAAATCGCTGTAAAAACTCATCGCTAAAGTCCGTGGAATGGGCGTAGCAGTCATGACCAGAATGTGGGGCGGAATTTTATTTTTTGCCCAAAGTCTGGCCCTTTGCGCAACCCCAAATCTGTGCTGTTCGTCGATGATTGCAAGACCGAGATTTTTGAACTGAACAATATCTTCGAGAACCGCGTGAGTGCCAACTAAAATTGAAAGTTCGCCGCTAAGAAGTTCCGAATGAATGATCTTTCGTTCTGCAGTTTTTGTCGAACCGGTGAGAAGGCGGACTTTAATATCCGTATTGGCGAGCAGTTCTTTGATGGAATTAAAATGTTGCTGCGCGAGAATTTCTGTCGGGGCCATCATACAGCTTTGGAAGCCATTGTCCATGGCGATGAGCATAGCCAGAAGCGCAACCATTGTTTTTCCTGATCCCACGTCGCCCTGCAGCAGACGGTTCATCTGAATCGGCTTCTTCATATCGGTGCGGATTTCTTTCAAAACTCTTTTCTGAGCATTGGTCAGCTCAAAAGGAAGACTGTTTCCGTAAAAATTATTGAAGTTTTCACCGATTTTAGGGAATGGATTTCCGATGGCAGAAGTCTTCTGGTGCTGTTTTTTTAATCCGTAACCCAGTTGAAAGAAGAAAGCTTCTTCGAACTTCAGTCTTCGGTTCGCGTGTTCGAAATGATGGAAATCTTTAGGAAAATGAATATGATAAAACGCGGGAATTCTGCCAATTAATTTTAATGATTTCATTAAAGACTCCGGCATGTTTTCCTGCATTAATGAAGGTAAATTAAGCGTAATTTCCAGAAGTAAAGTCTGGAAAAATTTATTGTTGATGCCTCTTTTCGCCAGTTTTTCGCTGCCGGGATAAATGGGCAGGAGCGACCCGGAGAGCGCCTTCTTTTCGTCAACTTCGATCTCAGGATGAGCCATTGAAAAGATTCCGTTGAATAAACTGACTTTACCAAAAATAAAAATTTCTCTGTTGAGCGGAATCTGCTCTTTCATCCATTTCGAATAACGGAACCATACGAGTTCCAAAGTTCCGGTATGATCACGGAATTTGGCCGACATTCTTTTCTTTCCGTTTCCGTAACCAATTTCCTGTACATCGGTTATTCTTCCCTTCAGCTGAATTTCAGCATCAGGCTCCTCAGTTAACTCACCAATCTTATAAATTTTGCTTTTATCAATATACCGAAGCGGATAGAAGGTGAGGAGATCTTCCACAGTAGCAATACCTAAAACATTTTTAATGAATTTGGCGCGTTCGGGACCGATTCCTTTTAAGAATTCTATGGAGGTTTCTAAAGTCAGACTCAATTTTTTTCCCAGATTTACTGGTTAGTGAGCGAATTTCGGTAAAATAAAAAAGACTTCCAAAAAATTATTTGAAAGTCCCGATTTCTTTGATTCTAAATCAGTTTTTAATGCTCGATTTAAATTTTTTCTGATAGTTTTCCCACTGTTCACGGGTATTTATCTTTTTGTAATCATCAGTAGCGATAAAAAGCAGATAAGGTTCCAGTTCTTTGGCGGTGAGTGCTCCCTGAAGGATGGTGATTGGCATGCTTTGCTCATCCAGAAAAACGGTTGTGGGAACTGCATTTACATTCATGAAATTTGTAAATTCATGCATCGAATTCCTCTTTTTACCATCAACGAATCCCGGGTTTGCGAATGTTCGTCCGAAAAGGGTAATACTTTCTTTACTTTCTGCATCAAATTTTACAGCATAATAATTGTCCTGAAGGTAATTTGCTATTACAGGATGGTTAAAAGTCTCCTTTTCCATTGTTTTACACGGTCTGCACCAGTCCGCGTAAAAATCGATAAGAATTTTTTTAGGTACGTTTTTCTGCGCTTCAATGGCGGCCTCAAGGGTCATCCATTTTACCTGTCCGAAGGCAGCGGTCATCAAAAGAGAGCAAAACAGAAGGGCGAACTTTTTCATCGGGGATTTGATTGCAAATAAAGGTTTTTGTTAAAAGATTATCTCACATCCTGCATCAGTTTTTTCACGAGCGGTGAAATCAGAATCAACACTACTCCGGCAACAACGGCATAAATTCCCAACTGTTTGTACCCTTCGGTATAGGCAATAAGTGCATCCATATTCGTGGAGCCTTCTTTCGCTGTTGCCATGTTTGCTCCAATTATTCCTGCAACATACTGTCCGTAAGCAGATGCCAGAAACCACAATCCCATCATCATTCCCTGGAGTTTTTCAGTGGAAAGTTTCGTCATAATCGAAAGTCCGATTGGTGATAAACACAGTTCTCCAAAGGTGATCACGAGCAATGCGATCGTAAAGATATTTAATGAGGTAACTCCTTGTAAATCAGCGAAAAATCTAGTAGCAAACAATACATAATATCCTGCACCAAGGAATATAAATCCAAGGCCGAATTTGATTAAAGTGTTGGGTTCGAGTCTTTTGTTGCTCAGCCAAATCCAGAACAGTCCTAAAACCGGCGCCAGGAAGATAATGAAGAACGCACCTCCGGAATTATTCACACCATTTGGATCAAGCCCAAGTAAGTCCTTATTCAGATTGTTTGCCGCGAAAATACTGAGAGAGCCGCCCGACTGCTCATAAATACCCCAGAAAATAATAGAGAACATAATGAAAACAAGTGCTGCCCATAATTTTTTTCTTTCAGCAACATTTACTTTTGTCATTTCATAAAAGAGGTAAATCAGTGTCAAAGGACCAACTGTCCACATGAAATAATCGGTGTATTGCGGCACGGAAACCATAGTCATTATGAGCGGAACAAAAAGCAGAGTAAGCGCGTATACGCCATAAACTTTCCATTTTTCCATTGGAACAACGGTTCCGTCTGCCAGTTTTCGTTCAGGGATAAGACCAATCGGACCTAAGCTTCTTTGGGTAAAAACAAAATTAATCAAGCTGATGAACATTACGATTGCTGCTAAACCGAATGCGACATTCCATCTTTTATCTTCAGGAATAAGACCTGAAAGCAATTCACCCTTTCCAATGGCGATACACAAATATCCACCGAGTAGGGCACCAAGGTTAATTCCTGCATAAAACAGTGAAAAACCAGCGTCGGTACGGGAATCTCCGGCTTTGTAAAGTTTCCCTACCATTGTTGAGATATTAGGTTTAAAAAATCCTGTACCTACCACCGTAAAAGAAATTCCAAGGAAGAAAAAATCGTGTGGATTGGTAGCGAGAATCAAACTCCCGATAATCATTAAAATCCCACCCCAAAACAGTGATTTCCGGAAACCAAGGATTTTATCCGCAAAAAGACCACCTACAAAAGTGAAAGCATATACAAATGCCTGGGTTGCCCCGTATTGAAGGTTTGCCTGTTCGTCACCGAATTTCAACTGAGAAATCATGAAGAAAACGAGCATTCCGCGCATTCCGTAGAAACAGAAGCGTTCCCACATTTCGGAGAAGAAGAGGGACCAGATTTGCTTGGGATATTTCCCTTTAAAATCCTGAATTTGTTCTAACGTAAGATTCATTATAGAATAATTTTTAACGAAAATAGAAAAAACCACCGAATAATCGGTGGTTTAGTAGAATCAGAGAGGATAAATTTTAGTGAATTCCTTTCATAAATTTATTCAACAATGGAGAAAGCAAGAGTAATGCTGCGCCCGAAGCTAGCATTAAGTACGTAATAAACGGATATAATGCAAAGTCATAAGTCTGTAAAATCTGCTCTAATGTTGCTGCAAGATAGTTACCTAATGCAAAACTCGCCATCCAAACGCCCATCATAATTGAAGTGATGTTCCCTGGAGAAAGTTTTGTTACCATGGAAAGTCCGATTGGTGAAAGCATTAATTCTCCCACAGTTAAAAGAACATATACCACAACCAACCACATAGGACTTACGATATTACCTGCATCTGCACTGTTCTGTGCCTGAGTCATGATAAAAAACGCAAATGCACCGATGAACATTGCAAGGGCGAATTTCACCGGTGTTCTTGGATTCATCTTTTTAGCTGCCAATTTAATCCAAAGAATAGAAAATAAAGGCGCTAAAGTTACGATTGCGATTGGATTGATATTCTGAAACCAAGTTGTAGGAATTTCGAAACCTCCTACAACTCTGTCAGTATTTTCCTGAGCAAAAAGGTTAAATGTACCTCCAGCCTGTTCGAAACCTGCCCAGAAAACGATGTTGAAGAAAGCCAGAATTAAAATTACGAATACCCTTGTCCATTCTGTTGAACCATTAGTTCCTTTGAAAATGGAAAGTCCTATAAATCCAGCTCCTGCAATTCCCAATACCCAAACCATGATCGTATGAACGATGTCTGAAGTATTATTCCAGATAAACATTACCGCGAAAACGAAAGCAACATTCCCAAGGGTATAGAGTAAAATGTCTCTCCAGTCTTTACCTAACAGTTGGGTAATTCCTTTTTCTTTGTAGCCCGGTGGCAAACCTTTGTCTTCCAGAGTGTTTCTTCGTGCATAAAACCAAAGAACACCTATCAGCATTCCAAGACCTGCGGCAAAGTAACCGTAAGGCCAGCCTACTTTTTCACCCAAAGTTCCGGCAACAAAAGGGGACAGAAACGCACCGATATTAATACCCATATAAAAAATCGTGAAAGCACCATCTTTTCTTGGATCATCGTTGTCATATAAATCTCCTACAATTGTAGAGATGTTTGGTTTAAAGAATCCATTACCTAAAATGAGTACACCTAAACCTAAATAGAAGAAGTTTTTTCTGGTCTCCAGATCACCCAATAAATCTACTGAAGCACTGGCTGCCAACATAAACTGACCAATTGCCATTACCAAACCCCCGATAAGAATGGATTTTCTCTGACCTAAAATTTTATCTGCAAACCAACCTCCCAATATTGGAGTAAGGTAGACCAAAGCAGTAAACACCCCATAAACCGACAAGGATTCGGCTCGGTCCAGGCCGAAACCTCCTGTAGCTAATTCGGCTGTTAGAAAAATTGTTAGTAAAGCCCTCATCCCATAATAAGAAAATCGCTCCCACATTTCAGTAAAAAACAAGGAATACAGTCCTTTTGGATGCCCTTGTGTTGGCTGTGTTGTGTCCATTTTTAAAATGTTAATTTATAGTTAATGAGCAAATATAGTTTTTTTTCTTTTTCAAGTGCCGATTATTTCAGTTTTTAAAATAGAAAGTGCCGAATTTCTCCGGCACTTTAAAAATATTAATAAAGAAAGGTTTAATTCACTCCTTTTTCTTTCATGATTTTATTTAATCTTTTCAAAATAGATAAACCAAGAAGGGTAGCCAGAAGCAGTAAACCGAAATTCACAATAAAGAAATTGGCTTTGTTCTCGTAATCGTACCAGAAACTTGCCAGAACTCCCGAAAGTTTGTTACCGATAGATGTAGAAAGGAAGAATCCTCCCATCATAAGGGCTGTAAGTCTCGGCGGCGATAATTTGGAAACCAAAGATAATCCCATTGGTGAAAGGCAAAGTTCACCCACGGTAATTACTCCATAAGCTCCAATGAGCCAAAGGGCAGAAACCTTAAATGCGCCATTGTCACCCGCATACACTGCACCAACCATTACCAGACAGGAAAGCGCTGATATAAAGAGCCCCAATACAATTTTTGTTGGTGTGGTGGGTTCTTTTCCTCTTCTGCGAAGGAACATGAAAAATCCTACAACAACCGGGGTAAGAACAATTACCCAAAACGGATTTACAGACTGAAATAATTCAGTGTTATATAGATACACTTTACCTTCCGGATTGGCTTCCATAGCTGCTTTCTTCTCTGGAAGTTCGTTCCGGAAATAGATGTCTTTTCCCTGTTCTTTTACAGGATTACCCGCCTCGTCTTTTTGAGCCTGGTACTGATCATCGTAAACATTTACCTCTTTGGTAGTATAATCTTTTGCATCAACAAGATAAATGGCTTCCAGAGGTTTTTCAGCTACTGCAGGCACACTTCTGTCGGTATAATAATTTGCCCATCTCGTTAAAGCGGTTCCGTTTTGCTTGAAAACTGCCCAGAACATTAAACTTACTGCAAATATCGCCAACAGTGCACCGATAGGTCTTTTATCATCTGAATTTGCTTTCACATAGAGCATCACATAAAAGTAAACTACAGGTAAACACGCAAAGATAAAGGCGTCTGTAGAATCACTTCCGAAGATATTCCCAGGAATAACCCAGCCAATAATTCCAGCTACAATTGCAGGAACGAAAACTTTAACCAAAACATCAGAAATCTTTGTGTCGCCTTCCTGAACAGGCTTCATAATGTTTGCTTTCAGGATATGCTTTCTTCCTAAAGAGAAGATCAGTAAACCGATAAACATCCCAACTCCCGCCGTAATAAATGCTTCGCCCCAACCGAATTTATTTCTCATAAATGCGGCAATAATATTACAGGCAAATGCACCGATGTTAATACCCATATAGAAAATGTTGTAACCGGCATCTTTGTTCAGCTTGTATGGCTCTTCCTCATATAAATTACCGAGAAGGGTAGAGATACTTGGCTTGAAAAATCCGTTACCCAAGATAATTAAACCCATTGACGCGTAAAACATCGGAATATCTTTAAAAACTCCCAAACCAATATAACCCAATCCCATTAAAGCTCCACCAATGTAAATCGCTTTGATATAGCCTAAAACACGGTCTGCTAAAAAGCCTCCCAAAAAAGGGGTAAGGTAGGTGAGCGCGATGAAAGTTCCGAAAATATCATCTGCATTTTTGTCATTAAAAGCCAATCCGCCTGTATCTGTCGGGTCGATCATGTATAACACGAAAATTCCGAGAATGAGATAGTACCCAAACCTTTCCCACATTTCGGTGAAAAACAGGTACGGTAGGCCTTTAGGGTGTTTGCTGTTGCTTGTCGCCATTATTCAATATTAAGGGTTTATAAATTTTCTAAGATAAAATCGGTCATTTTCTGATAAAGCTGCGGTCTCGTCTGGCCGCCGAAAATGCCGTGATTTTTGTCGGGATACGCCATAAATTCAAACTGTTTTTTGTTCTGAATTAATGCTTCTGCAAACTCCATCGAGTTTTGGAAATGTACGTTATCGTCGGCAGTTCCGTGGATTAATAGGAAATTTCCCTTCATCAGGTTTGCGTATTCTGTGGGGGAATTTTCGTCGTATCCTTTAGGATTTTCCTGAGGAGTTCTTAAGAATCTCTCAGTATAAACTGTGTCATAATATCTCCAGTTGGTCACGGGAGCAACTGCAATACCGGCTTTGAAAACGTCTGCGCCTTTAGTCAGGGCTAAACTTGCCATATAGCCACCATAACTCCAGCCGAAAATTCCGATTCTTGACTTGTCGATATAACTTTGATTTCCGAACCATTTTGCTGCTGCAATCTGGTCTTCAATCTCATATTTTCCGAGGTTCATGTAGGTTGATTTTTTATACTTCGTGCCTTTATAGCCGGTTCCGCGGCCATCTACACAGACAACGATATAACCTTTCTGAACAAGATGATTAAACCATAAGCCGTTTCCTGCATCCCATGAATTTGATACACTCTGCGATCCCGGACCGGAATACTGGAACATAAACAGCGGATATTTTTTATTTGGATCAAAATCTTTCGGTTTCAGCATCCATGCGTTCATCTGGTCTCCGGCTTCGTTGGGAACGGTGAAAAATTCTTTTGTCACCATATTGTCTGCCTGAAGTTTCTGCAGCAATTCGTTGTTGTTTTGAAGTTCTTTGATGGTTTTCCCGTTACCATCCTTTAAAACATAGGTGAAAGGTTTTGCCGCAGTAGAAGATGTTTCGATGAAATAATTATAATTTCCGCTAAAATTCGCTCTATTATTACCCTCGGCATTCGAAAGCAGGGTAGATTTTCCGTTTTGGATATTTACCTTGGAAACGACTTTATTAATACTTCCTTTTTCGGTAGTTTGAATTAAAACTTCTTTAGTTTTTGGGTTATAACCGTAGTAATCAGTTACTTCCCAGTTTCCTTTTGTAATCTGTTTTTTTAGTTTTCCGTTTTGGTCGTACCAGTAAAGATGACGGTTTCCGTCTCGTTCAGAACCCCAGATAAATGAATTGTCATCTAAAAATTCAAGAGTAACGTTGTCGGTATCCACCCACTTTTCGTCAGTTTCGGTAAAGAGTTTCTGAACAGCTCCTGTTTTTGTGTTTACTTTTAAAACATCAGACGCATTTTGAGTTCTTTCAGAAGTGATCAGAATGATTTCATCGGCTTTAGCAGTTTTGTAAACATTCGGAATGTAATAATTTTTGAAACCTGCCAGATTTAAAGGCATTGTTTTTCCTGAATCCAAACGGAAAAGCTGTGCGGAAACTACAGAGTTTTTTTCGCCCGCTTTCGGATATTTGAAACGCATTTCCGAAGGGTAAAGCTGCTTCCCATAAATAGGAATATACATTTCCGGCACTTCAGATTCATCGGACTTTACAAATACAATAGCGTCGGAATTTTTTGTCCACTCATATAATCTTGCGTGCCCAAATTCTTCCTCGTAAACCCAGTCTGCAAGACCGTTCAAAATATGATTTTTTCTGCCATCTGCTGTTATCTGGGTAATTTTACCGGAGTCTAAATCCTGATAAAATAAATTGTTATCAGCAATAAAAGCCACTTTAGTACCGTCGGGAGAAAAAGCAGGTTCCTGAACAGAATTACCGTTATTCAGATTAACTACTTTTCCGGACTTTAAATCTTTAACATCAAACTTTCCAAGAAATGAATGTCTGTAAATCGGATCACTTTCCTTCAATAATAAAATTTTAGATTCATCACCATTGAAAATGTAAGATTCAAATTTTCCATCGACAATATTTCCTTCCTTTTGGTAAGTTTTATACGAATATTTCGCAATGCCGTTTGGTTCAATTACTGCGTAATTTTCTCCGTTTTTCAAGGAAGCAATTCCTGAAATTCCTTTACCGCGGTAATAACCGGAATATATTTTGTCGAGCGTAATCTCCTGGCTGAAAACGGTTACAGACGCGAGAACTGCGATGGATAAAAAGATTTTTTTCATGAATTAATTTTGATAAGATTTCAAAGATAACAATTTTATTAAAAACAGTGTTAAAAGTTGAATAATACGTGGTGTTGGCAAAATAATTGGACTCAGATTACAAAAAACAAAACACAAACAATGGAAACATTCAATTCAGAAAAATTAAGCAGTTACCGATTAAATAATCAGAAAATTGTTACAGGGTTTGCAACTTATGTAGACGCAGAACGTTACGCCGAAAAATTCTCAGGAAAAGTGGTGGAAATCGCATTCAGAGACGGCAACGATAATCCTGAAATCACCGATGACGGAGGATTGATTAAAAAGAAACTGCATTTTTTTGTAGACGCAGGACCGGAATACAAATTTGTGCATTCTTCCGACCCCGGTTTCCGGCACTACGCCGATGAGTTGCAGAAAATAAAAGCTAAGATTGACAGGCTAAGTCCTGAGGAAAAATACATCGCGAACGCAGAAATTGAAATCGCGGAAGATCCAATTATTGTGCTTAAGAATAATCATTTCGAATCGGTAACTTCCCGCGAGCGCTCGAAATATCTGAAACACGCAAAGGTTTACGAAATCGCGGTAGCACTGCCTTAAGCTAATAATTTATCTAACAAATCATATAAAAATAATCTATTAATTTCAATGGATTATTTTTTTGCGGTCTCTTCTTTATGTGCCTGGAAGCCAATGGCTTTTCTTGGAATTTCCACAACTTTATATGATTCCAACTCACTTTTTAATGCAGTGATTCTTTTCGGAAATTCATCGTAATTATGTATCGAAACATCAGTAATAAACTGGGCAGCCTGATTCAGATATTCTTCCGTAAGTTTTGCGGAAGCGTCGCGGCGAGCTGCGTTCAGCAATTTACCGTCAATTTTAATATCTTCGGAATTGTCTTTTAAGTACTGATTCCGGATTCGTTTTTTTAAACTTTGCGTAAAATCGACGATCATTGTATTTGAAAAAACCTTCATTTTAGATGAAATTTCTTCCCAAAACGGAAGATGATCTGCATTATTTTTTACTAAAATTTTCATCAGAAGTGCATCTTCAGAAAGATTTTCCGTCATAAAATATAAAATCATTTCCGACCTTTCGTGAGCATTTGGCGGAAATACCGGAATCATCACATCGAATCTTCCTGGCGCCAGTATTTCTTTGTCAATATCTGCAACTGAATTTGCCGAACCTACCATCAGTAAATCTTCATCTTCAAAACGGCTTATATAATGGAGCACGATTTCTTTTGTTTCTTCATCACACGATGAAACCGACCTTTTTTCGCTTCTTTCAGTCATGATTTCATCAAAATCTTCCATAAAAAGAAGTACTTTATCGTCCTTCAGCATCTGAATCAGGAAATCGTTAAAGCTTGTCTGAAGTCCATCTACAAAAGAAGTTCCCAAATAGTATTTTTTCACCTCTTTAAAATGATAACCGATAATTTCTGCAATTTTATTCGCCCAGAAAATTTTTCCGCTGCCCGGCGGCCCGTAGAGAATAATGCCGGCAGGTCTGTGAATTCCCCAGTCGGTAAGGGGAGTATTGTTGATAAAAGGGTCTAGAGATTTAGAAATATGGAAAAAAAGGTCGCGGTAACCAATAAAATCCCGCGTTGTTAAACTGGTTTTCTTTCCGAAGTAATCGTAAACAAACTGATAGTTGCCGCCTAATTTATGGTCGATACCAAAACTTGATACTGAGGATTTGTACATTCCGTTATCAAATAGTTTGGGTTTTTCCTGGCTGATAATTTCTGCCACCTTTTCCGGACTCTGATTAATTGTTCCGGCAATATCTTTAATGGATTTTGTTTGCGAAAGATCCTTTTCGTACTTTTTCAGAAAGGTAATATTTTCACGGGCAAATTTTGCGAAGTCGTCTTTTACATCAAAATTAGGAGTGATGCATTCGGATAGTTCCAAATCAAAGTCCTGAATAAATTTGATAAAACTTTCGGTTGATATTTTAAGTTCCTTTGCGAGTTCAGCAAGTTTCATAATATTTAATTTTCTTTGAAGTCAAGCTGCAAAAACCATGCTGAAGGAATTCTTCATCTCTAAGTTTTAAAAATCGAATTTGGAGAGTAAATTTATCGTTCAAAACTCTCAAACTTGCCATTTTCGTAGAACCAAACAATCCGTTTAATCTTACTCTCTTGATTTTCAATCATTTGGATATTATTTTTGGTTTCCGCTGGCTCTAATCGCTGAGAATCGGTTATATTTTCTTTTACGGGAACTTGTGAAGAAATATTCGATTCTGGCGAAACATGTTTTGCAACCTTATCTTCCATTTCTGTAATACCAAAATTTTCATCTGCAATCAAAGAGAAAAGATCGGGCAATGGAGTAGGTTTAGATTTTTCCGAAACAACTTCTTCTTCAATATTTTTTATCATTTCACCTTCACCCATAATCAGCCAGTTCCACTGAAGCTCAGGAAAACGCTCTTTAATTTTAATCAGAAAGTCGAGAGACGGTTTATTTCTACCTGAAGTGATGTGAGAAATGTTTGAACGCTGCACATCAATTTCATCAGCAAATTCTGAAGCTGATAATTCAGAGTAGGAGATGATCTTTAAAATCCTTTCGTTTAAATTCATAATTACAAATGTAAATAATAACCTGATTATTACAATAAACAAAAGTAAACAAAATAATAATAAATGTATTTACAAAAGTAAAACCAACACATAACGCGTTGGTTTTAACTTCTTTAATAATATTTAACTGGAATTACCTGTGTAAATTATCTTCATGTTCGGGATCAAACTTTAGTTTTCTGTCCTTTTTACGCTCAGGGAATATAAGTGAGAAGAAAATACTTAAACCTAAAATTCCGACAATAATTATCAAGGAATGACTGGTTGTGAATCCCCATGCTTCCAGATAACTGTGAAGTAACATCTTCAAACCAATGAACGTTAACAGTACCGATAAGCCAACTTTGAGAAAGCGGAACTTATCGATAATTCCTGCCAAGAGGAAGAACATTGACCGTAAACCTATAATTGCAAATATGTTAGAGAAGAACACAATATAAGGGTCCTTAGTCACCGAAAAAATTGCGGGAATACTGTCTACCGCGAAGATCAAATCGGTAGCTTCAATAATAAGGAGAACAAGGAAAAGAGGGGTAATTTTCTTAACACCGTCTATGGTAACAAAGAATTTATTCCCCACAAAATGATCATGAACCTTAAAGAATCGTTTGGCAAACTTTACCACCGGATGATTCTGGGTATCGATTTTATCGTCCTCGTCTTTATCGAAGAACATTTTAATACCTGTAAACACCAGAAACGCACCAAAAACGTACATAATCCAGCTGAACTTCTCGATCAGTGCAGCACCTACGAATATAAAGATAAAGCGCATTACGATAGCACCAAGAATTCCCCAGAACAATACTCTGTGGTAATTCTTCTGGGCTACCCCAAATGCACCAAAGATAAGAACCATGACGAAGATATTATCTACAGAAAGTGCGTACTCTACGACATAACCTGTAAGATATTCAAGACCTAAATTCTGGTTATAAAGCTGTATGCTGTTTTCCAGATCGTTGGGTATTACTTTTACTGGATGATGGTGTGCGGAAATTACCTCCTGCAACTTTGACATGCTGTCGATGCCATGGAGTAGGTGACCATAGGTAATAAGGACAAAATAAAAGCACATTGAAAGTGCTACAACAAAGAAACTCATCAATCCGGCCTGTTTCATAGAGATGGTGTCGGATCTTTTTTTGAGTAATCCTAAATCGAGTGCCAGGATAAAAAAGATAAAAACTAAGAATCCCAGTAAAAAAATCGTTTCGCTATTCATATAAAATTTAAAGCGCAAATAT
>JAANMX010000931.1_pt1 | contig 35968 bp, 38 predicted proteins | sample 7279681 | NCBI WGS metagenome assembly JAANMX01 (sample SAMN14094542, study PRJNA606508) | bioreactor metagenome | isolation source: A lab-scale SPAN reactor treating ammonium-rich wastewater day 351 | place: Ireland: Galway | collected 2018-01-01 | reverse complement strand
CATCCGCCAGAACGTCGCCATCGCGCTGGGGCTGAAGGCGGTGTTCCTGGTGACCTCGGTCCTCGGCATCACCGGGCTGTGGATCGCCATCCTGGCCGACACCGGCGCGACCGTGCTGGTCACGCTCAATGCCCTGCGCCTGCTGGGCTTCCGCCCGGAGCAGAGCTGATGTCGCTCGCCCTGGCCGCATGGCTGATCCTGATCTGCTATCTGGCCCTGCTCTTCTGGGGCTCGGCCGAGGCGCGGCGCGCGACAGGCCAGCCGGTCTGGCTGTTCGCCCATGCGCGGGGCCGCGACCGCCTGGCGGCCATCGGCTTTCGTCTGGGCTTCCTGCTGGCGCTGGTCGGCCCGGTCGTGGCCGGTTCCACAGCCCTGCCCACGGGACTGCAGGTTGCAGGCGTCGCGTTGGCCGCCCTCGGCATGGCGGTGGCCTTCGGCGCGCAGATGGCGATGGGGGCGTCGTGGCGCGTCGGGCTGCGCGCTGGCGAGGAAGGGCCGCTGGTCACCACCGGACCGTTCAGGATCAGCCGCAACCCGACCTTCCTGGGCCAGTTCCTGCTTCTGGCCGGTGTCCTGCTGGCCAGCCCGTCGGTGCTGACGCTGGCCGGGCTGGCGCTGTTCGCCGCCTCCGCATCCGTCCAGATCCGCAGCGAGGAGCGCCTGCTGCGCGCCAGTCATGGCGGGGCCTATGACCGATGGGCGCGGCAGGTGCCGCGCTGGATCGGCCTTCGCCGGGAGGAACGGACTTGAGACCGCACAGCCTTCTTCTGGTCGTCCTGCTGGTTCTGCTGCTGGACCAGGCGAGCAAGTCCGCGGCGCTGTCCTTGCTGGAGCAGGGACGGCCCGTCGTGGTCTTTTCCGGTTTCAACCTCGCTCTTGGCTTCAATACCGGCGCAAGCTTCGGGTTGCTCGCCGAAATTATGGCGACACGGCCGCTGGCCATGGCCGCGCTGACGGCGGCGCTGACCGTCTTCTTCGCCCTCATGGCCTTGCGTGCCCGCCATCCGTTCGAGGCGGTGGGTCATGCGTTGATCGTGGGCGGGGCGGCAGGGAATGTCCTGGACCGGCTCCGGCAAGGCAGGGTGACGGATTTCCTGGATTTCTATTGGGGCGACCAGCATTGGCCGACCTTCAATGGCGCGGACATCGCGATTTTTCTGGGCGCGGTGCTGTTCCTGCTCCCCATGGCGAAAAGGACCTAGCGCCATGAAGGAAACTCTTATCGCCGCCGCGCTCATACTCGTTGCCTATCTGGGGCTGTATATCTGGGGAAACCGCGCTGCGCTCAAGTCTCGCAATTGCCCGGTTCCCACGCCATTGGCCGGACGAACAAAGGTTTCCGCGATCCAGGGGCCTGAGCGCATGATGCAGGATAACCGCGCTGTCACTTCCGCCGCCGAAATGCTGCTGCTTGCTGCTTTTCTGACTGCTCTGGCGGCAACTCTGGGTGCGCTGTTCATCGGCGAGGTGCTGGGCCAGATGCCCTGCACCCTGTGCTGGTATCAGCGGATCGCGATGTTCCCGCTGGTGCCGGTGCTGGCCATCGGCTTGTGGCGCGGGGACGCGGGTGCATGGTTCTATGCCCTGCCGTTGGTGTCGGCCGGTCTGGCCATCGCGCTCTGGCATTCCGGCCTTTACGCCGGGCTGATCCCCGAGACCGCCAGCCCCTGCACCAGCGACGGCCCCTCCTGCTCGAACCGGGCGCAGATGACCATCATCGGCCTGCCGATCCCCTATCTCTCGCTTGGCGCCTTCGCCGGGATCGCACTGTGCCTTGGCCTCAGGAAAGGAAAACCAACGTGAACCGCAGAACCATCGTCATCGGCAGCCTCGCCCTCGGCGCGGCCGCCTTCGCAGGTGGGGCCTGGCAGGTCGCCCGGCGGCGCGAGGCCGCGCAGACCGCCGCTATCGCCGAGACCCTGCAAGCCCAGCCCGATGCGCTGGTCCGACCGCATTCCCCGATCCTTGGATCCGCGGATGCGCCGGTGACGCTGGTCGAGTTCTTCGATCCCTCCTGCGAGGCCTGCCGCGCCTTCCATCCCGCGGTCAGCCGGCTGCTGCGGGACCATCCCGAACAGCTGCGCGTCGTGCTGCGCTATGCCCCCTTCCACCAGGGATCGGACGAGGCCGTGCGCATCCTGGAAGCCGCAAGGATGCAGGACAGGTTTGTGCCCGTGCTCGACGCCCTGCTTGATCAGCAGCCCCGCTGGGCGGCACACGGTGCTCCGCGGCTGGACTGGGCCTGGCAGGTCGCTGGCGAAGCGGGGCTGGATCTTGCCAAGGCCGGGTCGGACCGGCTGCACCCGGCGATAACCGCCGTCCTGAACCAGGACATGGCGGATGTGGAGGTGCTGCAAATCCGGGGCACGCCGACCTTCTTCATCAATGGCGAAAGGCTGACGGATCTGAGCATCGAAAAACTGCGCGCGGCCGTCACCGACGCCGTGAACGCGCAGTAAGGGGGCCGCCGATGAACCTGCGACGGATCAGGCTGGTCCTCTGGGCGCTGGTGGCCGTGGCGCTGGCGGGTGTTCTTGCCTTGCAATGGGCCGGAAGGCGGCGTGAGCCATCCCAAGCCGCCTTCCGTCCCGATTTCGCATTGCAGGACGCGGCCGGGCGGACCTATGGCATGGAGGATTTCCGTGGCAGGTTCGCGCTGGTCTTCTTCGGCTTCACCAACTGCCCCGACGTCTGCCCGACGACCATGTCCGAGGTGGCGCTGGTGATGGACGACCTGGGATCGGAGGCGGACAAGGTGCAGCCGCTGTTCATTTCCATCGACCCCCAACGGGACCGCGGGCAGGGGCTGTCCGAATATCTGGCGGCCTTCCATCCGGCGATCCTCGGCCTTGCCGGCGACGGGGCCGCGACGCAGGCGGCCGCCGAGAGCTTCAGGATCCATTTCGAGCGCGAGGAATCCCCGGCCGCACCCGATGGCTACACCATGTCGCATAGTCCGGGGCTGTTTTTGATCGGCCCGGATGGCGAATGGCTGCGCCAATTCCCCCATGAGACCCCCGCAGCCGGGATTCTGGCGGATATCCAGGAAAGGATCTGAACCGATGAAACGCTTCGCAATTGTGCTTGGGCTTGCCGTCATGCTGCCCCTGGCCGCCGCGGCCGAATGCGCCAGCGTCACGGCGGGCGACCTGACCGTCACCGGCGCCTGGTCGCGCGTCACCATCGGCACCGCCCGCCCGGCGGTCTTCTATGTCGAGATCCGCAACGATGGCGAGACCGGCGACCGGCTGACGGGGATCGACACCCCGGTCGCCGCCATGCCGATGCTGCATCGGACCGTGGTCAAGGACGGCGTCGCCTCGATGCCGCATGCCGAGGCGATCGACATTCCGGCTGGCGAGACCGTCAGTCTGGCTCCCGGCGGCTATCATGGCATGCTGATGGAGCTGACCGCGCCGCTTGCCGAAGGCGAAACCTTTCCGGTGGTGTTGCGGTTCGAACGGGCCGGCTCGGTCGAGATCGACGCCCGGGTCCTGTCGATACGTGCACAGGGGGCGGAATGCGACGCCGCGGGCTGATCCTGGGCGCGGCGGGCCTGGCGGGAGCCTTCGGCTTCATGATGGGGCTGGGTGCCTGGCGCGGCGGTGATCCGCCCCCGCCGAGAGGGGGCGAGGGCGCCCGCGATGGCGAGAGAATGGACCTGTCCCGCATGGCCTGGGAACTGACCGACGATCACGGCACTCGCGTCGCGCCGCGCGATTGGCTCGGGCAGGCCAGCATGGTCTTCTTCGGTTTCACCTGGTGTCCCGATGTCTGTCCCACGACGCTGATGGACATCTCCGGTTGGCTGGACGACCTGGGACCGGATGCCGACCGCATCCGCGTCAGCCTGATCACCGTCGATCCCGAACGCGACAGTCCGCAGGTCCTTGGCGAATACCTGTCGAACTTCGATCCCCGCATCCGGGGTCTGACCGGATCGCCCGAGGACATTGCCAAGGCGGCCGCCGGCTTTGCCGTCAAATACGAACGTGTTCCGCGTGACGATGGCGATTACACGATGAATCATACATCCGGCATCTATGTCTTTCGGCCGTCGGGCGCATTGTCGAGCATCATCGATTTCCACGAGGATCGCCAGTTCGCGGTCCCGAAGATCCGAAGGGCCATCGAATGAGAACCATGTCTACCGCAAGCCGCAGCGCGTTGATCGCCGTTGCCTTGCTGGCCGTCCCCCTTGCGGCCACGGCGCAGAACCTGCACCCGGCCCTCCATGTCGTCGAAGGGCAGGGTTGCGAATGCTGCGTCGAATGGACGAACCATCTGCGCCAGCAAGGCTTCGAGGTGACCTCGGAAAAGCGCTTCGGCACCCTTCTGATGAAGCACAAGATCGACAGGGGTGTGCCGGTCGAGCACGCCTCCTGCCATACCGGCGAGATCGACGGGTATTTCCTGGAGGGGCATGTTCCGGTCGAGGATATTCGCCGGCTGTTGCAGGATCGACCCGACGCCGCCGGGCTGGCGGTTCCGGGCATGCCCTACGGCAGCCCCGGCATGGGACCGGAATCTGAACGCGAGGCCTATGATGTCTTGCTGATCCGCAAGGACGGCAGCACCGAGGTCTTCAGCAGCTATCCCGCTGCTGATGGCCGCTGACCCGTTTCAGGAGCAATACCGCATGATTTCCTTGAACCGGCGCCATTTTTCCCTGGCAGGTCTTTCCGCCCTCGCAGCCTGTGGTGCGCCCCAGCCGAAGCGACCGCAGTTCAAGTCTTATTCCGGTCCTCCGGTCACCCAGGTCGTGGTCTACAAGGGCCAGCGCCGCTTGCACCTGGTGAGCGGCCAGACGGTGCTGAAATCCTATGATTTCGGCCTGGGCTTCCAGCCCATCGGCCACAAGCAGTTCGAGGGCGACGGCAAGACGCCGGAAGGGCTCTATTTCATTGACCGTTTCAACCCCCGCAGCCGCTATCATCTCTCCGTGGGCATTTCCTATCCGAACGACCGCGACCGTGCCCTCGCTGAACGACTGGGACGCGATCCGGGCGGGGACATCATGTTCCACGGCCGCGGGCCCGAAGGCAATGAACGGGTCCGCAAGAATCGGGACTGGACAGCCGGCTGCATCACCGTCACCGACGAAGAGATCGAGGACATCTACGCCATGCTGCAACCCGGCGCGCCGGTCGTGATCTATTCGTGAGATGGAGGTGGAGAGATGCGGTTTTCGATGTTGGACATCTTTGTGCTCTCATGTGATTTGCGCAGCCCTCGGTTGGACGCAGGAATTGCCGGTCGACCTCTGTTCACTAAACGGGCTGCATAAAAGCAGGGGACTTTTGTGATCGATAGATGGTCTGTGCCATCGTCCGTGGAATAGCGGACAGCGAAGGCATCGTTAGCCCTCATCCATTCCCCGGCTTCCCCGACCTCGTCTTATATAGTATAGTCCCCCATACCATATGAAGCCGAGGATCGCCGCCGTCATGTCCCACACCATCCGCGACAAGCAGAAGCTGATCGCCCGGGTCCGCCGCCTCAGGGGCCAGATCGAGGGGATCGAGCGCGCGCTGGAGGCCGAGAGGCCCTGCGGCGAGATCCTGCGCCAGCTGGCCTCGGCCCGCGGCGCGATGAGCGGGCTGACGGCGGAGGTGATGGAGGACCATCTGCGCGAGCACGTGCTTCACGCCGAGACCGAGGCCGAGCGCCGGCAGGGCGGCGAGGAACTGATCGACGTCATCCGAACCTACATGAAATAGCCGCGCGGCGGCGGGAGCAACGGCCATGTCCGCAATCGACATCTCCGCCCATACCCACGGGCACGACTTCCTGGGGCAGCACCACCGGCGCAATGAGCGCCGGGTCTGGCTGGTCATCGTCCTGACGGCCGCGATGATGGTGGCCGAGATCGCCGCCGGCACGCTCTACGGCTCGATGGCGCTGGTGGCCGATGGCTGGCACATGTCCACCCATGCCGGGGCGATGCTGATCACCGCGCTGGCCTATCTCTATGCACGCCGCCATGTCGGCGATGCCCGCTTCAGCTTCGGCACCGGCAAGCTGGGCGATCTCGGCGGCTTCGCCAGCGCCGTCGTGCTGGCCCTGATCGCGCTGCTGATCGGCTGGGAGAGCCTGCTGCGGCTGGCCAACCCGGTCGAGATCCGCTTTGGGCAGGCCATCGGTGTCGCGGCGGTCGGGCTGGTGGTCAACCTTGCCTGTGCCTGGCTGCTCCGGGACGACCATTCCCATCACCACGGGCATGGGCATGGGCATCATCACTACGATCATGACCACCATGACCATGCGCGGGACAACAATCTCCGCGCCGCCTATCTGCATGTGCTGGCGGATGCGCTGACCTCGATCCTGGCCATCGTGGCGCTGCTGGCCGGGCGCAGCTATGGTTGGCTCTGGGCTGATCCGCTGATGGGCGTCGTGGGCGCGCTGGTGATCGCGCGCTGGTCCTGGGGGCTGATCCGCGATTCCGGCGCCGTGCTGCTGGACCGGGTGCCGGAAGACGAGGACCTGCCTGGCGAAATCCGCGCGGTGATCGAGACCGAGACCGACCGCATTACCGACCTGCACGTCTGGCAGGTCGGGCCGGGCCATCACGCCGCCATCGTCTCGCTGGTGTCGAGCGATCCGCAGGCGCCCTCGCATTACAAGTCGCGCCTCGCGCGGATCCACGCGCTTTCCCATATCACCGTCGAGGTCGAGCGGGTGGGCGCCGCCTGAGATGAGGCCATGGTGGGTCGGCCGCGGATTCCGGAACCCGTTGCGACCATTCGCCGGCCTGTGCGAAGCTGGCCCATCCTCCAGCCCTTGCCCCGGCGGACCCATGACCGAGATCGCACCGCAACCCCGGATCAAGCTGTCGAAGCTGCGCGATATCGGCTGGACGCTCTGGGATCCCATCGGCTTGCTGGACCCGGAAAGCCGGCCGGGCAGATGGGACGACGAGGCCAACCTGTCCTTTGCGGACGAATATGACAGCTATCTGATCGCGGCAGCCTCGCAACTGCGCCGGGGAACGCCCCGCGATGAGGTTGTCGCGTTCCTGGTCGAGATCGAGACCGAGCATATGGGGATGGGCGACAACCCGAGTGCCCGACCGAGGGCGGAAGCGGTCGTCGAGGCGATCCTCGCCGACGACCGCATCTGGACATGGCCGGACGCGCAGGGGCGGTTCGGTTATCCGGGCTGACCGGGGACGGCGAGAAAGCCGTGTTGGCGCAGGATCAGCCTGCAATCCGCGCCTTGCAATGCCTCGAAGAAACGGTGTGCCGGCTTGGGGCCGTCGCATCGCACGCAGGCGCAGATCTCGGTCAGGGGCGCCAGTTCCAGCGGCAGCGGCAGGACCCGTGTTCCGGGAAGGGCCTGCGCGATCCGGTCGGCCGTGGTCGCATAGACGATCAGCATGTCGGCCTGGCCCTTGATCAAGGCCGCGAGCGCCGGGCTGCGGAGCGGCTCATGCGGGTCCGGCAGCACGGCGCCGTAAAGGCTAGCGCAGCGGCGGCCGAGATCCTGCCAGCGTCGGGGATCTTCGGTCTTGAGCCTCTCTAGGAAGGCTGCGGCATAATCGCCGCCGGGATCCGCACGGGGCGTTGACATGCCGATGCGCCAGCGCGGATCGGCCAGCAGGGCCAGAGGATCCTCGGCGGACGCGTCCAGTCTGGGACGGGCTACCAGCACCATGCGGTTCCGGGCGATGGTGCAGGGCGGGCTAAAAAGGCCCTCGCGATGCAGCGCCTCCGGCCCATCAGGGCTGGCCGAGACGAAGACATCGACGGGCATGCCGTTCCGGATCGCCTCGGCCAGCAGTCCGGCCGGGCCGCGATGGACCTGGACCTCATGCCCCGTCCTTGCGGTAAAGGCGCGGGCGAAGTCCGTTAGCGCCGCGGCCAGGCTGCCCGCCACGGCGAAAGTGATTTGCGGCATTCCCATCCTGTCCTGCGTCACGCGATATGCTTAACTAGATATATCGAATCGCCTGTGCATGACAGGCCGGAGGGACATCGATGACATGTTTTGATCGCCGAATGGCATCGCGGCCTGCGCTTGCCCTGGGCCTGTCGCTCGCGCTTGCCGACCGCACCGTCACGGACCAGATCGGGCGCGAGGTGACCATTCCCGACACCGTCGAGCGTGCCGTCGTCCTGCAGCACCAGACGTTGAACATCGCCGTGCAGCTTGATGCGCAGGGCCAGGTCGCCGGCGTGCTGGACGAATGGAAAAAGCAGCTCGGTCCCGGTTTCGCGCGGCTGGCGCCGGGGATCGAGGATCTCGGCACGCCCGGCGGCCTGACCAGCGTGAACATCGAGGAATTGCTGGCGCTGAAGCCCGATGTCGTCTTCGTCACCAATTATGCCCCGGCCGAGATGCGCGAGCAGATCGAATCCGTCGGCCTGCCGGTGGTGGCGATCTCGCTTCTTGACGTGCCGCCCGAGGAGGCGGTCAAGCAAAGCCCCGTGGTTAGCGGCGACGAGGCCGCGGCCTATGACACTGGCTTCCGCGAAGGCGTGCGGCTGATCGCCGAAGTATTCGGCAAGGCCGAGGCCGGCGAGGACCTGATCGCGGCGGCGACCGAGTCGCGGGCGCTGGTGGCCGAACGGCTGGCCGACGTGGCCGAGAGCGATCGCGTCCGCGCCTATATGGCGAACCCGGACCTGACCACCTATGGCACCGGCAAGTATACCGGGCTGATGATGGCCTATGCCGGGGCAAAGAACGTCGCGGCGGACTCGATCCAGGGCTACAAGCAGGTGACGATGGAAGAGATCCTGGGCTGGAACCCGCAGGTCATCTTCGTCCAGGACCGCTATCCGCAGGTGGTGGACGAGATCAAGTCCGGCGCGGCCTGGCAGCCCATCGACGCGGTCACGGCAGGTCGGGTCTGGCTGATGCCGGAATATGCCAAGGCCTGGGGCTATCCGATGCCCGAGGCCATGGCCCTGGGCGAGCTGTGGATGGCCAAGACGCTTTATCCCGAACGCTTCGAGGACATCGACATGGAAGCCCATGCCGACGGCTATTACCGGCGCTTCTACCGCGTGCCCTATCAGCCGTGACCGCCGCGCTGTCCGTCGCCGCCGCACGACGCGAGACCCGGATCCTGTGGGCGCTGGCGGCGGTGCTGGTCGCCACAGCCATCGCTTCACTTGGTGTCGGTCGCATCGACATTCCGCCGGGGCGCGTGCTGCGGATCCTGCTTTCGCCCTGGCTCGCGCCGGCCGAGCCGGTCACGCCGCTGGAATGGAGCGTGATCGTCGTGGTCCGCCTGCCGCGCGTCACCATGGCCGTGCTGGCCGGGGCGGGGCTGGCGCTGGCGGGGGCCTCGCTGCAAGGGCTGTTCCGCAATCCGCTGGTCGGCCCGCAGGTGGTCGGCGTCTCGTCGGGCGCGGCCTTCGGCGGGACGCTGGCGATCCTGCTGGGCTGGCAGCATCTGGGGCTGGTGGGCGCGGCCTTCGCCTTCGGGTTGTCGGCGCTGGTGCTGGTCTGGCTTTTTGCCTCGGTCGTGTCGCGCAGCAATATCCTCGTTCTGGTGCTGGCGGGGGTCGTGGTCTCGGGCTTCTTCGGGGCGTTGGTCAGCCTGGTGCAGTTCACCGCCGACAGCCAGGACAAGCTGCCGGTGATCGTGTTCTGGCTGCTGGGCAGCTTTGCCACCGCCGATGCGGGCAAGGCGGCGCTGCTGGCGGGGCCGGTCCTGCCCTGCGCGGCGGGGCTTCTGGCGCTGCGCTGGCGGATCAACATCCTGTCGATGGGCGACGAGGATGCCCGTGCCTTGGGGTTGCCGGTCACGAGGCTGCGCTGGCTGCTGCTGGCGCTGACGGCGATGATCGTCTCGGCGCAGGTCGCGGTTTCCGGCATGGTCGGCTGGGTCGGGCTGGTGGTGCCGCATCTGGCGCGAATGCTGGTCGGTGCCGATCACCGGGTGCTGCTGCCGGCCTCGGCGCTGCTTGGCGGATCGTTCCTGCTGCTGGTGGACGATGCCGCGCGCAGCATGAGCGCCTCGGAAATACCCCTCGGCATCCTGACCGCGCTGATCGGCACGCCGATGTTCGCGGTCCTGCTGTGGCGGACGCGGGAAAGGCGGATGGATGGCTGAGCCGCTGATCCGCGCCGAAGGGGCCGCGCATTCCTGGGACGGCACCCGCTGGCAGTTCCGCGACCTGGATTTTGCGATCGCGGCGGGTCAGGTTGCGGCCGTGCTGGGCGCCAATGGCTGCGGCAAGTCCACGCTGCTGCGGGTCGCTACCGGGCTGCGCGCCCCGACCCGGGGACGGATCACGGTGGCCGGCACCGCGGCGCTGGTGCCGCAGGATTTCGCCCGCGCCTTCCCCTATCGCGTGATCGACATGGTGCTGATGGGCCGCGCGCGCCATATCGGATTGCTGCGCATGCCGGGCAGCCGCGACCGCGAGATTGCGCTGGAGGCACTGGCGGTGATCGGCCTTGCCGACAAGGCGGCCGAGCGTTTCGACGCCTTGTCGGGCGGCCAGCGTCAGATGGTGCTGATCGCGCGTGCCATCGCGGCCGAACCTGCGGCGCTGTTTCTGGACGAGCCCGCCTCGGCGCTGGACCTTGGCAACCAGGACCGGGTGCTGCGCCTCGTGCGCAGGCTGGCCGACCGCGGGCTGGCGGTGGTCATGACCACGCATCAGCCCAACCACGCGCTGGCCGTTGCTGACACGGCGCTGCTGATGTTGCCGGAGGGCGCGGTCTTTGGACCCTGCCATGAGGCTTTGACCGAGACCCGGATCGAGATGCTTTACGGTTTGCCGGTGAAGATCCTGGATGTGCAGGCGGAGGAGCGCGGGTTCCGCTCCGTCGTGCCGCTCTACGGCGCATAGGAAAGAGACGCTTGCCGGTAATGAGTTAAGGCAGCGGCGTAGCGCAGATTGCTTTTTACTCGGGTAAGATGGCCGCCGCTCTCGCCACTGGCCTACATTGCTTCGTCCTTGAGCCGTTCCGGAGGTTTTCGGCCTGTCGCCCACTCTGGGCTGGGGCTGCGCCGATACCAGTCGGCGGAGGCGGATAATCGCGAGCGGGCGACCGCGATGTCCGGTCAACATTCTACGCGGCGGCGAATTTTCTGCTCATGCGGACCATTGCCGGATCCCAGATCAAATCCGGGGAATGCGGCTGATGCAAACGAAGGGCCGACGTGGCGCTGGTCGCTGTCGCCAGGAAACTGGCTGTCGCCGCACCGTCTCAATCGCGGCTGACCACCTCCCGTTGCTTCACGCACTGGTAGCCCCCGCGCCGGATGTCGTCGCGCGAACTCCTTCCCCCGCTCAAACAGGATGTCGATCCGGTCGCCCGAGAGGAGGTCGCTCTCCGCGATATTCGGCTTGCGCTCCACGTCCAGGCTCGGTGTCCTGCAGGTGCTGCCCTTGGTCTTGCCCATCGGTGTCCGCGGCCGGCACAATGATCGTAAAGCCCCCCTTGCGGACATGCTTACCGGCGGAGGCCATATTGCTTGGCCGAGAAAGGCACCTTGGAAAAACCAGCCCATTCCACCCGTTGGGAGGACCATGCCTGCGCTGTGGGATGAGACCGCGTGAGCAGTGAAGGCAGGGGGCCATCATTGCCTCGCCCAGCAGCGTGGCGGCGAAGAGCTGACAGTTCGTGTTCTGGGGCAATATTTCCAGGACTGCCGCCAGTGTGTTCCTCTTCCCCTGTCCTATGCTACAGCAAATGAAATCTCCGGCTTGCCATGATCGAGCCCGCGCCTGACCCGAGCCTCGACCTTGAACACGTCTCGCAACAGGTCTTCGGTCAATACCGCTTCGGGACGGCCCGAAGCCACGATGCGTCCCGCCTCCAGCACCACGATCCGGTCGCAAAACAGCGACGCGAGATTGAGATCGTGCAAGGCGACGATGCTGGTGATTTTCAGATCGCGCACCAGCCGCAGGATTTCGATCTGATGGTGAATATCCAGGTGGTTGGTCGGCTCATCGAGGAACATGATCGACGGTTCCTGCGCCAGGGCGCGCCCGATATGCGCGCGCTGGCGCTCGCCGCCCGACAGGGTTTGCCACCTCTGGCCGCGCCGCGTGAACATGTCGACCTGCTCGAGTGCTCGCCGCACCGCATCCCCATCCAAAGGCGTCCAGGCTCCCAGCGCCGAGCGGTGCGGCGTTCGTCCCAGGCGCACCACGTCCTCGACCGCAACATTCGTATCGGTCGAGGCGCTTTGCTGCACGAAGGCCACGATACGCGCCAGTTCCTTGCGCCCATAGCCGGCAATCGGCTTGCCATTGATTGCGACCGTGCCGCGTGCCGGACGGCGCAACCCTGCCAGCAGCCGCAGAAGCGACGATTTTCCCGACCCGTTCGGCCCGATCAGCCCCAGCGTTTCATTCGGCTCAACCACCAGCGACACGTCGTCCACGATGACGCGCCGCTTGACGCCCCAGACCAGATTCTCGGCACGAACGCTCATTTCTGCGGCCTCGCGCGGTAAAGCAGAATGGCAAAGAACGGGACGCCGATCAGAGCGGTGACGACGCCGATGGGCACGGTCTGCTGCGGCACCACGACACGCGAGAAGATATCAGCGAGCACCATGAAGATTGCCCCGACAACAGCCGAGGCGGGCAGCAGCCGCATATGTATCGGGCCGACGATGAACCGTGCCGCATGGGGCACGACCAGCCCGACGAAGCCGACCGCGCCCACGATGCTGACGATCGTCGCGGTCATCATTGCCGTGACCGCGAACAGGACCAGCCGGATCCGTGTCACAGGAATGCCGAGCGAGGCTGCATCCTCATCCCCGAAGGTAAAGGCATCAAGGGCGCGCGCGGTCCAGATGCAGATCGCCAGACCGGCCAGCACCACCACGAGCAAGAGGTGAAAATCCGGCCAGCGCGCGCCGCCGAAGCTGCCCAGAAGCCAGAACATGACATCGCGCGCCTGCTGGGCGTTCCCCGAGGTCGACACGATATAGGATGTCAGCGCATTGAAGAGCTGCGAGGCCGCGACCCCGGCGAGAATGGTGTGATTGGGCCCGCTGGTTGCCCCGTTCGACAGAAGCGCAACAAAGGCGAAGGCCGCGAATGCCCCGGCGAAAGCCCCGAGCGAGAGTGAAATGGCTCCCGCGCCAATCCCCAGCACGATGACGCAGACCGCGCCGGTCGAGGCACCGGCCGACACGCCCAGAACGAAGGGCTCGGCCAGCGGATTGCGCAGGAGCGCCTGCAGGATCGCACCGCAGAGCGCCAGTCCCGCACCACAAAGCGCCGCAACCAGCGCACGGCTGAGGCGCAGGCTCCAGACCACGCTTTCCGCGATCCTGGGGAGTTCCGCATCGGTCAGGCCCAGCCCGTTGGTCACGGCCAGGCCGACGGTGCGCAGCGAAATCGTATAGTCGCCAATCGCTGCGGAAACCGCGATCGCCAGCAGCAGGACCGCTGGCGACAGAAGAAGGAAAAGAGCAAAACCTGCGGTCTCGCCCCGAAAGAGGCGGGTCATCATTCCTTGGCCGGGAGCAGTTTTTCAAGCTTGCGCCCAACCTCTTCCGCGCCATAGAGCGTCTGGATGCCCGGATTCATCGCCGCCCCACGCATTTCGATGATGCGGCCCTCGCGCACGGCGTCCAGTTGGCTGACCGTCGGGTCGTTTGTCAGGAAGTCGCGCTTGTTCGCGGCCGTGTCCAGATCCCAACGGTTGCGATCGACCTGCGCGACGACAAAGACGGTCGGATCGGCAGCGATGATGCCCTCCCACCCGACGGTCGGCCATTCGGTTTCGGTCTCGATGGCGTTACGGCCCCCCAGAATGTCCGCGATATAGCCCGAGGGACCGTTGCCGCCGCCCAGATAGGCGTCGTCCGAAGGGGAGGGACTGGAGAACCAGAACAGGAATGTCAGGTCGTCGTTCCGACCGAAGGTTTCGCGAAGCGCCGCTTCACGGGCACGGAAATCTGCGATCAACGCTTGTCCACGATCTGCGACGTCGAAGATGCGCGAAAGCTCGTCGATCTCTTGATACATAAGCTCCATGTTCCAAAGGCTCTCGCGGCTGCCATAGGCGTCCCCGGTGTTCTGCAAGGTTGAGCAGGCACTTGGCGACAGATAGCTCGGGATCCCCAGGTCGTGGAAATCCGACCGCTTCGCCACCTTGCTGTCGTTGCCGAGCAGGGTCGGCAGTTGAGCCGCGACGAAATCCGGCTCGGTCGCGAGCACGCTTTCGAGCGTCGGAAACTCGACCGTCAGAAGCTCGACCTTTTCATTGGCCTCGGCGAGTTCCGGCAGCACCTTGTTCGGCCAGAAGGCGGTCGCCGCCATGCGGTCCTCAAGACCCAGCAGCAGCATGATCTCGGCGCTGTTCTGGCCAAGGGCGACAGCCTTTTGCGGGGCGCTTTCGAAGGTCAGGCTCTCACCGCAATTCTCGATCGTCAGGGGGTAGCTGGTCGGTGCCGCAACAGCCGCCGGAGCGGCGAAGATACAGGCGACGGCGGCGATATGGAGCGATCGGGTCGCTTGGGTCGAAGTCATGGAAGGGCGCTCTCGGGTTTGTCCAGCTTGCAGTGCCCTTCCCTATAACGGCTCCCCTTAACTGTCGATTGTTTTTGTCGGCTATTTGTCAGCGAGTGGCAGCATCGGCGACGTTCGACAAGCTGCGGCAGGTCCGGAAGGGCTGATGCCGCTGCGTATCACGCGGATGGTCGCGAGAGCCATGAAAGTTCAGCTGGCGCGGCGACGGCTACTCGCAGGTGATGCAGGATTCGCCATGATGCGGATGGCGCAAGATCCACATCGGGAATCGACGAGGAAACCCTGGAAATCTGCGCCGCCGAGTTCACCACCAGCGATGTCGGCGACGCACCAAGGTTGCCACCCTCGATTGCCAACCGCATCATGGTGGGCGAGGGCGGGTGCATCGTCGAACAGGGCAGCCACGATGAGCTGCTGGCACGAGAAGAGGGCAGGTATCGCCGGTTGGCTGCCGCGGTCGCTATCAGGCCGGGATCCTGCGACTCAGACGTTCTGGTGTCGGTCCCCAACGGTTTCTATTGCGAGCCGGAAGGCTGAGTGATCGACGCTGGCCGTGAGGGCGGTCCTTCCGGCTGAGTTTGCAACAGACGCGGCGGCAACCTCGCGAACTGTTCTGCGAGATTCCTCATTCTCCGGGGGCGAGCGCGGCAAAGTGCCGAGCGGGATCATCAGCCTCGAGCGGTATGGGCTGCGGTAGCAGATTGGTGAGGGCTGAGTTCGCCACCGAATTCAAGGGCCGGTCAGAACGCGTTCCATGGTCCCTGCAAGACCCTGCATAGCCGGCTCGTTCGCTATTCCCAGAGAGGCGTCTTGGCCCGGATTTCTAAGGAATTGGCGCAGCGGCGGGGCAGGCGGTCAGTGGACCGGGTGCGATGTCCGGCCGCGGGTCATGCGCGGCGGCGCCTGTCAACACCCTTGCCCGCTCGGGCAAGAACGAACCGAAACCTTGACAAGCCTTGCAATTCAAAACGGTCTTCGCGCAGAACTAGCGCGCCCGGCGCAGCATTTGGATGCCACGAAAAGAGGGCAGCAAAAACAGCGGAGAATGCAGGTGAGGCAGGCATTGCCGACCGATTGCCAGGGACTGATCGCGCGCAAGGTGGGCTCCGGGTCGGTCGGTCCCTTGGATCTGTCCATCGGCCATGGCGCGTGTCTGTGCGTGGCCGGGCGGTCCGGGGCGGGCAAAAGCACGCTCCTGCGCATTCTGGCCGATCTCGTGCCTCACACCGGAGAGGTCTGGCTGGATGGCCAGGCGCAGAGTGATATGGCGGCGCCGCTCTGGCGACGAAGCGTCACCTATGTTGCCCCGGACAGCGCCTGGTGGGCGCCAAGGGTGCGAGATCATTTCCAGGGCGATGCCACGCATTTCTCGGACAGGTTGAGGCTGCCGCGCGATCTGTTGGATGCCGCCCCCGACCGGCTTTCCACGGGCGAACGGCAACGCCTTGCGTTGATCCGCGCGCTGCTGGGCAAGCCTGCGGTGCTGCTGCTCGACGAACCCAGCGCGGCGCTGGATTCCGATGCGGTTCTGCGTGTCGAGAGCCTGCTGGGGGAGTTTCTGTCCGAGGGCGGTATCCTGGTTCTGGTCAGCCATGACGACGCGCAGATCCAGCGGATGGCGACCAATACCCTGGTGCTGGAAAGGGTTCCGGCATGAGCGTCCTGACTCTTGGCAGCGGTGAGATCGCGATCGCTGGCGGCCTCATATCCTGTTCGGCCGGCCTGTCATTGGCCCTGCACATGGGAATCGGACGCCGGCTTGCTTGGGCGGCGCTGCGCATGTCGCTGCAGCTGCTTGCGGTGGGCTATCTGTTGCGCCTGCTGTTTCGGTCCGAAAACGGCCTGCTGGTCGGACTGGTCATGGTCGTCATGCTGGCGCGGCTGCCCATGAGATCGGCGCGCGCCAGTCTGGGCCGCGGCGCTGGTCGGAATTCCTGCGCAACCTGCTGATTCTGTGCATATCGGCCGCCGGCGTGGCGCTGCTGGGGTTGACCGGCCTTTCAAGATCGGGCCCGGCCTTCGACGCGCAGCATGTGATACCGGTTTTCGGCATCATTCTCGGGACGGCGATGAACTCGGCCGCACTGACCCTGCATGCGCTCAAGAGCCAGATCGCCGGTGCCCGAAACCGGATCGAGGCGCAGCTTGCCCTGGGCCGGGACATGGGCGAGGCAACCCGCGATCTGTCGCGCAGCGCGATCGTCAGTGGCACGATACCGATCATCAACCAGATGGCGGGTGCCGGGATCATCACCTTGCCGGGCATCATGAGCGGTCAGGTCCTGGCGGGCCAGGATCCGACACAGGCGGCGATCTACCAGATATTCCTCATGGCGCTGCTTGCCCTGGCTTCGGTCGTTTGCGTGGCACTGACGGGGTGGCTGTTCATCCGCAGCATCACCGATGATCGCCAGCGCCTGAGGCTTGATCGGCTCGGCAGCTGATCGCCATCGCTCTACCATCGGAGAGGATCACCTATGCTTTCAGCGTGTAGCGTTTACTTTCTTGCGTTTTCCAAGTAGTGATCACTACGAAAGCAGCAGGACAGTCTACCTCCCCGATGGTGCAAACAAGGCGCAAACCGACCGGCAAGGCACGCGATCTGTTCAGCGACCGCTATGAGCGTCGCCGCGACCGGCTGTCTCCGGCGTTTCAGCGGGTGGCCGGCTATATCGATGCCAACCGGCTGGCGGTCCTGACCTCATCGGCCATCGAAATCGCGCGGGCGGTGGGCACATCTGATGCAACCGTTATCCGCACCGTGCAGGCGCTGGGGTTCGCGGGCTTGCAGGAACTGCGCCGGGAGCTTGCCGCCGGTCTTGGACAGCGGACCACCCCGGCAGACAATCTCAAGCGGACCCTCGACGATGCGGAAGAGCAGATCGATGCCGCGGTTGAGGATCTGCTCGACGTCTATGCCGCGGGACTTGAAGTGCTCCGCTCGCCCGAATTTCGGGAAAACCTTATGAAGGCGCTGTCTGTGCTGCACGATGCACGACGGATATTCGTTTTCGGGATTGGCCCCACCGCACATATCGCCGCATATTTCGCCGCGAGACTCCGGCGTAAGGGAAGGCAGCAGCGGCTCATTAACCGAACGGGACCGGGGCTGGCGGATCAGCTGCTCGAACTCGAGTCCGGCGATGCGGTCGTCATGCTGGCCTACGGTTCTCTTTACAAGGAAGCCAACGTGACCCTTGCCGAAGCGAGGCGACTCCGCCTGCCGGTGGTCCTGATCAGCGATTCAGCGCAAAGTGAGCTTTCCAGCCGGGCCCGTGTTGTCCTTGCCGTTCCGAGGGGCAAGAACGAGAGGGTTGCCCTGCACGGTGTGACTGTCTTCTGTCTCGAAATGCTTCTGCTCGGACTCGCCTCCGGCGACTGGGGGAAAGCCCTTGCAGCGCTGGCGGATCTGGAGCGGCTGAGACAGATGCTGAGGTCGGGCCGACAGGTTATGTCCACAGATAGCGAAAATGAGTAACATTTGCCGGAGCCTCAACCCGAACTGCTACACCGCTGGCACCATGGGACTCCGTCCGCAACCCGAGCTCTGTGTGAACGGATGATATTCTCAGGTGCTTGCCAGAGATTCTGCCGCCTATGGGTTCTTGCCAACGCCAGATGAGTTGGGAGAGATACGGCTGGTCACGCAGCTTTACTGCTACATTTTTTCATGCTGCTGATGAAGTCAGGCAGCGGTCAGGGGTGCGTTTCTTGGGGGATTGGGCTGGCCTGTGGAGAAAACCGATACAAATATCAAGCTTATCCGCGAATAGCGAAAAAATATGGATACCCTACGACCTGCTGTGCAGGAAAAAAGCCGTGAATTGACAGATCCCCCGGATTTCTGGTTTCGAAGGTTTGGCAGGTTTTTCTCGCCATGCGCTTCTGGATGGCGGAAGGCGCTGATGGGAAAATACCCTCATTCCGATCCGGTGCGAGAAGTCAGGGCCAGGCTTGGCGGTTCCGAACCGGCGCGATTCCTGATTTGTGAATCCTTCGCCAAAGCTTGGGCGCCGGTGCGCCCCGAGGCTGAACTCCCCGATCATGTCTCTATTCAGCCGACAAGTGCCAGAAAGCGGTGGGATTGGATCATTGATGTGATCCTTGATCCGCCTGATACTCCCTTCCTGGCGGCCTCGATAGGGCTGTCGAGTGCTGATGCCGATTATTGGAGAATAACGACTTCAGCGGAGCTTATTGTATTCGGTGGTGCCGCTGCGCTTTTCGAAGGCGAGCATATCGTTCCAGTGGAACGCCAACGGTTTCTCGAGGCCATCGAATGGTTTTCCTCAACAGGCGCCACTGCCGGCGATGTTTTGCGCAGCCGTGAGATAAAGCAACGATTTCAGATCGGATTAATTTCCGGAGCTCAGGCTCGGCTTGCCCTGGGGCAGCTAAAGGCCGATGCAGCATTGCTGCACGGCTTTCCCGGCTGTGCCAACGGGTTTCTTGCCCGGCTCGCTGCATATGCGGCGGAAACCCGGCACGCCGGCAGAATTGCCGCATGAGGGATTACATTCTCCGCGTTCCGGCCGACATGGACCTGTCGCAAAGGACCCCGCTGAAGAACGCAGTCGCGGCCCTATTCGGGGACAGGTATGAAGCGGGCCGCCCGCGCTATCTGTTCTCCCCCGATCCGCTGGTCATGGATGGACCATGGGTCCGTGTGCGGGCCTGCATCGGCGCGGCACCCGAAGTTGCGCGCGGGTTTGTTGCCGAAGCTGCCACGCCGATGCTCGATGCAGGGCGGAAGATCGAGGCGGCGGCATGGGTCGCCATGAAGGCCAGGGTTTTCCGCAAGGAATCCGATCTGAAGGAGAGGGTGCTTGCAGGGCTTGCACGTTATCGCGACGTTTTTGCTCCCGCCGTCGATCTGGCCGATTATTCCGTTGATCCCGACATTGGGATCGCACGCATGGAGCGCGGGCGCGAGCGCTTTGGTCGGGCTTACGGGCGGATTTCCTTCTCGGGCACAATTACGAATGAACCGGTGCTGAAGGCGCTCCTGACTGCCGGAATAGGTGCCGCCAAAGCCTATGGCTTCGGCCTGGTCAGCATCATGAACAGGGAAGACGATCTTGACTGATCTCTGGGATATCCGGCTGGTCGGCAGCCTGGAAACCTTGTCGCCCTTTTGCGTGATCCCTCCCAGCGCGGACGAGGTGACGAGGGCGGACGGCAGCAAATTTCGCCGGATCAGCCGCAGGACGATCTATCAGGACGGCTTGCGCGAAAGCAGGCCGGTTGTTCCGGGTTCGACCCTGCGTGGCCGGCTGCGTCGTTCGGCGGTCGAGGTGGTGCGGGGCATGACGGGCGACCGGGTGCCGCTTGCCCAGTGGCATCAGAATGCGATCGGCGGCATCAAGGGCAGCGAATCCGAGGCATCTTTCGACGTCCAGCTTCGAATAACCCTGCGTGAAAAGAACCCGGTTCTCGCGCTGTTTGGCGCAGGATCGCCCTGGATGATCAGCAGGGCCTCGATCAGCGACGCGATACCCGAGGGTCCGGTCGAGACGGACCTGATTGGTGGGGCTCGGTCCGATGACGGACGTCGCGACGGATCGTTTTTCGAAAAGCTGGATGCCGATGCACTTGAACAATGGCACGCGATGGCCAACGCAAACTCCGCTCGGACCCGATACAAGAAGGCCATGCGGGAATTGAATGCGACCCTGCGCGCCGCCCGCAAGAACGGCAGTGCCGAGGAGGTGGCCAGGCTGGAGGCCGAGTTAGGCGAACTTGCCAAACGCGAGGAGACGGTAGGGTTGCTGAGCACAAATCCTGTATCCATGCCGCTTCAGCATGAGGCGATGCCGGCCGGCGTCAGGATGCAGCATAGGATTACACTCAGCGCCGTCACCGCTGCCGAGGCCGGCCTGTTCATTGCCGCGATGAATCACTGGATGAAAAGCAAACCGGCCTTGGGTCAGCATGAGAGCCTTGGCTATGGCCTGCTGCGCGGGGAATATGACGCCTACCTGTCTCCCGCCCGCTCTGACGATCCCTTTGCCATAGGGCAGGCGAATGCCGTCTCGCTTGGCACGATGATTGCCGAGCCAGTCTCCGGGCTTTCATGCGTGCCGGAACGGTTCGTCGAATTCATGTCCACGTTCCGGGAAGCGTTCCAGCAAGGGGCGTTCGATTTCCGCCTGGCATCGGAAATTGGAACACAGGCAAAATAATGGTTCCGCCGGACAGGATAGGCTTTGGTTCTGACGGCCCGCTTGCGGATGCTCTGCGTGCGAGGGGGTTGGACCCGGCGCCGCGGCCCGCGCAATTGGCCTATGCCGGTCATCTTGCAGCCTGCCTCGACGCTCGGCGCCCGGCCTTCATCGATGCCGAAACCGGGGTGGGAAAGACGCTCGGCTATCTGGTGCCGGTGCTGGATCGTGCCCGGCGGGCCGCAGGCCCCCGGCCCATCGTCGTGATCTCGACCGCGAATGTCGCCCTGCAAAGGCAGATCATCGAGACCGATCTGCCGATCGTAATCGAAGCCTTTGCCCGGATAACCGGAAAACAATTGCGCGCGGCGATGCGCGTAGGCAAGCAGCAGGTGATCGATCCGGGGGCGCTGGACGCCGCTGTCGAGGAACTGGGCACGGACAGCGACAGGCTCCTGGCAGACGATATGATCGACTGGTGCGAAATGGCGCTGGCGCGGGGCGAACTGCCAATGCGCCATGCGCTTCTGTCGGCCTTCTCGGATCGGATAACCGCCTCGCATCCCTGGCTTTCGGCGGAACTCATCGGCCTGAACACTGAAGGCACGGACCATGTGACCGGCGCGCTTTTCCAGACATTGCTGGAGGAATGCGCCGAGGCCGATTTCCTCGTTGTAAACCATCATCTTCTGGCACGGCATCTTATTCGCCCCTTCCTCTGGGCTGAAGATCGCCACGCCTATGTTGTCGTGGACGAGGCCGATCGCCTGCCGCGGATCGTCGAGGACATGACCCGCTCGGCAGTGCCGCTGCAACGGTTGCGCAGCCTTGCCAGCGGGCTTGCGTATGGAAGGCAGGCCTCGGCAATCGCCGAGACGATTGCCTGCTTCAGTGCGGTTCTTGAAAACCACCGGCTTCTGGCCAAGGGAAGCAACAGGGACGTCGTTCCCCTCACCAGCTTGACCGGCCCGGAGCGGGATCTGGTCCTGGGGGCGATCAAGGATCTTCGGGACCAGATCGCACATATGACGCGCGAATACCGCATCGAACATCCGCGTCCTCCGGCTGCGATGCGCGATGATATTGCTGCGCTCGATACCTATGGGATCGCACTGGAGCGGATTCTGAGGCAGGCCGAATATGGTGATCTGGCCAGGACCGTGATCTATCATTCTCCGGTCCGGCGCTATCCGGGCATTGCCAATATCTCGGACGGATCGGCACGGATCATCGCCAAGAGGCTTTGGAACCAACCGGCCTCACCGATTGAAGGCTTGCTTTTCACCTCGGCCACTCTTTCGACGCTGGCGCAGGGCGAGGGCACGGATGCGCGGCGCGCCATGGCGGGGTTCATTGCGACCTGCGGTTTCGAGGCCGAAAGGATCGACGCATCCTGCTGTGCCCTGATCGCGCCTCAGCAGTTCGGGACAATGCGCTTCGCGCGGCCTTCCCTTGATGCGCCCGCCGCCTTTACATCATTGGCGGCCGCTGATCCTGACGACGGGTGCGCGCAACTCGACGATGCCGCTCTGGCTTATTGGAAGGCAATGATCGACGCGGCAAGCCGTGAGGGTGGGCGTAGCCTTGTCCTTTTGCCCGCGATACGGGATGTCGTTGCCCTTTCGCAGCTCTTCGGCCCAGACGATCCGCGGCTCATGGCGCAACGCGCCGGCGTGCCCATGACCATGGCTGTCACAAAGTTCCTGTCGAGATCCGATTCGATATGGATTTCCGCCTCGGCGTGGGAGGGGGTAAGCTTGCCTCATGCGATCGCGCATGTGATCATTCCGCGTTTCCCGATTCGTCCGCAAACCTTTGAGGACAGTGTCTTGCAACGGTATCTGGTGGATGTGACGGGTGGGGACAGGGTGGGAAGAGCGATGGTTTTCGGCAGGCAACTGGCCGAGGCGCGCAGGCGATTGCGGCAGGGAATCGGACGTGGCATCCGGGCGCATGATGATAGCGTCAAGATCTGGATCGGTGATCCGCGCTGGCCGCTCAATCAGGAAGAAGCCGATATGCTTTTTCTTGACCAGCCGAGGCCGTGGTCAGGTGCCATGCTGAATGCGGTGCCGGGGCGTTTCAGAAAGATCGCCAGTTCAGCGCCCCGCTTTGAGATGGGTCAGAACACGCATGATGCTTGAAACAGTTTCCAGCAGGAGGAATAAAGGGGGCGCGCTCCGCCCTCGGCAGAGCGGGGTGACGCGCGACGTGGCGTGCAGGATGGTCTCTTAGCCCCGACCACGGGTCGGGGTCGAAAACGGCGGTGTGATGAACATGATCACCAAGCAGAACAGCCCCGCATTTCAGCAGGGGTCGACGAGGCCCAGGGATCGATCACCATTCTGATCCATTTCTTGCCGGCATGTCGTTCAGAGCGGTCCTGTCCATGAAGCTGCGGCCCTGCCTTGACGGTGGGGCCGTAGCCCTCTCAAGATCAGGCGGGGCGGGGAATATGGCATTCCTCTGCGTTAGACGCATCCCAATAAGGGGGTCGCCAGGTATCCACGGCGGTAAGGGAGGCAGTTGCCGGTGCCGAATGCGCCGAAAATCGCACCGGGATCGGACGCCGGGCTTCGCCCTTTTCGTCGAGAAGGGGAGAAAGCCCATCAGCTGATTCAAGCTCGATCCGCCGCAGGACGCCGTAACCCTCCTTCCGGCGTGCGCCGATACCATCAGCGGACTCGAGCAGCCGTTGCACTTTGGCCGCGTCCCCCTCTGCGATCCATGAAACCGATTGCGCAGCAATGCATTGGTAGCGGGTCAGATGAGCTTTCAGGGGTCCATTCGTCGTGTTGACCTTGTAATAACGATCACGCGATGGCCGCAAGAACAGCGGCGTATCTGCCAGATCCTTCGCCAGCCTGACTCCGCCGGTTTTTATCTCACCATGATGGACCGGGTTATTGAAGTAGGCACGGCTTGAGAGAAACAAGCCGTCGACTTGCCTCAGCGGGATATCCTTAATCGGATCGGTATCGACCCCCCGCACCTTCCGCATTTCTGCCAATATCCCGTAAAGAATCGCATCAAGCGTGAGATAGGTTCTCCCCAGGCAGACAGGGGTGCCGAGATATGCCGTGATTCGAAACAAGACCACGTCTCTCTCCGATATGCGTCTGGGGGAACTGCTATATTGCTTCTCTGGGTGAGGAAGTGCAACAAGCAACGCCTCGATCCTGCTCTTGGAAGGGACCGGAACCTGGGTCGCAGGGCAGGACGAACCATCGCCGAACCGGGCTTGCGCGCAGCCAATACTACTTTCTTGCTACAGGCGCCGAACATGCCGCCGCGCCACCAGATGATCATCGCAAGCGGAGTCAGCAGGTGATTTGGCGCCCCCGGTCGTCAACGGCGTAGCGGTCACGCTGCCGGCGGGCGCGTCACCTCGATCATCGGACCGAATGGCGAGGGAAAAACCAGCCTGCCATGGATCATCAAACGGTTGTCTTTGCCCGATACGGGCAGAGTCAGCGTGGACTGGCTGCATGTCGCCACTGTCCGCCATCAGCGCCCGGCGACGTGCTGGCGCGGCGGCTGCCGATCCTGCGCCAGGACAATCATATGACCGCTCGCCCTCCCGTGCCGGACCTTGACACCTTCGGGCGCCACCCGCACCGCAAGGGCAGCCTCATCGTCAGAGGACAAGGCCCATATTGCTCGGCAAGGGCATGGCAGCCTCCGATACGAACCAGGATAAATTTGACAAAATCAGACAGGCACATGGACTGATCGGGTTATCATTCCACAGCCAGTTGACATCCGGTCAACCAAATCCGCATTGGGCGCACTGGATGGAAAGAGTAAAGGCGCCGCAACTGGAGGAGCTTTACCGGGCAGAACGGGGCCGTCTGGAGCGTATTGCCACCGCAGGGTAGGACCGGCTAGCGCCGTCGACGTGGTCCAGGATGTCTTGCTTCTGCGGCGCAAGCGTCGACAGGAGATCGGGACATGACAAATTGGAAAACGCCGGTTTCCGACGCAAAAAGCGATGGATCTTCCGCAATGTCGACCTTCAGGTCAAAAATGGAAGATGTCTGGCCATTCTGGGGCCTAACGGCCGGGGAAAAACAAGCCTCATCAAGACGGTTGCGGGTTGCTATCCGTCGCGAAAGGCTCGCTGCGGGCGCCTCGGATCGTCGGTTATGTTCCCCCGCCCTTCCCAGTTTCGCTGTCATATCGCTGCCTGGATATTGTGGTGATGGGACGCGCTGCTGCATTGGGAGTGTTCGGCTCCCCTGGCAGGGAGGACTATCGCGCAGCAGAAGAGGCACTGGAGCGCGTCGACGCAGCGGCCAATGCCCAGCCTTTTCGATCGGCTTTCGGGGGGCGAGCGCCAACTCGTCATGCTGGCACGCGCCTTGGCGACAGGATCGGAATTGCTGGTTCTGGACGAGCCGGCCTTGGTGCTTGACCTCGCCAACCAGTCCCTGCGACTGTCAGTGCTCAGCCGTTTGAAGGAGGACGGGCGACATGCAATCCTCTTTTCCACGCGTTTCCCACAACATGCCTCTTATGTGCCGACGATGTCCTGTTGGTGCTCGATGGCTTGCAAACGATCTGCGGACCAGCGGATGCGGTGCTGTCGGCCTCCAATCTCGAGCAGCTATATGGGATTCCGGTGAAATGTCTTCCGATTGATATCGGGGGGATCGGCAAGCAGGTCCTGTTCCTTCCTGTTTTCGGAAGGTGAGGCATCGGAAGTGCTCTTCCCACGACAGGCCATCCCGGCGGTATTCTGGTGGTGATAGCGCAGATACCAGTCGACGAAATCCTGCACGCCCTTGCGGATCTCCGTGCTGGGCGACAGGCCGGTCAACCGGCGCAGAGCCGAGGTATCGGCCCAGGTCGCGGGCACGTCCCCCGGCTGCATGGGCAGCAGGTTGCGGATCGCATATCGCCCCGTCGCCTGTTCGACCGCTGCGATCAGCTCGCCAAGCATCACCGGATGGGAGTTGCCGATATTGACGACCCGCCATGGCGCCACCGGGGAAACGCCCTCGTCTCGCTCCTCCCCTTCGGGCGGGGGCGGCGCGTCGATCAGGGCACGGATGGCCGCGACCAGGTCGTCGACATGGGTGAAGTCGCGCCGCATCTCACCGCGATTGTAGACGTCGATCGGCTCGCCACGCAGGATGGCACGGGTGAACCTGAACAGCGCCATGTCGGGTCGGCCCCAGGGGCCGTAGACGGTGAAGAAGCGGAACATGGTCACCGGCAGCCCGTAGAGATGGGCATAGGCATGCGCCATCGCCTCGGTGGCCTTCTTGGTCGCCGCATAGAAGGACATCGGATGGTCGGTCGGGTCGGTCTCGCGCCAGGGCATCCGGTCGTTGGGGCCGTAGACCGAGGAGGTCGAGGCCAGCAGCATGTGCCGGGGCGGCACCGCCCGCGCGGCCTCCAGCAACTCGAAGGTTCCGGCAATATTGCTGGAAAGATAGGCGCGCGGATGGTCGATCGAATGGCGCACCCCGGCCTGCGCGGCCAGGTGGACGACGATCTCGGGCCGGTGGTCGCGGAACATGCGTTCCAGCAGGCCGGGGGTCTCGATGCTGTCGTTGACGACCGAGAAGGCCGGGTCGGCCTGAAGGATCGCCTGGCGCTGCCGCTTCAGGGCGGGGTCGTAATAGTCCGACAGGTTGTCGATGCCGGCCACGCCGAACCCGTCCGCCAGCAGGCGGCGGCAAAGGTGAAAGCCGATGAAGCCGGAACAGCCGGTGACGAGGGTGCGGCGCATCAATCGGCTCCGAAAAGGTCACGGGTGAAGACCTTGTCCTGCACGTCGTCCAGCGCCGGGCTGTGGCGGTTGGCCAGGATCAGGTCGCATTCCGCCTTGAAGCTTTGCAGGTCGGGCTGCACTTTCGAGCCGAAGAAGCGATCCTCGTGCAATTCGGGCTCGTGGACGATCACCTCGATCCCCTTGGCCTTGATGCGCTTCATGATCCCCTGCACGGCGCTTTGGCGGAAATTGTCCGAGCCCGCCTTGGTCACCAGCCGGTAGATGCCCACGGTGGCGGGCGCGGCGGCGATGATTTGCTCGGCCAGGAAATCCTTGCGCGTGCGGTTGGCATCCACGATGGCGGTGATCAGGTTCTGCGGCACCTGCCCGTAATTGGCCAGCAACTGCTTGCTGTCCTTGGGCAGGCAATAGCCGCCATAGCCGAAGGAGGGGTTGTTGTAATGCGCGCCGATGCGCGGATCGAGACAGACGCCGCGGATGATCTGGCGGCTGTCGAGACCGCGGGCCAGCGCATAGCTGTCCAACTCGTTGAAGAAGGCCACGCGCATGGCGAGGCAGGTGTTCGAGAAGAGCTTGATCGCCTCGGCCTCGCTCGGGTCGGTCAGCAGCACCTCGACATCGTTGCGCAGCGCGCCTTCCAGAAACAGGGCGGCGATGCGGCGCCCGCGGTCCGAACGCTCGCCGACGACGATGCGGCTGGGATGCAGGCTGTCGTGCAGCGCCATGCCCTCGCGCAGGAATTCGGGGACGAAGACGATCCGAGCGCCGCCCGAAGCCTCTGCCTGCGCGGCGGTGAACCCGACCGGCACCGTGGATCTGACCACGATGGCGGCCTGCGGGTTCACGGCGGCCACCTGCGCGATCACCGAACGGACGCTGGAGGTGTCAAAGGAATGGGCGAGGGGGTCGTAATCCGTGGGCGTGGCGATGATCACGACATCCGCGCCGCGATAGGCGGCATCGCCGTCCAGCGTCGCCCGCAGTCGCGGATTGCGGCGGCGCAGCCAGTCCGTCAATTCGTCATCCACGACCGGGCTTTTCCCGGCATTGACCTGCGCCACCCGTTCGGGCGACAGATCCACGCCCGTCACCTCGTGGTTCTGCGCCAGCAGCACCGCATTCGCCAGCCCCACATAGCCAAGCCCCGCCACGGCGATCCTCATGGCCGTGCCACGTCTTCGCAGCCGAGGGCGGCAGGGCGGGGCTGCGGCGGTTCGGGTGTGGCCAGCCCTTGGCGGCCCGAGCGGCGGATCAGCCATGCCGCGCCCAGAAGGTCGGGGATGCCCACCAGCCCGCGCGCAAGGTTCGAATATTTCGAGCGGCCACCCCGGCGCGGGCGATGGGTGACATTGACCGTTTCTACCCGCCAACCCTCGCGCAGCATCATCGCCGGCATGAAGCGGTGGATGTGGTCGAAGAAGGGCAGGTCCAGATAGGCCTCGCGCCGGAACGCCTTCAGCCCGCAGCCGGAATCGCGCACCCCGTCGTGCAGCAGCGCGGCCCGGATGCCATTGGCCAAGCGCGAGGCCAACCGTTTCGCCGCGCTGTCGCGCCGCACCGCCCGCTGACCCTGCACCAGCCCAAGGCCCGGCACGTCGGTCGCGAAGGGGGCAAGCAGCAGCGGGATCTGGTCGGGGGGGTTCTGCCCGTCGCCGTCAAGCGTCACGACCAGTGATGCCCGCGCCAGCCGCACGCCGCTGCGGATTGCCGTGGATTGCCCGCGCGAACGGGGATGGTGGTGCAGGCGCATCCGCGGCATCCGCGCCGCCAGCGCTTGCAGGATGCGGTCGGTGCCGTCCTCCGATCCGTCATCGACCACGATGATCTCGTAGTCGCGGTCGGCCATCGCGGTGGCGATTTCGTGGATCAGCGGCTCGATGGCCGCCACTTCGTCGCGGACGGGGACGACCACCGAGATCGAGGGGTGCATGTTGTTCATTGGGGGTTCCTTTCAGCCAGGGGAGCATCCGCGACGGACCAGATCCCGTAATCGCGATTGCGGAACAGGATCGTCTCGCGCGGAGGCCAGGGCGGGGCGAAGCGATCGGTCCGGCCGGCGATCAGCCCTTGCGGATGCAATGCGGCCCAGGACCGCAACGCGGCCGGGTCGGGCAGTTCGGCGACCGGTTCGGTCAACCGGGCGGCAAAGTTGAACTCGGCATGATAGGGGGCGCCGGTGAAGGCCAGTCCTTCGGCGCGATGCGCGGACAGTCGGGCGGCGATGGGGGCGGCGTCATAGACCTGCGCCGTGCGGGTCGTGCCGATCAGCAGGTTTGTGGCCAGCAGCAGGCCCAGCGACAGGATCATCGCGCCGGCTGCGCCCCGCTGCCGCGCCGCCAGCCAGCACAGCGTCGCTGCCAGCAGCGCCCAGGCCAGAAAGGTGCTGGCAGGATCGAAAAGCGTCCGCATCCGCAGGGGCAACGGGCCGAACCCAGCCACCGCCGCCGCCAGCGCGACCAGGCCGATTGCGATGATCGCCGGTTGCAGGCCGAAGCCGGGCGCGTTCCGCCCGAGCCGGGCAGCGACCAGCGCCAGTGCGGGCAGGTCCGGCACCAGGTAATGCACTTGCTTGCCACTGGTCAGACTGAACAGTGCCAGCGCCGCGCCTGCCCAGATCAGGCAGAGCCTCAGCCCGCGGTCTTGCCGCCACGAGGTCTGCCGGGCTTCGTGCCATAGGGCTGGGCTCCACAACAGCGGAAAGCCTAAGACCGGCAGCAGGGCCAGATACCACCACCAGGGCCGGGCATGGGCGAAGGATTCGGCCAGCCTCCCGGCGCTTTGATGCCACAGGACGGCCGCGCGCCAGGTCGGACCGCCGGCGATGGCCGCCGGGACCAGCCACAGCGCGACCAGTCCCAGTGCCACCGCGACCGCGAAGCCGAGGCGCGCCGGAAGGGCGCGCCAGCGGATCCCGTTCCGGCTCCATAATGGCAAAAACAGCGCGGCGGGCAGCAAGTGGAACAGGATCACCGGCCCCTTGATCAGCACGCCCAGTGCGATGGCGGCGCCGAAGCCGGCCCATGCCCGCCAGCCGCCCGGCCCGGCGGCGTCCAGCGCGATCAGCCCGGCCAGGACCGCGGTCGCCAGCGGCACGTCGAACATGGTCAGGCTGCCCGACAGGGCAAAGACCGTGAGCCCGGCAAGGGCCATGGCCGCCCGGCCGCCCGCGTCCCGATCCTCGGGCCAGAGGCGATGCGCCAGCCGCGCCGTCAGCCAGATGGCCAGGCAGGCGAAACCCGGCCCCACCAGCCGGGCGGCGAAACCGCTGACGCCGGTCGCCAGCCAGACGAGGTTGATCGCCCAGAACAAGAGCGGCGGCTTGTCGCTATAGAGCGCGAAGTTCTTGCTGGGCACCAGCCAGTTGCCGGTCGTGTGCATCTCCCATGCGACGGCGAGGTAGCGGGTCTCGTCGATAGGGGTCAGCGGGCGCAGCAGCAGCCCCAGCAGCGCTGCCAGCAGCGTGCATAGCATGGCCAGGACGACCGGATGACGACGGATCATGCCGGTTTTCCCTGGCGCGCTCCGCGTCCGATCAGCATCAGGTTGCGGGTATAGATCACCAGGCCACTTGCCTGCCCGACGGCAAAGACCGGGTCGCGCCGCCAGATCGCGTAGGCGAGCAGCGTCGCACCGCCGGCAAGGCTGAACCACCAGAAAGCCAGGGGCACGATGCTGCGGCGGGCGCGTTCGCTGGCGATCCATTGCACCAGGAAGCGCGAGGTGAACAGGAGCTGGCCGAGAAAGCCGATCCCGAGCCAGATGGTATTTGCCGTCATCGTGCGTCATCCTTGTGCCGCCCGGCCGATGCTGTGGCGCGGGGGCTTCCGGCGTGCTTCCTGGGATGCCAACATTACGGTTCGCTTACGAAGGAAGAGAGGTCGCCGATGAGGTTGCTTGTCGTCGAGGACGAGCCGGATCTGGCCGAGGCCGTCGGCGCCTACCTGCGCGCCGCGGGTCATGCCGTCGACCTTGCCGGGCACGCCGAGGACGCGGCGGCGGCGCTGACCGTGACCGATTACGATCTGGCGCTCTTGGACCTGGGGCTGCCAGACGGAGACGGGCTGGCGCTCTTGCGGGATCTGCGTGGGCGCGGCGCGCGGGTGCCGGTGCTGATCGTCACCGCCCGCGACCGCATCACCGAAAGGATCGCCGGGCTCGAGGCCGGTGCGGACGATTATCTGGTCAAGCCCTATGACCTGGACGAGATGCATGCCCGCATTCTGGCGATTCACCGCCGAGCCGCCGGAGCGGCCGAGGTCGAGCGGCGCTTCGGCCGGCTGCTGATCCTGCCCGAGCGGCGGCAGGTGCTGCTGGATGGCCAGCCCGTCCACCTGACGCTGCGCGAATGGGCGCTGATCGAGCGGCTGAGCCGACGCCCCGACGTGACCACCAGCCGCGCACAGATGGAGGACGCGCTCTATGGATTCGGCGACGAGGTGGAAAGCAATGCCATCGAGGCCCATGTCAGCCGGCTGCGCGCCAAGCTGGGCCGGGACGCCATCGTGACCGAACGCGGCTTCGGCTATCGCATGGGGCGGGCCTGATGCGGCGCGCGAGCCTGTCGCGGCGGGTGGCGCTGTTCACGACGCTGGGGCTGGCGGCGGTCTGGGCCGGGGCGGTGGTGTTGATGGCGGCGGTGCTCTGGTCCGAACAGGACGAGCTTTTCGACCAGCAACTCGTGGAAACGGCCCATGTGTTGCTGCCGCTGGTCTCGCACATGGAGATGCAGGGCATTGCGGTCGAGGTGCCCCAGCCCGCGGTGCCGATGGACGAGGCGCTGCTCTATCGGCTGGTCGCGCGGGACGGCAGGGTGCTGCGGCAATCGGAATTGGCCGGTCGGGCGGTCCTGCCCGACGCCGCCGACCTCTTCCCCGGTCGGGTCGCTTCCGCGCCGGGCTACCGGCTCTATGCCACGCCCTTCAACGCCGCCGGCCAGGCCTTGCAGATCGCCGCGCCGCTGGCCGAGCGCCGCGAGGCGTTTCGCGAAGGGATGACAGGTTTCCTGCTGCCGATGGTCGCGCTCCTGCCGCTGACCTGGTTGATCGTCGGCTGGGTGTCGCGACGTTCGCTGGCGCCGTTGCGTGAACTTGGGGCCGAGATCGCGGCCCGCGACGGCAGCCGGCTCGACATGATCGACGCCGGCGACTGGCCCGAGGACCTGGTGCAGATCGCCAGCGTGGTCAATGGCTTCATCGCCCGTCTGGCGCAGGCGTTGGAGGCCGAGCGTGCCTTTGCCACCAATGCCGCGCATGAATTGCGCACCCCTGTCGCCATAGCCCTGGCCCAGACTCAGCAAATGCGGGAGAATGCGACCACGCCGGCTCAGATCGCCCGCCTGGATGCGCTTGAACGTGCCTTGCAGCGAATGCGGCGGCTGGTCGCGCGGCTGTTGCAACTGGCCCGTGCCGATGCGGGGATCGGCGATTCCACGCAAGCGCATGATCTTGCGGCCCTGACCCGGCTGGTCGTCGCCGAGCGCGCACCGTCGGAAGCCGCCCGGCTGGCGGCCGAGCTGCCGCCCGCGCCGGTCATGGCGCGCATCGACCCGGACGCCTTTGCCATCGTGCTGTCCAACCTGATCGACAATGCCCTGCAGCATAGCCCGCCCGGCAGCCCGGTTCGGCTTCGTCTGCGGCAGGGCGCCGTGCTCGAGGTCGCGAACGAGGGCAGGGCCGTCGCAGCCGCCGACCTGGCCGGGCTGACGCGGCGCTTTGCCCGGCACCGTGGCGATGGGTTCGGCCTGGGCCTGCATATTTGCCAGCAGATCGTGTCGGCGGCCGGCGGAAGGCTTGAAATCATCTCGCCCGCGCCTGCCAGTCAGGAAGGTTTTGTCGCGCGCGTCACCTTGACGCCGCCGGTCCGGGATCACTGACCGCAGGCCGGATGCGGATCAGGTCTCGACCCGCCCCAGCCGCGACAGCACGACGACCGGCAGGATGCCGATCAGCACGATCAGCAGGGCGGCAATCGCGGCTTCCTCATAGGTGCCTCTGGCGGCCTCGCCATAAAGATGGGTCGCCAGGGTTTCAAAGTTCAGCGGCCGCAGCAGCAGCGTCGCCGGCAGCTCTTTCATGCAATCCACGAAAACCAACAGGCCTGCCGAAGCGATGGCGGTTTTTGACAGAGGCAGATGCACGCTGCGGAAGACGCCCAAAGAGGACCGGCCCAGCATCCGTCCCGCATGGTCCAACGAGGGTGGGATGCGGCTGAACCCTGCCTCGATCCCGCCGGTGGAGATTGCCATGAATCGAACGGAATAGGCCAGCACCAGCGCCGCCCCCGATCCCAGCAGCAGAAGGCCGGGCGCGGCACCGATCAGCCATTCGACCCCGCCGGCCCAGAAGCGATCGAATAGGCCGACCGGATAGAGCAGGCCGATGGCCAGGACGGTTCCCGGCACGGCATAGCCCAGCGTCGAAGCACGTGCGGCCAGCGATGTGGATCGGCCGGGATAGGTCCTGGCGGCATAGGCAAGAACCAGGCCGGACAGGAGCACGAGCAGGGTAGCGACGGCCGATACCGTGACGGTGTTGACGATTTCGCCCCAGATGCGCGGGGAGATCCCGGCGAAACTGACGCGCTTCCAAGCCTCCCGACAAAGGTAAGCCGCCGGTGCGATGAAGCCGAGCGCGACCGGAAAGAGGCACAGGCAGAACGCGCCGGCGGCGGGCCATCCTCGCAGCCGGGCGGGAGACATCGCGCGGGGTCTTTGCGCCGCAGCCGCGTAACGCTGGTTGCGGCGCGCATAGCGCTCGACCAGCATCAGCAGGACCACGATCACCAGCATGGCCAGCGCGATCTGCGCGGCGCCCGGCATGTCCGAACGGTTGACCCAGGTCGAATAGATCGACGGCGTCAGTGTCCTGACTCCCAGGAACTGCGAGGCGCCGATGTCGTTCAGCGTTTCCATCAGTGCCAGGCTGGCGCCGACCGCGATCGCTGGCCGCGCCAGGGGAAGCGCCACCCGGCGGAAGACGCTGCCCCTACGTGTTCCGAGCGTGCGGGAGACCTCGACCAGATTTGCCGCCTGCGTCAGGAACATCGCTCGGGTGGTCAAGTAAACGTAAGGATAGAGCACCAGCCCCAGCAGCAGGATACAGCCCCCCATCGAGCGGATGTCGGGCAGGCGGAACTCGCGCGGGCTGGAATAGCCCAGAAGGCTTCGCAATGCACCCTGCACCGCACCTACCGGATGCAGGATATCGAGATAGGCATAGGCGATAATATACGTCGGCACCGCCAGTGGCAGCAGCAGTGCCCATTCGAAAACGCGCCGGCCGGGGAAGTCGTAGGCCGTCACCATCCAGGCGGTTGTGGTGCCGATCAACGTCACCAGCATGCCCACGCCGGCCAGCAGAATGACCGTGTTCTTCAGTGCTGCCGGCAAAACATTGGCGAGCATGTGGGGCCAAAGCCCGGCACTGCCCTGGAACGCGATCAAGAGCAGGGCAAGCACGGGAAGGCAGACCAGCGCCGCGATAAGCACCGCGCCAAACCGCCATCCGGCCCCTGAACGGCGCCGCGGTATCTGATTCATCAAGGTGGGTTCGGCAGGCTTCATAAGTTGGGGAAGGAGCGACGGTCCTCGCAGGAGGCCGTCGCCGAGAGCTTCTTGATCAGTTGTCGAATCCGATCCGCTCAGCCATCTGGCTGGCGGCCGCGCGGAACTTCACCCCTTCGACGATGTCGATCGTGTCCGGCGTCAACGCACCGTATTCGGCGATCAGCGGATCGACGGTGGCATTCGCATTGACCGGATACTCGAAATTCGCCTTTGCGTAGATCGCCTGCGCCTCGTCCGAGACGAGATATTCCAGGAACTGGACCGCCTGGTCCTTGTTGGGTGCGTGACGGGCGACGGCAGCGCCGGTGATGTTGACCTGCGTGCCACCGTTCTCGAAGGTCGGCAGGATCATCCGTATCGCTTTGGCCCACTCCTCTTGCTCGGGACCACCGGCACCGCTGCGCATCAGGCCGACATAATAGGAATTCGCAACGCCGATGTCGCAAAGGCCGCCCATGATATCGCGCGCGACATCGCGATCACCGCCCGCCGCAGGGCGGGCGAGGTTGGCCTTGAGGCCGGTCAGCCATTTCTCGGCCGCTTCCTCACCATGATGTGCGATGAACGAGCCGGTCAGCGCGACGTTATAAGGATGCAGGCCGGAGCGAATGCAGACTTTACCCTTCCAGGCGGGATCGGCAAGCTGCTCGTAGGTGATCCCGGTCAGGTCGAGGTCCTTGGTCACATAAACCGCGCGGGCACGCATCGAAAGAGCGAACCAGTGGCCATCGTCATCCCGCAGTGTCTCGGGAATCGTGGTGCTGAGGACCTCCGACTCGACGCTCTGCGTAAGGCCCTTCTCGACAAGATCGACGAGAACGCCGGCATCGACAGTCATCAGAACATCTGCCGGCGACTTGTCACCTTCCGCGATGACGCGCTCGGCGACCCCGTCCTGCAAGAAGATGGTGTTGACCGTGACCCCGGTCGACTGCGTGAAGGCATCGATCAGCGGCTGGATCAGCCCAGGTTCGCGGGTGGTATAGAGGTTGAGCTCCTCTGCGAGGACACCTTGCGTGCCTGCAAGGACAGACAGCACCGACCCGAGCATGACCCCGCCAAATTTCGTGGATCCCATCGCCATGACGCTCCTTGGATTGCGAGTAAAATAGTAGGCTTTTGCCCACCAGCGAGGGACAAACATAGTTGACTGTAGCAGTAAAGTATTTCGGGCGTTGCTTCTGCTGCCGCAACGAGGGACGTCGATCCGACGCGACACCATTGGCAGTCAAAGTTATGGCGGCGAAGAGAAAGCGCTATGATTTCAAAAGACAAAAACCTGCTCAGGTGTCACGGAAATACGCGCAACATCTCCGGACCGGAGGCGTGATCGCTTTGTCGAACGAATTTTCAATGGCCCCGGAAGCGCTGCTACGGATACCTGGATCTGTTCGATTTCGCCCATCAGGGTGCAATCGACCACCGTGCAGTCGACCCCTTCGGCACCACAATTTACGCGTAGGCATTGCGGGCGCACATAGAGGGTGGCGGTATGTCCATCGGCAAAGCCGGGGGCCGCAAACCTGCCGAGAGGCGTCTCGAGAAAGCCATTCCAGCATGCGCCCTGGACCTTGTTGAAGGTAGAGAAGAACTCGGCCGTATAAGCGTTTGCCGGCCTGTCATAGAGGTCGCTGCCAGAACCCTCCTGCACGATCTCCCCCGCCCGCATCAGCACCACGCGATCACCCGCGGACAGGGCTTCCTCGGGGTCATGCGTTACCATGATGACGGTGGTGCCCAACTCGCGCAAAAGGGAAATCGTTTCAGTGCGGATGCCATCCCGCAAACCGCGGTCGAGATTGGAGAAAGGCTCGTCCATCAGCAGAATCTGCGGCTGCGGTGCCAGCGCACGGGCCAACGCCACCCGCTGCTGCTCACCACCCGAAAGCATGTGCGGAAACCTGCGCGAAAGGTGTTCGAGCCCCAGATGCTCGACGATTGACCTGCCCCTGAACTTTCATCCAGCCGCGACCGGAGCCCGGTTAGTGTTTACGCCAATTGGCGCAGGTTGAGCAATCGCCCGACGCGCGGAGCTTTC
>JAANMX010000929.1_pt1 | contig 36108 bp, 27 predicted proteins | sample 7279681 | NCBI WGS metagenome assembly JAANMX01 (sample SAMN14094542, study PRJNA606508) | bioreactor metagenome | isolation source: A lab-scale SPAN reactor treating ammonium-rich wastewater day 351 | place: Ireland: Galway | collected 2018-01-01 | reverse complement strand
GCCTCCCATCCGTCGAGCATCGCGAGCGCCACGGCCGAGCCGGTGAAGCGCAGGTGCTTCTCGACGAGTTCGCGCAGGATCGCGTCGTCGGAGCGTCCGGCGTGCCGGACGACCGCCTTGCCCGCCGCGGCGAGATCGCGCTCCACGCGCGCCTGCTCAGCCTCCGACAACACCGGTTCGAGTGCGACCATCGACAGGTTGCAGCGGTCCTTGAACGTGCCGTCGGGGTCGTGGACGTAGGCGATCCCGCCGCTCATCCCGGCCGCGAAGTTCCGTCCGGTGCGGCCGAGCACGACCACGGTGCCGCCGGTCATGTATTCGCAGCCGTGGTCGCCGGTGCCCTCGACGACCGCGGAGGCACCGGAATTCCGGACGCAGAAGCGTTCGCCCGCGACACCGCGGAAGTACGCCTCGCCTTCGATCGCGCCGTACATCACCGTGTTGCCGACGACGATGTTCTCCTCCGCCTTCGCCGGGCACGCCGGATCGGGGTAGACGACGATGCGCCCGCCCGACAGGCCCTTGCCGACGTAGTCGTTGGTCGCGCCCTTCAGTTCGAACGCGACGCCGCGCGCGAGGAACGCCCCGAAGCTCTGTCCGGCGATGCCTTCGAACGCCACGTGGATCGTGTCTTCGGGCAGCCCGTCGTGGCCGTGGCGGCGCGCGACTTCGCCCGACAGCATCGCGCCGACCGAGCGGTTCGCGTTGCGGATCCGGTGCGCGAGGCGCACCGGCTGGCGCGCTTCGAGCGCGGGCTTCGCGGCCTCGATGAGCTTGTGGTCGAGCGCGCGCTCGAGCCCGTGCTCCTGCGACTCGCACTGGCGGCGGGCGACCGCGGCGGGCATCGGCGGCTGATGGAACACGCGCGAGAAATCGAGCCCTTTCGCTTTCCAGTGCTCGATGCCCTTCCTCAGGTCGATGAGGTCGCTCTTGCCGATCATCTCGTCGAAGCTGCGAAAGCCGAGCTGCGCCATCAGTTCGCGCACTTCCTCGGCGACGAAGAAGAAATAGTTGACGACGTGCTCCGGCTGGCCGGCGAACCGGCGACGGAGCACCGGATCCTGCGTGGCCACGCCCACCGGACAGGTGTTGAGGTGGCACTTGCGCATCATGATGCAGCCCGACGCGACGAGCGGCGCGGTGGCGAAGCCGAACTCGTCGGCGCCGAGCAGCGCGCCGATCACCACGTCGCGGCCGGTCTTCATCTGGCCGTCGACCTGCACGACGATGCGCCCGCGCAGGCGGTTCAGCACCAGCGTCTGCTGGGTCTCCGCGAGCCCCAGCTCCCACGGCGTCCCGGCGTGCTTGATCGACGACACCGGCGAGGCGCCGGTGCCGCCGTCGTGGCCGGCGATCGTCACGTGGTCGGACTTCGCCTTCGCCACGCCCGCGGCGACCGTGCCGACGCCGACCTCGGAGACGAGCTTCACCGAGATCGACGCGCGCGGGTTCGCGTTCTTGAGGTCGTGGATCAGCTGCGCCAGGTCCTCGATCGAGTAGATGTCGTGGTGCGGCGGCGGCGAGATCAGTCCGACGCCGGGCACCGAGTAGCGAAGCATCGCGATGTACTCGGAGACCTTGTGCCCGGGGAGCTGGCCGCCCTCGCCGGGCTTCGCGCCCTGCGCCATCTTGATCTGGATCTGGTCGGCGGACGCGAGGTACTCGGCGGTGACGCCGAAGCGCCCGGACGCCACCTGCTTGATCTTCGAGCGCAGGCTGTCGCCGGCCGCGAGCGCGATGTCGCGCTCGATCCGGTCGCGACCGATCAGCTTGCCGACGGTGTCGCCGTCCTCGACGACGCTGCGTCCCGCGCGCAGTTCGGCGCGGTAGCGCATCGCATCCTCGCCGCCTTCGCCGGTGTTCGACTTGCCGCCGATGCGGTTCATCGCGACGGCGAGCGTCGTGTGCGCCTCGGTCGAGATCGACCCGAGGCTCATCGCGCCGGTGGCGAAGCGCCGGACGATCTCCTTCGCCGGCTCGACCTCGTCGAGCGGCACCGCGGGACGCGCGCCGGTCTTGAGCTCGAACAGCCCGCGCAGCGTCTTGAACGCGCGGCCCTGGTCGTTGATGAGCGCGGCGTACTCCTTGTAGGTCGCGTAGCTGCCGCCGCGCACCGAATGCTGGAGCTTCGCGATCGAATCCGGCGTCCACATGTGCTCTTCGCCGCGCAGGCGATACTGGTACTCGCCCCCGGCGTCGAGCGCGTCCGCGAGCAGCGGATCGTCGCCGAACGCGCCCGCGTGCGTTCGCGCGGCCTCCTCGGCGACCTCGAAGAGCCCGATGCCCTCGACGTTGCTCGCGGTGCCGGTGAAGTACTTGTCGACGAACGCGCGCCGCAGTCCCACCGCCTCGAAGATCTGCGCGCCGCAGTAGCTCTGGTAGGTCGAGATGCCCATCTTGGACATCACCTTGGTGAGCCCCTTGCAGATCGCCTTGATGAACTTCTTCTGCGCCGCCTTGCCGTCCGGCTCCCCGACCGCATCCGGCTGCGCGGCGAGCGTCTCGAGCGCGAGGTAGGGATGGATCGCCTCCGCGCCGTAGCCCGCGAGCAGAGCGAAGTGGTGCACCTCGCGCGCCGAGCCGGTTTCGACGACGAGTCCCGCGGACGTGCGCAACCCCATCTTCACCAGGTGCTCGTGCACCGCCGCGGTCGCGAGCAGCGCGGGAATCGGCAGGCGGTCCGGACCGACCGTGCGGTCGGACAGGATCAGGATGTTGCGGCCCTTGCGGATCGCGTCGACTGCGTGCGCGGCGAGGCTCGCGAGCGCGGCCTCCATGCCGTTCGCGCCCCAGTCGGACGGATAGGTGATGTCGAGCTCGTCGGCGTGGAACGCGCCGCCGGAGAAGAGCTCGATGTGGCGGAGCTTCTCCATGTTCTCGGCGGTGAGGATCGGCTGCTCGACCTCGAGGCGCATCGGCGGCTCGGTGACGCCCGGCTCGTAGTCGACCGCGAGCAGGTTCGGCCGCGGACCGATGAACGACACGAGGCTCGTCACCAGTTCCTCGCGGATCGGATCGATCGGCGGGTTGGTGACCTGCGCGAAGAGCTGCTTGAAGTACTGGTAGAAGACCTTGGATCGGTCGGAGAGCACCGGCAACGCCGCGTCGTTGCCCATCGAACCGATCGCCTCCTCGCCGGCCTGCGCCATCGGAGCGAGGATCACCTTGAGGTCCTCGAGCGTCCAGCCGAACGCCTGCTGGCGGTCGAGGAGCGGCACTTCCGATTCGATCGCGGGCGCGGGCTCGGGCATCGCCTCGAGCGACAGGCGGCAGCGCTCGATCCATTCGCGGTACGGCTTCACCGTGGCGAGCGAGCGCTTCAGCTCGTCGTCGTCGACGATGCGCCCCTGCTCCAGGTCGACGAGCAGCATCCGGCCCGGCTGCAGCCGCCACTTCTTGACGATCTTCTTCTCCGGAATGTCGAGCACGCCGACCTCGGAGGCCATCACGATGTAGTCGTCGTCGGTGACCACGAAGCGCGCGGGCCGCAGGCCGTTGCGGTCGAGCGTCGCGCCGATCTGGCGCCCGTCGGTGAAGGCCATCGCGGCGGGGCCGTCCCAGGGCTCCATCAGCGCGGCGTGGTACTCGTAGAACGCGCGCCGGTCCTCGTCCATCAGCGGATTCCCGGCCCAGGCCTCGGGAATCATCATCATCATCGCCTGCGCGACCGGATAGCCGCCCATCACGAGGAGTTCCAGCGCGTTGTCGAACGACGCCGAGTCCGACTGTCCCTCGTAGATCAGCGGGAACAGCTTCGGGAGGTCGTCGCGCAGCACCTTCGACGCGATCGCGCCCTCGCGCGCGCGGATCCAGTTGAAGTTGCCGCGCAGCGTGTTGATCTCGCCGTTGTGGCAGACGAAGCGGAACGGGTGCGCGAGGTCCCAGGTCGGGAACGTGTTGGTCGAGAACCGCTGGTGAACCATCGCGAGCGCCGAGACCATCGTCTCGTCGGCGAGGTCCGCGTAGAAGCTCCCGACCTGGTGGGCGAGCAGCATCCCCTTGTAGACGAGCGTGCGGGTCGAGAACGACGGCACGTAGAACTCCCGGCCGTGCTTCAGCGCGAGCGCCTGGATCGCGTGGCCGGCGCGCTTGCGAATCACGTAGAGCTTGCGCTCGAGCGCGTCGGCGTCCATGTCGCGCGAGCCGCGACCGACGAACACCTGCCGGATCACCGGCTCGACTTCCTTCGTGCGCTCCGAGAGTCCTTCGTTGTCGGTCGGGACGTCGCGCCAGCCGAGCAGCGCCTGTCCTTCGGCCGCGATCGCGCGCTCGATCTCCTGCTCGCAGGCCATGCGCGAGGCCGGTTCGCGCGGCAGGAACACCATGCCGACGCCGTAATGGCCGACCGCGGGCAGCGTGATGCCGAGCTTGCCGCACGCGCGGCGCAGGAACGTGTCGGGAAGCTGGATCAGGATGCCCGCGCCGTCGCCCTGCAACGGATCGGCGCCGGTCGCGCCCCGATGCGAGAGGTTCTCGAGGATCTTGAGGCCTTGCCTGATGATCGCGTGGCTCTTGCGTCCCTTGATGTGCGCGATGAAGCCGAGCCCGCAGGCGTCGTGCTCGCGCACGGGGTCGTAGAGCCCCTGGGCGACCGGCGGCCAGGCGCCGGGCGCGGTCGAATGTTCCTGGCCGGATGCTTGGTCCACCTTCGAGGTCCCCGTCGAGGTCCCACCACCGGCGCTCCACGGCCTCGAGCCGCGGTCCGGCGGGTCGTTTCGACCGACCGGCACGGGCGCGAAGCTTGCTCGTGCGAACGGGTGGCGAAACCTTGGAATCCTACCCGGCTTGCTGCGTTGCGACAAGAAATGCCGGTCGTCCCCTGCCGATCTGCGCGCAACAGCGCCCGCCTGACGGCGGCCTGCGACCGCCTGAAAACCTTGCAGTGGCCCGCGACTTGGGCTCTAATCTGAACAGTTTGGGCTATCTCGTTGTTGCAGCGTCCAAATCGGCCTTTTGGCGCCATCGCCTCCGGCCCCGCCCTCAAGACAACGTCATCAGGAATCGCGCCATGTCCCAAACCCGCCTCACCGGATGGTTGCGCCCGGTCGCCGCCCTCATCGTCCTGGCCGGCACGCTCGCCCTCTCCGCCTGCGGCGGCGGCAGCGGCAGCGTCAACAATCCGAGCACGCCGACCCAGCCCGACCCGGTCCCGACGCTCCAGACCTTGCCAGCCGGCATCATCACCGCCTATTCGGGCATCCCGACGACGCTCCAGATCCTCGGCGGCCTGCCACCCTACACCGCGGTCACCAACGATTCGGCCGTCCTTCCGGTGCCGTTCAACGTCGCCGGCAGCACCCTCGTCCTGGTCGCCAATCCGGTCGCGGTCGGCACCGATGTTCCGGTCCAGGTCACGGTGGCCGACCAATCCGGCCAGAAGGTGATCGCCAACGTCATCGTCCGCTTCGCCCCGCTGTTCCAGAACGGTCTCACGATCACGCCGTCGAACTCGACCTGCGGCTCGAACGTCTGCGACGGGGACACCGCGGCCGTGACGGTCGTCGCCACCGGCATCGGCGGAGCGCCGCTCCCGGGGCGCCAGATCCGGTTCGACGCGGTCTTCGGCCCGTTCGCCATCATGACGAGCAATCCGGGCACGCCGCTCGCGCCGACGCTCACCGTCGTCACCGACGGCACCGGCACCGCCACGGTCCAGATCCTCGCGACCGCCAACGCGCCTACGCAGGCCGCGCAGATCCGCGCGACCGACGTCGCGACCGGGCAGACGCAGAACGGCAACTTCGTGGTCGAGCGGACGACGAACGGGGACAACCTGTCGGTGATCCCGCCGTCCGCGACGATCCAGACGCTCTACAACAACTCGTGCTCGACCGGCTTCCTGATCGACTACTACATCTTCGGCGGCGTGCCGCCGTACACGATCACCGCTTCGTTCCCGACCGGCGTCACGTTCGCGCCGAACGTCGTGGCGGCGAGCGGCGGCTTCTTCCGTGCCGCCACCAACGGAACCTGCGTCAATCCGCTCACGTTCGCGATCGTCGACTCCGCGGGCAAGACGACCACGGCGACCCTCAACAACGTCCCGGGGACCGAGGATCCGCCATCCGGTGGCGGCGGTGGCGGTGGCGGCGGAGGCGGAGGCGCGCCGGTGCTCGCGGTCACGCCGAACAGCGCCGGCCCGGCCGCCTGTCTCGGCCAGACCTTCGGACCGTTCGTGATCACCGGCGGCACGCCCCCGTACAACATCGCGACGTTGACGTCGCTGGCGGGCGACGCGCCTTCCTTTGCTCCGTCGCCGCTCATCACCAGCGAAGGCGGATCGGTCTCGATCAGCGGCCTCAGCGCCACCGCGGGCGACCGGGTCTTCAGGATCAACGACGGGGGATTCCCGGCGCAATCCCGGCTGGTGACGATCTCCTGCAACTAGGCGACGGCCGCAACGGCGACGACGGCGATCCCCGGATCGCCGTCGTCGTTTCAGCGCGAAGGAAACGTCAGCCGACGACGGCGGCGATGTCGCGCTCGGCGACGTCCGCGCGGACGACCGCCCGGCCCAACGCTTCGAGCATGACGAAGCGCATGCGTCCGTGCTCGACTTTCTTGTCGCGACCCATGAGGTCGAGCCAGCGTTCGAGTCCGAGCTTCGGCGCGGCGGTGGGCAAGCCCGCGGCCGCGACCAGTGCCTCGACGCGCCCGCGTTCGCCCGCGGGAAGGCCGCTCACGCGCTCCGACAGCCGCGACGCGAGCACCATCCCGGCACCGACCGCCTCGCCGTGGAGCCAGGTTCCGTAGCCGGTCGCCGTCTCGATCGCGTGTCCGAAGGTGTGTCCGAAATTGAGGAGCGCGCGCTCGCCGGTCTCGCGCTCGTCCGCGGCGACGATCTCCGCCTTGATGCGGCAACTCTCGAAGATCGCGTGGACGAGCGCGTCGTCGTCGCGTGCGTTGAGCGCGGGCATCGCGCGCTCGAGCCAGGCGAAGAAGTCGGCGTCGCGGATCGCGCCGTACTTGACGACCTCCGCCAGGCCCGCGACGACCTCGCGCGGCGGCAGCGTCGCGAGGCACGCCGTGTCGATCGCCACCGCCATCGGCTGGTGGAACGCGCCGATCATGTTCTTGCCGAGCCGGTGGTTGACCGCCGTCTTGCCGCCGACCGACGAGTCGACCTGCGCGAGCAGTGTCGTCGGCACCTGGACGAACGGAACGCCGCGCTGGTAGACCGCGGCGGCGAAGCCCGCGAGGTCGCCGATCACGCCGCCGCCCAGCGCCACGAGCGGCGTCGTCCGGTCGGCCCGAAGTTCGAGGAGTCGCGTCAGGAGGTCGTTGAGCGTTTCCCAGTTCTTGTGCGCCTCGCCGTCGGGAATCAGCACGACGTCCGATGCGACGCCGGCCCGTTCGAGGCCGGCGCGGAGCGTGGCCAGGTGAAGCGCGGCCACCGTGGCGTTGGACACGACGACCGCTCGGGTCGATCGCGCCGCGATCGACTGCCCCACCTCCGAAAGCGCGCCGCGCCCGATCCGGATCGGGTAGCTCCGCTCGCCGAGCGCGACCACGAGTTCCTTCACCTTGCGTCCTCCGCCGCCGGCTGCCCGGCGGCCTCCCATCCGCGAACGAACCGCATCACGACCTCGCGGTCGGACGCCACGACGTGGTCGGCGATCGAACGGTACAGCGGATCGCGCTGCGCGTAGAGTTCGGCGATGCGCGCGGCGGGATCGGCGGCCCGCAGCATCGGCCGGTGGCGGCTGTGCCGCACGCGCTCGTAGAGCGTCGCGGGATCGGCGTGCAGGTACACGACCGTGCCCCCTTCCTTCAGCCGCCGCCGGCTCGCCTCGCGCAGCACCGCGCCGCCTCCGGTGCCGAGCACGATGTTCTCGAGCCCGGCGAGTTCGGCGATCAGCGCCTCCTCGCGGTCGCGGAACGAAGCTTCGCCTTCGATCTCGAAGATCGTGGGAATGTTGACGCCGAGACGCTCCTCGAGTTCGTGATCGGCGTCGACGAACCGCTTGGCGAGGCGCCGCGCGAGCTGGCGGCCGAGCGTCGTCTTGCCGGCGCCCATCAGCCCGACGAGGAAGAGATTGCCGCGGTGGAGCAGCATGACGGCATTGTAGCGGGAGCAGCGATGCGGCCCGCCGGGGTGCGCGGGGCGCCGAACGCGGAGGTGCCGCGGTTGCTCGACGCGGCGGTGCGCCGCGGGCGCACCAGCGAAAGGGCCGCCCCTCGGGCGGCCCTCGTGTCGCCCTCTCGCGCGTGACGTTACTTCACCGCGTTCACCGTCTCCTTGACGATCCGCGGCGTGAGGAAGATCAGCAGTTCGGTCTTGTCGCTCGACCGGCCGGTCTGCTTGAACAGGTAGCCGAAGAGCGGGATGTCGCCGAGGTAGGGCACCTTGTCGACGTCGTTGCGGATCGTCTCCTCGTAGATCCCGCCGATGACCGCGGTGTCGCCGTTGTTGACCGCGATCTGCGTGAGCACGTTCTTCGTGTCGATCGAGGGCACCTGGAAGCCGCCGCCGAGCTGCACGAACTGGCCGACCGAATCCTTGCGCACCTCGACCGTCATGATGATCCGGTTGTCCGGCGTGATCTGCGGCGTCACGTCGAGCAGCAGCACCGCCTTCTTGAACTGCACGGTCGCCGGATTGTTGGCCGAGCCCGGCGTGACGTAGGGGATCTCGGTGCCCTGTTCGATGCGGGCCTTCTGGTTGTCCGCGGTGATCACGCGCGGGCTCGACACCACCTTGCCGCGGTTCTCGGCCTCGAGCGCCGTCAGCTCGAGGTTGATGAGGTTGCCGCTGCCGAGGTTGATCAGCGTCATCGCGAGCGAGCCGGCGGCGTTCAGCACCGGCAGGTTGATGTTGAGCGCCTGCGGATCCGAGTAGCCCGGGTAGCCGTAGGGCGCGACCGTGGGCGACGCGATCTCGAACGGCGTCGGCGTACGCGTGTCGCGCACGATGCGGTCGCCCTCCGTGCGGACCACCGGCTGCGTGTTGAGCGATCCGGTCGAGCCGACCGAGTAGCGGCCGCGGTTGAACGTGAACCCGGTCTGCTGCCCGAAGCGCACGCCCAACTGGCGGCTGAACTTGTCGCTCGCGATCACGATCCGCGCCTCGATCAGCACCTGCCGGACCGGGATGTCCAGCTGGCGGATCATCTTGCGGACCTCCTCGAGCTTCGCCGGCGTGTCCTGCACGAAGAGCACGTTGGACCGCGGGTCGACGAACGCGACGCCGCGCCGCGACAGGATCGAGCCCTGCCCGCCGGTCGTCGGCGTCTGGCCGGCGCCCAGCCCGAACTGCTGCTGGCGGTTCGTCGACAGCATGTTGGCGAAGTCCGACGCCTTCATGTAGTTCAACTGGAACGACTCGACCTGCAGCGGCTCGAGATCGCTGATCTGCGCCTGCGACTCGAACTGCTGCTTCTCCTTGAGCGCGAGTTCCTCGCGCGGCGCGATGAGCACGACATTGCCGTTCTTGCGCATGTCGAGCCCCTTGGTCTGCAGGATGATGTCGAGCGCCTGGTCCCAGGGGATGTCCTTCAGGCGCAGCGTGAGCGAGCCCTGCACCGTGTCGCTGGTGATGATGTTGAGGCCGGTGAAGTCCGCGATCACCTGCAGCACCGAGCGCACGTCGATGCTCTGGAAGTTGAACGAGACCTTCTCGCCCTTGTAGCCGCCGCGCGTGCCCTGGGTCAGGCGGTTCGGGTCCTCCTGGATCGGCTTGATCTCGACGATGAACCGGTTGTCGGTCTGGTAGGCCGAGTGCTCCCACAGGCCCTTCGGCTCGATGACCATCCTCGCGTTCGGCCCCTGCGCGAACGTCTCGACCGAGACCACCGGTGTCGCGAAGTCCGCGACGTCGAGCCGGCGCTCGAGGTTGCGCGGCACCGAGGTCTTCATGAAGTCGACGATGAGCTGGCGGCCCTGCTGGCGAATGTCGATCCCGGTCGCCGGATCGGACAGGTCGACGACGATGCGGCCCTCGCCGTTGCGGCCGCGGCGGAAGTCGACGTCGCGCAGCGCGTGCTGCACGTCGCCCGGTCGGGCCTCGGCGAAGCGCTGGACTTCCTGGGCGGAGGCGTCGAGCCGGTCGCTCTGGTCGATCAGCGTGACCAGCACCGCGTTGCCCTCGATGTTGGTCTCGTAGGTCTGCGGGCGGTTCAGGTTGAACACGACGCGCGTGCGCGCACCGGCCTGGATCACGTTCATGCTGCGCAGCCCGGCGTCGTCGACCTGCTTCTGCGTGATGCCGAGGCCGTTCGTCGTCTCGAGGAAATCGAGCGCGATGCGCGGCGGGCTCGCGATCGCGAACCCGGCCGGCGGGTTCGCCGGCGGATGCTTGAGCTGGAAGCGGACGATCGTGCGGCCGGAACTCCCCTTCGAGACCGTGACCTGCTCGAGGCTGTTGCCCTGCGACCATGCGGGCGCGGCGAGCGCGAGTGCGCCGATCGCGGCGAGCCCGACCGCCATGCCGCGAACGGCGGCCGCGGCGCTCCTGGCCCGAGTGGCGAATGTTGCGCTCATCGTCTTCCCCCTTGTGCCCGCGCGTCGGGCTGCTGCAGCTGGAGCGCCGACGACCGTTCGGTCCAGTCGCCCGCGCCGTCCTGCACGAGTTCCTTCAACTTGATCTCGGTGTCGGTGATGCCGGTGACGACGCCGAAGTTCTGCCCCATGAAGTTGCCCGAACGCACCTGGTAGATGTCCTTCTCCGGCGTGCGAACGAGCGCGTACATCGTCTTGTCCTTCGCGAGCGTGCCGACCATCGACAGCGACTCCAGCGGGAAGCTCTCGAGCGGCTCGCGGCGCCGCGCGAGATCGGGCGCGAGCTTGCTGTTGCCCTTCGCCGGCTCGATCTTGCGCGGCTTGAACGGGTCGGGCAGGTCGAACGCGTTGTAGGCGAACGGCTCGTAGGGAAGGATCTGCGGCAGCGGCTCGAGCTTGCCCTGCGCGCCCTTGCCCTGATCGTTCATCCACTGGCGCAGGTCCTGGTGGCTCTCGCCGCCGCACGCGGCTGCGCCCAGCGCGGCGAGAACGATGGCGGTCGCGAGCCGTGCGCTCATTTCTTCCTCGCCTTGTCCTTCGCCTGCTTCGCGAGCGCGCGCTGCCGCTGGACCTCCTCGTCGTCGAGGTAGCGGAAGGTCTTCGCCACCGCGTCCATCCGCAGCGTGCCCTTGTCGTTCGCGATCGTCACGTCGTTCAGCGTCACGATGCGCGGCAGTTGCGCGACGTCGCTCGCGAACGCCCCCATGTCATGGTAGTTGCCGGTGATGCGGATCGCGATCGGCAGTTCGGCGTAGAAGTCGGCCATCTTCTCCTGCGCCGCGGGCTTGAAGAGCTCGAACACGAGGCCCCGCCCGAGACCCGCCTGGTTGATGTCGGTCAGGAGCGCGTCGATCTCGGAGCGGTTGGGGAGCTGCTTCACCAACGCGCCGAACGATTGCTCGACCTCGGAGAGCTGGGCGCGGTAGGCTTCGAAATTGATCGCCTTCACCTTCTTCTGCGCGTATTGCTCGCGCAGCTTCCCCTCCTCGACCTGCGCCTGGTCCAGCGTGTCCCACTGGTCCTTCCAGTCGAGGAGCGCGCCCGCCGCGATGATCGCGACGAACACCAGTCCGAGCACCAGCAGCTTCGGCAGGAGCGGCCAGTTGCCGACGTCGCGCAGCGACAGCCGGCGCAGTTCGTCGAAGTTCATCCGAGGCCTCCCTGCGCCGAGGCCGACTTCGCCGGGACCGGCGCGCCCGCCGGCGGGGCCGGCGGCCTCGTCGGTTGCACGCGCTTGACCTGGAAATTGAGCGTGAACTCGTTGACCTGCTGCGGTGCCGCGCCGCGCGCGGCGCCCGGCAGCGTCACGAGCTTGATCTCGACCAGTTCCGGCGACGCGAGCCAGGGGGAAGCCTCGATGTTGCGCATCAGCGTCGAGACCCGGGCATTGGACTGCGCGTAGCCGATCATCTGGACCCGCTCGCCGGTCTGGTGGATCGACCTGAGGTAGATCCCGTCGGGCAACTGGCGCACCACCTGGTCGATCAGGTGGACCGCCTCGTTGCGGTTCGCCTGCAGGTTCTCGACCACCTGCTTGCGGGCCAGCACCTGCTGGATCTGGTCGCGCAGCTTGTCGATCTCCCTGATCTGCTCGTCGAGCTTCGCGATCTCGGTCTTGAGGAGCCGGTTGCGGTCGTTCTGCTCGTCGATCTTCGCGGTGAACACCATGTGGACGAGTCCGACGACGGCGAGCGCCAGGATCGCGAGCAGCACGCCGAACGACACGAACTGGCGCTGGCGTGCCTGCCGCTTCTCCTCGCGGTGCGGGAGCAGGTTGATCCGGACGGCGTTCGCCATGGCCTAGCTCCGCGCCTCCGGGCTGCGCCGACGGCCGGTCGAGGCACCCGCGTGCGACCGAAGGACGCTTCGGGGGGACGTCACTCGAAACTCCTCATCGCGAGCCCGGTCGCCACGATCAGCATCGGAGCGTCGGCCGCGAGCTGGCGCGGCCGGATCCGGTCGCTCACCTGCATCGAGGCGAACGGGTTGGCGATGACGGTCGCCACGCCCGCACGCTTCGCGACGAGTTCGTCGAGCCCGGGGAGCTGCGCGCAGCCTCCGGCGAGCACGATCTGGTCGACCTGGTTGTACGAGGTCGACGTGAAGAAGAACTGCAGCGCGCGCGTGAGCTCGAGCGCGAGGGTCTCCATGAACGGCTGCAGCACGTCGTTGTCGTAGTTCTCCGGAAGCCCCTGGTTCTTCTTCGCCGACTCGGCCTCCTCGGGCGACAGGTTGAACGCACGCTGGATGTCGTGGGTCAACTGATTGCCGCCGAAGGCCTGGTCGCGGGAGAACAGGAACTGCCCGTTCCGCAGCACGTAGAAATGGGTGATGTGCGCGCCGATGTCGACGAAGGCGATGTTCTGGTCGCGGCCGTTGGCCGGGAGCGACGGCGTGATGAGCCGGAACGCCTCCTGCGTCGCGTACGATTCGACGTCCATCACGCGCGGCTTGAGGCCCGCCGCTTCCGCGATGGCGACGCGGTCCTCGACCTTCTCCTTCCGGGACGCGGCGATCAGCACCTCGACCTCGTCGGGATTGTTCGGCGCGGGTCCCAGGATCTGGAAGTCGAGATTGACCTCGTCCAGGGCGAACGGGATGTACTGGTTCGCCTCGGCCTCGACCGTCAGTTCGAGCTCCTCCTCCTTCTGGCCGGAGGGCACGATGATCTTCTTGGTGATCACCATCGCGGCGGGCAGCGCGAGGGCGATGTTCCGGTTCCGGCTGCCCAGACGCTTCCACGCGCGCTTGAGCGCGTCGCTGACTTGGTCCAGATTAGCGATGTTGCCGTCCTGGACCGTATCCTTGGCGAGCGGCTCGATGGCATAGCGGTCGAGCCGGTAGCTGCCCTTGCCGGCCTCGGACAGTTCGACGAGTTTGATCGAGGTCGAGGCGACATCGACGCCGATCAGCGTCGGCGCCTTGGTCTTGAAGACGTCGAGGACCCCTGAGAAATTTTCGGAAAGCATGTCCCTGTCGCCGTCAATGCTGACAACTTACATTAAACTCTGGCAGCAACCCACAACGATGTCAAACCTTTTGCCTGCCCGGCGCTTCCGGTGTTGCAAGGTTGCCGAAAACCGGGCGGCTCCGGGCTCCTGACGCAACTTTTATTCCCGCGTGCTAAAGCGCTGGCTCCTCTATACCGGGTCCGTCCTGCTTGGACTGGCCGTCGTCGGCGCCCTCCTGGGCGTCTTCGTGCTGGCATTGCTTTATCCGACCCTTCCGTCGCTGGAGACGCTCACCGATTACCAGCCCAAAGTCCCGCTTCGCGTCGTTTCCGCGGAAGGCGAGCTCCTGGGGGAATTCGGCGAGGAGCGCCGGGCGGTCGTCAGGATCGCCGAGGTGCCCGACCTGATGAAGCACGCGATCCTGGCCGCCGAGGACGAGCGGTTCTACCAGCATGGCGGCGTCGATTTCGTTTCGGTGATGCGGGCGGCCCTGTCCAACGTGTTCACGGGCACCCAGCAGGGCGCCGGGACCATCACGATGCAGGTCGCGCGCAACTTCTTCCTCACGCGCGAGAAGACGCTGAGCCGGAAGCTCCGCGAAGTCCTGCTCGCCTGGAAGATAGAAGGCAGTCTGTCCAAGGACGACATCCTCGAGCTCTACGTCAACCAGATCTTCCTGGGCCAGCGGGCCTACGGCTTCGCGGCCGCGGCCCAGATCTACTTCGGCAAGCCGCTGAAGGACCTGACGCCCGCCGAGGCGGCCACGCTGGCCGGCCTGCCGAAGGCGCCTTCGGCCTACAACCCGGTCTCCAACCCCAGGCGGGCCAAGATCCGGCAGGAGTACGTGTTGCGGCGCATGCACGACCTCCGCTACCTCTCGGACGCACAGTTCGAGGAAGCACGAAACGCGCCACTGGTCACCCGGCCGGGGGTCAAGGCGACGGCGGCTCCGCTGCGCGCCGAGTTCGTCGCCGAGATGGCCCGGCAGGTCGTCTATGAGGCCTACGGCGACGAGGCCTACACCCGGGGCATCACCGTATGGACGACGATCCGCGCGTCCGACCAGGAAGCGGCCGTGGCCGCGGTCCGCAAGGGCGTGGTCGACTACGACCGGCGGCACGGATACCGGGGGCCGGAAGCCTACGTGAACTTGCCGGACGACCCGGCGGGCGCCGAGCTGGCGCAGGAACGAGCGTTCCAGGAGGCGCCCGACAGCGACAACCTGTTCGCGGCCGTCGTCACGTCTACGACCCCGTCGGAGGTCCGCGCGATCCTGTCGAACGGGGACCTGGTCCAGGTCGAGGGCGAGGGGCTCAAGTTCGCGGCCCGGGCGATCTCCGACAAGACCCCGGCCAACCAGCGCATCCGGCGGGGCGCGGTCATCCGGGTGTCCCGCGACGACAAGGGCCGGTGGGCGATCACGCAGATGCCGCAGGTGGAGGCGGCGTTCCTCGCGCTGCGGCCCTCGGACGGCGAGATCACGGCGCTGGTCGGCGGATTCGACTTCGAGCGCAACAAGTTCAACCACGTGACGCAAGCGCAGCGCCAGCCCGGATCGGCGTTCAAGCCGTTCATCTATTCGGCCGCGCTCGAGAAGGGCTTCACCCCCGCGACCGTCATCAACGACGCCCCGTTCTTCGTGCCGGCGGAGAAGACCGGCGCCGAGGACTGGGAACCCAAGAACTACGACGGCAAGTTCGAAGGCCCGATGCGGCTGCGCCTCGCGCTCGCCAAGTCGAAGAATCTCGTGATGATCCGCGTGCTGCAGGCGATCGGTCCCCAGTACGCGCAGGACTACATCGCGAGGTTCGGCTTCGACCCCAAGCTGCACCCGGCCTATCTGACGATGGGGCTCGGCGCCGGCACGGTGACACCGGTCCAGATGGGCGGCGCGTACGCGGTGTTCGCGAACGGCGGCTTCCGCATCACGCCCTACCTGATCGCGAAGATCACCGACGCGAAAGGCAGCCTGTTGTCGGAAGCCGAGCCGGTGCGCGCGGGCGACAACGCCGAACAGGCGATCGATCCGCGCAACGCGTTCGTGATGACCACGCTCCTCAAGGACGTCGTCGCCTTCGGCACCGCGACGCGCGCGCAGTCGCTCGGCCGCAAGGACATCGCCGGCAAGACCGGCACGACCAACGAGAACGTCGACGCGTGGTTCTGCGGCTTCACGAGCGCGCTGGTCGGCATCGCGTGGATCGGGTTCGACCAGCCGCGCTCGCTCGGCGCCAACGAAACCGGATCGGTGGCGGCACTGCCGATCTGGATCAGCTTCATGCAGCGCGCGTTGAAGGGGCTCCCCGAGAAGCCGCTGGAACCTCCTCCGGGAGTGGTCCAGGTCCGCATCAACGACGAGACCGGGCTGCGCGACGACGCGAGCAAGACGTCGGACTGGTTCTTCGCCGAGTCGTTGCCGCGTGGACGCGAGGACTCGCTGACGCCGGCGCCCGGCGGGAAGGCCGCGCAGGACGTGCGCAACCAGCTCTTCTGAACGATGGCGACCGTCGAGTCCCGGGCGTCCGGCTTCCCCATGCAGCCCGGGCTCCGCCCGGTGTCCGGGATCCTCCGATGAGCCGGCGCGCGCGACCCGCCGCCGTCTTCGAGGCCCGCCGCGCGGAGCGCCGGCAGGGCCTGGGGCCCGACGGCCACGAGCGCACGAGCCTCGCGCAGGCGGCGGCGCGCCTCATCGCCGAACACGGGATCTCCGACTGGTCGTACGCCAAGCGCAAGGCGGCACGCGAACTCGGCCTCCCGGAGCGCGCGTCGCTGCCGCGCGACGACGAAGTCGAGGATGCGCTCGCCGAGTACCACGCGATCTTCGGCGGCGACGAGCACCGCGCGATGATCCGCGAGCGGCGCCGCGAGGCGCTCGAGTGGCTGCGCCGCTTCGCGGACCGCGGCGCGCGGCTCGTGGGCGGCGTCGCCGCGGGCTGGGCCACCGAACACAGCGACATCCGCATCGAGCTGGAGGAAGACGACGCGAAGTCGATCGAACTCGAACTCATCAACGCGCGCATCGAGTTCCGGCCGCTGCCCGGTGACGAGGACGGCGCCGGCGAGTACTACATCGAGACGCGGCGCGGCGGCGTCCGTCTCTCGGTGCGAACGCGCGAAGCGCTGCGCTCGCGTCCGCGCCGCGAACGCGGCGGGCGGGCGGTGCTGCGACTCGACGCGACGGCGGTGGAGCAGTTGCTGGGGTCGGAACCGTAGTTGTCCCGCGCCGCGTCGCGAGGGCCGGGGTCAGAGTCGCATGTCCGACGACACCGGCCGCGTCGACGACCGCTTCCCTCGGGCTCCGGGCGATTACCGTCCCGGCGCCGCCAGCCACCGCGCGGCGTCGAGCGCGAAATAGGTGAGGATCGCGTCCGCGCCCGCGCGCTTCATGGAGGTGAGCGCCTCGAGGACGCACGCGCGCTCGTCGAGCCAACCCCGCTCCGCGGCGGCCTTCAGCATCGCGTACTCGCCGGACACCTGGTAGACCGCGGTCGGCATGCCGAAGCGCTCCTTCACGCGCCGCACGATGTCGAGGTAGGGGAGTCCCGGCTTCACCATCACCATGTCGGCGCCCTCGTCGATGTCGAGCGCGACCTCGCGCAACGCTTCGTCGCCGTTCGCGGGATCCATCTGGTAGGTGTACTTGTCGCCGCCCGCGAGGTTCGACGCGGAGCCCACGGCATCGCGGAACGGTCCGTAGAACGACGACGCGTACTTCGCCGAGTACGCGAGGATGCGCGTGCGCTGACGTCCGGCGGCGTCGAGCGCGCGGCGCAGTGCGCCGACGCGGCCGTCCATCATGTCGGACGGCGCGACGAAGTCGGCTCCGGCCTCGGCGTGGCAGAGCGCCTGCTTCACCAGCGCCTCGACCGTCTCGTCGTTCATCACGTAGCCCGACGCGTCGATGAGGCCGTCCTGACCGTGGCTCGTGTAGGGATCGAGCGCGACGTCGGTGATGACGCCGAGCGACGGAAAGCCGACCTTGAGCGCGCGCACCGCCCGCGGCACCAGGTCGTCGGAGCGCCAGGCCTGCGACGCGTCGGCGGATTTGAGCGAGGGATCGATCACCGGAAACAGCGCGATCGCCGGCACGCCGAGTTCGAGGCAGGCCTGTGCATCGTGCGCGAGGCGGTCGATGCTCTTGCGACTGACGCCGGGGAGCGATGCGACCGGCTCCTCACGGCCCTGCCCGTCGAGCACGAACACCGGGAGGATGAAGTCCGCGGGAGAGAGCGAGTGCTCACGCATCATCCGGCGCGAGAAGTCGTCTCGACGCATGCGGCGCATGCGCGTGTCGGGATAGCGGGCGTGGGTCATGGACGGGGTGGGCGGTGTGAACGGGCAGATGGTAGCGCGGTCGATGGAGCGCGCCGGACGTGCGCGGCCGCGCGATCGTCATCGGACCGATCGACATCCGGGTCCTCGACCGGCGCCGCGCGCACCGACCCTTTCGACGACGCGGTCATCACCGCATCCGGTGACGAAACTTTCGTGGAACTCGCGCGCGACTGCATGGTCTGAACTTGCGGACGGTGACGTCTCCCGCTTCCCTCCCTGAGCGGGTGTCCGACGCGACCGGCAAGCCGCGTCGGGCGTTCCAAGGCCCCGGGTCACTCCCCTTGACTCCGGGGCCTTTTCTATTCACGACAGAAAGCGCGCGAGCACCGCGTCCGCTTCCGCGAGCCCGATCCGCGCGCTCGCGGAGAAGGTGATCACCTCGACCGCCGCGCCCTGATCACCGAAGTGTCGGGTGAGATCGCGCCTGATCGCCGCGGCAGCCTTCGCCGCGTCGGAACGTGTGAGCTTGTCGGACTTCGTCGCCAGCACCGCGACGGGCCGTCCCGAAGGCAGGTATCCGTCGAGGAGCGCGAGGTCCATCGGCTTCAGGCCGTGGCGCGCGTCGATGACCAGCACGAGGCCGACGAGCGTGGGCCGGGTCGAGACGTAGGTCGCGAGCACCTGCTGCCACGAACGCTTGACCGAGCGCGACACCGCCGCGTAACCGTAGCCCGGCAGGTCGGCGATGATCGCGCCCGACGGCAGGCCGAACAGCACGATCTGCTGCGTGCGTCCCGGCGTGCGGCTCGCGAAGGCGAGCCGGTTCCGGCCGGCGAGCGCGTTGATCGCGCTCGACTTTCCCGCGTTCGACCGCCCGGCGAACGCCACCTCGGGCGGTCCGGGCGGCGGCAACTGCCCCAGGGCCGCGGCAGCGATGATGAACTCGGCACCGCGCAGCACCTTGGGATCGGGCGCGGCCTTCTCGGCTACAATGCCGCGTTTGGTCATGCGCCGATGGTGCGCGCGACCGGGCCCGCGTCCTCCCCGGACGGGGTGCCAACGACCAGCAGGGGGAGGATTCCGGACATGAAACGCACGCTGCTCCTGGCCGTCGCCATCGGCCTGCCGGCGTTCGCCGTCGCGCAAGCGCCCGCCAAGCCCGACCTCGCGAAGGCGCGCGACACGGTCAACCAGGTGTGCGCCGCCTGCCACGGCACCGACGGCACGAGCGCCCTTCCCGCGAATCCTTCGCTCGCCGGGATGCCGGCCGACTATATCACCGCCCAACTGGCGCACTTCAAGAGCGGCGTGCGGCAGAACGCGATCATGCAGGGGTTCGCCTCGACGCTGACCGACGCTGACATGGTGTCGCTCGGCGCGTTTTTCGCGTCGCAGCCGTCGAAACCGAACATCGCGAAGGATGCCTCGCTGGTGCGTCTCGGCCAGAAGCTGTGGCGCGCGGGCGATGCGGCGACCGGCGTCCCCGCATGCAGCGCGTGCCACGGACCGACCGGCGCCGGCATCCCGAAGCTCTACCCGCGCATCGGCGGGCAGTGGTCGGACTACACGCTCGTGCAACTCAAGGCGTTCAAGGCCGGCGAACGCGGCATGGACAAGGCCGGCAAGGACGTGCAGGGCCGCATCATGCACGGCGTCGCCCAGGGCCTCACCGAAGAACAGATGCGCGCGCTCGCGGAGTACGCGCAGGGCCTGCGCTGATCGCGGGGCGCCGGCGTCCCGCGCAGCCGGCATGGACGCGGCCGTTCGCGCGCTCGCGGTCTACCCGCTGAAGGGCGCCGCCGGCCTTCCTGTCGACGCGGCGGAAGTGCGCGTCACCGGCCTTGCAACCGACGGGGTCGCCGACCGCGCGTGGATGGCGGTCGATCCGTCGGGTGTGTTCGTCACGCAGCGCGAACACCCGAGGTTCGCGCTGGTCCGCACCGCGATCGACGCGGGTCGCGTCGTGCTCTCCGCCCCGGGCGTGGCCTCGATCACGCTCGAGGCCGACGAGCAGCAACCCTCGCGCCCGGTCCGCGTCTGGCAATCACAGGTCCGCGGCTTCGACGCGGGCGACGGCGCCGCGGCGTGGCTCTCCGATCGCCTCGGGACTCCGGTGCGCGTCGTGCGCTTCGACGCCGCGCATCCGCGGCCGTGCAATCCCGCGTACGCGGGCGACTCCGGCGCCGAGGTGCGCTTCGCCGACGGCTATCCGGTGCTGGTGATCGGACAGGCCTCGCTCGACCACCTGAACGCGAAGCTCGCCGCGCGCGGGGTCGCCCCGCTCCCGATGAACCGGTTCCGGCCGAGCCTCGTGCTCGACGGCCTCGAGCCGCACGACGAGGACCACCTCGAGTCGATCGCGATCGGCGACGTGGTGCTGCGACCGGTCAAGCCGTGCACGCGTTGCCAGGTCACCACGGTCGACCAGTCGACCGGTCGCGCCGGCGACGAGCCGCTCGTCACGCTCTCGACCTATCGCCGCGACGAACGATTCGACGGCATCACCTTCGGCATGAACGCGATCGTGACCGCGGGCGCGGGCGCGACGATCGCGGTCGGCGATCGCGCGGCCTGCACGTTGCGCTTCTGACCGCGCCATTCCGTCAGGGTCGCGCGTGCATTGCCGAATGTTCCGTGACCCAACCGGCATTCACGACGGCGCCCGACGCGCCGCCCCTCAAAAACGCTGCCGCGCCTGTTCCCTGTTCCCTGTTCCCTGTTCCCTGTTCCCTGTTCCCTGTTCCCTGTTCCCTGTTCCCTGTTCCCTGTTCCCTGGAGTCAATACCCGTTCGGCGAGCACATCGCCGGATACAGCGGTCCCGGCCCGTAGCCTTCCGGTATCCAGCCCCAGGTCGCGTTCAGGTCGTTCGCGACCGTCTGCTCCGCCGGGAAGCGGTGATTGACGACCGACGGGTGGTAGAAGCGGTAGACCGGATGCGTCCCCGCGCCGCAGGCGCCCGACGACGGATTCGGCAACCCCATGTAGAAGACGTTCGCGCTCTCGAAGGTCCAGTCGGGGAACATGATCGCCACCTGCGCGCACTGCGCCGGATCGGCCGAGTAGAAGTGCGAGTTGTTGTCGCGCTGGTAGTAGCGGCACACCGGGCTGCGCCCCGCGCCGGGCCCCGCGTAGGCGAGGAAACGGAACCCGGTGCGCTGCCAGCCGGGCGGATTGCCGCCGTCGAGGATCGCGATCTCGACCGGGCTCGCCGTCATGAAGTAGTGGTCGAGCGCCGGGTGGTAGTACTCGACGACCGGCACGAACTCGGAGGGCACGGTGTCCGGCGTCAGGTACTCGCGCACGAGCGGCAGCATCACGCCGACCTGCGAGAAATAGTCGCTGCCGCTCGGATTGCTGCAGCTCGCGGAACCGCCGAGCAGGCCGCCTCGCACCTCGAGGCTCGTGCCGTTGAACACGCGCAGCGCGCCGCCGCTCGAACCGCCTTCGGTCGTCCCGAGATCCCAGACGACGCGCGTGAAGAGTCCGCCGCCGCCCGCCGCCGAACCGAAGTCCACCGGCACCTGCACGTAGGACGTGCCGCTGCTCCACTTCTTCAGGTCGCCCGACGGGTGATGGAAGATCTCGACCTCGGTCGACGGCTGCACCGTCGCCGAGTTCCACGCGCTGAACACGACGCCGCCCGGTGGCGCGCCGTTCAACCGCAGCAGCGCCCAGTCCCAGTCGCGGCTTCGCGCGAGGAGCTTCGCGCCGCCGTACTGGACCTGGTAGGCGCCGGGCGAGAGGCTGTCGCACGACGACGAATCGAAGAACCACCAGACCTCGAGACTCGCCGCCTCGTACGCGCTCTCGAAGCAGTGGCTCGCCGAGAACAGATAGGGGTTGCCGGATCCGATGGTGTCGTTGAGGAGCGTGCCGGTGCAGCGCGCCGTGCCGCCGCTGTCGGCCGTGAAGACGAGCTTGCCGGTCGCGGCCGCCGCGTTGTAGGACACTTGGTCCTGGATCGCCGGCGCGCACTTGAAGTCGATGTTGCAGAAGTCCGAATCGCCGATGTCGGACAGCAGCTTCGCCTCCGCGGGCCGCGACGCCGACGGGCTCACGACGAGGTGCGACAGCCGCGCGACCTCCAGCGTCACGCCGGCGAGCCTCGCCGACACCGGCGCCTCGATCTCGATGGCGACGCGCTCGCCGTCGACCACCGGCGACCAGAACTCGCCGAACTGCGCCGTCGCCCGCGCGATCGCGCCGGCCGGGACGGACCGGGGCGCCTGCGTCGACCCGGGGGCGGCGAAGCGCACGATCGCGTCGGAATCGAATGCCGGCAGCCGCAGCGCGACGCGCAGGCCCGCAGCCCCGGGCGATTCCACCTCGATGCGCGCCACGCGCCGGCCATCGCCGAGATCGGTCCACCCGAGCGCCGCGAGATCGACGCGACGCGCGGACGCCGGGACCTCGCGCCCATAGCCGATGAATTGGGGGCGACCTGGCGCGGCGATCGCCGAGCCGCCGTTCAGCGCGAGGAGCTTGCGCGTTTCCGCGGCTTCCGGCCGCGCGAGCGCGACACGGCGCGCCGCCGTGAAGGTGTCGAGCCGCATGCGTTGCGACGACGCGTCCTTCGCGACCGCGGGGATCGGCTGGAACTCGTCGGCTCTGGTCGCCGGCGGTCCGGCATCCGCCGGCATCGCCAGCACCGCGGCGAGGGCCGCCATGGCGAATCGCAATCTCATCGATCGTCTCTCGTGCATGCGTGACCTTCGGGGCACTCGTGGGGATTTCGGAGACCGCAACGTTCCGCGGCGTTCATCGGCCGACATCATCGCCACCCGGGGCCGCCGGCGCTGTCAGACACTCGCGGAGGGAGGCTGACCATTCCGGCAGCGAAAAGCCGAACGTGCGCTCGAAGCGCGACGGGTCGAGGACGCTCATCGCCGGGCGTAGCGCGGGAGTCGGATACTCCGCGGTCGTGATCGGCGCGATGCGAACCGCCGCGCGATCGGCGAGGATCGCCTTCGCGAAGCCGTACCAGGTCGTCCGGCCGCGCCCGGACAAATGGTAGAGACCGCGGCGCGCCGCGAGCGCCGCGAGACCGCCGCCGACGATCCGCGCGGTCGCGCGCGCGAGTTCGCGGCTCCAGTTCGGAACGCCGATCTGATCATCGACGACGCGCAGTTCGCGGCCTTCGTCGGCGAGGCGCTCGATCGTCAGCAGGAAGTTGCGGCCGCGCCTGCCGTACACCCAGCTCGTGCGCAGCACGATCGCGGCCGCGCCGCTTTCCGCCACCGCACGCTCGCCCGCGAGCTTCGAGCGACCGTAGGCGGAGGCGGGGCGCACCGGATCGTCCTCGACATAGGGTTCGCGGGCCTCGCCGTCGAACACGTAGTCGGTCGAGTAGTGGATCAGGACCGCGCCCGACCGCTTCGCCTCCTCGGCCAGCACGCCGGGCGCGACGCCGTTGACCGCATCGGCGAGCGCGCTCTCCTGCTCCGCGCGATCGACCGCGGTGTACGCGCCGGCGTTGACGATCAGCGCGGGGCGCAGCGCGCGCACCGCCGCGACGATCGCCGCGGGCTGCGCGAGGTCGAGCGTCGCGCGGTCGGTTCCGGTCACCGTCCCGAACGGCGCGAGCGCGTGGACCAGTTCCGCCCCGAGCTGACCGGCCGCGCCGGTGACGAGGATCGCGCTCGCGCTCACGCGTAGGTCGCGGCGGCCGCGAGCGGCGCGCCCGCGGCGTCGCGGGCGGCGATCGTCGGGGGGCCGTCGAGCGGCCAGTCGATCCCGAGCGCGGGGTCGTTCCACAGCAGCGTGCGCTCGTGCTCCGGATGCCAGTAGTCGGTGGTCTTGTAGAGGAAGTCGGCGGACTCCGAGACCACGCAGAAGCCGTGCGCGAACCCCGGCGGCACCCAGAGCATCCGCTTGTCGTCGGCCGACAATCGCACCGCGACGTGCCGCCCGAACGTCGGCGAGCTGCGACGGAGGTCCACCGCGACGTCGAACACCTCGCCTGCGACCACGCGCACGAGCTTGCCCTGCGCGTGCTGCACCTGGTAGTGCAGCCCGCGCAGCACGCTGCGCGCCGAGCGCGAGTGGTTGTCCTGCACGAACGACGCCGCGATGCCGGCCTCGGCGAGCGCGCGCGCGTTCCAGCTCTCGAAGAAGAAGCCCCGCGCGTCGCCGAACACGCGCGGCTCGACGAGCTTCACGTCGGGGATCGACGTCGGAACGACGTGCATGGCGCTTTACCGGAGCTTCGGCTCGCGCAGCAGGCCGAGCAGGTAGCGGCCGTAGCCGTTCTTCGCGAGCGCGTTGCCCTGCGCCTCGAGGGCCGCGTCGTCGATCCAGCCCAGCCGCCACGCGATCTCCTCGGGGCATGCGATCTTGAGCCCCTGGCGGCGCTCGATCGTCTCGATGTACTGCGAGGCCTCGAGGAGCGATTCGTGCGTGCCGGTATCGAGCCAGGCCATGCCGCGGCCCATCACCTCGCAGTCGAGCGCGCCCCACTCGAGGTAGCGGCGATTGACGTCGGTGATCTCGAGCTCGCCCCGGGCCGAGGGGCGGAGATCGCGTGCGACGTCGAGCACGCGCTGGTCGTAGAAGTAGAGGCCGGTCACCGCGTAGCGCGACTTCGGCGCCTTCGGCTTCTCCTCGAGGCTCACCACGCGGCCGGACGCGTCGAACTCGGCGACGCCGTAGCGCTCCGGGTCGGCGACCGGGTAGGCGAACACCGTCGCGCCGGAGGCCCGCGCGTTGGCGCGTTCGAGCTGCACGTGCAGGTCGTGCCCGTAGAAGATGTTGTCGCCGAGCACGAGCGCGGACGTGTCGCGCCCGACGAAGTCGCGGCCGATGACGAACGCCTGCGCGAGCCCGTCGGGCGAGGGCTGCACCGCGTAGGACAGCGAGAGCCCCCAGCGCGAGCCGTCGCCCAGCAACTGCTCGAAGCGCGGCGTGTCCTCCGGTGTCGAGATCAGCAGCATCTCGCGGATGCCGGCGAGCATCAGCGTCGACAGCGGGTAGTAGATCATCGGCTTGTCGTAGACCGGCAGCAGTTGCTTGCTGACGACCTGCGTCACCGGGTAGAGCCGGGTGCCCGACCCGCCGGCGAGGATGATCCCCTTGCGCGTCATCGGCGGACGGCGCGCGCGCCGGGCCGCCCCAAGCGCGCGCGCCCCCTGGGGGGAGGCAACCGAAGGTTGCTTCGGGGGGACCACATTTCAGTGCGCCGGCTCGTACTGCAGCGAGATCCACGACTGGTACTCGCGCGTCTGCACCGCGGCGAGCCACGCCGCGTTGTCGAGGTACCAGCGCACGGTCTTCGCGATGCCCGAGGCGAAGGTCTCCGACGGCTCCCAGCCGATCTCGCCGCGGATCTTCGTCGGGTCGATCGCGTAGCGGCGGTCGTGGCCGGGGCGGTCCTTGACGTGGGTCACGAGCGATGCGTAGTCGCGGCCCGGACGCTCGCGCGCGAGCACCTGGCAGATCGTGCGCACCACGTCGAGGTTCTGCATCTCGGCGTTGCCGCCGACGTTGTAGACCTCGCCGGGACGACCGCGCGCGAGCACCGCGCGAATCGCCGAGCAGTGGTCGGAGACGTAGAGCCAGTCGCGCACCTGCTTCCCGTCGCCGTACACCGGCAGCGGCTTGCCGGCGAGCGCGTTCGCGATCATCAGCGGGATGAGCTTCTCGGGAAACTGCCGCGGGCCGTAGTTGTTCGAGCAGTTGGTCGTGAGCGTCGGCACCCCCCAGGTGTGGAACATCGCCCGCACGAAGTGGTCGGACGCGGCCTTCGACGCCGAGTACGGGCTGTTCGGCGCGTAGGGCGTCGTCTCGCAGAAGCCGGGCGCGTCGGGCGCGAGCGTGCCGTAGACCTCGTCGGTCGACACCTGCAGGAAGCGGAACGCGTCGCGCTCGCCTGCGGGCAGCGCCGTCCAGTGCGCGCGCACCGCTTCGAGGAGTTCGAAGGTGCCGACGACGTTGGTCTGCACGAACGCGTCCGGCCCGTGGATCGAGCGGTCGACGTGCGTCTCCGCCGCGAAGTTCACGACCGCGCGCGGCCGGTGATCGGCGAGGAGCCGCGCGACCAGCGCGCGGTCGCCGATGTCGCCGCGCACGAACTCGTGACGCGCGTCGTCGCGCAGCGTCGCGAGGTTCCCGAGGTTGCCCGAGTAGGTGAGCTGGTCGAGATTGACGACCGCCTCGCCGGTCGCGGCGAGCCAGTCGAGCGTGAAGTTCGAGCCGATGAAGCCGGCGCCGCCGGTGACGAGGATCATCGCGTCGTGGCGTCGCGCCCGCGCGCGCGCCCTGCGTGGAAGGGACGCGGATTCTACCATCCGCGCGCGCCGTTCCTCCTCTGTCGCCGGGCGGCGACAGCGATCAGGTTCCGGTGTAGTCCCGGTACCAGCGGACGAAGCGCGCGAGGCCTTCGGCGAGCGGCGTGCGCGGCGCGAATCCGGTCAGCGCGGCGAGCCGTTCGATCGACGCGAAGGTCGCGGGCACGTCGCCCCTCTGCATCGGCTGCGGGTCGCGGATCGCCTGCCGGCCGAGCAGCCGCTCGAGCGTCGCGATGAAGGTCTCGAGTTCGACCGCTTCATGGTTGCCGATGTTGTAGATCGCCCAGGGCGCGCCGGTCGCGGCGTGCGGCGACGGAGGCCGGTCGAGCACGCGCACCACTCCCTCGACGATGTCGTCGACGTAGGTGAAGTCGCGCCGCATCCGTCCGTGGTTGAACACGCGGATCGGCTCGCCCGCGAGGATCGCGCGCGTGAACAGCATCGGCGCCATGTCGGGACGGCCCCATGGCCCGTAGACGGTGAAGAAGCGCAGCCCGGTCGACGGGAGGCCGTAGAGGTGCGCGTAGCTGTGCGCGAACAGTTCGTCGGCCTTCTTCGTCGCCGCGTAGAGGCTCACCGGATGGTCGGTCGGCTGGTCCTCCGAAAACGGCAGCGCGTGGTTCGCCCCGTACACCGACGAACTCGACGCGTAGACGAGGTGGCGCGGCTTCGCGTGGCGGCAGCCTTCGAGCAGGTTGCCGAACGCGACGACGTTCGCGCGCAGGTAGGCGGCCGGGTTCTCGAGCGAATGGCGCACGCCCGCCTGCGCGGCCAGGTGGACGACCGCATCGAATGCGCCGTCACGGAACAGGCGCGCGGTCGGCTCGGCATCGGCGAGGTCGAGGCGCTCGAACGCGAACCGCGCGCGGGGCGCGAGCCGCGCGAGCCGAGCTTCCTTGAGCGACACGTCGTAGTACGGATCGAGGTTGTCGACGCCGACGACTTCGTCGCCGCGGTCGAGCAGCGCGGCGGCCGTGTGCATGCCGATGAATCCGGCGGCGCCGGTGACGAGGACCCTGCGGCTCATGATGCCTCTCCGCGCTCGAGCGCCCGGAGCTTCGCGTACTTGAGGAAGCTCGCGAACGCCCCGATCGCGATGTGCGCGAAACCCGCCGCGCCGTCGAGGAATCCGAGCTTCAGCACGTAGAAGCGCAGGAACCGCGCCGCGGGCGACAGCGCGAGGCGGGCGAACCCGGCGCGCTCGCCGCGCGCATGCATCGCTTCGGCCTGCAGCGTCGTGTAGCGGTTCTGTTTCGCCACGTAGTCCTCGATCGATTCGGCGGACGCGTGCAGGAGGTCGCCTCGAAGCCGGGCGACCGGGGCGTCGGCCACGACGTGCTCGTGCACCGGATCGTCGCTCCAGCGCGCGCGACGGCGGTCGAAGAGCCGGAGGCTCCAGTCGGGGTAGCCTTCGCCGTGCGCGAGCCAGCGGCCGAGGAAGCGGTTGCGCCGGGCGAACGCGTACGCGGCCGCGGGCGGCCCCGACGCGAACGCGGAGCGGATCGAGGCCTCGAGTTCCGGCGTCGCGCGCTCGTCCGCGTCGAGGCAGAGCACCCAGTCGTGCCTCGCCGCGGCGACCGCGAAGTTCTTCTGCGGGCCGAAGCCGCGCCACGCCTCGACGAGCACGCGGGCGCCCGACCGGCGCGCGATTTCCACGGTATCATCGCGGCTGCCCGAATCGACCACGACGACGTCCGACGCGAACGGCGCGGAGGCGAGGCACTCCGCGAGGCTCTCCGCCGCGTCGCGCGTGATCACCACCAGCGAAAGAGGCAGCGTGCCGGCCATGGCAGGATCGCCTCCGCGATCTCCCCGTCGTTCGTGACGCCGCGATTCTACGATGGCCCGCGCCGCGGCCGCGAAACGGCCGGGGGCGGCCTGCCCCCGTCGACGGCCGCGTGTGCACCGCCGGCGGCGCGCGCCGCCGCTCCCGCGGGATGAGCGCCGCCCTGATCGTGCGTCCGTCGTCGCTCGGCGATGTCGTCTGGGCGCTGGCGGTCGCGCGCGACATCGCGCTCGCCCGGCCCGGCCTCGCGGTCGACTGGGTGGCCGAGGAAGCCTTCGTCGCCCTGCCGCGGCTGTCGGAGGACGTGCGCCGCGTCGTGCCCATCGCGCTGCGGCGCTGGCGGCGCGAGCCGTTCGCCGTCCGGACCTGGCGGGAGATGCGCGCCTCGCGCGCGGCGCTCCGCGCGCAGCGCTACGAGGCGATCGTCGATGCGCAGGAACAGGTGAAGGGCGCGGTGATCGCGCGCCTCGCGCGCGGCCGCCGCCACGGCTTCGACCGCAGGAGCATCCGCGAGCCGGTCGCGACCTGGCTGCACGACGAGCACCACGCGGTCGCGCGCGACGTCCACTTCGCGGTCAAGTGCCGCCGCCTCGCCGCGGCCGCGGTCGGCTACGCGCTCGATGGCCCGCCGCGCTGGCGCTGGCGGTTGCCCGCTCCGCCCGCGTGCGTGCCCGACGCTCCGTTCGTCGTCGCCGTGCACGCCACGTCACGGCCGGACAAGCGCTGGCCGGCCGACCGCTGGCACGACCTCCTCGCGGGCGTGGACGCAAGCGGACTGCCGGTCCTGATCCCGCATGGGAGCGACAGCGAGGAAGCGCAGAGCCGCGCGCTCGCCGCGCAACTTCGACGCGCGATCGTGCCGCCGCGTCTGTCGCTCGACGCGATGGCCGCGCTGCTCGCACGCGCGCACGCGGTCGTCGGCGTGGACACCGGCCTCACCCATCTCGCCGCCGCGCTCGGGACGCCGACGCTCGCGCTCTTCACCGCCACCGACGCGGCGCTCGCGGGCGTTGCGGTCGCGGGCGAACATGCGCGCGACCTCGGCGGCAACGGCGAGGTCCCCACGGCCGATGCGGCGCGCGCCGCGCTGGGCGGGCTCCTGCGCCGCGCCCCGCGGTGCTGAGCCGCCGTGAACGAACCCTGCATCCCCGTCGGACGCCTTCACGGTTGCTGAGCATGCGATCGCTCTACACGCTCGCCTGGCGCATCGCCGCACCGCTGGCGCCGCTGCGCCTGTGGTGGCGCGGCCGGCGCGAACCCGGATACCGCGAGCACGTCGGCGAACGCTACGGCCGCTACGACGGCCCGGCGCCGGGCGGCGACGTCGTCTGGGTGCACGCGGTCTCGGTCGGCGAGACGCGCGCGGCCGTTCCGCTCATCGAACACATCCTGCGCGAGCGTCCGGGCGCGACCGTCGTGCTGACGGCGATGACCGCGACCGGACGCGCGGCCGGACGCGCGCTCTTCGGCGAGCGCGTCGTGCAGGCGTGGCTGCCCTACGACCTGCCCGGCGCGATGCGCCGGTTCCTCGCGCACTTCCAGCCGTCGTTCGGCCTCCTGATGGAGACCGAGCTGTGGCCGAACCTCGCGGCCGAGGCGGCGATCGCGAAGGTGCCGCTGTTCCTCGTCAACGGCCGGCTCTCGGAGCGATCCGCGCGCCGCTACGAGCACGTCGGATCGCTCATCCGGCCGCTCCTCGGATCGCTCGCCGGCATCGCGGCCCAGACCCGCGAGGACGCCGACCGGCTCGAGGCGCTCGGCGCGCACGGCGTCGCGGTCACCGGCAACCTCAAGTTCGACCTCGCTCCTCCCGCCGACGCGACGACGCGGGCGGCCGCGCTGCGGGCGCTCTACGGTGCCGCGCGTCCGGTCGTCCTCGCGGCCTCGACGCGCGAAGGCGAAGAGGCGCTGATCCTCGACGCGCTCGCCCGTCGGCCGCTGCCGCCGCGCGCGCTGCTCGTGATCGTGCCGAGGCATCCGCAACGTTTCGACGACGTGGCTGCGCTCGTGCGCGCGCGCGGCCACGCGCCGTGGCGGCGCTCGGCGGGAACGCCGCTGCCTGACGACGCCGCGGTCGCGCTCGGCGACACGATGGGCGAGATGGCCGCGTACTACGGCGCCGCGGACGTGGCGTTCATCGGCGGCAGCCTCGTGCCGCTCGGCGGCCAGAACCTGATCGAGGCGCTCGCGATGGGCACGCCGGTGCTCGTCGGACCGCACACCTTCAACTTCGCCGACGCCGCGCAGCATGCGATCGACGCCGGTGCCGCGACGCGCGTGGCCGACGCCGATGCGATGCTCACGCAGGCAGCCGCGTTGCTTCTGGACGACGCGCGGCGCATCGCGATGCGCGCGAACGCGGAGCGCTTCCTCGCCGCGCACCGGGGCGCGACCGGGCGAACCTGGTCCTTCGTGTCGGAACGGCTGGCGAAACCGGCGGCCTGACCGCCGGAGCCGGGACGCCCTACCCGGCGAGCCGCCGGTTGAGTTCCTCGAGGTCGAGCTCGTTCAGCGTGCCGACCGCGGACTTGAGCCGCAGCGTGTTGATCAGGTAGGCGAAGTACGCCTGCGCGAGGTTGCGGCGCTGCGTGAACACCGCCTGCTGCACGTTCAGCACGTCGAGGTTGGTGCGCACGCCGACTTCCTGGCCGAGCCGGTTCGACTGCAGCGCGACCTCGGCGGACTGCACGGCCTGCGCGGTGGCGCGCACCGTCGCCACCGAACTGTTGACGCCGGTGTAGCCCACCTGCGCGTTGAACCGCGCGTTGCGACGCGCGAGCTCGAGCGTGTCGCGCGCGGAGTCCTGCAGCGCGACCGCCTCGCGGATCTTCGAGTCGACGAAGCCGCCCTGGTAGATCGGCAGGTTCAGCGCGAGGCCGATCGCGGCGTTGCGGGCGTGGAAGGTCAGGTCGTTCGCGGTGCTGCCGTTCGCTCCGCTGGCGGCCAGGCTGCCCACGAGGTCGAGCGTCGGCAGGTGTCCCGCGCGCTGGCGGTCGACTTCGAGGGTGGCGACGTCGAAGTTGACCTGCGCGACGCGCACCGCGAGGTTCTCCTTGAGCGCGCGGTCGAGCCAGACGTCGAGGGAGTTCGGCTCCGGCGGCGTCGGATCGAACCCGGGGCCGAGCTTCTTCAGCTCGCGCGGCATGCGGCCGATGATCGCGCGGAGCGCCGTGACCTTGTTGTCGAGGTCGTTGCGCGCCGCGATCTCCTGGGCCGCGATCTGGTCGTAGTTCGCCTGCGCCTCGTTGGTGTCGGTGATCGTCGCGACACCGACCTCGAAGTTGCGCTTGGCCTGGGCGAGCTGCTCCGACACGGCCGCCTTCTGCGCGACCGACAGCTCGACGTTGAACTGCGCGAGCAGCACGTCGAAGTACGCGACCGCGACACGGATGATGAGGTCCTGCTGCGCCGAGGCGAGCGTGAAGTCCGCCTGCTCGACGACGCGACGCGCCTGGTCGTAGGCGACGACGTTCTGGACGCGGTAGATCGGCTGCGTCGCGCTGATCGTCGCGCCCCAGGTCTGGTAGTTGCCCGACGCGACCACCGGCGGCTGGGAGCGCGTGTTGTTGTAGACGTCGTTCGCGTTCACCGACGCGGAGAACCCCACGTTGGGCAGCAGGCCCGCGCGGGCCTGCGGCGCTTTTTCCTGCACCGCGAGCCAGTTCGCGCGCGCCGCGGCGAGCACCGGGTCCGCGCGCTGCGCCTCGCGGTAGATGTCCATCAGGTCTTCGCCGGCGGCGGGAAGCGCCGCGAACGCGAGGGGCACGGCGAGGGCGAGCAGTCGTCGTTTCATCGAACGGACCTTCGAATCGGATCAGTAGCGCGGCATCGCCGGATCCACGTCGTCGGCCCAGGCCGCGATGCCGCCCGCCAGGTTCCACACCGGCGCGAAACCCGCGCGGGCGAGGAAGGTCGCGGCGAGCCGGCTGCGGACGCCGTGGTGGCACAGCACGACGAGGTCGCGATCGCGCGGCAGTTCGTCGAGCCGGCCGGGAAGTTCGTGCATCGGGACATGGATCACGTCGGACAACGCGCAACGCTCGAGTTCCCAGGGCTCGCGCACGTCGACGACCGCAGGCGCGCGTCGTTCCGCGTCCGCGCGCCAGCGGAGAAGCTCGGAAGGCGCGAGGTCGCGGATCAAAACGCGAAGCGCGCCGGCGCGGGCGCGTTGACGAGCGGCTTCACCACGGTTTCGAACAGCGAGGTGACGGCGCAGGCTCCCGGGGCGCTGAAGCGGAAGAGCTTGGCGGTCATCGCGGGGGCGTCGCCGACGATCGCGAACACGCGACCGCCGGGCTTCAACTGGCGGAAGAACGCCTCGTGCAGGATCGGCGTGGAGCCGGAGAGCAGGATGGCGTCGTAGCTGTCGTTGCCGAAGCCCCGCGAACCGTCGCCGACCACGAGTTCGACGTTGTCGATCGCGGCGCGCCGAAGCCGGCCTGCCGCTTCGCGCGAGAACCTCCCGTGGATCTCGACGCTGGTCACATGCCCGGCGAGGCTCGCGATCAGGGCGGTCAGGTAGCCGCTGCCGGTACCGATCTCGAGCACCGTCTCGCCGCGCCTGGGTGCGAGTTCCTGCAGCGCGCGCGCCTCGAGCTTCGGCGCCCACATCGACTCGCCCTCGCCGATCGGAATCTCGAGGTCGGCGAACGCGAGCGCTCGGTACGCGGAGGGGACGAACTCCTCGCGCCGGACCGTGAAGAGGAGGTCGAGCACGGCGGGATCGAGCACCTCCCACGGCCGGATCTGCTGCTCGACCATGTTGAAACGCGCTTGCTCGACGTCCATGGGTTTCGCTCGTGGGGTATCCGGGGAATCGCGCCGAGGCCGTGCCGCCCGACCTCGGCCGATGGGCGCCGATGGCGTCCGGCCGAACAACTGACCGCGGGTCAGTTATTATGCCGTCGTCGATTATCCCATGTCAAATGAACCTCGGCCCCGGCGCGCGCGGCGAGCCCGCACGCGTACGCCCGGATTCGGTTCTCGCGGATCGCCCCCGCATCAGTCCGCGGTTCCCGGATCGGCGGCCGGCGCGCTCGCCGCCTGCGCGGTGCGGCGAGCAGCTCGACGCTCGCGCCTCGCGCGTCGCGCCTCGTGCCAGCGGTCGAGCCAGGCGTAGAGCACCGGCACGACGACGAGCGTCAGGAGCGTCGAGGTGATGACCCCGCCGATGATCGCCCGGCCCATCGGCGCCTGCGTCTCGCCGCCCTCGCCGATGCCCATCGCGAGCGGCAGCATCCCGCCGATCATCGCCGCCGTCGTCATCAGGATCGGCCGCAGGCGCACCTGCCCGGCGTCGCGCAGCGCGTCGTCGAGACTCGCGCCGGCGCGCCGCGCGCGGTTCGCGAAATCGACCAGCAGGATCGCGTTCTTCGTGACGAGCCCCATCAGCATGATGAAGCCGATGATCGAGAAGATGTTGAGCGTCGTGCGCGTGACGAGCAGCGCGAGCAGCACCCCGATGAGCGAGAACGGGAGCGAGGCCATGATCGCGACCGGCTGCGTGAAGCTCGCGAACTGCGAGGCGAGGATCAGGTAGATGAAGATGATCGCGAGGCCCAGCGCGCCGAGCGCGGCCTGGAAGGATTCCTGCATGTCCTGCTGCTGGCCGGCCGCGGCGAGCCGGTAGCCCGCCGGAAGCTGCATGCCGTCGGCGACCTTCTGCACGTCGCTCCCGACGTCGCCGGACGGCCGCCCCTCGACGTTGGCGTAGATGCCGATGCGCCGCTGCAGGTCCTGACGCTTGATGATCTGCGGGCTGCCGGTCTCGACGAGTTCCGCCACCTGTCGCAGCGGCACCATGCGCAGCTGGCCGTCGGGACCGCGGCGGCTCGTCGACAGGTAGAGGTTGCCGAGGTCGGACACGAGCCGGCGGCTGTCCTTCGGCAACTGGACGTTCACCTCGTAGTTCTGGCCGTCGGGCGCGAGCCAGTAGCTCACCGTGTCGCCGGCGACCAGCGGGCGGATCGTCGCGCCGACCTGCTGCACCGTGATGCCCAGGTCCGCGGCGACGTCGTTGTTGAGCCGGATCGACAGCGCGGGATTCGCGGCCTTGTCGGAGGTTTCGAGGTCGGCGATCCCGGGCACCTTGGCCACCCGGTCCGAGAACTCCTTCGCGATGCGCGAGAGCGTGTCGGGGTCGGGCCCGAGCAGGTTGAACCAGATCGGGCGGTCGTAGCCGATCGCGAGTTCGATCCCCGGGATCGGCTTCAGCGTCGCGCGGATCGCGGTCTCGACGTCGCGCTGCGAGCGGGCGCGGTGCGCGCGGTCGACGAGCTTCAGGTTCACGCGCGCGTAGTTGCGGCCGTCCTCGGTGCCGACCGTCGTCATCGCGAGCTCGATTTCGGGAAACGCCTTCAGCGCCTCCTCGACCTGGCGCACCTTGCCGTCGGTGTATTCGAGGCTCGATCCGACCGGCGTGTTGAGCCGCAGCGAGATGAAGCTCTCGTCGGCCTGCGGGATGAACTCGGTCCCGACGAGCGGCACGACGAGGAAGCTCGCGAGGAACGTCGTGAGCGCGATCGCCACGACGCTCTTGCGGTGGCCGAGCGCCCAGTCGAGGATCCGGCCGTAGAGGACGTGCACCGCGTCGATGCCGCGCTCGACGCGGTCCATGAAGCGGCCGAGCCAGGGGACGCGGCGGAAGCGCGAGCCCGGCGGGTCGTGCCACACCGACGAGAGCATCGGGTCGAGCGTGAAGCTGATGAACAGCGACACCAGCACGGCGACCGCGACCGTCATGCCGAACTGGAAGAAGAACCGGCCGATGATCCCGCTCATGAACGCGATCGGCACGAACACCGCCACGATCGCGAAGGTCGTCGCCATCACGGCGAGGCCGATCTCGTCGGTGCCCTCCATCGCGGCCCGGCGGTGGTCCTTGCCCATCGCCAGGTGCCGCACGATGTTCTCGCGCACGACGATGGCGTCGTCGATCAGGAGGCCGATGCACAGCGACAGCGCCATCAGCGTCAGGAAGTTGAGCGTGAAGCCGAACGCGTAGAGCGCGATGAAGGTCGCGACCACGGCGATCGGCAGCGTGAGCCCGGTGATGACGGTGCTGCGCCAGCTGTGCAGGAACAGGAAGACGATCAGCACCGTCAGGAGCGCGCCCTCGACGATCGTGCTCTTGACCCGGTTGACGCTCTTCTCGACGTTGTCGGCGGTCGAGTTCACCACCCGGACCTCGACGTCGGAGGGCAGCCGGTCCTTGAGCGAGGCGACCGCCTCGCGCACGTTGCGCCCGGTCTCGACGATGTTCGCGTCCTGCGCCTTGCGCACGTCGATGGTGATCGCCGGACGGCCGTTGATGCGCGCGTAGCTCGACGGCTCCTTCTCGCCGTCGACGACGTCGGCCACCTGGTTCAGGTAGACCGGCGCCCCGCCCTGCTGCGTGACGATGATGCGGCTGAACTGCTCGGGATCCTTGATCCTGCCCTCGACCCGCACGACCGCGTCGGACGCGCCGCTGGTGAGGCGCCCGGCCGGCACGTCCTGGTTCGCCTCGCGGATCGCGTTCATCACCTGGTCGACCGAGATCCCGAGCGCGGTGAGCGCGTGCGGCTTGATCTGGACCAGGATCTGGCGCGTGAGCCTCCCGTTGACGTCGATGCGCGCGACGCCCGGGAGGTTCTCCAGCGCCTTGACGATCGTCTGGTCGGTGAGCGAGGTCAGTTCGCGCAGTCCGGTCGAGGGCGACAGCACGGCGAGCGAGACGATCGGGGCGTCGTTCTCGTTGTCCGCCCGGATGACCAGCGGATCCTTGACGTCGCGCGGGAAGCCGGGGCGCACCGTCGCGATCTTGTCGCGCACGTCCTGGATCGCCTGCGCCACGTCGGTCGACATGCGGAACTCGACGAACACCTGGCTCGAGCCCTCGCGCGAGTTGCTGAACATGCGCTTGACGCCCGCGACCTGGTTGACCGCGTACTCGATCGGCTTGGTGACGTCGTTCTCGACCGCCTCGGGCGCCGCGCCCGGGTAGTTCGTGAGGACCATCACGAACGGCAGGCTCACCTCGGGCATCTGTTCGACGCGCAGCCGCTGGTACGAGAACACGCCGAGCACGGTGATGCCGACCATCACCATGGTGGCGAACACCGGGTTGCGTATCGAGGTTCTGGTGATCCACATCTCAGGAATCAGGAATCAGAGGACAGGGAACAGATGCGGCGGTGATTTCGGTGGCGGCGCATCGAGCGCCGATGGGCGATCCCTGTGGGTCGGGCTTCAGCCCGACACGGTTCGCGCCGAGGCGATGGAAGGGCGTCGGCCTGAAGGCCGACCCACCGCCGCTCCCCCGTGGGTCGGGCTTCA
>JAANMX010000928.1_pt1 | contig 36109 bp, 31 predicted proteins | sample 7279681 | NCBI WGS metagenome assembly JAANMX01 (sample SAMN14094542, study PRJNA606508) | bioreactor metagenome | isolation source: A lab-scale SPAN reactor treating ammonium-rich wastewater day 351 | place: Ireland: Galway | collected 2018-01-01 | reverse complement strand
ATTAATCAAAATCAAATCCCTGAAGTACTGTTGAAAGTTTTTGCTTTCGCACAAAAAATCCGCCTCATTGTTGAGGCGGATTCACTTTTATCAAAAATTATTCTGTAAGAATATTATTTTTTGATTGCTTTAATTGTTTTAGAACTTCCGTCTTCCATGTTTAAAGTAACCATGTAAAGACCTGATTTCAATTCTGAAACATTAAGTTCAGCAGCCGATTTCATGGTTTTAACCAATCTACCTGCAACATCAGTGATTGAAACAGATTTCACTCCTTTTACATCAGAAATTTTCAATACATCGCTGAATGGGTTAGGATATACAGAAAGGCTAGCTTTAGTATTATCCGATACAGCCAGCACACCTAAACAAGTTACGCTTCTGGTGTGCGATGTTGTAGAATTTGTAAGTCCAGTACATGATGAATCTGTATGTGAATAAAATCTCACTGCCCCGGTTGTTGTTGGAGTGTACAATAGCGGACCTACACCATGTTTTAGGACAACTGGAGCAGCAACATTAGTTGCAATGGTGATATAATAACCCGGTTTAAGCAAAGTCTCGAATCTGTAAGTATTTCCAGCTACGACATTCACTACAGAATATTCACCTGCATAGGCAAGAGTTCTTGTTACCGGGGTTGTTCCGTTACAAACTGATGGTGTAAGTGTACCGTAAAGACCGTTTGGCGCAGTAGTACATCCAGTTGCAATAATCTCCTTGGTAGTAAAATTATATATGGTATTACAATCTACTGCACTTCCTGCAGAGTTTACAGCTACAACTCTCCAGTAATACTTGGTGTTGGAAAGCAGGGCATTGCTTGTTGCCGTACTGAATATTGCAGTTGGATTTACATAGTTACCAATTTTCGTAGTTGGGTTGGGGTTTGTATCCATATATAGCTCGTAATAAGCTACTGCACCACCACCGGTTGGAGCAGTCCAGGTCAATGTAGTATTTGTAGCATCTACATCAACTGTGTTGTTCGCAGGGGTAGCTAAGGTTGGGCAATTTGGAACCGCAGTTGGCGCAGTATCACTCACGATGTTATCAAACAATAACCTGAATTTATCCGCAGACGTTGCATGGAAACCAACATAAATGGTTTGACCTACATAAGGGGTTAAATCCAGTACAACCTGAGTCCAAACACTTGGTGCGGGTGCATTAGTTTTAATAAAAGTTGTAAAAGCTGCTGCAGTTGCCGTAGTTGTAGAAATCTTAACATCATAATCCTCCACATATGCCGGATCCTGATTTTTAACGAAATACGTTAACCTGTCATTAAGGCCTGCTGTAACAGTAATTGAGGGAGTTACTAAATAATCATCATGCGCTACCGCATCATAATTGATTTGGGCTGCATTAGGGGAGCTTAGCACAGATCCAGGAGCTCCAGCGCTAAAAACAAATGTACTTGGTCCCCCTCCATTAATAACAGTCCATCCAGCTGGTGCTGTTGTTCCAGCGTCAAAGTTTTCTACAAATTGCGCACTTGCGCCAATTCCCAATGCTAAGAAGCACGATAGTAAAATTTTCTTCATAAATTTTTAAATTTGTTAATTAGGCCAAAACTAAACAATTAATTTTAATAAAGCCTAGATTATTTTAGAAATATTTAACAAAATTTTAAATGACTTACGAATTGGATAATTTTAGTATTTCTCTTCATTTAATCATTTACAAGCTGTTCTAAAACACTCTATTACTTTTTTGCTCATCACCCGGGTTTCTGCCCTCGTAATTTAGAATTCTCATTTTTAAGGACTTCCATCTTATCGTGGAGGTAATTAATGATTTCTAAGCCTGGTAAATTAACTTCAAGATCGTAATATAAATTGGTCAATCTTTCGAAAACATGAAGTTCATCATAGCTTAGGTACGTAATATTGTTTACGGTCTCTGTTTTTAGCAAACCGGATTCCTGCAGGGCATCGAAAAATGTAATTTCCACCTGGTAAATTCTTACGAGTTCCTCCCGTGATATTCTTTCCGTCATGACTGTAAATCTTTAAGCTGTTGAAACAATTCTTTTTCTCTGGATGATAGGTGTGTCGGGAGTTTCACCTGATACGTCAATACCAGATCTCCGAATTCGCCCTCTTTTTTGTAAACCGGAAATCCCTTTCCTTTCAAACGTACTTTGATTCCGCTCTGCGTTTCAGGTTTTACCTTTAATTTAACACTTCCGTCCAAGGTTTTTACATTAACCTCTCCGCCCAAAATTGCGGTGTATAAATCAATAGTAATATCGGCGCTTAAATTATCACCGTTTCTTTTAAAATGAGGGTCTTCCGCGATATTGAAAGTGATATAAAGATCACCGTCGGGTCCGCCATTGTACCCCGGATTCCCATGACCTTTGAGTTTGATTTTCTGACCATCGGCAACTCCCGCAGGAATGGTTAATCTCACCTTTTTTCCATTGATATCGAAAGTCTGCTGATGGGTTTTAGCGGCATCCCGAAGATGAAGATTCAATTCCGCTGAAATATCCTGACCTTTAAATTTTCCCGATGCACTGCCACGGGAACTTCTGCCGAAACCGCCTCCTGCCCCGCCGCCAAACATACTCTGGAAAAAGTCTGAAAAATCTGCGCCTTCACCGAAATCTGCGCCTGAAAAGCCGCCATAACTCTGATTTTGTTGCGAATGCTGTTGTTGCTGCCTTGCCTTTTCATATTCTTCGCCATGTTTCCAGTGTTCACCGTACTTGTCGTACTTTTCACGGTTTTCCGGATGACTCAGCACCTCATTGGCTTCATTTATTTCCTTGAATTTCCGTTCAGCTTCCTTATCGCCGGGATTTACATCCGGATGATACTTTCTGGCGAGTTTTCGGTACGCTTTTTTCACGTCGTCGGCAGACGCTTTCTTATCAATCCCCAAAATCTTATAATAATCTATATAAGCCATTTTTATGATTTATTCAAATTTAAGAAAAATCCATGTTGTATTGTTTTAAAGGACTGTTAAACTTTAAGGCGAAATCTCTATTTTAGCAAAAATTTATGTGCTTGCATATCAAAGCTTTTCATCTTGTTTTCCTGCTTGCTTCGGTGGTGGTTTTTTGCCAGCAACAGGATTCTGCATCCTTAATCTCAGAGGTTCAGATTGACGCATTCAAAAAGCCGGGAAAACTCATTACTTCCACAAAATCGGTATCCCTTTCCGGAAGTAATTTCCTGGGCCAGAACGCGCCCGACCGTCTTCTGGAATCTGTAAACCTACTTCCCGGAAGCAAAATGGAAGAACGCTCACCCGGATCCTACAGATTTTCGGTTCGCGGAAGCACTTTAAGGTCTCCTTTTGGGGTTAGAAATGTAAAAGTATATCTTGATGATTTTGCACTTACTGACGCATCCGGAAATACCTATTTAAATAGTCTGGATCCCGAAATTATAGGTTCTGTTGAAATTTTCAAAGGTCCGGAAAGCGGTGATTTCGGAGCCCAAACCGGTGGCACAGCCTTACTGAATACAAAAAATAAAGCCGAAAAAAGTTTCGGAATTTCAGGTGGAAGTTTTAATCACTTCAAAGGCAAAATCCATGCAGCAGAACATTTAAGAAATCATTTCCTTCAGATCTATACAAGCTATGAAACCACCGAGTCGTATCGCAAACAAGCTGCAGTTCAAAGGAAGTTCACATTCATAAAAGACAGCTATCATTACGGTAAAAACAACCAGTTTCAGGCGCTTCTTCTTCTGTCGGATTTACATTATGAAACTCCGGGCGGACTGACGCTTGCGCAGATGCAGGAAAATCCCAGACAGGCAAGGCCGAAAACAACTGCTCTTCCCGGAGCTGCAGAACAGCAGGCAGGTATTTATAACAGAATGATCTTTGCCGGATTGTCTAATATTTACAGCTTTAAAAAAGATTTCAGCCATTTTATTGCAGTTCAGGGTAACTACAACGACTTTCGGAATCCGTTCATCACGAATTACGAGAAAAGATTTGAAAATAATTTTGCCGTCCGTACCCATTTAAATTTTGCCAAAAATCTTCAGAATTCCGCTTATGAAACACGCTTGGGTTTAGAAGGCGCGGTTGCAAAAGGAATCATCAGAAACTTCGACAATAATTTTGGAACGCCGACAGATCCTCAGAATTTTGATGACATCTCCACAGAAAGCGGATTCATATTCCTTTCCCAGAAAGCGGAATTCAACAGAAAACTAACAATTGATCTGGCGGCAAGCCTTAATTACATGACTTACCGCTGGGAAAGCATTTATCCAAATGCAGAATCAGGACATAAAAAATTTGAGAATTCGTTTTTACCCAATTTGGGAGTTTCGTATCTCTTAGGAAAAGGTTTGTCAATTCGCGCAAAAATCGCAAAAGGGAACTCGGCGCCAACTACTGAAGAAATCCGTTCCTCTGCACAGGAAATCAACATCAATCTGAGTCCGGAATCTGGCTGGAACAAAGAAATCGGAATCAGAAAACAGTGGGGAAATTTACTTTTCACAGAACTGAGTATTTTTGATTTCCGCCTGAAAGATGCCATTGTAAGGAAGGAAAACGAAAACGGCCAGGAATATTTTGTCAATGCCGGCGGCACCTCGCAGAAAGGAATCGAATTTGTCGTGGAAAGCAGAAAACTCTACATCAATTCACCAATGCTTAAAAATATAAAGTTTTACTTCGCAGGAAATTTTTACGATTTTAGCTTCAGGAGTTACCTCAAAAACAATGATGATTTCTCAGGAAACAAGCTCACGGGTGTTCCGTCAACCTCAGTGCAAAGTCTCATTAATTTTGAATTATTCAATGATTTCAAAATTGATCTGAGCCATTTTTACACGTCGGAAATCCCACTGAACGATGCCAATTCTGTTGTCGCAAAACCGTCTCTTGTTGGTAATATTTCTTTGAGTTATCCTTTAAAGTTAAGTGTTTTTAAAACCGATTTAAAACTGAGTGTACAGAATATTTACGATACTGCGTACAGTTTGGGTTACGATATTAACGCATTCGGAAATCGGTATTACAACCCGGCAGCAGGCAGAAACTATATGCTGAGTCTGAATTTCAACTTAAAAAAACAGCCATGAAAAACCTCATCTTCCTTTGTTTAATTATAGCTATAATCGGTTGCAGTAAAGAGAAAGAAACTTCGGTTTCCGTTCAGAAACACGACACAACAATCGCTAAAAAAGATTCCATACTAAAAATTCCGGAGCCTGTAAAGCTGAGCAAAAATGAGCTCCTGAAAAACCTCAACACCGAAATTGTCACTTCTTTAAAATCGAAAGATTACGACCGTTTTTCAGAGTTTATTCATCCTGAAAAAGGAATTCGATTTTCCATGTATGCTTATGTACAGCCGGAAAAGAACAAACATTTTACCCGGGAAGATTTCATCAAATATTTTTCAATGCAAACGAGATTTACGTGGGGAGAAAAAGACGGAACCGGTGATCTGCTCATGATTTCGCTTAAAGACTATCTTGAAAAATGGGTTTACAAACGAGATTTCACTAAATCGGAGTTTTATCTGAACGAATTCAAAGGCACAGGAAACTCACTGAACAACCTGAAAGAGATGTACCCCAGCCTTGACTTTACCGAAAATTATATTCCCGGTTCTGAAAAATACGGCGGCATGGACTGGAACTCTCTGCGCTTTGTATTTGAGGAATTTCAGGGTGAATATTATATCGTGGCGGTGATCAACGACGAATGGACGGCATAATCCGTTTAAAAAATTTTACCTTTATCTTTACTTAAATTTGAAAACATGCGTGAAGTTTTAAAAAACTATTCCGGAATTATCCTTCTGTTGAGCGGAATTATTGCCGGCAGTTTTATTGGAATTTTTTTTCCGGCAGCGGTGACCTATTTAAAGCCTTTGGGCGATATCTTCCTGAATTTGCTTTTCGTAAGCGTAGTCCCGCTGGTTTTTTTCGCGGTTTCAAATTCCATTGCTTCACTGGAACAGCAGTCGAAATTCGGAAAAATTATTTTCTCCATGATCTTCACTTTTCTACTGTTCATCATCATTGCTGCATTGTTTACGATTGCCGCGGTTTGGCTTTTTCCCACCGAAGCTTTGCCTTCGACTTCACCTGAAACCATTGACACCGGCACCGACGCAACTTGGGGCGACCGTATCGTAAGCTTCTTTACTGTTGGTGAATTTACCGAACTTTTCTCCAGAAAAAACATGTTGGCGTTGTTGATTTTTGCATTTCTCACAGGAACGGCGGTGAGGAAAACCGGTGATTCGGGAACATCGTTCCGACAGTTTTTAGCATCAGGATATGAAGTGATGAAAGAACTTCTGCTCATCGTTATGAAAGCCGCTCCTATTGGTTTAGGCGCTTATTTTGCGTATCAGGTGGCGACGGTCGGACCTCAGCTTTTCGGATTTTATGCCAAGCCGCTCGGACTTTATTACGTTGCCGGAACCGTTTACTTTCTTCTGTTTTTTACGATCTACGCCTTCATGGCGAAAGGAAAAGATGGTGTTCAGAAGTTCTGGAAAAACAATATCTATCCGAGTTTAACGGCAATTTCAACCTGCAGCAGTTTTGCAACAATGCCGGCTAATTTGCAGGCTGCTGCAAAAATCGGAGTCCCGGATGCGATTGCGAACATTGTAATTCCGATCGGAAGTACGCTGCATAAAAACGGTTCATCAATGTCGTCCATCATTAAAATTTATGTAGCGTTTTTAATTATCGGAGAAAATTTCTTCGATCCTATGAATCTGCTTCTTGCAATCGGAATTACTATTTTTGTAAGTATCGTCGCCGGCGGAATTCCGAACGGAGGTTATATTGGCGAAATGCTGATGATTTCGGTATACCAGCTTCCGGTTGAGGCGATTCCCGCGGTAATGATTATCGGAACATTGGTAGATCCCCTGGCGACCGTTTTAAATTCTACCGGAGATACCGTCGCGGCGATGTTTGTAACTAAAATTTCAGGTGAAAAATTTGAGGAGCCGAAGGATTTTGCGGTGTAAGCATCAAAAAAATTCAGAAACCATCTTCTTCATTAACCAAAAATGCCGGAACATAAGCCCGGCATTTTCAGTTTAAAAAACAAGTTTATTTATAAGCTTCAATCACTTTGTTAATCGCATCAACCTGCTGATTGATTGTAGGGCTCGAAGGATTGGCTTTCAGCACAAGCATCTTTTTAGCAAGACCATCTTTAAGAATCTGAACAATCATCATCTTCGCCTGTGGATTATCGCCAATCTGCTTTTTAACCTGCGTTAAAATCTTCGTTACATTTTCCGTTGCTTTCAGGTTATCAGAACTCATGATCCAGTTATACCCGTCTTCGGCAGCCGCACCCAATTCAGGATTCTGGAATTTCAAAAACGGATAAAACGCCGCTGTTGAAGCAATTGCCGGCATTTGCTTTTCAATTTTGTTTTTTACGATGATGGGTAAAAGTTCTGCGATTAAATCGTCGCTTGCACCGTCAAGATCTATACTGCTGGCCAAAGTCGCAACTTTCGAAGGATCCACGACCGCAATCCCGGAAAGAGAACTTCCTTTCACCGAATTCGACACCGCATTCATTCCTTTCTCGAAAAGAGGCAGGTATTTCTTGTCTTTTGTTTTTGTTAAAGCTGAGATCGCTGCAGCCTGAACCAAAGTTTTAGTATCATTGGAAGCCATTTTTTCAACTTCTGCCAACGCTGCTTTCGCCTGATCAGATTTTGTTAAATCAAGACCGCTCAGCGCTTTCATTCTGATTCTGAAGTTGGGGTCTTTCAATGCTGCGACCAAAGTTTTCAGTGACGCAGGATTTGCTCCTTTATTTTCCGCAGCTTTTTCTACTGCTTTGTATCTGCTTAAAAATTCCTTTGAATTTGAGTATTGTGCGAAATATTGATCCGGAGTTTTATTTTCCGTAAACTCGCCTAAAATGACACCGTCAGCATTCAGATTGATAAAATCTGGATTTTTGGAAACCGGGAAGCTAAAATCGTTTTTATCTTTCGCACTTATCCAGACATTTTTTCTTGTAGGTTTTCCGTTTTCATAGATGTCTAGCGCCAGCGGAAACTGGAAATTACCGCCCAACTGGTCCTGACTTACCGTAATCTTCACCTGCTTTTTCACAGGTTCGAAGGTTGTAGTGTATGAAACTTTCGGGTGACCACTGTTGAAATACCACTGATTAAAGAACCAATTCAAATCTTTGCCCGAAACTTTTTCGAGTGAAAGACGGAACTGATGCGCTTCGCCCGTACCGTATTCATTGGTTTTCAGATAATCATGCATTCCGGCCCAGAAAGCATCGTCGCCCAGATAATTTCTCAACATGTGAAGAATTGAGCCTCCTTTATTATAGGAAACACCATCAAACATATCTTCTTTGTGATGGTAATTAAAACGCACCAGATCTTTGGTGACGTTGGAAGGATCGCGGAAATAACCTTCAGCAGCTTTCATCAAAGTATAATCTGCGAAGTCTTTACCATATTTATGTTCATTCCAGAGGTATTCGGAATAGTTGGCGAAAGATTCGTTTACAGTAAGGTTACTCCAGCTTTCGGTGGTTACCAGATCGCCAAACCAGTGGTGAAACAGTTCGTGCGAGATTACATCTTCCCAACGGTTTTCGTCGATAAGGTCGCCGGGTTTTTGCTGTGCAGATTCCTGGTGAAGGACCGCAGTGGTATTTTCCATGGCACCGGAAACATAGTCTCTGGCAGTAATCTGCGCATATTTGGACCAAGGATAATCGTAATTTAGTTTTTTTGAAAAGAATTCCAACATTTCCGGAGTATTGCCGAAAATCTGTTTTGCGTACGCTTCATATTCTTTTTCAACATAATAATCCACCGGAATATTTCTCCATTTGTCTTTTATGACAGCATAATCCCCTACTCCCATAAAAAACAGGTAAGGTGCGTGCTTTTTATCCATCACCCAGTGATCGGTACGGAGTCCGTTGCTTTCTTTCACGGAAGATTTCATCAAACCATTCGATAAAGTGACATATTTGTCGGGAACAGTCATGTAAATTTCCTGCGTGGTTTTCTGATTGGGTTTGTCGATGGTTGGGAACCATGCAGAACTGGCTTCGGTTTCACCCTGTGTCCAGATTTGCGTAGGTTTATCAGCGTCTTTTCCCTGTGCGTTTACGAAATAAAGTCCCTTTGCATCGGTAATTGCAGCGCTGCCCTTTTCGGTTACTTCATTAGGACGCGCGGTGTATTTAATGTAAACCGTATAATCCTGATTTCGGGTATAGGTTTTATCTAAAGTAATTCTGAGCATATCATCTTTGTACGCGTACTTCAGTGGCGTTTTACCGCCATTTTTGTCCAAAGCGACTTCGTGAATAAGCATTGCTTTAGCATCAAGAATCAGGGAATCCGAAGGATAGAAATGCGGACTCGCTGTTAACCATTCCTCGCCGTTCATCTGTTCTTTGGCATAATCGAAATTTACTTTGAGTTTAGTGTGTTTCAGTTCCGTTGATTTGGTATGGGTTTGGCGGTATTCGGTTCTGCCGGAAGTTTCGGTTTGGGCGTAGGCAGTACCGGTAAATAAAATCCCGAGTAGTCCTAAGGAAATGATGAGTTTCTTCATGTATCGCTGTTTATATTTTTTGTTCGTTGTTTGATGTAATTATTGACTTAAAGTAAAATGTTTTTGCACTACTGCTTTGCGAAAACCAAAGCCATAGATCCCTGATTGAAATCTATCGTATTTTTATCGGGATTGAATTTCATTTTTATGCCTGCAGGATCAAATTTAAATTCGGAATCGGAAACAACCTCGAGTGGAAACGCATTTTGTCCGGTGGCCTGAGCCATCAGCTTTCCCTGCTCTTCGAAAATTTTAATATCGAGCGGAAATCCCGGTGCTTTATACGTGCCTTCATATTTTTTAAGGAGTGCGAGGTCAACGGTTTTCTCTTTAAAATCGGGCATGGTGAAATCCATATTCATTGCCGTTTTCAACATGTTGATGGAAATTTGGTTCACATCATAATCCGATTGATTGGTGATGAAACTAATCCCGGCTTTTGATTCCGGGAAGTAAAAAAGCACGGAACGGAATTCTTCAATCCTACCGCTATGACCATAACCGTATCTGTCAATAAACGGAACTTTGGCTAACCCGAACCCGTAATTATCTTTGAAATCTTTCATCGCCGCAAGACTTTTTTGAGAAATGATTTTACCGTTTTCCAGTGCGATGATGAATTTAAGTAGCTCGGTGGGTGTTGAAATAATATTTCCGGCACCGATCGGGATGGTCATATCCGTCTCCGGATTTCGTTCATAGACTCCGTTTTTGTAGTAATATGCGTGGGCCTGATTTTTTGCCGGATCAATTTTTCCGCCGACTTTAGTAAGAGAAAGTTTCAGGGGTTTAGAAATTTTGTCCTGCAGCAATTCTGCATATGATTTTTTATAAACTTTCTCCAGTATATATCCCAACAAGATATAATTGGAGTTGCTGTAAGCATGTTTTTCTCCCGGAGCAAAGTCACTTTTATATTTCTGAATAATAGCAACCATATCTTTTTCCGTCATTGGTTTCTGATGGTAATCCCAATATTCCTTCTCGTCGGTAAGATTATGAATTCCGGTACGGTGCTGCATGAGTTGAGCTACAGTAATTCTCGGTGAGTTTTCAATCGCAGGGTAAAAATCCGAAAGTTTGGTATCCAACGAAAGTTTTTTCTCTTCTACCGCTTTCATTACCAAAACAGCAGTAAAAATTTTGGAAACCGAACCAATCCGGTATTGGGTATTCATGTTGGCTTTCTGCTGTTTTTCAGCATCGGCAAAACCGGTTACTTTTACAAAGTCAGGTTCATTGCCAGTCGCAATCGCGTAGCTGCCAACTGCCTTATGACGTGCTGCGAGGGAATCGAGATAAGCTGAGAGTTTCTCGCGGTTACCCTGTTGTGCAAAATTCAGAATGAATGCTCCTGACAGAGCGGCTGTAAATAATTTTTTCCACATAAGAATTAGTTTTCTTAATGGGTAGCAAAAACGATAAATTAGTTACGGAAATACCTGATCTTTAACAAATAAACTTTCTTTAAACCGCTACAGGAGCTTTAATTCCCGGATATGGATCATAATTTTCGAGCGTGAAATCTTCAAAATCGAAACTAAAAATATCTTTAATCTGAGTATTGAGCTTCAGTGTGGGCAAAGATTTCGGAGTTCTGGAAAGCTGTTTTTTGACCTGCTCGAAATGATTGTTGTAAATATGAACATCACCAAAAGTGTGAACATAATCACCTACTTCCAGATCGCAAACCTGCGCCACCATCATCAGCAGCAAAGCATAACTGGCTATATTGAAGGGAACCCCGAGAAACACGTCGGCACTTCTCTGATACAACTGCAGCGACAGTTTTCCGTCTGCTACATAAAACTGAAACAGTGCATGGCAAGGCGCTAAAGCCATATTTGGAATTTCAGCCACGTTCCAGGCGGAAACGATAAGCCGTCTGGAATCGGGATTTTTTTTGATCTGATCAATCACTTCCGAAATCTGATCGACCACTTTTCCGTCTGCTCCTGCCCAGCTTCGCCACTGCGCGCCATAAACCGGACCTAAATCTCCGTTTTCATCAGCCCATTCATTCCAAATTGAAACTCCGTTATCTGTCAGATATTTAACATTGGTATCGCCTTTCAGGAACCAAAGCAATTCATAAATAATTGATTTTAAATGAACTTTTTTAGTAGTCACCAAAGGAAAACCTTCTGACAAATCGTAGCGTAACTGGTAACCGAAAACGCTTCGGGTCCCGGTGCCGGTTCTGTCGGTTTTATCGGTTCCGTTGTCGATGATATGCTGAAGTAAGTCGAGGTAATTTTGCATTTGATAAGGCTAATTGGTTTGCAAATTAAGTAATTTTTAAGACACGCTGTGAATGGTTTGTTTGGAATTATTCAATATAAATTCTTCACCTTTTCTTTTTCCGTACATCGCTTTTGCGAGCGGACTTTCGGTAGAAATCACAAAAATCTTATGTTCCTGAAAACTGATTTCTCCCAAAGAAACCGCAATATAAAAAAAGCCTTTTTCAGTTTCGACCAGCGAACCCAAACCGATTATCGAATGCTCAGTGGTATTGATTAACTTTAAAGAATTCAATGACTTTAAATTTTCATTCAGCTGAATCTGCAGGTTATTGATTTCCTGCTGCACCATTTCCCGCGAAGTTTCGTATTTATCTCCCATCGAACTTTTGGTTTCGTTGTTGGCAGCGCGGGTTTCGGCAATCAGATGTTCTAAATGACCAATTTTTTCTGATAATTTGTCGTAAATAATTTGCAGGATTTCGGATTTGTTCATTCAGCTCCTATTTTTCCATAACGGCATATCCACCGACCGGTAAGTAAAAACTTTTGTCCTGTGAAAAATCTTTTACCGGACCACTGAAAACATTTTTAAATGTTCCGGAAACATTTTCATCATCGATGGTAAAAGAGACATTCTCCTTAGAAAAATTCAGAACAACCAACACCTCATCTTTTCCGTTCTTTCTTACGTAAGCCATCACTTTATCATCCGCCGAAGTTTTTAAAACAGTAGTTGTCGCAGCAGGATCACCACCTCTTAAAGCCGGGTTATCTGATTTCAGATTCAATAAAGTTTTGTAGAAACCGTGAAGTTCATTCGTTCCAGTCCAGGGAATTGGATCTTTTTCAAAAAACTCCAGACGTTTCGTTTTCAAAGGAAGTTCCTGACCGTTATAAAGTAGCGGAACACCATTCCAGGTGATTGAAAACACGGCTAAAGGTTTTGCCAGAACGCCATATTTTTCATACTCAGTACCGTTCCAGGTATTTTCATCATGGTTTGAAGTGAACCAAGCGCGCATGGAACCGTCGCCAATTGCGGTATATCTTCCGAGCAGATTTTTTAAATCATCAAACGAAGCTTTCCCTTCATTATAATCTTTTGTTTTGTGCATCCAGTTCCAGATGTAGCTTGCATCAAACACTTTTCCGTAGTCCGGATTATCGAGTTCATCGAATTCACCCAACCAGAAAAGCGGCTTTACTTTTTCAACCTCAGGTCTTGCCTGCTGCCAGAAATCAACTTCAACCCAAGCTGCAAGATCGCATCGAAATCCGTCGATATTCGTTTCACGCACCCAGAATTTCATGGCTTCGATCATGGCAAGTCTCATTTGCGGATTGCTGTAATCGAGTTCGATAATATCATCCATTCCGGAAGCGATCTGAAAATCGTTGGTTTTTGGATCTTTCAGGTAAAATTCAGGATTGGTTTTCGTCCATACATGATCCCAGCCGGTGTGGTTGGCAACCCAGTCGATGATCACTTTGAAACCCATTTTATGAGCTTCATTCACCATATGTTTAAAATCTTCCATCGTACCGAATTCCGGATTGATGGCGGTATAATCCTGTGCGGCATACTGGCTTCCCAATGGACCTTTTTTATTTTTCTGTGCGATGGGTGTGATCGGCATAAACCAAAGTGTTTTCACGCCCATTTCTTTCAGACGCGGCATTTCTTTTTCGAATGCCCGGAAAGTACCTTCCGGAGTGTACTGTCTTATATTAACTTCGTAAATATTGGTGGTGTGTTTCCATTCGCTGGGCAACTCGTTCATTGTTGTAGATTTTTGTGTGGTACAGGATGCGATTCCCAATCCGATGATTGCTAAAAGTATGAGTTTTTTCATTCTGATGATTTACAAGCAAATGTATGGGTTTTTTATTTAAATTCCCAGCCGCGGACGCACCGTTCTCCTTCCACTTACTATAAAGTTCAATAAAAAACCCCGGAAAATCCGGGGCTGTATTTTTAAACTTCATCAGTATCGTCTTCTTCAAAGAAATCATCATCGAAATCATCTTCCTCATCATCAAAACCTTCGTCTTCGTCGGAAAAATCACCGGAACTGAAATCTTCATCAAAGTTTCCGAAATCATCATCGGCAAGAGGAATTGGCGAACTCTTCTTTGCTTTCTTCCCTCCTTTACTCGGTGCTTTCAGCGGCATATTGCCGAAACGGAAAACGGTAATGGGGTAATTTACAGCGGGTTTTTCGTCGATAATTTCTACCAGTTCGCAGAAAAACTCCCAAAGATCCATAAACCCATATTGGAAATGAACTTTGTCACCCACTTTTTCGAAAGCTTCGCATATATACACATCCGACATTATTTCTCCTTCTCCGTCATCGCTCATATCTTCCAACGGAACGGTTTTTACAACCATTCCTTCATCATCCAGAATATTAAAAAGCGACAGATCCTCTCCCATCAGGGTGAATGCGCTCTTGATTCCCAGATGCAGATTCCAGAGATTCTGCTTTTCCTTGATCTCAACATCGCGGAAGATATCATCTTTAGCATCTAAAATAATGCGGATTTTATAAACCATTTTAGTTTGAATTTAGATAGGTTTTTAGAATTAATTTCGGGTACAAATATAAAACAATAGAATTTTGACAAAAAAGAATTCGCAGCGTTTTTATTAAAAAAGTTTTGCTTACATTTTGCGTTTTCTAATTGCTTTTTTCGAGTAAAAAACTAAACCGTGTACCTTCCAAATATACACTTTCCACCGAGATATTTTCACCATGGGCTTCTAAAATATGCTTTACAATTGCAAGCCCTAATCCAGAGCCGCCATCGTTACGGTTTCGGCTGGTTTCTACGCGGTAAAACCGTTCGAAAATACGCGGCAACGCTTCGGGCTTAATTCCCATTCCGTTATCTTCAACCGAGACCAGAACTTTATTTTTCAGAACCGTGGTTTTAATGATAATCTGGGCTTTGTCCCGATTGGCATAATGAATGGCATTTGATATTAAATTGATCAGGACCTGAGAGATTTTCTGCTTATCGGCATTTACAAAGATCTGCGGCACGGCGGTCTGCAGCTGTACCCGGGCATCCTTCCGAAGTGCTTCCAGATCCAGAAGGTCAATAATCTCGCGAACCACCGTGTTGAGATCGAAACTGGTGACATTCAACGTTATCTCGCCGGATTCGTACTGGTTGATCATATCAAGATCTTTCACGATATTAAGTAACCTTTCTACCGATTTATCAATTCTTTCCAGGTATTTATCGCGGATTGCCAGATTTTCCACACCGCCATCCATAAGTGTTTCCACATATCCCTGGATGGAAAATAACGGCGTTTTCAGTTCATGAGAAACATTTCCGATGTATTCTTTCCGATAGGTTTCCATTTCTTTCATCGTTCCCATTTCGGTCGCGCTCTTTTGGCTAAACGCAGAAAATCTTTCTCCCAACTGCTTAAAATCCATTTCATTATCATCATCAGCACTGATGTCTTCCGGAAGAATGGTAGAGATTTTTCTTATCTGCTTTTTACCATAGAAATTAAAAAGGTAATCAAGAATCACATAGTTAAGCGCAAATATCAGGACGACACAAACGAAAAGAGTAAGATAGAAATTGCTTTTGCTGTGAAAAACCGCATCGTTGGTATAATCGAAACCCAACGCCACCAGAGACATGGCTACGGTCAGGAAAACTGAAGCAAGTAAAGTAAGCCGGTGAAACCTCATCTTACAAATTTACACAACTAATTTGTAACCGATTCCTTTTAAGGTCTGAATGGTGCCTATCCCCAGTTTTTCGCGGAGGCGGCGGATGTGCACATCGATGGTTCTTTCGCCAACAATCACATCGTTGCCCCATACTTTTTCCAGGATTTCTTCGCGTTTGAAAACTTTATTGGTGTTGGAAGCCAGAAGATAAAGCAGGTCGAATTCTTTTTTCGGGAGCAGAAACTGTTGCCCCGCCTTGGAAACCCTGAAGTTGTCTTTATCAATAATCAAATCGCCAACATTGATGTTTTTTGAGGTCTCAGAAACCTGCGAAGTAAGCTGTAAAAGAGCGTTGACTTTAGAGATAAGAATTTTCGGTTTAATGATTTTCACGATATAATCGTTAGCTCCAGCCTGAAAACCGGCGAGCTGAGAAAATTCTTCGCTTCTTGCGGAAAGAAATACGATGAGCGTTTTCTGCAGTTCTTTGATTTTTCTTAAATCCTGGCAGGTTTCGATACCATCTTTTTCCGGCATCATCACATCCAGAAGGATAAGATCGGGGATGATCTGTTTTGCCTTTTCAATTCCTTCGTTTCCGTTGCTGGCGGTGGAAACCTGGTAACCTTCTTTTTCGAGATTATAGGATAATATTTCCAGAATATCCTGTTCATCATCAATTAAAAGAATTTTTTTCTGATTCATCTTTACTATTTAACCTTTCAAAGTTAATCAATTTTAAAAACAGGTGCTCACTTAACGGTAATATTCACAATTAGTTAATATTTGCCGTAGTATGTTCAAAATTTATTAAAACAAACTTAAGACTGAGGCAACAGCAAATCGCAGGGTTATTATGTCCTTTGCATTGAAAAGAATTCTATTAAAACTAAGAAATGAAAATGAGAAAACTGAATATTGCGGTTTTGTTCCTAACCTCTTCAGCCACGCTGTTTTACGCACAGGAAGTAAAGAAGGATACGTTACAAAAGGAACAAAATGTTGAAGGCGTCGTTATAAAGGCATCCAGCAATAAAATTTCGGAGACCGCGATTTTGGGCGACCAGAAGAAAGCGATTATCCAGAAACAGTCTATGGGTGCAGAGGAAATTTCGCGAAAGGGAATTTCTAATGTAGAACAGGGTCTGGTAAAAGTAACCGGAATTACAACAGTTGAAGGCCGCGGCCTGTTTGTAAGAGGTCTGGAAGAACGATACAATACTTTACTGATTAACGGTCTGGGATCACCATCAAACAACCCGTTTCAGAAAATTATTGCACTGAAACAATTTCCGACTGATGTGGTAGGAAAACTGAATATCTACAAAACATTCAACTCCAACTTATATGCAGATTTTGCGGGTGCGACTTTCGATATCGAAACGCTCACGATCGACAAATCTTTTACGAAAATCGAATTTGGTTTCGGATACAATACACAAACCACTTTCAAAAACTTTAAAGTTAATCCTAATGCCTACACTATGAACGGTTATCTGGGATTAAATTCCAGAGACCGACAGCTGCCGGGCGAAGTTAATGGCTACGTACCCACCAATTACAATTTTACCCAACAGGAATCTGTAAATTCATTTAAAGATGGCTGGAACGCTGATAACATTAAAGCCTTACCGAATACAAGCATCGGATTTACCACTGCGCAGAAATTTAAATCTGGTGAAAATGGTGAAATGGGACTTCTGTTATCCCTGAACCAGGGCAGCAATTATAAATACACCGAAGGCGAAAAAAACCAGTTCATCTCTCTGCAGACCGAAGGTAAAATGAATAACGACCTGAACCGGAAAGAATATTCGTATGAGCTGGAATCTTCAGCACTTGTAGGCCTCAGCTACAAAAACCGGGGTTTAAATGTTGCATTGAATACTATATTTTTACAGAATTCTGCCAACGTAATTACCGATTTCCTGGGTTATAAAGACCAAAAGGAACAGGATGCAGGAAGACGTTTTTTCCGTGTAGACCAAATGGATTTATCTAAATTCCTGGATGTTCAGTTGCTCGCAAGCCAGAAAATTGGCGACCGCCATCTTTTCAAAGCAGGCGGAAGTTGGGTGAAAAACAATTTTCAGCAGCCGGACCGCAAGATTTCTGAAGGATTCATCACCGGAAGACCCAACGAAGTGGAAATGACTTTTGGTGGGAACAACCTCATCCGACAGTATCTTGATGTGAATGGGAACAATTATCTTTCGGGATTTGCAGAATACTCGGTTTTTCTTGGTGATAAAGGGGAAAAGAAAAATTATCCCTGGCAACTTGCAGTGGGATATAACGGATTCTTCGATCACAGAAGCAATTCCTACCGGTTTATTGCATCGAATATTGATAACGTAGACTTAAGAACTGTAGTAGTTGACATTGATCATCCTCAGCAGATTTATAACGATTATATCATGAACGGCGCTTTCCATTTCAAGGAAGAAACCAACGAAAATGATTACCGATCTAATCTTTACCAGTTTGTAAACGCCGGATATCTGAACTTAAATTATAAACCAAACGATACCTGGGATATTTTAGTGGGAGGGCGTGTTGAAAATAACATTAACATTACCCGATATAAAGAGCAGGGAGATTCAGAATTTAATAATCTGAACAAAAACCAGTATTTTATTTTACCGTCATTTTCTGTTAAAAAATCGCTTAACACGAAATCTAACATTCGTTTTGCAGCCAGTAAAACCATTACAAGACCGATTCTTATTGAGTATATGCCGATTACCTACATTAATCCGGATAACGAAAACATCATTGGTAACAAAGACCTTAAGAACAGCGAAAACTATAATCTTGATTTGAAGTATGAGATTTTCCCATCCAATAAGGAACTTTTTTCGGTGAATCTTTTTGCTAAAAAAATCGACAATGCCATCGAACGAGGTTACACCGCATCCGGAAATTCCAACGGTGTGGCGATTACATTTTTCAATGCTGAAAACGCAGTTTTAGCAGGCGCAGAAGTGGAAGGTATCATGAATCTGTCCAGAATTTCAGAATCTCTGAACAAATGGAGTTTAGGCGCAAATGCCACCTTCATGTACTCCAAAGTTGACCGAAGCGCAGAACAGCTCGAGCAGGAAAAGCCCGTCAACTTTTCGGAATCTTTAAAGGATAGAAAACTTCAGGGTGCCGCACCTTGGGCCGTGAATGCGGATTTGAAATATGAATATAAAAACGGGCAAAACCTGCCACAAACAATGTCGCTGGTTTACAATGTCTCCGGGTCAAAAATATTTACAGTAGGAACTTCGGGCTTGGATCACATTTACGAAAGACCATTTCACCAACTGGATTTTGTGTACAACACCCAGATTACCAAAAACTGGAATCTGAAATTTGGAGTACTGAATTTACTCAACAGCACCTACAAACTCGAACTCGGAGAAGACGGATACATTCCTTTGGATGTAAGAACCGTTACTCATACCGATTTTAAACGCGGAACAACTTTCAACTTCACCGCAGGATATACCTTCTAAAATAATCATTAATATAAAACTTAAAAGTAATATGAAAAAGAACATTTTAAATCTACTGTCGCTTGCAGCCGTATTTGCAGTAACATCTTGTACAGTAGAAATCAGAGAAGAGGCCGATATCAACGGTGGTGGAACCGGAACCGGAACAACTACCGGAGCGGTGCTCAGCGGAACAGGAACTTTAACAGGAACCCTGAAACAGAATACCGTGGTAAAAAAAGGAACATATGCTCTTGAAGGTATTGTAAAAGTCCCTGAAGGAGTTTCCCTAACCATTGAACCCGGCGCAACTTTTACCGCAAAAACTTCTGTAGGAAGCAGTCTTGTTGTTCTACAGGGCGGGAAAATCTATGCTGAAGGAACCGCTTCAGAACCCATCGTATTTACATCCGATAACAAAAAACCGGGCGACTGGGGCGGTGTAACAATCTACGGAAATGCGCCTATTAAAGCCATTAACGGAGCCAGCAAAGCACTTTCTGAAGACGGGAACAATGTATATTACGGTGGCGACAATCCCAACGATAATTCCGGAAGTTTAAAATATGTAAGAGTAGAATACGGCGGCAAAAAAATCGGCGACGGAACTTCTGAAACCAATTCCATGACTTTCTATTCCGTTGGAGCGGGAACAGTTCTTGAAAATCTGGTTGCCTACATGGGAACCGATGACGGTTACGAATTCTTCGGCGGAACCGTGAGCGGAAAAAATCTGGTAGCGTACGGTAATTACGATGATTCTTTCGACTGGCAGGATGCATGGAGCGGACAGAACAACAGCAACTGGTTCGCTTACCAGACAAGCATCGGAAATTTCGGGATGGAAATTGAAGCGTCTGGAAACGCAGACAATACCGCACCGAAAGTAAACGGAATAACGTTAATTAGAGCGGCGGGAACTAAACCAGAAACCGCAGGATCCATTGAAGTGTCGGCAATTCAGTTCAAGAAACACGGCAACGGAATCTTCAGCAATGTATTTATCGACGGCTACAAAGATACAGACGGTAAGAAAGCATACGCGGTTCTGATTCAGGATGTTGCTACAGAAACTGAGCAGGTTAACAAAAACAAAATAAGTGTTTCTCCTGTAAACCACACCGGTTCAGATAATCTGAACATTTGGGGTTATGCTTACACGCCAAACGGAGCAAAAACTTTCACCAGCGATGCGACAGTAAAAAAAGTTAATCTCACTTCCGGAAACTGGGCAACAGTTAATGGAGTTGATCTTTTATCAGCCTTAAAATAATTATTTCTTCAGTCAGTAATTCATATCAAATTATAAAACCACCGAATTTCGGTGGTTTTTATTTTTTTAGCATTTTTGAAGTTACTCTTCAGCATCTTCTTCATCTTCGTACTGCTCCAGATAATACGCGAATGTAAAATCATCAAGCTCATCTTCTGCATCTTCAAGCGTTACGAGTAAATCTTCGAAAGTTTCGAGCTGGTCGACACTCATATTTACAAATTCTATATGAAGCGGAAGTTCTACAAACCCCGTGAGTGAATCGTAAAGCGCATCCAAATTGTCACCGAAAAATTCCGGAAGTGTCAGTTTTTCCTTTAACTGGGTGTAAAAATCATCGTAATCGCCGATGTTTGTAAAATCGATATAAACTGTTTTCATTTTTATTTTTTAGATGTGATTTAAAGTTTTTCTATTGCTTTTCAAAAGATTTGTAATGATTTTTAGTCAGCCAAACTTCACCGTTTTTGGTAAAGACAATTCGGTCGGCATTTCGCCGTCCGCAGTTGTAATTCACGTCGGCTTCAAAATATTGCGCTCCTATCGGCAAAGTTTTTTCTCTGTTGCTGAATTTATCCCCGCCAATCGCTCGACCTGGCAAAACATCACATAAATTTCCCTGCGAAGCAACCCAACCCTGGCTTCTCGCCTCACCTTTAGTGATATAATAGTCAGGAAGTCTTTTGTTTGATTTCACATAATCAATGACCAGGTTTTCTTCGGTAAGGTCATCAATATTGCCTGAGTTAGTTGAAGAATTTCTTTCCTCATTTGCCGGGGAATCCTGCTGAATGTTTTGCTGATTTTCTTGACGATCTGCATATCCACTTTCCTGTGTTGCCGTAGTTGTTTGCTGAGTTCCGGCTTCACTCTTTTTCTCAATTCTATAATTATTGACGAGGTACATTACCAAAAACGCGGTAAGCATCCCAATGATAAAAAATAAAACGAGTTTAAGACTTTGTCTGTTCATTTCTAATTATAAATTTCTTGTAAATATTCTACTGTAGTCTTTTATCTCATTCATTTTACCTCCATTCTTCGGGAATATCACAAACCGGAATGGGTTGCATTTTGTGTTGGGCGGCTTTGTTCATTCGCGCAAAGATTCTGTAAACCTCCAGATCTCTTCCGCTGTAATCTGCTTCGGTTTTGGTTCCCCATTCTTTCTGAATTTTTTCGAGTTCAGGATAAGTTGCGCCAATCTGCTGCTCATCGGTTCTTTCCACGTCCCAAAGTCCGTCTGTCGGTATAGCGTTCTGAATTGATTCTACAAGATTCAGCGATTTCGCCAGTGCGTAAACCTCGGTTTTATAAAGATCCGCAATCGGCGAAACATCTACTCCACCATCGCCGTATTTGGTGTAAAAACCAATCCCAAAATCCTCCACTTTATTCCCGGTTCCGCAAACTAAAAGTCCGTTCAGCTGCCCGAAGTAATACAGCGTAAGCATTCGCAAACGTGCTCTGGTATTGGCAAATGCCAGTTTTTCTTCCGGATGTTTTTCATCATCTACATTAAAAGCCCTGTAAAGTTCTTCGAAAGCCGGTGTAAGGTTCAGCGAAATGGCTTCGATATTAGAAAATTTCGATTTCAGATCTTCAATATGTTCCCAGGCGCGGTTTACCTGATCTTCTTTCTGATGAATCGGCATTTCGATTAAAAGCGTCTTCAGTCCCGTCATTGCACACAGCGTGGAAACTACTGCAGAATCCACACCGCCGGAAACTCCGATCACATATCCTTTAACTTTAGCATTTTCGGCATATTCTTTCAGCCAGGAAACGATCTTTTCTGTTATTTTTTCTGTTTGCATTTTTTGTCTGTTTTCAAGTAAGTGACGGAGATCGCAGAATCCTTAAATTTTGCTTATTTTTGCGTCTTAAATCTGATGTAAAAATAATGAAGTTTTTTAGATATTTGCTTTTTTCAGCCGTTTTCGTTTTCGGTGCAGTTTCCTGCAAAAAAGAGACGAAAAACATTTGGAATGTCGAAATAAAAGGCCCTGCGAAAAATGTGGAAGTGACCGATATTTCAAAGGAATTTTACGACGCAAATGTGCCTCTCGAGGAATTCAAACAGAAATATCCGTGGTTTCAGGGAAGTGTTCCTGATGAGGATTACAGCATCAGAAGAGCCGATACGGCTGAAGTGAAAATTTATAGGGAAGCCATTTCTAAAATTGATATTGCCAAACTCAACAAAGATTTAACAGGCCTTTTTTCGCACATCAAATATCATTTCCCTGAATTTAAAGAACCTCAGGTTTTTCTCTTTTCATCGGTATTGAGCGGAATTATGGAACCTGTCTTTTACAGAGATGATGTCAATATGATTTTTATTGACATTACCGGATTTATGGGCGATAACAACCCAAATTACAAAGGTTTGGAACAGTATTTTCAGCTCTCGATGAATCCTCAGAATATCGTTCCTAAAGTATCGCAAACCTTTGCCGAATATTTTGTTCAGCCAAATCCCAATCACCAGAAATTTATCGACGAGATTATTTATCAGGGGAAAATTATGACCCTTCAGGATGCTTTTCTACCGGATTTTCCGGATTATCTGAAGATGCATTATTCCCAGAAACAATATGAATGGGCAAAAGAAAACGAAGTGAACATCTGGAATTATTTCGTGGAAAGCAATTTGATATTCAGTGACGACATCCGATTAAAGGAACGCTTTATCAATCCAGGTCCCTTTTCAAAATTCTATACGGAAATCGACAACGAATCCTCCCCAAGAGTCGGAATTTTCACAGGATGGCAAATCAGCAGGAAATTCTATCAGGAAAAACCCGAAACCAAACTCGTGGATTTCCTGAAAATGAACGCTCAAGATATTTTCAACCAAAGCAATTATAAACCTAAATACTAAAAAGAGTTGTGCTTACCGCCGACTCCCAATTCCAATAAAATCATGAGAAAGACCCAAATTACCATAGACATTGAACTTGATGAAAATCACGTTCCGGAAACCATGACCTGGAACGCCGAGGATGGCGGAATCGAAGCCCAGGAAACCAAAGCAACCATGATTTCTGTTTGGGACGATAAAACAATGGAAGCTTTAAGAATCGATCTCTGGACCAAAGACATGCCCGTAGACCAGATGAAAATGTTTCTTCACCAAATCCTCGTCTCTATGGCAAATACTTACGAACGTGCTACCGGAGAAGAAGATGTTGCAAAATGGATGGAAGAAATGGCCGAGCAGTTCGCAGCGAAATCTGCGATTAAAATGTAGAAATGCCGATAGCTCATGGCCTCTGGCTTATGGCAGCTTAAAATTTAATAACATGCAAATAGGATAAACGAAAAGCCATTTGCAATAAGCAATACAATTATGAACTTCAATACAAAAGTAATCCACGGTGGTCAGCACCACGAATCAGCAACAGGATCGGTAAATGTGCCGGTATTTTTAACTTCAACTTATGCGCAGAAATCTCCGGGAATCCATTCCGGATACGAATACTCCAGAGCGGCAAATCCTACCAGACAGGCTTTGGAAGACAGTTTGGCAAGCATTGAAAACGGCGCGAGAGGACTCGCTTTCGGCTCCGGTTTGGCAGCGATTGACTGTGTTTTAAAATTACTGAATCCGGGTGATGAGGTTATTGCTGTCGATGATCTATACGGTGGAACGTATAGAATGTTTACCCGTTTGTTCGAAAAATATCAGCTGAAATTTACTTTCGTGAATTTTGATGATGTTTCTAAAATTTCAGATTTAATCACCGATAAAACCAAACTCATCTGGCTTGAAACTCCGACAAATCCTTTAATGAAACTGGTCGACATTAAAGCGGTGACTGATCTGGTAAAAGGAAAAGATATTCTGGTTGCGGTTGACAATACTTTTGCGTCTCCTTATTTACAGCTACCTTTGGATCTGGGCGCTGATATTGTAATGCATTCCGCGACAAAATATTTAGGCGGACATTCAGATGTAATCGCGGGAGCTTTGGTAGCAAAAACTGCTGAACTTGGCGAAAAACTTCACTTTATTCAGTTTGCAAGCGGTGGAATTTTAGGTCCGCACGATTCATATCTGGTTTTAAGAGGAATCAAAACTTTAGCTCTGAGAATGCAGAGACATTCAGATAACGGAATGGAAGTCGCAAAATATTTAGAAAGCCATCCTGCAGTAGATAAGGTAATTTATCCTGGTCTGGAATCTCACCCGCAGCACGATCTGGCGAAAAAACAGATGAAAGATTTCGGCGGAATGGTTTCCTTCACCTTTAAATCAGGTAAAAAAGAAGACGCCATTAAGTTTTTGGAAAAAGTGAAAGTTTTCACTTTGGCTGAATCTTTAGGAGGTGTTGAATCTCTGGCAAATCATCCGGCTTTGATGACGCATGCCTCTATTCCTGAAGACAAGCGCGCTGAACTTGGAATTACCGACGATCTGGTGAGATTAAGTGTTGGTATTGAAGATAAAGATGATCTGATTGCCGATCTGGAAAGAGCTTTTTCTTAGATCCTCATTAATAACTCTCGCAGATTTTGCAAATTACGCAGATAAAAATCAGCTCAATCCGCGAAATCTGCGAGAACTTTTAAAACCTATCCATATGACTGATTTTCAAAAATACATCCAGCGTTATCTCGATTATATCCCGTCACAAAACTGGATTGAAGAGATGAAGATTTCCGGGACTCGAACCCTGGAAATTTACGACAGTTTAACTCCGGAACAAGCAGAATATGCTTATGCCGAAGGAAAATGGACTTTGAAAGAACTCATGCAACACCTCATCGATGCGGAACGGATTTTTGCTTACCGTGCGCTGCGGTTTTCCAGAAAAGATAAAACCGAACTTTCGGGTTGGGATGAGGAATTTTACGCAAAACATTATTCAAAAGAAAGAAGTTTGAAAAGTCTGATGGATGAATTTGATGCGGTAAGAAAATCGTCCGTGCTGTTTTTTGAGAATTTAAATTCAGAACAGTTGGCTGAATCCGGTGTCGCAAACGGAAATGAAATTTCCGTGGAAACCTTAGGAAAATTAGTAGTCGGTCATAATATTCACCATCTGAATATCATCAACGAAAGGTATTTACAGCCGTAAGGTAAATATGACCATAAAAATTAATAGGAACGGGCTTTAGCCCGTTTATTTATTAAAATGTAGATTGGCTTTAGCCGAAACCTATTATTAAACAATCATTAAAAATGAACTGTCCCTGCTGTTCCGGAAAAACGTACGAAGATTGCTGCAAACCTTTTCACAGCGGAGAGAAACACGCTCCGACTGCGGAAGCACTGATGAGATCACGGTTTTGCGCATTTGCGATTCCCAACGGAGCCTATTTAATGGAAACCACTTTGCCTTCCAAGCGTAAATTTCACAATACAAAAGACCTTCAGGAATGGGGCGAAATAAACGAGTGGACCAAACTTGAGATCATCAAAACGCCCACTTCAGATCAGGTCGAATTCAAAGCACATTATACCGACGAGGACGGCAAACCGCAGCTTCATCACGAACATTCGCTTTTTAAAAATGTGAACGGAAGATGGCACTACTTTTCCGGGAAGTTTTTAGAGTAGAATTACTAATCTTATCTTTCGTTTTTCTTTTTCTGCCTTAAAACATACAGATAAAGGCTTTCAACTTTCGTTCTTGCCCAATCGGTTTTCCTTAAAAACTTCAGAGAAGAATTTATACTCGGATTATCGGTAAAACATTTAATATTGATCTGCTTTCCCAGGTCTTCAAATCCGCCATAATACTCCACCAATTCTTCTAAAATGGTATCCAGGCGCTTTCCGTGCAGTGGATCTTTCTGTTTCTGTTCCATAATGCCGTAAAATTACTCATTAGAATTTATTTATACGGAATGTAGTGAAAATTCATTATATTTTGTCCTTACATTTGGAAAGTGGACGTTTAAATGACTCCATTTTATCACTAAATATTTCTGAAAATGAAAATTCTGCATACCGCCGACTGGCATTTGGGTAAACGCCTTGACCGATTTTCAAGACTTGAAGAACAGGTTTTGGTCATGAACGAAATCATAGAGATCTCCAACGAACAAGAAGTTGATCTTGTCATAATCGCCGGCGATCTTTTCGACAATTTTAACCCAAGTGTTGATGCCACAGAACTTTTCTACAAAACACTGAAACGTTTATCGCTGAACGGAAAACGACCCGTGGTTGCAGTTTCCGGAAATCATGACTCCCCAAATCTTATCGACGCACCTGATCCTTTGGCTCGAGAATGCGGAATTATTCTCATCGGTCATCCAAAAGCTGAAGTCAGTCCGTTTGAAGTGGAAGGTTTTAAGATTACGCGTTCAGTTCCGGGTTTCATTGAAATTCAACTCAAAAATCAGGATTTTCCAGTTAGAATTCTTCATACGCCTTACGCGAACGAAATCCGCCTGAAAGAATATTTCGGCGAAAATAAAGAAGAGGAACTCAGCAATGTTTTAGCCGAAAACTGGAAAACTTTGGCTGATGAATTCTGCGATCAAAAGGGCGTCAATCTTCTGACGGCTCACCTTTACATGAATAAAAAAGGCGGTCCGCTTCTGGAAGAACCTGAAGGCGAAAAACCCATCAAAATTGGGAATGCGGATTTAATTTACTCAGATATCATTCCGGCTCAGATACAATACACAGCTTTGGGACATCTCCATGGTTGTCGAAATATCGGAACCGAAGATAAACCTGTTGTGTACGCTTCTTCCCCACTCTGCTACAGTTTTAGCGAGGCCGGACAGACCAAATATATTTCAATTATTGATGCGCAGCCGAATCAAAAGGTTTCTTTTGAAAGAATTCCTTTGCAAAACGGTAAAAGTTTGGCCAGAAAAACCTTTAACAATGTTGAAACTGCTGTTGAATGGCTCACTGAAAATCCAAATACTTTGGTTGAGCTGACATTAGAAAGCGAAACATTTCTCACCGCCGAAGAAAGAAAACGCATTTACCAGACTCATCACGGGATTGTACACCTGATACCGAAAGTCAGAAATCAGGAATTTAATGAAAATGAATTACGCACCGTTAATCTGAATCAGGATATTCAGTCGCTTTTCAAAGATTATTTTAAATCCAAAAACAACGGCCAGGAAGCCAATGAAGACCTCATCAATCTGTTCAACGAAATTAAAAATCTGTAATTCATGATTCCGATTCAACTTACGCTCGAAGGTTTATATTCTTATCAGGAAAGGCAAACAATTGATTTCAAAAGCCTCACTGAAGCCGGACTTTTTGGAATTTTCGGAGCGGTCGGTTCCGGAAAATCGTCTATTCTGGAAGCCATTTCTTTTGCTTTGTACGGCGAAACCGAAAGGCTGAATTCCCGTGACAAAAGAGCTTACAACATGATGAATCTGAAAGCGAACAGCTCTTTCATGCGCTTCGATTTCATCAACCACGACAATAAAATCTTCCGCGTAGAAAGGGAATTCAAGCGTAATTCTAAAAAATTTGAAGATGTAAAACCCAGTTCTGTAACCTTTTACGAAAATCAAAATGAAAAATGGGTTCCGTTAGATCATTGCGACTGCGAGAAAATTATCGGCCTGAGCTACGCGAATTTCAAGCGTACGATCATCATTCCGCAGGGACAGTTCAAAGAGTTTCTGGAATTGGGTGCTGCAGAACGGACTAATATGATGAAGGAAATCTTCAACCTTCAGCAGTACGATCTGCAGAATAATACCGCTGTTCTGAACAGTAAAAACAGATCAGAACTAGATCAGCTTGAAGGTCAGCTGAAAGGTTTTGAAGACATTAATGAAGAACATATTTCAGCCCAAAATGAACTGCTGAAAACTGAAAAGCAGAAATTCGAAAACATCAACACTGAATTTAAAAAAGCCGAAGAAACTTACCGGAATTTAAAAAATCTGAAAAGCGATTTTGAGTTACTGAATTCAAAAAAAGAAAACTACAAAAAACTGCTTGCAGATAAGAAAAATTTTGATGCTTTAGAAACCGAAACAGAACTCTATGACAGAATTTTCAGAATTTTCACGCCCCTGATTTCGGAGAAAAACAAACTTTATTCTGAGCTGAAGAACAGGATGGAAGAGCAGAAATCACATTCTACTGCTTTACAGGAAACCACTAAAAAATTTAATCAGAATAAAGAACAGCTTGAAAAAATCCGGCCTGAATTTGAAGCTTTGGACCAGTCAAAAATCCAGGAAAATGATTTGAAGATTATTCTCCAAATGTTGGGTTATTCCGCAGAAATCAAATTATTGAAAGAACGCACGGAAAATGGTTCAGCTAAAGTTAAAGAAGTAGAATCAAAGCAGACTTTAACCAAAGAAAAGATTCAGGAATTAGAAAATAGACTTGGAGAATTAAAGCCCAAAAAGCTCGATAATCAATTACTTCTAAATGCCGGAAACTGGTTCTCCACGAGAAAAAACATGCTCGAATCGCTGCAAAAACAAACTGAAAAAACAGAAAATTTCAAGGCCGAACTTCAGAAAATCGAAGAAGAATTAAAACCTTTCAACATTGAAACTGATACTTTTCAGAAGGATTTCAATTTAAAAATTACGGCGCTCGAGAAACAGAAAAAAGAAATTTCAGCCAGAAAAAGTCAGCTGGAAGTTCAGCAGAAACTCGCTCATTTTGCCGATGAGCTGCATGATGGAAAATCCTGTCCGCTTTGTGGCTCGCTCGAACATCCTCATATTGTAGAATTTAATGATGTTTCCGCGGAATTGGCTAAAATTAATAAGGAATTTGAAGAAATAGAACTTCAGCAAAAGGAAATTCAAACCAAAATCTCGGCAGTAGAAAAAATTCTGGAGAGAAAAAAACTTCTTCAGTTGCATTTGAAAACAGAAAACGGTCAGTTACAGGCAATTAAAACCGAGCTTGAAAGTCATCTTAAAACTTTTATATGGGAGGAATTTAATCCTGAAAACGAAGCGGATTTCAACACCAAAAGAGCAGAATCTTTTGAAATTGAAAAACAGATCGAAGAACTGCAAAAAGTGATCTCAGGCGAGCAGAAAAATCTTGAACAAACGCAGCAGGATCTGAATAAATTCAACAAAGCGCTGGAAGAATTTAAACTGAAAGAGCATGAAGTGGAAACGCAGATGAAAACCAGCGAAACAAATCTCAAAATCTTAAGTTGGAAGCATTATCAGGAAAACACCGTTTTTGAAGTTGAAAAACTGCATTCCGATTTATCAAAACAAAATCTGGAAACGGAGAAACAGTATCAGAAATTAATCGAGGAAAAGAAAGAAATTGCGGTAAGTCTCGCGGCACAAAAATCAACAGTATCTCAACTGGAAAAGCAGGTTTTGGAACTTAATAAAGAAATTTCTACCAATGAAATTCACATTAAAGAGGCTTTAATTCTGAATAAATTCGGAGGTCTGAATGAAGTTGAACCTGTTCTTGCTCAGGAAATCAATATTCTGGAAAACAGAAACCTCATCCAGAAATTCCGGATTGAATTTGAAACCCTTAAAAACGGAATCGAAGAACTGGAAAAGAAGCTGGAAGGTTTTCATTTTGATCAGACCCAGTTCCTGGAAGTTGAAGCCCAATTTAAAACTCTGGAAACTGAAAAAAACAACGCTAACAATGCCGTCGTAAAACTCAACACAGAAATCGAAAGACTTCAGAATGAATTCAGGAAAAAAGAAGGTTTGCTGAAAGATTTATCCAAACTTCAGAAACGCGCGGAAAACCTGAAAATCATGACCAATCTCTTTAAAGGTGCGGGGTTTGTGCAGTATGTTTCCTCAATTTATCTGCGTCAGCTGTGCGACCACGCGAATGTCCGTTTTCACCGCATGACGAGGAACCAACTGAGTCTGCAGCTCAACGAAAACAACGATTTTGAAATCATCGATTATCTGAATGAAGGCCGTTGCCGAAGTGTAAAAACGCTTTCCGGCGGGCAGGCTTTTCAGGTTTCATTAAGTCTGGCGTTGGCTCTGGCAGAAAGCGTTCAGACCAATGCAAAAGCCAATAAAAATTTCTTCTTCATCGACGAAGGTTTCGGGACACAGGATCTAGAATCGGTAAATGTTGTTTTTGAAACACTTACCAGCCTGCAGAAAGAGAACAGAATCGTCGGAATTATTTCTCATGTTGAAGAACTCAAAGAAAAAATCCCGGTATCCCTGAATATCGTAAAAGATGAAGAAAGAGGAAGTTTGATTGAGATGGTGTAGAAATCTTGGAATTTTGCGAAATTTATGAATAGGAACGGGCTTTAGCCCGTTTATGAAAAATTAAACCAACCATTGGCTTTAGCCGAAACTTAAAATGTTATATTTTTGTTTTCGCTATGCCTTATATCAAAATATATATCCATTTGGTGTTTTCAACATTACACCGTAAACCACTCCTCCCTTCTCCGGAATTGAGGATTAAAGTATGGAAACATATAAAGGAAAATGCTTCCGAAAAAGGAATTTTCATAGAAATGGTAAATGGCTTTGCTGATCATTGTCACTGTCTGGTTTCTTTAAGTTCCAATCAGACTATAGAAAAAGTAGTACAGTTGATCAAAGGAGAGTCCTCATTCTGGATTAACAAAGATAATTTAACATCAGAAAAATTTCAGTGGCAAGATGAATATTTTGCAGTTTCAATTTCCGAATCAATGATTGATCCTGTGAGAAATTATATTAAGAATCAGGAGAAGCATCACGCGCAGAAATCCTTTTCGGATGAATATATAGAATTTATGGAGAAATATAATTTTAAAAATGCCGCACTGTAGGTTTTGGCTAAAGCCAATTCATGCTTAAACAATTTTAAAACGGGCTAAAGCCCGTTCCTATTAATATTGTAAGTTAAAAAAATTACGGAACAGAGCTACTTACAAAAAGGACTACAAAAAACTTGACACTATGCAAAACCTCATCGATACACTTAAATCCGGCGGAACCATCCTTTATCCAACCGATACCATTTGGGGAATTGGCTGCGACGCGACCAATGTTGAAGCTATCAATAAAATATTTGAAATCAAGAAGCGGGAAAAATCAAAATCGATGATTATTTTGGTAGAATCAGAAAAACGGCTGCAGGACCTGGTAGAAGTTCCTGAAATGGCGTGGGAAATCATGGATTTATCGGAAAAACCAGTGACATTAATTTATGACAATCCTAAAGGTTTGCCCAAGGAAATCCTTGCTGAAGACGGCAGCATCGGCATCCGTTTGGTGAAAGACGACTATCTTAAAAAACTCATCGGGAAACTGAACAAACCATTGGTTTCAACCTCAGCCAATTTCAGCGGCGATAAATCACCGATGCAGTTTTCGGATATTTCTAAAGAAATCACCGCTTCTGTAGATGCTGTAGCTGAGGAAAACCACGATAAAATCTCCGAATATTCCGGATCTTCGGTGATCAGAATGTGGAAAGACGGACGCGTAAAAGTCCTCCGCGAATAGTTTATTTATTTTTCTTGTACAGCTTTTCGTAAAGGGAAATCCAATCCTGCGGTGACATCTTTTTTGCAAGTTCAGCAATCAATTCAAAAGGAATATCTTCAGGTTTTTTAAAACGGATGCACGATTTTCCCATGTCGAGTTTCTTTTTTGAATGTTTTGGAAACTCGGTGACAAACCAGTCCAAAAGCTCAGGGTCCGCATAAATGCCCATGTGATACAGCGCGGTGAAATTTTTCTGCGATGCCAGATTGATGAAAGGCAGCGGTGTATTTGGCGTACAGTGGTAACCGTCCGGATACGTTTCAAAAGGAACGCTCCACCCGATCATTCCGTAACTTAAACCTTCCTGAAATCCCTTCGCAAGATTTTCGGAAACCGTTTTATAAAGTTTTCTGAATGCGCCTCTTCTTTCTTCAGGAACATTTAAAAGATATTCTTCAATGGAATCTGCTGGAATCTGCATGGTTTATTTTTTACTAAATTACATTTTTTGCTAATAATAAGATAAGGATTTCGTCAATTATTAAAATTCCCGGCAAAATCCTGTTAAACAATGATTTAATATTCTGAAGATTTTCACTCTAAGCACAGTTGAGAAGCGGATAAACTTATCCTACAAGCTGGCATTCAGACCATTGCAATACAGTTATTTTGAACATACTTATATTTTTTAGTCATATTTAATTATATTTAAGAGATTTCTTAAAAAACACTAACGACTAAAAAAACTATTACCATGAAAAGTCTAATCTATCTTTTAGCCTTCAGCTGCCTGTTTACTGTGAATCTAAATTCACAGACCAAGTTAAACCAATCTGCGACGTCGGTACCGTTAATTGACCGGAGTATTTTCTTTGATAATCCCGAGATTTCCGACGGAAAATTGAGCCCGGACGGAAAGTACATTTCTTTTATGAAAAGTTATAACGGTATCCTTAATATCTGGATCAAAAAATTTGACGAACCTTTTGAAAACGCACGAAGAATCACCAATCTGGAGCGGCCTTTAGCTGGCTATTTCTGGACCCACGACGGCAAACACATCATTTATGCTAAAGACAAGGGAGGAAATGAAAACTACAACATCTATGCAGTTTCGCCTTCGGCCGCAAATTTCGCCGGTCAGGATATCCCCGAAAATAGGAATCTAACGCCCTTCGATGATGCTAGAATAGAAATTTATATGGTGAGTAAAAAAGATCCCAATGTACTGATGATTGGCATGAACAACCGTGATCCTAAATGGCACGATCTGTACAGGCTTGAAATCAGTTCAGGGAAACTGACTCAAATACGGGAAAATAAGGACCGGATTACAAACTGGATCTTTGACTGGGATGAACAGCCCCGAATTGCTATGCGTACTCCAGAAGACGGATCGACAGAATTTCTGGCCGCATCCGAAAACGGAAAATTTAATAAAATTTATACGGTAAGCGCCTTAGAATCGGTATATCCCTACGCATTTACCAAAAAAAATGATCAACTTTATATCGAAAGTAATAAAGGTGCTGAAAACAATTTTATAAAGCTGGTTTTACTGAATCCTAAAAATGGTAAAACCACCGATGTAGAAAAAGATCCTATGAACCGTGTTGATTTCAGATATGCAGTATTCAGCGATCTCACCCGGGAATTAATCTACACTTCCTATGCTGATGAAAAAGAAAGGCTGTATTTTAGGGATAAAGCTTTCGAAGCGGATTATAATTTATTGAAGTCCAAATTTACGGGGACTGAAATCAGAGTGAACAGTTTAACTAAAGATGAAAGAAAATGGCTGTTCAGCGTATCAGGCGACACTAAAGTTACAACCGTTTACTTCTTTGACAGAGATTCAAAAAAAATCATCGAACAGTACACTCCAAGACCAAAGCTTAAAACTTATGAGGCGTACCTGAGCCCGATGGAGCCTATCAAATATAAAAGCAGCGATGGGATGGAAATTCCGGCATATCTCACCTTACCTAAAAATGTAGAACCGAAAAAACTTCCCCTTCTGGTATTTCCACATGGCGGACCCTGGGGCAGAAGCTACTGGGGTTTCAATTCGTATGCGCAGCTGTTTGCCAACCGGGGTTTTGCAGTACTGGACCCTAACTTCAGAGGAAGCACAGGCTATGGCAAGAAATTTCTGGATGGGGGAAATCTTGAATGGGGAAAACTGATGCAGGATGACATAACATGGGGCGTAAAACATTTGGTTGATCAGGGAGTCGTGGATCCAAAACGCGTGACTATTATGGGTGGCAGCTACGGAGGATATGCGACTTTAGCAGGCCTGGCATTTACCCCGGATGTCTACGCGGCAGGCGTTGATATTGTAGGTCCCAGCAATCTTTTTACCCTGCTCAATACCATCCCTCCATATTGGGAGGCCGCCCGTAAAGTGTTTGAACTGCGAATGGGAAGTGAAAAAACCGAAGAAGGTAAAAAATTACTAAAAGAAGCCAGCCCGCTTTTTTCTGCTGAAAAAATTAAAGCGCCTCTGCTAATCATTCAGGGTGCCAACGATCCCCGGGTTAAAAAAGATGAAAGTGATCAAATTGTTTCTGCACTGCGGGATTTAAACAGAACAGTGCAGTATATTCTGGCGGATGATGAAGGGCATGGCTTTGATAAACCCGTGAATAATATGGCGATGATTGCGGCTTCAGAAAAATTCCTGGCTCAGTATGCGGGCACCCGTTATCAGGAAGATATGCCGGCTGATGTGGCAAAACGGCTGAAAGAAATGACCGTGGATATAAAAACCGTAAAACCCGCCAAGTAGCTGAACTTTTAAATCAAGTCACAAAAAATCCGGAAATAATTTTCCGGATTTTTTTATTAATTTTTCAGATGTTGGTCAAAATAATCGGTCACTTTCTGCATGAGATGGACTCTGTCTTTACCCATAACGTTGTGTTCATGTCCGGGATAAACAAAATAATCAAGCTGAACGCCGTTGTCAACAGCAGCTTTCAGAAACTTCATTGAATGTTGCCAAACCACTACATTATCCTGCGCGCCATGAATCATCAAAAGGTTTCCTTTAAGATTCTGCACTTTATCTAAAAGATTAGAATTTTTGTAGCCTTCGGGATTGGTTTGTGGGGTGTCCATATACCTTTCGGTATACATAATTTCGTACATGCTCCAGTCGATCACCGGTCCACCTGCAACACCCGCTTTGAAAACCTCCGGATATTTCAGCATAAAACTCGTCGTCATAAATCCACCGAAACTCCAGCCATGAATACCTAATTTTTCACCATCAACATACGGAAGAGATTTCAGGTAATCAACGCCTTTCAGCTGATCTTTCATTTCGGTTTCACCCAGATTTCTGAAAACTGCTTGTTCAAATTTCATTCCTCGGTTAGAGGATCCGCGTCCATCCATGGTGAAAACGATATAGCCGTTCTGCGCCATATATTCGTACCAGAGATTTCCGGAAGCCGGGAAACTGTCTGTCACTAACTGAAGATGCGGCCCGTTGTACAGGTAAACGATGGTTGGATATTTTTTAGCGGCATCAAAATCCGTTGGAAGAATAATTTTCCCGTACAGAAGTGTTCCGTCATCAGCTTTCAGCGTTACATTTTTAATTTCCGGTCTTTTGTAATTTTTCAGAGGATTCTCTGAAGTCAAAATATTTTTAGACTTTAAAGTCGAGGTGTTAAGAAGATTAACTGAACGCGGCGTTGTAGCATTACTGTAGATATCATAAAGCTGTGTTCCGTCCTTGCTTATAACTCCGGTGTGCATTCCTGGAGCGGTAGATAATTTTTGAGTTTTGAAATTATTCCAGTTTACTCTGTAAAGATGTCTTTCCATCGGCGATTCCTGCGTAGAAGTGTAATAGATTTCCTTCTTTTTTTCATTGAAACCCAAAATATCAGTAACCAGCCAGTCGCCTTTAGTAATCTGCGCTACAAAACCTTTTTCGAGGCTATAATGAAACAGATGGTTGTAACCCGTGCGCTGACTTTGCCAGATGAAATCGGTATTGGAATTCGGGAAAAATAACAGCGGATGCTGCGGCTCTACATATTTATCTGAAGTTTCTTCAAATAAAGTTTTCACCAAATTTCCTGTAGCAGCGTCGTATTGATTCATCTTTAAGTGATTCTGGTCACGGTTCAGCACGCCGACAAAGATATATTTTGAATCCGGACTCCAGGTTATCGCTGTTAAATATTGCTCTTTATCACCTTCGATATTCAGGAACGTTTTCTTTTGGGAATTTACATCATAAACCCCTAAGGTCACTTGATGCGAAACAGCGCCCGCCATCGGATATTTGATGTTTAGATTTTTTGCAGGAGTTGAAGCCCAGTCGATGATCGGATAATCGGTGACCATGCTTTCATCCATTCTATAAAACGCGATTTTGTTATTACTCGGGGCAGCGAAAATTCCGCCATCG